>JACKQG010000038.1_pt1 | contig 165833 bp, 162 predicted proteins | sample 8237621 | NCBI WGS metagenome assembly JACKQG01 (sample SAMN15677084, study PRJNA649215) | marine metagenome | biome: marine; feature: Black Sea; material: saline water; isolation source: suspended particulate matter (SPM) from the Black Sea western gyre | collected 2013-06-09/2013-06-10...
ATGAATAGTAAGTCTTGGAAATACCAGAGTTTCAAAGGGACTAAATGGCAAAACATGAACAAAGAGTTAGATAAAGAATATTTGAAAAACACTTATCGAGTTCTTCTTACCCGAGCTAGACAAGGTATGGTATTATACATTCCTAAAAGCAGTGAAATTGATCAAACTCGACCAAAGAAATTTTACGATCAGACATTCGAATATTTGAAAGAAATCGGAATAAAAGAAATTGAATAAAAAGTACGAAAACACAACAAAGGCTATAAGCAATTGGGGTTTAGGTGATTAAATGAACAGAAAGTAAATAAAATAAAGGTGAGTGCTAAACTGAAAAATTAGGGTAAAAAATCCCCAACTGCGCATAGCCAAACCGTTATGGGAAATAAATAAAATAGAACTTTAGGATAACTTGATAACTTTGAAGAAATTAAAAACATGATAACAAAACAATACATAGACGATCTTAAAAAAGAAGGGAATGGAGCGATTGGAAAGCTCGTTAAATCACAAAGTGATGGAGGGGGAATTACCTATATTCTCGAAAACCTTGGGTATTTGCCAAAAGATTTTGATGGTAGCTGGTTGCCTGCCCTATTAGAGCACAAAAACAAACATGTTAGACTTTGGGCAACAAAGACTATAGGCAAATTGAAAGACCATACTTTTATTCCTTATTTAGAAAAAACTGCATTAGAAGATGAAGTTACAGAAATTAGGAGAGAAGCTGTATCCTCAATTGGCAGGCAGCATTCAGAGAACTCTAAAAAAATTCTTTATAAAATACTCAAAGACCACGACCCAAAAATAGTTTGTCAAGCCATAAGGGCATTATTGGTGTTTAAAGGAACCAACGATGTTGACAAAAAATTAAAGGCTCTGATAAAGCACCAAAATGAAGTGGTAACGAAGGTTATTTACAAGGAGTATTTTGCTAAAGCAAACGAGAAAAAATTTGACAAACCACATACTGAATCATATGAATACCTTAAAAATGTTGTTGTAAATGATGATGTAAGAGAAGTTCTGAAAATTATCCCAAACGATAGCTTTCATCTAACTTTTACTTCCCCCCCGTACTATAATGCAAGGGATTATTCAATATATCCCAGCTACAAAGCCTATCTCGACTTCTTGGAAGAGGTATTTCAATTGACTTACAACAAAACCAAAGAAGGTAGATTTTTAATTGTTAACACTTCCCCTATTATTATTCCCAGAATTAGTCGGCAACATTCTTCAAAACGCTACCCTATTCCATTCGATATTCATCATTTTTTAAGCGAAATGGGATGGGAATTTATAGATGATATTGTTTGGGTAAAGCCAGAAGCAAGCGTAAAAAATAGAGTTGGCGGATTTATGCAACACAGAAAACCACTTGGGTATAAACCAAACTCTATCACAGAATATTTGATGGTTTATCGCAAACAAACATCAAAATTACTGGACTGGAATATTCGGCAATACGACCAGAAAATCGTTGAGGAAAGCAAAGTGAAAGGCGAATATGAGTCAAACAATGTCTGGCACATTGACCCAACTTTCAATAAAGTGCATTCTGCTGTATTTCCAATCGACCTTTGTAAAAGAGTAGTTGAGTACTACAGCTATAAAGGAGATTTGGTCTTTGACCCTTTTGGAGGAAGTGGCACATTTGGAAGAACAGCAAAAAGCTTGGACCGTTTCTTTTTCTTGACTGAACAAGACACCAAATACTTTGAATACATGAAAACCAATGTAAAAAATGACAGCCTGTTCAATGAAAGAAAAACACAATTTTTAACAATTTCAGATTTCAAGAAAACTATATCAAAATGACATTAACTGAACAAGTAGCAAAAAATATTATCAGGAAACTATTAAAAGGAGAAGATTATAGAATTGAAGTTGTGACATTAATCAATGCCGAGTTTTTACAATTTTCCATTGGCTTTTTCAAGCAAATAGTTAACGTCAAACTTAACAATCAAGAGATTGATGTTGATTGGTATAAAAAAGCATTTATTCTTGACTCAACTCTTTCAAAAGAAGAAGTAGCCATAAACTCAGGATTGAACATGAAGACCATAAGCAATATGTTCAATTCTACCAAAAAAGAAGTAGTTATTGATGCTTCAAATGACCATTACGACACCCTTTATAATTCTATCAAAGAGCTTGTTGAATTAGAAAACGAACTTGATTTAACCCTTACCATCAAGCTAAAAGGAGTTTCAGTTGACCTAAACGTAAGCGAAAGCCTGATTATCATAAATACTCTTGCAGTAAAGCGGGCTGCTTTAAGAGGCGGTCTTTGGAGTACTGCAGGTAAGCGTGTTGAAAAACCTCTGATGCAAACACTTTGCAAGCTATATCAAGTTGCAGATAAAAACTACAAATCGGTAATAATAGGAAGTCATTCTGATGAAACATTTGTAAGAGAGATTGACTTCTACTTATTGAATGATGGGAATGAATACAAATGCGAAGTAAAGCTAATGGGCAAAGGCAATCCAGAAAGTGCCGACGCTGTTATCGCCAGAGACAGTAGTGTTTTTGTTGCCGACAAACTATCCGATACAAATAAAGCTCAACTTGACAGTTTAAACATTAAGTGGGTAGAATTAAGAAATTCTCATGGGTTTAGAAGATTTAAAACTGTATTGGAGAATTTAGCAATTCCATATCAAGATATTGTAGATGACAACATTGACGATGCCGTGGCTACAATTTTTGAACAAATATTTACTTGAAATGAGAAAGCCTAGCAGCCAACAATGGCTATAGTTAATACGGGTTTTGGTGCTTAACCCAAAGTTGGTGCATATTAACAAAGTCCGCCAAATTTGAAAGTTTATCGCTTTCTACTGCCCTACTTGCCATATACCAACCGTTGTGAGACATGACTAAAAAAATCAATTACAAATGAAAGTTACTACTGAAAAAAATGAACAGGTTGCCAATATGATATTTGCAACCATTTATCCACTTTATCTGAATAGGTTGGAGAAAAATGGACGAACAAAAGAAGAACTCAATCAAGTAATTAAATGGTTTACCGGTTTTGACCAAGATGCTTTACACGCACTTATTGATGAAAAAGCAACCTTTAGAACATTTTTTCAAAAGGCTAATATAAATCCAAATGCACACCTGATTAAAGGAGTGGTTTGCGGTTATCGAATTGAAGAAATTGAGAATGAATTTGAATTATATAAACAATGCAGACGTATGGAAAAACTGATTGATGAATTGGCAAGAGGTCGTAAAATGGAGAAAATTTTGCGTACAGAAAAAAAGTGAAAACTGATGCTAACAAAACCTAAACTGCATTAAAATGAAATAAAGCCAGAACGTTATCTCTTTTTACCGCTAAAGCAGTAAAACCTATTAAATATATTCATCAAAAATAAACGAAAATACCTTGAATTACTATCCAATAGATATGATAGATTAATTCCATAAATAATTAGGAGAAAATAATATGAAGACAATGACATGTAAACAATTGGGTGGAGCCTGCGATTTAGAATTTCAGGCAGCAGACTTTGATGAAATGAGCAAATTAAGTCGAGGACATGGAATGGAAATGTTTCAGCAAAATGATGAAGCCCATCTAAAAGCTATGAATGAAATGCAAGAATTAATGAAATCGCCAGATGCCATGAAAGCATGGTTTGATGAAAAGCGAAAAATGTTTGACGCATTGCCTGATAACGCCTAAATAGTAAAAATCTTGGCTGAATTCAAAACATATTGTGAGTTTGTAGCTACTGTTGAAAATGATAATGTGCATCGTATTTATCATGATACTCAATATGGTTTCCCCATCAGTGATGATAATGAACTGTTTGGGCGACTCATTTTAGAAATTAATCAAGCTGGGTTAAATTGGACAACCATTCTCAACAAACAAGATAATTTCAGAAAAGCCTATTCGGATTTTAACATTCAAAAAGTGGCATCATTTTCTGAGAACGATCGCCAACGGTTATTGAGTGATGCTGGGATAATCCGTAATAAATTAAAGGTGAGTGCGGCAATCCATAATGCCGGTGAAATTATTAAACTTCAGCAAGAACATGGTTCATTCAAAAATTGGTTAGATAAAAACCACCCACTTAAATTAGATGAATGGGTGAAACTCTTTAAGCAAACATTCAAATTTACCGGTGGCGAAATCACCAATGAGTTTTTAACCAGTAGTGGATATCTAAAAGGAGCACACGAAGCGGGGTGTTCCATTTATAATGATATTCTAAAAACTGCACCAATGTGGAATCGATAGTTATCTCTATACTTAATTAATCCCTTTCTTAAAACATAGCTTACTTCAACATGGTGAATCGTAAATTTCACCCTATGGAAATTTATATATTTTATAAATTTATCAACATCAGTAGCTAAACAGAAAGATACAATTGAGCGTAGATTTGAAACCCACGAGGTCTAAATAATGAAGTCATTTAATGATATTGGCTTAAATAATGAAATCCTGAAAGCATTAAACGAAATGGGATTTGAAACACCCACCCCAATTCAGGCCAAGGCAATTCCTCATTTAATGGAGTCTAATCAAGACATTATTGCATCAGCTCAAACGGGTACGGGTAAGACCGCAGCATTTGGGCTTCCATCAATACACTTGACCCAAATTCAAAACAAGGTGCCACAAACATTGGTTATGTGTCCCACCCGTGAATTATGTATACAGATTGCACGAGATCTCACCAATTTTTCTAAATATCTTTCAGGGTTGAAAATTGTTGCTGTCTATGGAGGTGCAAGTATTGATACTCAAATTCGTGCATTGCGACAAGGCGCCCAAATTGTAATTGGTACACCAGGCCGAACTAAAGATTTAATCAAACGAAAAAAACTGATTTTGTCTGATATTCAACGCGTGGTATTGGATGAAGCTGACGAAATGCTCACCATGGGATTCAAAGAAGATCTTGAAGCAATTTTAGCAGAAACTCCCTATGAGAAGCAAACATTGCTATTCTCTGCCACCATGTCTAAACGTATAATTTCCATTACAAAAAAATATATGAATGACCCCATTCAAGTTTCTGCGGCACGCGTTAACTTGGGGGCTGAAAACGTAGAGCATTTATACTATATGGTCCATGCCAAAGACCGCTATGAAGTGCTTAAACGGATTGCAGATATTAATCCAAATATTTATGGAATAACCTTTTGTCGTACTCGAAAAGAGACTAAGGAAATTTCTAATAAACTCATGCAAGATGGCTATAATGCAGATGCCATCCACGGTGATTTATCTCAAGCACAACGTGATGAGGTAATGGATAGATTCAGAAAACGAAAATTACAAATGCTGGTAGCAACTGATGTGGCTGCTCGTGGGTTGGATGTAAACGAACTCACCCATGTAATAAATTATAATCTTCCTGATGACGAAGAGGTGTACGTTCATAGAAGTGGTCGTACTGGTCGTGCTGGAAGAAGTGGTATTTCAATTGCCATTATTCATACTCGAGAAATCGGGAGAATTCGAGCTATTGAGCGAGTCTCAAAAATTAAATTTTCCAGTGAATTAGTGCCCAGTGGAAAAGATATTTGTCAAAAGCAACTTTACTCACTGATGGACAAAATTAAAAGGGTTGAAGTTGATGAATATCAAATTGAACCATTCTTACCTACTATTTATGAAAAATTAGAATCCTTAGACCGTGAAGAATTAATTAAACATTTTGTATCTGCAGAGTTCAATCGATTTTTAGATTATTATAAAAACTCTCGAGATATTAATATATCAGAAAAACCACGGGGGAAAAATAGTAAACCTCCACGTGAACGCGTTAGCCAAAAGGAACGTCGAAAATCTACATTTGCCAGCCTTTTCATAAACGTAGGCAAAAATAATAATGTAAGTCCATCTCGATTAATAGGCATCATCAACGAAGGATTAAATTCCTCCGATGCTGTAATTGGCAAAATTGAAGTAATGAAAAAAGCTTCATTCTTTGAAATCGAAGAAAAGAAAAAGTCTCAACTCATTAAGGCCCTTAATGGAACCGTCGTCGGTGGTATGAAGTTATCGGTAGAGGTGGCCAAAGAAAAACAAGGGAGAGATGAACCCACTAACAACAGTAGTCATTCAAAACCAAAAAGTCGTGGAAGTAGAGGCGGTAATAGAGATGGCGAGCGACGCGGTGGAAACAATAAAAATAGTGGAAAGTGGCGAGGCAAAAATAGTGGCGGTGGAAAAGGGCGTAAAAAATCGAGTTAAAAGAAATGGGATTCCCTGGTTTTTTAGCTGGATTCTTCTCGAAAGGAATTCCTAAACTAGAACGCTGGAAATAAAGTGATGATAAAGTTATATCGCATTATTCTATTCTCCATTCTCCTATTTCCCATCTCCACCCTATTTTCTGTAACCCCCCATACCCTTACCATCCACCCCATTACATTTTCTACCTCCAGTCCTGAAGGGTGGAATGCCCAATACAAAACCATTGTACCATTTCCGAATACTGATGAGCAATGGGCAAAAATTCTCATGGTGCAAACCTTAAAATGTGATTCCTTAACGGCAGGCGATGAATACCCCTGCGGTGAATGGGATTATATCTGGAGCACTTTTGTAGATGTGCCTAAGGCTGATACCACTGAACAATTTTGTTTAGGTAGTTTTGTAACTCCTTACGGTAAGCGCTTAGAAATGGGCGGTGAATCTGGATGGGAATGGATTTATGATATTTCTGAATATGCCCCCATTCTTAAAGGTGATCTAAATTTAACGGTGGGGAATAATCAAGAGTTATTAGATCTCAAATTCTATTTTATTAAAGGTACCCCGGCAAGAGATGTAATTTCAGTAGAAAATATATATCCCTATGCTGATTACAAATATGAGTATTTGGCCAATGACAGCTTACTTACCTCTACAGATATAGTACTAAACCCTTATGCTAAAGCATATAGTTTGAAATCCATTATATCTGGACATGGTCATGCCGGGCCTAGAAATTGCTGTGAATGGGATAGTAAAACCCATACCTGGTACACGGAGGGCTATGAACTTTTCCGCTGGAATGTATGGACAGATTGTGGAAATAATCCCATTTACCCACAAGGGGGAACTTGGCCATTTGACCGAGCTGGCTGGTGCCCGGGAACTATTGTGGATGAACACGAATTTGAGCTCACTCCTTACGTCCTTCCAGGCGATACATTAAACTTAGACTATGGAATTGAAAATTATTCTGATAATGGTGAGAAGGATGGTACTTTTCGCATGACTCATCAACTCATTTCGTATGGTGCACCTAATTTCAAAAATGATGTAGAATTAGTGGATATCATCGCACCCAGTAGCCAAGACAAATACAGCAGAATTAATCCCATTTGTGATAATCCCCAAATCATTATTCGGAATTCTGGGGCCGTTGATTTACAGTCTGTAAAAATTGAATATGGACTCACGAAGGGGAAAAAATCAGTTTATCATTGGCATGGAGATTTAGCCTTTTTGGAGTCAGATACATTAATACTCCCCCCTATTGATTGGCGAAAATTGAAGAAAGATCCCACCTTTGAGGTTGAGTTAAGTTCTCCCAATGGCGTGAATGATGAAAACGAGCGGAATAATTCTCTTACTTCTACTGTCCCCCAGTCGTTGCTATTACCCACAGAATTTATATTACAAATTCATACCAATAATGTGAATCGTGCTCATGAGAATTCATTTACTATTTCAGATTCAGAGGGTGAAATTTATTATTCTGACGATAATTTTGGAGATGATTCCAACTACCGCTATGAGGTAAAACTAACCAAAGGCTGTTTTCAATTCTTACTCACTGATAAAATGGAAGATGGCATTTCCAGATATTGGTGGTATCGAAATTCAGACGCAGACAAAGTAGGGATTAATGGAAGTGTAAAAATCCTCTCTATGAGTGGTGAAGAATTGCATACCTTCAAACCGGATTTTGGGCAAGAGTTACGGCTAAATTTTGAAATTAAATAAAGATTTATTATTGGGTCATTTTGCCATAGACAAAAGATGTGTGTTTACCCAATTCACTAATATGTAATTCCGTACCAACGATAGAGCTTGCTTATTAACCACAGTGGGCCAATCATCAAAAATTGAATATCTTTTAAAAATGAGGGCTTCTTTCCCTCTACTTTATGTCCATAGAATTGGCCAATCCACGACACTACAAATATGGCTAATGAAGTCTGCCAAAGTGGTGTAGATAATGTGGAAAGCCAATGGACTCCTCCCAACATCAATGCCATAACGGGAACCATGCCCGCAAATAGGGGGATGGAAAGAAAGAAATAATAGACAGATGCAGCAACTGCCAAGACAAATCCCCAGTGGTTTAAATAGGGATAATTGCTTAAAATTTCTACATTGAATGGGAGAACGGACAGTAATCCAACCAGACTCAACATTATCAATGGAACACATACCCAATGTATTTTAACATTTAACGGATGTTGATGACTTACAGCATACTCATCTAACCATTGTTTTGCAGATTTCATTTTTTCTCCTCAACTTATAAATATTTTCTATAATAGTGAAATTAATCAATTGAACAATGCCTGAAATTTACGGATTCATTTCTTTTATCCACTGACGGATTAATGCCAAACCTTCTTTATGGATTAATTTACGGCCCAGTTCTGGCATCATCACACCTGGGTCCGTTGAATTTATGCGATACACCATTATAGATTCTTCCGGATGCCCTGGAACGATGGTATATTTTAAATTTCCAGAACCACGACCCGCTGCAATTGGCGGTTTCATAATACCTAATGACTTGGGGTTCATTTGACCAAATTCTAAAAATAATCCTGATGTTTGCGCAGGCCCACCCAATTGATGACAGTTAGCACAATTTATATCCAACCATGCGCGGGCACGGTCATCAACAGTGCCTGTATGTGGGTCTTCATAATTTATGGATTTAGGTAAATCTGAAAACGATTCGCTGGACTCCAAAATTCCTAATTCTACCCACTTATTAATTTGATTTGATGACTCATCTGAATAATTATAAGTAAAATTTAAATTTCTTAATTTAGGTCCCAATGGCTTGAACTCATTATGATGTACATGACATCCCTTACATTGATTCATATTGGGAACTGAATATTCAATTTCAACATAATCATTATTTTTATCGATCCAATTCACAGGAAGTCGATGCCCTGCAACTTCTAAATATGCATCTGTTTGCGCTTCGTTCCACACATAGGGCAATGCCACCCAATCACTCTCGGTTTTAATGAGCAATCGTGTTTCAATAATTCGATGTGCTTTTTCAGGCTCATTGAAATTATCAGGATAATAAAATGTTTTAATCAAGACTGATCCTTCAGGATAATTAAAACTACCATCCGAATTATGCGTGAGCTTCTCACCTTGTGGAATTTTAATAAATCGTAATTTTTCTGCATAATCACTAAATAATGGTGATGCCACTGAATATGGAATCACACCTTTCATAGGATGTTGACGTTTTAGTGGTTCTTCAAAAAATCCAAATTCAGATAATGTGGGTTTTGCGTAATCCAACGGACTTGAAAAAATCCACGAAAAGAATACTGTTAACAGAACAAAATATTTTACCGAAGATGTTGAGGTTCTGGGAATATAGCAGGTAACCTCCTGTAATAAATTAGTTAAATGTAAAATCTGCATAAATTGATTCCTGTAATGTTTAATCACATATTCAATTTACTCAAAATTGGACCTGGACAAATAGGCATTTTTAGTTAAAAAATAATCTAAAAATTATATCTATTAGATTATGCAATATTGATTTTTCCCTAACGGGGTTGGGGTTAATGAAATTTTCCAATTTTTATCCTTAGAATATAAAATACCCTAGAAATTCAATTCTGATTTAGGGCTAGAGTTTGTATGAAAGTGTATAGAGGTATCAAAAAATACTTTTTATTTGGTTGATGTAAATATATAATTGTATATTTACGATATACATTTACTATGATATGATAGATAAATCAAATCAATTTAATAAAGAACTTCAGGAATTGGCCTCTTTTGCAAAGGTACTTTCTCATCCTGCACGAATTCAAATTCTTCAAGAACTAATAAACAAAAAATCTTGTACATGTTTGGATATTGTAAGTGAATTACCTTTGGCACAATCTACTGTATCTCAGCATCTTAAATCCTTAAAAGAAATTGGTATAATTGATGGAGAAGTGGATGGTCCGCGAGTTTGCTACTGTATAAATATAGAAAAAATGAAACGATTACGAGATAGCTTCATGTCGCTATTTCAAACCAGTTTTAATAAATGTTGTTAGGAGACAAAAATGAACAAAGTACATATTTCACTTAATGTAAGTAATTTAGAAAAATCAAAATCTTTTTATGAAATATTTTTTAATGCGAAACCTCATAAAGAACGTAGTGGTTATGCTAATTTTGATATAAATAATCCGCCTTTAAAATTGGCGATACAAGAAGGAAAATCCTTTACAATTGGTGAAGGAAAAGTAAGCCATTTAGGAATTCAAGTACCGTCAACGGCTGAAGTAGAAGCGGCGATTAATAGATTGAGTGATGCAGGCCTTCAATTAAAAGAAGAAAAGGATGAAGTTTGCTGTTTTGCAAAGCAAGATAAGGTATGGATATCTGATCCAGATGGAAATAGGTGGGAAGTTTATGCCATAACAGATGAAATGGAAACAGTAGAAAAATCTTCTTGCGCTACAAAGGTTAAGGAAACATCTTGTTGCTAAATTATGAACCAAAATACAAAAAATAATGGTGCTAATGTAAAATTTCCACCTCCCTTAGTTTATATAATTTGGATGATTATGGGTGCAATACTGCAAAACTGTTTTCTTACAGATATGGGAATTCCCTTTAATTATCAATATTGGGGATTGGGAATGGTGATTGGTGGAGTTTTTCTGATTATTTATTTTCAACTATTATTTAAAAAAATGGATACCAATATTAAACCCTGGGAACCAACGAAAAATATTATTACCACTGGGGTTTATGCCTATTCCCGAAATCCCATTTATGTAGTTTTTAATATTTTCCCCATCGGACTAGGAATTTTCTTCGATAATCTGTGGGTACTATTAAGTTTTATACCAGCCCTATATACTGTTTACTATCTTGCCATTAAAAAGGAAGAAGCTTACCTAGAAGCAACCTTTGGTGAGGAATATTTAGATTACAAAAAAAAGGTGAGACGGTGGATTTAAATTTTAATTTCCCAAAATAATATTTACCAGTTGAACTACATCGATTACATTGAGTTGATTATCATTGTTCATATCAGCGTTAGAATTAAAATCTTCTGATAAAATAAACTGTATAACTTGCAACACATCAATCACATTTATTATTCCATCTTCGTTTATGTCACCAGCAATGGTAGTAGAAAGAATAGATAATGGTTGATCATTGGTAAAACAATGGATTCCACCACCGAGTAATTGAACCTCAAAAGTTTCGATAAGGATTATTTCTCTATCAGGATATATCTGCCCTAATTGTTCTCTTGCATTATTATCCCATTCTTCAACTCCATAAGCATTACCAATTAATGCTCCATTTACAAGTATATAATTCATATAAACTGCAGGAATATTTTCGTTATAGAAACTTATATATCCAGGCATATCAATTAGAATTACATTTAATCCAGCAGCTTCAATTGAAACTACAGCTGAATCAGAAACCCAGGCATCGGGATCATCTATGTTTAGATAATTCTTAACGGCGACTGTAGAATCATTTACAAAGCGGGCAACATAATCTATATGGCCAGTTGTGAAATCCCATTCTAAATGTCCATAGGTCCAAATTACTTGATTTAGTCCAAATATCTCTATTAAATCATTTTCTAATTCGGATTGAATAGCATTTGGGTTTCTTGACTGCCAACAATCCCAATTTGTTAATAAAACTCCATTTCCGTTAAACTCTAAATTTCCCCTTTCATTAATGTAATTTAAATCTTCAATTTCCATACTTAATATTGCTGCAATTTCATAAGGAATAAGATTATCATATTGATATTCATCTAACCCACCCCATCCATCAAAATCAATATGTACTATTTTCATATAGCCATCTTCTTCAATATAAGTTGGACCATTATCTCTAATCCATGCATTGTTATATGGTAAAATATGAAAATTTATGTTGGACAGAATTGGTTGAAAAGTATTCATTAAATTATAAATTGAATTTTGAATTAATAGATTAGGAATTATTACATTGACCTTTTCATAATGAGAAATTTTAGCAATAACTTCTGCAACTTCTGGTTTCATATATTGTTCAAACCATGTATTGGGCCATTGTATCCAAACCGCTTCTTGTGCTTCCCATTCTGCGGGAACTCTCCTTTCTGTAAATCCAATAGATATTAATAATACAATTACTAAATAGTAATATTTCATGATATGTCCTTTTAAATTTTAATTTCCCAAAATAATATTCACGAGTTGAACTACATCGATTACGTTGAGTTGATTATCATTGTTCATATCAGCTATAGAATTAAAATCTTCTGATAAAATCAACTGTACCACTTGCACCACATCAATCACATTTATTAATCCATCTTCGTTTATATCACCAGCAATGGTAGTAGAAGGAATAAATAATGGCTGATCATTAGTAATACAATGGATTCCACCGCCACCCACATTTACTTCTGGCGTTTCAATTAAGATTACCTCATAACCAGGGAAAAGGTTTTCAATTTGCTGTTGTGCCATATTATCCCAAGATGCTACACCGTAAGCATTACCGATTATGGCATCATTTATTTGTAGCCAATTCATGTAAATAGCGGGAATTTCGTATCCCCAATAATTTATATATCCGGGCATATCAATGCGCACCACATCAAAATCGGCTGACGAAATAGCGGTAGCTGCATCGTCTGCTATCCAGGCTTCTTCATCTTTAGCATCCACATATTGACTTACAGCAACAGTGGTTTCATTTATAAATCTTGCCACTCCATCTATATGACCCTTTGTAATATCGTAAGGGGAATGTCCATAAGTCCACACCACATTTGTTACACCAAAAGCCTCCATTAAGATAGCATCAGATTGAGCTTCAGAATAATGTGGATTTCGATCATTCCAACAATCCCAATTAATGAGCATATCACCGGCACCATTAAATTCCATATTGCCACGCTCCATGATGAAATCTAAATTTTCACAAGGGAGATCAAGCCAATTTGCCATAATGCAGGGGATTTGATTATCAGAATCGAAATCATTCACTGCGCCACCCCAACCATCAAATATCATATTTTGAATAATAAGTTCATTATTTTCTTCAATCCAAACGGGACCATTATCGCGTAACCATGCATTTTCGTGAGATTGAATATGAAAAGTTAAATTATTTGAATTTCCACCATTATTATTTATATAATTTTGAGCCTGATTTTGCTGATTGTTATTTTGAACAATTATATGCACAGATTGAAAATCTTGGATTGTCGCAATTATTTCTCCAAACTCCTCCCTATACCAATGTTCAATTTGCATGGGCCATTGCATCCAAACCGCTTCTTGAGTTTCCCATTCAGCGGGAATTCGTTTTTCTGAAAAAGAAATTGTAACAAATAAAGTTAAAATAAAATTAATATTTTTCAAAATATGTTCTCGTAATGAATTAAATTAGAGTTGTTATGTTTTTATTAATTTAATATTTAAAACGAAAAGTTTAAAGAATTAAAAATTGATTTTAAATGCATTATTATAAAGAATTAAAAAATGCGAAAGAATATATTAAACGAGCTGAAGGCTTTGATGGCAAAAGATTTATTCCAGTGCTCCAAAAATATCTGAAAAAGGATTCTACTCTACTGGAAATTGGAATGGGGCCAGGAACGGATGTGGATTTATTAAGTAAATTTTATAACGTCACCGGCTCTGATTATTCTCAAGCATTCTTGGATTTATATAAAGAAAAGAATCCCAATGCCAATTTGTTATTATTGGATGCCGTTAAGATGGATGTGAATGAAAAGTTTGATTGTATTTATTCAAATAAGGTCATGCATAATTTGTCTGTAAAGGATTGTAAAATTTCACTCCAACGTCAATTACAATGTTTAAATCCTCATGGATATTTATTCCATTCATTTTGGTTTGGGGAAGGCGAAATTGAGCATGGTGAAATAAAATATAATAATTATAATTTTGAAACGATTAGAGAACAAATCACTGAAAATTTAGAAATCCTTGAATTAGAAATGTATTCTGAAATGGAAGAAAATGATTCATTTTATATAATTCTACAGAAGAAATTTTAAATATTCCCCTACTATCAATTCGATATTAGTTAATTTTGTAATTTATTAAAAAAGAAAAGGAAACAAGATGAAAAATAAAATAGAAATGGGATTAAGAATTTTAGTGGGAATGCTATTAGCGGTTTCAGGACTGAATAAATTCTTTGAGTTTATGCCCATGCCAGAAATGACTGAAAGTGGAATGGCCTTCATGATGGCATTGGTGCAATCTAAATATATTATGCCAACCATTGCTATTGTAGAAATTATCGGGGGTGCATTACTTATCGCTAATATGGCTGTGCCATTTGCATTGGTTATTTTGGCGCCTATCGTATTCAATATTTTTGCCATGCACCTATTCTTAGACCCTGCAGGTATTGGTGCTGGTGTTCTTCTAATGGCATCATTAGGCTGGTTTGCCTGGAATAGAAAAGATAGTTTTACTATCCTTTTTAAATAAATGAATACTCAAAAATCAATAACTGTCGTTGGAATCAGCGGCAGTTTACGGACCAATAGCCACACCCTAAAAACAGTTCAAATTGCATTAAATGGTGCCTTGGATGCTGGTGCACATACTCAATTAATCGATCTAAATGACTTTCACCTCCCCCTTTGCAATGGCAATACTCCAGAGAGTAATTATCCTGAAAATGTATTTAAATTGAGGGAAATTGTACTAAGGGCAGATGGAATTATTTTGGGAACACCAGAATATCATGGTGGCGTAAGTGGGGTCTTAAAAAATGCATTAGACCTCTTGGGAATAAAAGAATTTGAAAATAAAATGGTGGGCTTGGTAGGTGTTGCCGGTGGTGCACAAGGAGCTATTCATTCTTTAGATAGTTTACGGATATCCTGCCGGTCACTTCGGGCATGGGTAACACCACAACAAGCCTCCATTGCATTTACGGGAAATGCCTTTGATGAATCGGGTAAACTAAAAGATTCTAATTTAGAACAACGTGTTTTAGATGTGGGTAAACAAGTTACCGAATTTTCGAGAATTCATAAAATTAATCCTTAAATTTTACACCCAAACCATGGTTCTGAGGCAAAATCGTTATCAAAATATTTTTGATCTTCAGAACCATTAATTAATTTCCCTGCGTCTTTTGCTTTGGAATAAAATTCTACAAAATCATCTTTTTTTCCCAAGACCGCATAAGCTCGTGCCATAGCCTCATAGGCATAAGCTAAATCAAAATCTTTTAATTTGTGCTCATCCGTGAGATTCATTGTTGCTTTGGCATGATACAATGCTTCCTCACCCTTACCCAAAACAGCATAAACATGTGATATCATCCACTCCCCTCGTTGCTGATTTACCGCTTCAAATTTAGGAGATAATTTCCAATGATATAATGATGCTTTGGCAAAATTAACCATGCGAGTATCATCTTGTTCAGTACGATCATCTTTCCCCAATAAATTCCACGTTTGGATATTCATTTCAATACCCATATAATGGTGAAATTTTTGCTCGTCTGTAAATGCTGCCATTTACTTATTCACAAATACTATATGGGATTCTAACAATCCCCAATCCGTATAAGTTTTTACTTTCATTTGCCCATCATTGGACCAATAGAATAAATCTTTTTCACCCTTTCGCCCTGAAGCAAATGAAATGGGTTTCTCAAAATCAGCAGGTAGTTCTAATTTTAAAGCTGACCCAGTAAACCGAGAGATTGCCCGAGATTGGCATCCCGTTGTGAGTAAAAAAGTTAATGCCGATAATAATAAAATTGACTTTTTCATGGATTAGTTTCCTTTACTTTTGAAATATTATAATATTCTCTCAATGTGCCTAAATCACCAAAATATTTATCATCTACAAAAATTTGTGGTATGGATGTTGCTCCGCCAGTCCGTGCTGACAAAGCCTTCATATTACTGCGTGAAAAGGTAATTAAATGTGTTGTGAACTCAATCCCCCGGGATTGAAGAAGCTTTTTTGCTTCGGTGCAAGGGGCTCAGAATAATGCGGTGTACATCTCCACTTTACTCTCACTGGTTATGACTATTTTTTCAGGGGAAGTGACTTCTTCACCCAATGCAAAACAGAATAAGATTGTTATTAGTACAATTGGTTTCATGGCGAACCTCCTTTTATGAATACAAGAAATTTAGGCTTTATTAAATCACTTTCTTGACTTTTTATTTTTGGGATCAGACTTCATTTTTTTCATCATTTCTTTATCCTTAATCCCTTTTTTTGATAATTCAAAATGAGCCTGTTCTTCTTTCATCTTCTGAAAATTATCATAATAAGATTGATCAATTTCATTTTTTTCTAATGCCACACGAACGGCACATTCTGGCTCAATTAGATGGGTGCAATCTGAATATTTACATGATGATGCCAGCGTAAAGATAATTTCGAATGTGGACTCCAAAGTGTTGAAACTTTCTGCCACTCCCAATTCCCGCATCCCGGGTGTATCAATAAGAATTCCAGAATTTTTCAAAATAAATAATTCACGGTGACTGGTAGTATGCTGTCCTTTGTGAGACTTCTCTCGTAATGATTTGGTGAGCATCACCTTTTCACCCACTAAATTATTAATAAGGGTGGACTTCCCTGCACCTGAAGCGCCGATAAAACAGTAGGTTTTCCCATACTCAATCATGGTTTGGATGACAGGGAATCCCTCCATACTTTTATTACTGAGAAGCAAAATGGATATGTCATTGAATCGCTTATTAATTTGCACCATTCGATCTGCCAGTTCAGTTTTATCTGAAATGTCAATTTTGGTGAGAATGACTACGGGTTGAATTTTGGATGCAAAGCAAATGGCGATGAGGCGATCTAACCGATTTAAATTAAAATCATGGGTGATATCTTGCATGACAAAAGCCACATCCACATTGGTGGCAATGGTTTGCTTTTTTCCAAATCTGCCAATGGCTTGACGCTCAATAATGGTTTTACGGGGTAAAATCTCATGGATGATAACCTGATCTTTTTCCATCTGCTTAATGGTCACCCAATCGCCAACTGCAGGGTAATCCGATCGAGTTTTTGCCTCATGCCTTAACTTGCCTGAAATTTGACCATGGTAATTTCCCGCTTCGGTTTTTACCACATACTTTTTCTTACTCTCACGAATAATCCGACCAATCTCAAAATCACTTAAATCTTGTGATTGTATAAATGAGTCTAATTGGGCATGATAGCCTAAATCTTGAAGGATGCTCAATTTACCCAAACACTTCCTGCAGACTCCGATAATTTATCTGTTTTGCCATTTTATTACGAATTCCACGCACCGCAGCTTGTGCCCCTGAAATGGTGGTGATAGCGGGTACTTTATAGCGTATAGCAGACCGACCAATTTCATATTCATCTTCTCGGGCTTGCGCGCCCATGGGGGTATTCACTACTAATTGGACTTCCCCATTTTTGATGGCATCCACCACATTGGGGCGGCCTTCACCCACTTTAAATATGGGGCGAGCCGTGACTCCGTTTTCAGTAAGTAAATTGGCAGTACCACTGGTGGCCATAATCTCAAAGCCCAATTCTTGAAAATCTCGCGCCAACGGTATGGCCTTCACTTTATCTAAATTATTCACCGATATAAAAATGGTACCCTGTTCGGGCAATAAATTCCCTGCACCGGCCTCCGCCTTGGCATAGGCAGACCCCAAATGTTTATCGAAGCCAATGACTTCTCCGGTGGATTTCATCTCTGGCGATAAAAATACATTCTGTTGTGGGAATTTATTAAATGGAAATACGGGCTTCTTCACCGCAATAAGTCCATTTTTAGATTTGGATTCTAAATCCATTTCAGTCAATTTTTTACCCACTGCCAATTGTGCAGCCAGTTTTGCCAATGGTAAATCAATTACTTTACTAATAAATGGTACGGTTCGACTGGCCCGCGGATTCACCTCTATCACATAGACCACATTATTTTTCATGGCAAATTGGATGTTGATGAGTCCAATTGTGTTCAAGCTAAGTGCCAATTCTTTAGTATAATCTTCAATCATTTTTCGAGATTTGGAGGTGAGCTCATAGGCTGGAATTACACAGGCAGAATCGCCAGAATGGATGCCCGCTTCCTCGATATGTTGCATGATTCCGGCCACAAAAACATGGCTCCCATCGCAGAGTGCATCCACATCAAACTCAAAGGCATCTTCTAAAAAGGCATCGATAAGAATAGGATGTTCTCCTGAAACCAATGCGGCCTTGCCCACATAGGTTTTGAGTCCATCATCGTCATAGACAATTTCCATGCCGCGACCGCCCAACACATAAGATGGCCGAACCAATACGGGATACCCCACATCATGAGCCACCACTAAAGCTTCATCCACCGAGAAAGCAGTGCCCCACTTGGGAACGGGAATTTTCAAATCATCTAAAATTTTACCAAACTTATCCCGATTTTCAGCCAAATCGATGGCATCAGGACTGGTGCCAATAATGTTCACGCCTGCTTCTTTTAATCGATTGGCAATATTCAACGGGGTTTGTCCACCAAACTGAACCAATACGCCATCCGGTTTTTCCAAGTCCACAATATTCATCACATCTTCGAATGTGAGGGGCTCAAAGTATAGACGGTCTGCAATGTCAAAATCGGTGGAGACGGTTTCAGGGTTACAGTTCACCATGATAGTTTTATACCCTGCTTCTTTCAGCCCAAATACGGCTTGTACACAGCAATAGTCAAACTCTATACCTTGCCCAATGCGATTGGGGCCACCGCCCAAAATCATTACTTTTTTGCCCGATAATGGCATCACCTCATTTTCCGTTTCATAGGTGGAGTAACAGTAAGGTGTTTTTGCCTCAAATTCAGCAGCACAAGTATCCACCACTTTATAGGTGGGCAGGATGTTTTCATCCTTCCGTATTTGACGAATTTCATCTTCAGATGTATTCCATAAAGTTGCGATTTGCCGATCAGAAAATCCATTTCGTTTTAGTTGAATGAGCGGTTCTAACTCACCTCTGTCATCTCCTACTGAAGAGGAAGAAAAGCTTACCGAAATATCAATCAACTTTTGAATCTGATACAAAAACCATGGGTCAATTTTAGTCTGTTCAAACACCGCTTCAATGGAATGCCCCATTTCTAATGCTTGCTTCACTTTTAATAATCTAAATGCAGAGGCAAACCGGATTTTGCTCAAATCTAAATCACGATATTCAGTTTCTTTGGGCTGGAATCCATCTAAGCCAACTTCTAATGATCGAAATGCTTTTTGTACCGACTCTCTAAAGGTTCGCCCAATTGCCATCACCTCACCTACGGATTGCATTTGGACGCCTAAAATTCCTGATGCTGACGGAAATTTTTCAAAATCAAATCGCGGGATTTTTGTGACTACATAGTCAATACTGGGCTCGAAAGCTGCCAAGGTTTGCCCTGTAATATCATTTGGTAATTCATCTAATGTATATCCCACCGCTAACTTGGCCGCAATCTTGGCGATGGGGAATCCCGTTGCCTTGGATGCCAATGCCGATGAGCGACTTACGCGCGGGTTCATCTCAATAATGATGGTGCGTCCCGTTTCAGGATTCACCGTAAACTGCACATTTGATCCGCCAGTATCCACACCAATTTTGCGCAAACATTGGATTGACCAATTCCGCATTTGTTGATATTCTTTATCCGTGAGAGTTTGGGCAGGAGCCACCGTAATTGAATCTCCCGTATGTACACCCATGGGGTCAATATTTTCAATGGAGCAAATGATGATGGCATTGTCTGCAGAATCACGTACCACTTCCATTTCATATTCTTTCCAACCCAAAAGTGATTCTTCGATGAGCACCTCAGAAATGGGACTGGCAGATAATCCCGTTTCCACTAATTGATGAAATTCTTCACCATTATATGCCACTGAACCACCGGTGCCACCCATGGTAAATGAGGGTCGAATAATTACCGGGAAAGGAATATCCTGAATAATTTTGTCAGCAGACTCCAAGGATGTGGCAAATCCACCCCGTGCCGTTTCGATACCGATTGCCTCCATGGCCACTTTAAATTTTTCTCTATCTTCAGCTTCTTGAATGGCTTCAACATTGGCACCGATAAGCTCCACATTATACTTTTCTAATACTCCATTTTCATGCAAAGCCATTGCTGTATCTAATGCTGTTTGTCCACCCACCGTAGGCAAGAGTGCATCTGGTCGTTCCTTTTCAATAATGGCGGCCACTGCTTCAGGCGTTACCGGTTCAAGATAAGTGGCATCAGCCAAATTTCGATCAGTCATAATCGTTGCAGGATTAGAATTCACCAAAATAATTCGATAGCCCTCTTCTCGTAGAGCGCCACAGGCTTGCGTACCCGAATAATCAAATTCACAAGCTTGACCGATAATAATTGGCCCCGCACCAATAATTAATATGGATTCTATATCTGTTCTTTTAGGCATGTTTATTTACCTCCACATCTCCGTGGCTCTGTGGTTCTCTCATTAGCGTAATAAATTTCTCAAATAAATACCGACTATCATGTGGTCCAGGACTGGATTCAGGATGATATTGAACTGAGAATGCAGGTAAATTTGTACATTTTAATCCTTCTACAGTTTGGTCATTCAAACTCAAATGAGTCACTTCCACATTTTGGGGTAATGAATCTGTATCCACTGCAAAACCATGATTTTGACTGGTGATTTCAACAATACCCGTTTCCATATTTTTCACAGGATGATTGCAACCTCGATGTCCAAATTTAAGTTTATATGTGGTTGCACCCAATGCCAATGCCAAAATCTGATGACCCAAACAAATTCCAAAAATAGGTTTCTTACCCAGCAGTTCTCTTACCATTTCAATTCCATAAGTAACGGCAGCTGGATCACCAGGACCATTTGATAGAAAAATTCCATCTGGATTAAATGCTAATATTTCGGTGGCAGAAGTTGATGCAGGGAAAACTGTAACTTCACATCCATGAGATGCCAAAAGTCGCAGAATATTGTATTTTATACCATAGTCGATAGCAGCCACTTTAAAGGGGAAAGAGGTAAGAGGTGAGGGGTGGGCATTACTATTTTGATTGTCAAATTCCTTTTCCCATTCATATTTCTTAGGGGTGGTTACCACTTTCGCCAAATCTAAACCATCCATAGATGGCGCCGCCTTAACTTTTTTCAGCAACGAATCATCGTCCAAATCTATGGTACTGATGATACCATTCATGGCACCTTCATTTCGTAAAATTCGAGTGAGCATTCGCGTATCAATTTCTTGGATGCCTACAATTTTGTAGTGGCGTAAGTATTCACCCAACGACTGTGTAGATCTAAAATTGGATGGCACTACATTTTCTTCCCGAACAATAAAACCAGCGGCCTGAACTTTATTTGATTCCACATCCTCCAGATTCACACCATAATTGCCAATATGAGGATAGGTCATGGTAATAAGTTGTCCACAATATGATGGATCGGTAAGAATTTCTTGATAACCCGTCATTCCCGTATTAAAACAGACTTCACCAATAGTTTCGCCATCTGATCCAAAGGAAATTCCCGTAAATATGGTTCCGTTTTCCAGTACAAGTTTTGCTGATTTAATCATAAATTTTTATTGTCATTCTATGGAATTGAAAATTTTTGGGTAAAAAAATAGCCCCATCTCTGGAGCTATATAATTCTGTAAGGATAAATTTGGAATTTTTCATCGGCCATAAATTACGGCGACTCACTAAAATCAACAATGTGAAAAAACTCATTTCAAGTATATAAATTCAATTACATACTGTAATAATTAACATCCATCACAATGTTTGATAATTCACTTAAATAGGGTAATTTAGTGGGATGAAACGCTCATTAATTAAATACCTACGACTATGTTTAATTTTGATGCTCTTAGGGAGCTTTACTATTCTTACATCCCAAATATACTTTTTAGTAACCAATAGTAATCTATTTGAAATTAATCCAATTGGACAAGTTCAGCTCAGCTTTGAGGATGAAAACCTTAGTTTAATTGAGCATAGTTTTTCTGGTGAAAGTGATTGGGATACCACCCAAGTAAATCAATTTATTGGTGGGTATAGCATGAAATCTGGTGAAATCTCTCACGACGAAACCTCATCATTCACCATATCTACAAATACACTTGAGGAGGGTTATATTTTCTTCTATTATAAAGTGGAGTCTGAATATAGTACTTCTGGAGATTATTTCTATGACGGTTTACAATTTTATTTGGACGGTGAGTTAAAAGAACAATTTCAGCCGGATGACGATGGTGACTCTGATTGGGAATATTATTATACCGAAATTTCTCCTGGACCACATACGTTTACGTGGACTTATATTAAAGACTCTGGAAATGGGGCTACGGTAGATGAAGATTTCTGTGATTGTGCATTTTTAGATGCGATCTCATTTCCGCGGTCTGATGTATCTGATTTGATTTTTGAAATACCTCCCAATCAAGATATGTCCAGCGGGCTTTATAGTGGATTCGTACACCCCCTCAATAATCAATATGTTCACATGAAAGCAAAAGGCGGAACCCTTGCTGATTTTGATTTAGATGGTGATCAGGATATGTATTTTGGATATGTTATTGGTCATTATTTTGAAAATGACGATGGTGTTTTTACCGAAAAAACAATGGACTATGAAATCGAAAATGATGGTAGTCGTGGCGTTGTTGTGGGGGATATTGATAATAATGGATATCCAGATATTTTAAAATGGCGATATTTATTTAGCACCTCAATTGACCACCAAGTTTTAATGAATCAAGGAAACCATCAATTCAATACGGCTCAATATTTAGAGAGTGACCATATGCAATATTTGCATAGCCAAGGTTTGATGGATGTGGATTTGGACGGTGATTTAGATATTGTTGCCGTAGAAAAACAAGGTGATACTCAATTCTATTGTTATGCATTAAATTCTGGTATGAATGATCTTGATGGCCCCAATTATCGATTAGCATATTCCTTTGATCGAGATGATGAGAGTAGTTCATCCCGAACATTAGCCATTGCCGATTTTGATGGTGATGGAGATCAAGATGTGTACATCCCCCGAAAAGAAGGTTCAAACTGGCTTTTTGAGAACCAAACCCTCACCCGTTCTGGAGATGCAATAATCTATAATGAAGATGCGGACCCCTTATTTATAGAAGTGGCTGCAGATTTTGGTGTAGATGACTCAGAAATAATTCCCGAGGGAAGTACCGGTTATGGTGCTGCATGGGGTGACTATGATAACGATTCTGACATGGATTTATATTTGTCAAATTGGGGGATAAATCGCCTATTTAGAAACGATAATGGAACCTTTGTAAATACTGCCATAGAGTTTGAACTTGAATCTGATTCTTTATCGAATGGCGCGGCGTGGGGCGATTTTAATAATGATGGCCTCTTTGATATTTGGGCTGCAAATTTTAAACGTGAAGATGATGTCTTTCTCAATTCTGGGAATGATGGCCCATGGAATAATGATGACCGACCCATTTTTGCATCCGCTACCCAAGATGTTGTTCCCGTAGATTATAACAAAGATGGCTGGCTCGACCTATTTGCACCAGGGCTACAAATGGCACATGGGCATGGACCCTCTGAGCAAGCAAATAAATATACCAGCCTCCTTTATAAAAACAGTACTATTGACTCAACTAATTTGAATAATAATTGGGCATTCATTACTTTAGAAGGTGCTAAAACTACCATTGAAGATTTAGGTTGGACCACTAAAGCGAATCGTTCTGCCATTGGAGCAAGGGTGTATCTTCAACTTTCTGATAAAATTATTATGCGAGAAGTTATTGCGGGCAAAGGTCACGGCAGTATGGACCCATTACAGCTTCATTTTGGTTTGGGTGACAATACAAGTATCGATCAAATTGAAATCCATTGGCCCAGTATGGATATGGAAACGGCCCAACCTAAAATCACACAATTTGATGGTCCAATCCAAGTCAATGATTGGTACCGAATTGTGGAAGGTATTGGCTTTGTAGGACAAAAGGGGGATGTGAATAATGATGATACTGTAAATGTTTTAGATGTTGTCAGCTTAGTCAATGAAATTCTCTTTCAGTTCTACAATTTTGAAGGTGCCAATTTTTGGGCCGCCGATATGGATTTCGATGAATCCCTCAATGTTCTTGATGTAATTAAAATGGTTACATTCGTCCTGGCCCATTGAGCACTTTAAGACTCCGAATTTTTGTTCTAATCGGTGTTCATGTACTCATTCTTGTGCATGTTTTATTTTTCGGCAGTGACACTATCGGAAGCATTGACTTCCAAGAATTTTTCCATGCGTTTGTAAAACATGGTATCATCAATGCTGGCGGAATACTGGTTTTAATAGCATTTTTGACTACACTTATATTTGGTCGATTTTTCTGCGGGTGGGCATGCCACTTTGGAGCCATCCAAGAATTGTGCTGGTGGATACTTAATAAATTAGGCGTGAAGCCTAAAACTGTTGATTCTAAATTAGTCACCTTTCTGCCCATTATTATCCTCTTAAACTTTTATGTAATTCCTAATTTATTTTTTGCCATTGATCACCCATGGAGATTGAGTATTGCCCTCAATTCACCTGAAATCTGGGCATTTCTCCCCGGATGGATAATTGGGTCGCTCACCTTTTTTATTGATGGATTTCTCATTGTTTACTTTTTGGGTCGCAAGGGATTTTGCCGATTTTTATGCCCATGGGGGGCATTCCTTAAACTCCCTAATTCGTTGGCAATGTTCAAGGTTCGGAAAACGGGTAATTGTACAGAATGTCATGAATGCACTACCCACTGCCCAGTAGGAATTGACGTGAGTTATGAAATCAATACCTACCAAAAAGTAACCAATACCAATTGTACTTCCTGTTTGATGTGTACGTCGGGATGTCCTGAAAATGCCCTATCATATAAATTTGAAAATCCACTAAACGAAGATGTAAAACTAACCCAATTTTTTAAGCAGGACCAATTCTCTCACCTTCATATTCGTGAGTTATTTACATCCATTCGATCGAAAGATTTATTACTACTAATCTTAACCCTTTTGGCTGGATACGCCATTGATGGTCTATATGGAATGGGGCATTTTATGGCATTTGGAATCGCCATTATTTCAGCATATTATATTATTAAAGAGAGTACTCACAAACTGAATTGGATAAAGCCCACATTGAACACCGTTATTGTTTTCTGCTTTTTATGGCACGGAACTATTAAATTTTCAATTTGGCAAGGCCTGAATCAGTTTGAAACGAATAATTATACTTCAAGTATTTCTCATTTAGAACGAGCAGTACTACTTTATCCCAAATCAATTGGGCGGTTCCATTTACTACTGGGAGAAATGTATTTATCTAAAGGCGATAAAATATCTTCACTGGAGCATGCAAAAATAGCTGAAATTATTAATCCAGATTATGATGGCCCCAAACAACTTTTAAAACAGATTCATACTGCACCGTAGCTCAGTAGAAAACCTCATTCGTAATAATAAGTTCGTTAGTATTAATAACCTTTTATAGACGAGATATACATTCTTTAAATTCCTGTAAATTAGTATTGTAAAAAGGATATTAAAATGAACATAGGTTACAGCAGGATTTCTATTATAAAAGAATCTAAAGGAACACCATTAGATTTTCAAAATCAAAAGATTGAAGAATATTGCAAACTTCACTAACTTAGTCTATACATTAAGTTGATAAGAAAGATTTTAATTTAGTAATTAGAGATGTTTGTCTATCAATCTTATCTTTGGACTTCATAATATTCATTGTTAATCTACTGTTTGCCTTACTATTTCTTTCAAGGGATCTTGTAGTATTACTAATAGATGTGGATAAACTTTTAGGTTTTTTTTAGATTTTGAAAATCTGGATTTTAATCTCTGTAATCTGTTTTGTAAATTCTTTCTTCTTTTTATATTTGAATCTAATTTTTTAGTATAAGATTCAATTGCCTTTTTACTTCTTTCAATACCTTTTGTTGCTGACTGTATTTTTTCTTTGTATGTATTCCCCATTTTATTTATACCTCTTTTTGTTCTGAAAATATAACTTTCACTTTTGATAAAAGATTAGACTCATTTTCATCCACTCTTCCATCTATCTCAACCATAGTTTCTAAAAGTTGATAAATATCATCTTTTAACGTTTGATTATCTATTTGATTTAAGTTATTTGCAATTTCAATTGCTTTCTCTAATGTTTTAATTTTTTTCAATTTGTCTACTTTTTTTATTGATTCAGAAAAACCAGAAGCTAAAATACCCGCAGGCATAGCGAAAATTCCTATTCCCATTATTGCAATGATAGAACCAAGTATTCTTCCTATTGGTGTTATTGGATAAATATCACCATAACCAACAGTTGTTAAAGCAGCGGTACCCCAACACATAGATTGAGGAATACTTGAGAACTTTTCTGGTTGAGCTTCATTTTCTACAACATATAATAATGATGATGAAAAAAGTAATAATAAAAAGATAGTAATTCCAGTTAATATAATTTGTTCTTTTTTACTTTTAAAAACATATCCTATTATTTGAAGTGATTCCAAGTATCTACCCATTTTAAAAAGTCTAAACATCCGGAAAAGTCTTAATACTCTTAATCCTCTTAAATCTAAATTAACTATAAATGGTAAGTAAAATGGTAAGATAGCAAACAAATCAATTAAAGATAGAGGACTTAATATAAACTTAATTCTTCCGTAAAATGGATGTTGATATTTTTCTAAAATTGTGCACGACCAAATTCGTAAAATATATTCTATTGAAAATATAACTACTGAAAATAATTCAAAATTATAGAAGAAGTTTGAATATTGATTTGATAATGATTCTACTGTTCCCAATATAACCAATAAAACATTCAACACTATTAAAATCAATATAAATATATTAAAATATTTACTAATTAAATCATTATCAGATTCATCTCCTAATATTTCAAATATTCTTTTTTTATTCATAAATAATGAATTTGTTAACTTCTAATTGTCTTTGTAGATGTTATTTTAGCTTTATTAGAATACTTTGACTGTATAATTTGTTTTGCCTTAATTGAAGATGTTACACCATTCACCAACTCTTTAATGACTCCTGTAACTCCAGGTGCCCTAAATGTAACTTCTATACCTATAACATTACTCATTATCATTTCCTTTTTTATAATTTTCTAAATATTCCAAAACATTTTCTCCATTATTTTTCATTTGGGTTAATTTCTCTGAAAATTCTTTATCAATTTTTGATATTCTTTTAATTATATTTTTAGTAGACTGTTCCTCAATATCATTAATTATTGAATCAAATATCTTATCAATTAATTTTGTTATAAAATCCTCACCCATACATAGTTCAATGTAGTTTGCTCATTTAAATTTATTTAATTAAGATTTTTAACTCATATGAATAATTATTATCTGAATATTCATCTTGTTGAATTAATCCTTTTCTTTTATTATTTTCTAATTTCCAACTATCTATTTTAATTTGTTCATTTTTTAAAATTAGTGAGTTTTTATTCTCTATCATATCAAGAAATACTTCACCAGAAATAGGTGCTAATATTCTATATAATTCATCGATAAAATTTGATTGTGAAAAACTTATTGAATTATCTAATCGGATGACTTCTTTGATTAAAATTCCTCCAAAATTATTTCCATCCCCAATAGTATAATCAATTCCTTTTCTTCTATCATTTGAATTATATTTATCTTTATGTAAATACCATTCACCACTTAATATTTGTCTTTTTCTGGCTTTTATTTTTTTTACAGAATGGGTGTTAGAATCTTTATGTTTCCTCTGATTATAATAGTAAAACTCAATATTAGTAATCCTAAATTTGATACCTTTAACTACTAAAATATGGTTGAATATTAAATCTTCAGAGATTCTATCAAATGATGATTTTATATCGTTTATATCAATTTCTAAATTCATTTTATAATCAGATTTTCACCCCAACTGATGAAAGATAGGGACTAATTTAATTTAAATTTATACTCTCATACCATAGTAAGTCAAGATTTAGATTATTTTCATCTCAATACACTTCTGTAATCTTAATGTTGATAATTCATAATACTTACTATTCATCTCATATCCAATGAACTTTCTTCTAAGACTTAATGGCATCTCTCCGGTACTTCCACTTCCACAGAAAGGGTCAAACACAATATCATCTTCTCTTGATGTAGATAGAATTGGTGGCTCAAAAAAACTTAATTCAATATTTCCGTAATAATTTTTCCTGAAAAATATATGGGTATATACCTTCGTTTTTTGTTTACTGAAATATTTTTTCCACTCAACACAAAACTTTGGCTGGGTCTGTACTTTTCTTCATAGACTTTTAAACTTTTTGACTGGGTTACTGTCCCTGATTTAACCTCAATAGGAATAACCCCGTCTCCCGTTTGGAGAAGAAATTCCACTTCAGATGTTTTACCTACCCAACAATAACAGGGTGATTCCCCCTTCGCTTTAAGCTCCTGTGCCACAAAGTTTTCTGCCATATACCCTTTATATAATCCATATTCATAATCTAAAATTTCTTTAGGGTTTAATCTGCTGATGGCCCCCAGCAATCCAACATCAAAAAAATACTGCTTAAAAATATTATCTTTTGAAAATGCATTCAATGGAACTCTGTTCGTGCTTATAATTTTTGCTCGAATTAATAAATTGGCATTTTCTAACCAATCAATGGGAGATACTAAGCGTTCATATCCACGTACACCTGGTATAACATCCTTAAATTTAAATTTTGTACTTGAACCATCTATTGAATTTGACAATTGTGTGGGTACATTTTTCCACACCCGATCAATATGCATTGCATTTACTTTGCCTGAATGCTTGGCAATGTCTGCACTATACGCATCAATTATTTCATTCTGAAATTCCCGAACTTTTTGGTACGCATTAAATTTATTTTTTTGATTATCCCTAAAAATAGTAACTGATTCTGGGAGCCCACCCACAATCATGTAGTCTTTCCAATGATTCCATAATGATTCATGGCCTATATCTGATATATTTTGAGTCAAGGATTGAGTATTAAATAGTTCAACAATTGGTTTTGGTGCAATGGCCCATAAAAATTCATGAAACGTTAGGGGGTCTAAATCAAGAAAAGTTATTTTGCCCACTGGGAATGGTTGAGAATTCATAACTACCCCAAGCAATGACCCTGCCGACATGATGGCTAATTCTGTTATTTCTTCATAAAAATATTTTAGTGATGTCAATGCTTTTGGACATTCTTGGATTTCATCAAAAATGAGTAAATCTGTCTTTATATTTATTTGATTTCCCGTATATATTTCTAATTCACTTAGAATTCGTATTGGATTCAAATCCTTTTCAAAAATAGTTTTTAATACGTCATCTTTCTCAAAATTGAAATAATACGTTTTAGAAAATGATTCTTTCCCAAATGCCTTCAGCAAATAGGTTTTGCCCACTTGTCGCGCTCCCCGTAGTATTAAGGGTTTACGGTTCTTAGTGTTTTTCCAATGATTTAAATCAGATAATAATGCTCTTTTCATAGGGGATTTTATAACATTTGTGTATTTTCTGCAAGGACTTTTTACCATACCTGTGTATTTTCTGCAAGGACTTTTTACTATATCTGTGTACTTTTAGAAAGGACTTTCATAAAATCAAAGGCAGTATAGGGCAATTTTCACACTGATTTTAGAAAGCCCTTAAAAAGACTCACCCCATACTAAAATAATTTTCGTAATTTTAGGTATTCAATTAAGGTTAAATATGAAATATGCAATTTTACTAAGCCTACTTTTCATGAGTTGTTCAGACACCATTGATTCAGATTCATTGGTAAAAAAAGATGATTTAATATACAAAGTTAACTCTAATAAAATCTTTTCGGGTGAGTTTATTGATTATCATTCAAATGGACAAGTAGAACAACAAGGGATTATTAAAAACGGAACGAGAGATGGAAAATGGATTTATTACTTCCAAGATGGGCAGATAGGTGTAGAGAAAAACTATAAAAATGGAAAAATGGATGGTAAATGGACTTACTATGATGGGAAGGGTGGGATATCATCAGAACATACTTATATAGACGGAAAGAGAGAAGGTGAATGGGTCTGGTATCAGAAAAATGGAAAGATTAAAAAGCAAGAAAACTACATTAATGGAAAGTTACAATAACCTTGAGTAAATGAATAAATGAAACTTTTATATACACTCATATTACTCTTATTGTGCTATTCAATAGAGCCTCCCGACTTCCTATGAAGTTAAGACGTGGTGGATTATTTTTTGAACACTTTAACCATTTTCGTTTTCTAATTGTATTATTATCTTTAGGAGTCATGTATATAATTATTGAAAATTTTAAATTAGAAAATTATAATTGGCTATACGCTCTTCCAATATGTTTACATTTTATATTTCCACAATCATTCAACCCAGAAAATTATGAAGATAGTGAACGTGATAAATTGTAATCCCAAATGATCAATTGTTGAAACTCCTATACCCACTCTCGTTCTTTAATCTCAAAACTTGTTTCACATCACAAATCGATTGATTAAACCCTGTTAATTTTATACTGTTGTTAAACTTGTTGTTGTTTGTTTTCGAGGAAAAGCCATGCCGGAGGAGGTGTGGCTTTTTTTGTTTATATCACTTTTGATAAATCCCCTAAATTAATATAAACAATAAAAGGAGATTCAACAACATGCATATTATCGCATATCTATTATCCTTCGGCATTGTAGGATATACACTTTCTATTTCAGCTGCAGGTGCAGGCTTATCAATTGCTGCGTATTGGGATTTAATTAGCCTACTGTTAGTTATTGTGGCACCCTATTTCTTACTGGCAGGGAAAAGTAAATCCTTTGACTTTAAGAAAATTGATCACCAAGAATGGGGAAATCTCTCTGTAAAATTCGCCTATATTGGTGTATTAATGGGACTAATTATGTTACTTGGCGGCATGGCAGTTCCACCAGAGCCAGGAGTGGACCCAATGGCAAAAATTGGTGGGTCTATAGCAGTGGCATTAATTTGCTTACTCTATGCATTGGTTTTCAAATATATGGTGGTTTATTTATGTGATTGTGATTCCCATAAATAATAAGTATTAAAAAATAATACTCAAATAAAAAGCCCTCATTTCTGAGGGCTTTTTTATTATTCAATAATTATATCATTGGCAGGTGGCGCTTCAGGTTCTGGTTTGGGTACTTCTCCCCAATAGGTGGGTGACGTACTCAAATAATGTAAAATACTTTCATTGGTTAAATACACTTGAGGGTCTTTATGGGTACGAACATAATTACGTGCATAGTCCGAACTAGACCGACCAAACACCGCATACTCCTTGGTATTTCCATCTGCATCAATAAGTGCTAAATGAGTGCCCGTAGAATCATCCACCGAATATTTTGACCACTTCTCAGGATTCTTAGACACTAATGTTCCCGTTTCAACCAATAATACTTTATCTAAAAAATTATCAATTGACTGAGATTTAACCACCAATGTATCATTCCCCGAAATCACCCATGTAGAGTCTTGGCGAGATAGCTCAATGGCATCCGTTTTATTTTGAATCAAAAATCGATTCACCTCATCAGTATTTACTGAAAATAATGATGATGATTGACTACTGTATTGTGATTGGCCACGTTGACTCACAACATAAATACCAATGAGCACAACCAATAAAATAAGTGAAATTTTTAAATTCTTAGTCATATAACTCCTCTAACATTTGGGCACGTTTCTTTTCGCCCCGTAATCGAATAAATCCAAATCCTACAATAAATAAAGAAGGTAAAAGGATGTTGGCCCATTTCCATTTTACTTTGGCATCATCTTCTAATTCTTCCAATGGGCGATTGGTAATTTCACGTGATCGTAAAGATATCAATTCACTATCTCCCAACAGAAAATCAATGGCATTAAGCACAAAGATATGATTTTCAGGAGAAGCACCGCCACCATTATCAGCAAAGAATTTTGAGTCAGAAATTAAAATTACTTGTCCAATTTGACCCGAAGCATCATTTAACACTTCTGAGCGTGCCGCTAAAACTTTACCCTTTTCTTTCAGTTGAGAAAATACTGGGTTTACTTTAGGGTCTGGATTCAAATTGTAAAATTCTGAAATGGTGGTGGATTTATCTGAACTACTAAACAACACTGATGTATTATGGAGTGAGTCCAAAATAATTTCGCTGGGAAACATAGTGCGCAAACCTTCAAGTCCGCTAACCACGACTTCATCTTCATTAAAATTTTGAATGATGGGAAGAAATGGATAATCCATAGGGACTGCCATTCTGAAAATACCCATATTTTGTTGAACATTTACTTTTCCGCAGGTTTTATCCAAAACCAAATTTTCTTGAATATGGAAACCATAATTGTTAAGCAATTCAAAAATATCTGAAACAATTGGCGTGGCTTGTTGCGTTTGGATATCCACATTCAAACGATTTTGCCCAATGATAAGATTTCCACCATTTGCCACGTAATCTTCAATATTTTGTCGCTCATTTGCAGCTAATGAATCAGTCACACCATTCAATAAAATAGTGGAAATATCAGCCGGTATAGGTGAATCTAATGTAATATTTCGCACATTAAAACGCTGTCTCAATATTTGAATAATATTCTCATTAGCTTCAACTTGGGTCGATGTACTTCCAATGGCAATGGATGCCTTATTGCTGTCCACTAATTTCTTAATATTAGTGGTAATTTCGTACTCTAATCCGGTGGTGGTCTGAATAACGGGTATCACTTCTCGTGCATCTTCATACATGAAAACTAAGCCCATATACACACGTTTCACCTCCACCTTATCATTTTCAATGACTTGAAGTTGAACTGGTTGGATGCCCGATTTTTGTGCATCAGCTTGCAAATCTTCATCTGTTTCTGGCTCAACGAATTCGAAGGTTAAGTTACCATCTGAATATGCTGCATACTCTTCTAAAATATCTTGAAGATATCGGCGATTATTTCCATATTCTCCAGGGAGATTATTTGAAAAATATACTTTCAATGTCATCAAATCATCAATTTTACGAACTACAGATTTACTGGATTCTGACAACGAATACATTTTGTTATCGGTAAGATCCCACCGAAAAAACTTATCCCGTGAAATCAGATTAAAGACGACTAAAGCCGCAAAAAGAACTACACTATAAATGATGAAATTTTTCTTAGAATTATTCTGCATGATTATCTCCACTTTCTGATTTCAAGAACACGCACGGTGGTAAATAGGAAAAATCCAATAAGTGAAGCAAAATATATAATATTTCGCGAATCAATTACGCCACGAGATATATTAGATAAATGATAATCTACACTAATGTATTGAATCAAACCTGCAATAGAAACGGGCATGAAATAGAGCATTTTGTCCATCAAGAAAAATATCAAAACAATAAACACTGAAATGATAAATGCAATCACTTGATTATCGGTTACACTACTTGCGAATGTGCCCACTGAGGCATATACCGAACCCAACATAAGCAAACCGAGGTAACCGGTAAAAACTGCACCATAATCAATATTGGTCCCCACATTTACCAATGTAAAAAAGTGAATTAATGTGAACGCTAATCCCAGTGCAATCAAAGCCAATGCAGACAGAAATTTGCCAACTACAAATTCAACATCCTTAATAGGAAGCGTAGAGATAACCTCCATTGTGCCAATATTTTTTTCACGCGCAATAAGGCTCATCGTAATAGCAGGTATAAAAAATAGATACACCAATGGAACAATATTGAACAATGCTCGCATATTTGATTGGTTAAACAAGAAAAAGGTATTTGTGAAAAAATAACCTGTAACAATGGCAAACACTACCAAGAAAATATATGCCATGGGGCTGTTGAAATATGACTTTAACTCTTTTTTGAAAATAATATTAATATTCGTAAACATTACTTTGCCTCCGTGGTGAGGGTTCTAAAAATGGACTCAAGTCCACCCGTATGAGATGTCATTTCTGTAATCACCCATTTTGACTTTACAGCATGATTAAAGAGAGCTTCACGTGGATCTTCACTTTTACCATATTCAAATTGGGCTACATGTGATCCATTTTTTTCAGCGATGCTATTTAAGGTTAACCCTGGAACAGATGCCACCAATTCGTCAATTCCTTCGTTAGTACAATTTTTTAGTTCCACAGAAAGTTGAGTATTCCCCATAAATCCTGCCATCAATTCTTCATTGGTTCCATCCGCCACAATCTCACCATTATTGATAATGATGATACGGTCAACAGTTAGTTGGATCTCCTGCAAAATATGACTGGACATGAGTACTAATTTTTCTTTCCCCAAAGATTTAATAAGCTCACGAATTTCAACAATTTGATTTGGATCAAGGCCGGTAACTGGCTCATCTAAAATAAGAATTTTAGGGTCATGAATCATGGCACATGCCAAGCCAATTCGTTGTCTATAGCCTTTTGAGCAATCTGAAATTTGCTTATGAATCACACCTTTTAGTCCACACTGCGCTGATACTCTGGCCAATGCTTCCCGGAATTTCTTACCTTTGATTCCTCTAATATTTGCAGTGAATTCTATTAAATCATACACTTTCATTTCAGTGTATAGTGGATTCAATTCTGGAAGATAGCCAATTTGTTTTTGTACTTCCAGTTGATGTTCTTGGATGTTTAAACCATTTACAATCACATCACCACTGGTTGGGGTAAGAAAGCCTGTAATCATTTTTAGGGTAGTTGATTTTCCCGCCCCATTAGCCCCTAAAAAACCAACAATTTCACCACCATTAATTTCAAAATTGATAGATTTTACGGCTCTCACATCACCATAATTTTTAGATAGATTTTTAACTTGAATCAAAGAATTTTCTCCTCTTGTTAAGACTTGACTTATTTATTACTTAATAAAATGTTCCAGAAAAACTGATGCCTCAAAAATGAGGCATCTAATTTAGTTTTCTTCTTTTACAAACGATTCACCATCCCATTTGAATCCTTCGTATTCAAAACCACCAAAATCATCTGTTGAGACAATTTTGTTCTGAGCAATATAACGAATAAACCTACCCTTTACCGCTTTACCAAAATGGCCCGCTGCTGTTTTCTTACCTTTGTTAATCACCATAAAATCAACGGTGGTAACATTCTCTGTAGCCTTATATGCTTTTCGGTGTACTTGTGGCAAAAGATCAATAATAACTTCATCTTTTAATGCTTCGGTTAATACTGGATTCCAATGATGTTGGAGGGATAAAACATTCATTTTCAACTTATAATCTGGAATCAATGTTTGGGGGGTTACTAACCCAAATAATCCACTAAAAATATAGATATGGTCATCCATGAATTTTTGATCTTTATCATTCAATGATTCCCAATCAATATGCTCATACACTACGCCAGTATATCGCTCAATGGCATGGGCACAACGACTTTTGAAGATATCTTGATTTTGACGATGAAAGGTTAATGCTTTTTCAGGCTTAGTGCCATATACAGAACGAAGATCTTCATCCTCAATCAGGCTTAACAACCGAACAACTTGGTTTACATGTTGAGAAAATCTAAAATTAGTATCCGCAAAAACAATTTCTTGAGGTTTAATCTTAGCTTTACCTTCGCTGGGTGGAATTAGATATTTCATTAATTACTCCTAAAATTCAACAAAACTATTAAATAGATAAAAATAAATGGTGGAAAATTTACGGATTAATGGGGATAGAATCCCTTAATTATTCAGAATTATTCTAATTATTATTAATATGATGATTAAGGGAATCATACATGCTCATATCTAACATGTACAAAATATTTAATTTTTTGCGGGCCTCTCTCACTTTATTTAACTCTAAATATGTGAGTGCAAGTTGATAATGAGTTTTAGCATCATCAGGGTTTATTTTTAACGCTTTCTTCAACGATTTTGCAGCATCCCTAAATTCACTCAGGCCAAAACTACATAGGCCTAAATAGTACAACGTACGATAATCATTAGCATTAATTTCAAACGACTTTTCAAATGCTAATTTTGAATGACTATAATTTTCAATGGCTAAATAAGATTGTCCCAAAATGAAGTAAGCAATAGGATCTTCAGGATATAGATTTACAAAATCAGTGAGAAGTTCTATTGTTGCTGAATGGGCTCCCATTTCTTTATATGCAATGGCAAGTTGGTACTTAATTTCATGATCATCAGGAGAAAGTGAAAGTGCATCTTGAAAAGCCAATGCCGCTTGCATAAAATTATTCATGCTCCCGTATGCCACTCCAAGCTGATAATACATATTGATGGTAGGATCATCACAATTTATGGCATCATTAAAATATCCAATTGCAGAGATATAATCATTATCCTCCATAGAAATAATCCCTAATCGATAAAGAATATCTATATTTTCTTCATTCATATCTAATACATATTCATAAGATGATTTTGCATTTTGATACTCTTTTAAACTCCAATAAGATTCAGCAATGGCAAGGTGATAATTAATTTCATCTGGAAGTGTTTTCAACAATCGCTCATACGTATTGATAGCCTCAGGATATCGCTTTTGATCTATAAAAATATGCCCCAATACTTTCAACACATTAATACTGTCAGGCTGAAGGATTATGAATTCTCTCAATGGCTCCATGGCTGATTTAAGATAATCCGTTCTATACAAAAGCATCCCCAATTTATAGTGAACTTCTAAAATTTCGGGGGCGAATTTTCGGGCTGAAGTATATGATGATATTGCCTTTTCAACCTCTAAAATATCTTCGTAAATACTGCCCAACAAATATTGTGCAAATCCATTTTCAGGATTTAATTTTACCGTACGATTCAACGCTTCTAATGCACGAGTCTGATTATTCGTTTTATGATAGGCCAATCCTAAATAGTAATATGTATCTTCATTGTCGGGATCAAGCATTAACGCCTTGGTAAACATAGGAATGGAAGCTGCATATTCTTCGATAGCAATATGGGCAAACCCTGAATAATAATATGCTTGATGATGATAAGGGTCAAGTTCTAAAACTATGTTATATGCCTTAATAGCATCCTCAAAAGATTCTCGATTTAGCAAACAATTTCCAACGCCGAAATGGGCATCCACTATTTCTGGACTTCTCCAAATCACACGTTGATAATGAGAGAGTGCTTCAAACCAATTTTCATCTTTATATAAGTAAGAGGCTAATAATTGTTCTCCTCTAAAATCTGTGGGATTTTCAGAAATATACGTGTTGATAAATGCCCGGGCAGAGATAGAATCACCCATATCATTATGTAACAATGATAAATAAAAATTGGCTCCAGTTAATAAAGTATCTCTAGATTCAATCTCATGAAATGCTTCAACTAACTCTTGCTGCTGTAAAGAATCATTAATAATAAAGTCTTCAAAATAATCTAAATCTAAATTTGAGGATTGGAGCAATAATGCAGTAGAAAAATTTTCAGCCGCTTGAGAATAAAGACCTCTATCCAGATAAGTAAATCCTAAATCAATAAGTTCAATGGCAGAGTCCTCTTCGGAGAAATCTTCTTCAATGTCATGAACACTTAATCCCCGTACCAAATATGGATTATCTAATTCTTCAAATTCAACAAGCCTTGATTTAGTTACATTGGCTTCTAACGAATCACCCAGTGTTATTTGACTTTTTAACAAATTTGATAAGGAAAGGCGAACTTCTTTCTGTGTCTCAATAATTTCATATTCATAGATAGTAATGGCACGCTGAATATAAACTTGTGCTTGGCCCTCTTCACCTATAGAAATATACAGTTCACCGATGTGATTTAAGGTGCGTGCTAATTTCACATCAAATGGGTCATAAATGGATTCTTCTTGCTCAAGGATATTTAGATAAACAGTGAGGGCAATATTCACATCCCCATTATCCGCTAAAATATTCGCTTGAACTTTTAGGCTTTCTATAGATGAAACATCGGAGGAGTCAACCGCCAGAAGTCCGCATATAAAAATGTTTATTATTATTAATCGTAAATTGTTCATAAATACTGGAGGGAAAAATTACCCCCTTTACTTTTATCTTTCAAAAGACCATAAATCTAATTTCATAACCTATGCTTGGAGGAGATTGAAGTTCCGTTCTAATTTAACAACCTTTAAAATAGGTATTTCATGACGGAAGAAAGTGTAAAACAAAGAATTGAAAGCGGATTATTGGGGGCGCAAGTTCAAGTAGTAGATACAAAAGGGACGGGTGACCATTTTAGTGCAGTGGTAATTTCTGATGAATTTGAAGGGAAATCTTTAGTGAAACGGCATCAAATGGTTTATGCCACCGTTTCAGATGTACTCACCAAAGAACTCCACGCATTACAACTAAAAACATATTCATGTAAAGAATGGAAGCAGGAGAATTAAATGTCAACTAAATGGACATTAGAATCTTGGAAAAAATTTGTTGCAGAGCAACAACCCAATTGGACCAATGAAGAATTAGTGCAAAAAGTTAGCAATGAAATTTCTTCTTATCCCCCCCTTGTATTTGCGGGGGAAGTGAGAACGTTGAAACAACATTTAGCTGATGCTGCACAAGGAAATGGATTCTTAATTCAAGGTGGTGATTGTGCTGAAACTTTTAATGATTTTAAAGCTGACTCCATTCGAGATAAGTTAAAAATTCTTCTACAAATGTCTGTTGTGCTTACTTATGGGGCCTCTTGTAATGTAATAAAAGTAGGGCGTATTGCAGGGCAGTTTGCCAAGCCTCGCAGTTCAGATACTGAAACTCGGGGAGATACTACCCTTCCATCGTACCGAGGAGATGCCGTAAACGAAATAGAATTTACTGATGGTGCACGGCAACCCAATCCTAAACGATTATTAAAAATGTACAATCAATCTGCCGCAACCTTAAATTTACTCCGCGCCTTTACATTGGGTGGATTTGCCGATTTAAATAAAGTTCATTTATGGAATCAAGAATTTATTACATCTTCATCACAGGGCAAAAAGTATCAAAAAATTGCAACAAGTATTGATGATGCATTAAAGTTTATGCGTGCAGTTGGGATTTCTTCCGATAAATATTCATCACTCCGAATGGCAGAATTATATACTTCACATGAAGCCTTATTATTGGGGTATGAGCAAGCATTAACTCGAATAGATTCCATCTCTGGAGATTGGTATGATTGCTCCGCACACTTTTTATGGATTGGAAATCGCACACGCCAAATAAACGGGGCTCATGTTGAATTTTTATCTGGCGTAAAAAATCCCATTGGAATAAAAGCCGGGCCATCCCTTGCCCCCGATGAATTGGTAGCATTGGCTCAAAAATTGAATCCAGATAATGAATTTGGTCGGTTAACGGTAATTACTCGAATGGGGGCAGACAAAATTAATGATTATCTTCCCCAACTAATCGAACGTGCCAATGCAGAAAAACTAAATCTATTGTGGATTTGCGACCCCATGCATGGAAATACTTACAAAACAGAAACGGGGTATAAAACACGTCATTTTAATACCATTTTAAAAGAAATTCAACAATTCTTTGCCATCCATAAAACTTGTGGTACTATTCCTGGGGGTATTCATTTTGAACTCACTGGTGATAATGTTACAGAATGCTTGGGTGGTGCTCAAGAAATTAGCGATAATGATTTAAAAGAACGTTATGAAACTGCTTGTGATCCGCGATTAAATAATGAACAAAGCCTTGAATTGGCATTCCTAATTACTGAATTGTTACTTAATGAAAAAGTATAAAAAATTCACTCTATCCATACCTCTTTGTATAATGGGATTTTTATTTATGTCTTGCACTCCAACACAAAAAAGTATCACTTATCCACCCACTCGAACCGTAGATCAAATTGATGATTACTTTGGTACACAAGTATCCGACCCATATCGATGGCTTGAAGATTTAGATTCAGAAGAAGTTTTGAATTGGGCCCATTCACAACAAGATGTTACACAAAAATATTTAAACAAAATTCCATTTACAAATAAAATTGAAGATTTATTGAAATCTAAGTGGGACTACGAGCGGATGGGCAGACCATTTCATCGTGAAAATAGATATTTTTACTATCATAATACAGGCCTACAAAATCATTCCATGTTATATTTTAAAGATGGCTTGGATGGGGATCCCAGGGTGTTATTAGACCCAAACTTGTTTAGTGGCGATGGTTCAAAATCCCTGTCAATGGTAAGTGTAAGTAAAGATGGAAATTCACTTGCTTACGGAATCTCACAAAGTGGAAGTGACTGGGATGAATACTTTATAATGGATGTGGTTTCAGGTAAGCATTATGACGATCATTTAAAATGGATTAAATTTTCCAAAGCATCATGGCTTCCTGATGGAAGTGGTTTTTATTATGGTCGCTATCCTGAACCTAAAGGAGATGAATTTGAGGTCCAAAATCAAAACAACAAACTCTATTTACACCGTATTGGCACCTCTCAAAATGAAGATGAACTGATATATGAAGACCCAGAAAATCCCGATTATGGATTTTCGTCTTGGATAACTACGGATGAAAAATATCAAATATTAGGGGCTTGGTCTGGTGCTAATGATCATATATTGTTATTCTATCGTGATTTCGGATCGAAAAACGATTTCATTCCTATCGTAAGCGAATGGAAAGGTGATTTTAATATAATTCATAATTTTGGAAGTGAGTTTTATGTATTTACTCGCTTTGAATCACCAAATGGACGAGTAATGAAATTCGATTTATCCAATCCTGAATTTTCTACTTGGGAGGATGTCATTCCAGAATCGGATGATATTCTTTCTGAGGTAAGAATTGTAAATCGTAATCAATTATTAACCACTTTTAGAAAAGATCTCATCGACGAAGTAAAAATTTTTAGTGTAGACGGTACATTTATTTATGATATTCAACTCCCCGATATGGGTTCAGTTGGTTTTTCAGCACAATGGGATGACACAGAAATATTTTATAATTTTTCATCGTTCCTATATCCAAGCACCATCTTCACTTTAAATCTGAATACTCGAAAATCAGAACTTTATTGGCGTCCAAATTTGAATTTTGATGCATCCAACTTCACACTTAAGCGTGAATTTTATGAAAGTAAAGATGGCACCAGAATCCCCATGTTTATTGTTCATAAATCCGAATTGAAATTAGATGGTCAAAATCCCACTTACTTATACGGCTATGGTGGATTTAATGGAAGTGTCACCCCCTATTTTTCAGTATCGCGATTGACATGGTTAGAATTAGGTGGAGTACTTGCATTGCCTGCAATCCGCGGTGGTGGGGAATATGGTGAGGATTGGCATGAAGCTGGAATGTTAAATCAGAAACAAAATGTATTTGACGACTTTATTGCGGCGGGAGAATTTCTCATTAATACAGGCTATACCTCATCTGAAAAGTTAGCCATCGGGGGTGGAAGTAATGGTGGACTTCTTGTTTCAGCATGTATGCTACAGCGACCTGATTTATTTACAGTTATAGATTGTAGTGTGCCCGTAACCGATATGCTTCGATTTCATAAATTTACTATTGGATGGGCATGGGTGCCCGAATATGGTAGCTCTGAAGATAAGGCGCAATTTCAAACGCTCATACAATATTCTCCAGTTCATAATGTGAAAAAAGGAGAGAATTATCCCTCGATTATTATATCTACAGGTGATCATGATGACCGAGTCGTACCCTCACATTCTTATAAACTTGCTGCCGAATTACAGCGCAAAAATGGTGGAACTAATCCAATGCTACTGAGGGTCCACGGTAAATCTGGTCATGGTGAAGGGAAACCAACCAATCAAGTCATCCGTGAAATTGCAGAAACGTGGGCATTTATTTTAAACGAGATGGGTGAAATCCGTTAAATAAAAAATTCACTTAAAATATGTGTTTTGAGTAAAAGCAACTTGGTGTAAAACACCTACAAATTGTCATAAATTTTCTCGTTCAATTCAACACAAATTTACCTTAAATCGGAGCATAATATGGCAGATGTAAATATTTCAGGTTACGGTGATGACCTTACTGTAAATGGGACTCGAATTGGGGATCTTTCTCCACAAGGGCATGAAGATATCGAAAAGAAAATGGGAGGCAGAAATTACAATCCTCTTGAAAATGTAGTGGTTTCTCATGTGCAAGATTCTTCCACATTAATTTGCAGAAAACCTAGTTCTGATGATGTTAATGCATATATTGAAGAAGAATTGATGGATGGCCTTTGTTGTTATTCTGCGGTGAATCAAGGTCAACTAAATCAAACTATCGTTGATGCTATCGTTTCTCACTTAACCAAAGAAAAACTTCCAACTGTTCCCCGCTCAATTCGACATAAATATATGAGTGCATTTTTAATGGCAGCTACGGCAGTTACCGGAATGGATAGAGTGGTTCCAAAAGTTGCAGGCGTTGAAGCTCCAGAGCTCATGTTTAAGCTATCTCGTCGATGGGGATATAAAGTAAAAGGGATACCCGAAAATGAAGCCATTGTTGTAGCGGCGAAGGGAAATTTCCATGGTCGGTCTATGACGGCTGTATCCATGTCTGATGACCCGGATGCAAGAGAAGGATTTGGTCCATTTTTATCTGGAATTGAATTGGTTCCATTCAATGATATTGAAGCATTAGAAACACTTTTTAAAGCAAAAGGTGATCGGATTGCATCTTACCTTGTTGAACCCATTCAAGGTGAGGCTGGCGTAATTGTACCCGATGATAACTATTGGACAAAAGTTCGTTCTCTTTGTGATGAACATAATATTTTATTGGCTATGGATGAAGTTCAAACTGGATTCGCTCGAACTGGCGCAAATTTTGCCCATCAACTATTTGGTGTTAAACCCGACTTAATGGGTTGTGGAAAAGCGGCCGGTGGCGGTGTGCTTCCAGTATCTTTCGTGGCGGGAAGTGATGATGTGATTGGGGTACTCACCCCAGGTTCTGAAGGCTCTACCTTTGGCGGTTATCCGTTAGCATCCGTGGCCTCAGTATATGCCATAAAAGTTATGATTGATGAAAATTTAGCGGAGTGTGCACGAACAAGAGGTGCTCAGTTAATGAATCACTTTGATGATATTAAATCTGAGTTCCCTGACAAAATAAAAGAAAATCGTGGGCGGGGCTTACTCACTGCATTTGAAATGCATGATTCACCCCACCTTGATGGACATACCGTTTCAGTTAAACTCCTTGATAAAGGTGTTTATGCAAAAGAAACTCATCATAGTACGGTACGTGTTGCGCCTGCATTAACCATTCAAGCATGGCAAATTGACAACATTGCTGAAGCAATTAGAGATGTGGTTAAGTCTCTCTAAATATTTAAGCCTGTTTTTTAAGGAATTAGAAAGCAGGCTTTTTTCTTTTCAAAATTAGTCCTAAATTGCCACTTATGAACAGAGGTAAAAGTAATCCCCCTCATGAGAATGGTTTAACATGATATTTCATTTAAACGTATTTCTCCCCTTTATCGCATTCCTTATTAATTTTTTTGTGTGGACTTATGTCATGTCCATCGGAAAATTTAATAAATTAAATAGATCCATCATTTTGTACTTGAGTGCAATAATGTCATATTCTATTTTGGTGTTTTATATTAGGTTGGCTCAAAATTTAGATAGTAATATTTTTCTCTTAAAGCTCATTCCAATGACTTATATCCCAATTGGATTACTATTTTTAAATTTTGTGTATCATTTAGTCTCCCGAAAAAGAGATGCTCTTTTATGGATGTTTTCTTTCCTAGTTTTGGTGTCATTACTCACAAATGCATTCACCGATATTTTTGTTACTAAATTTATTAAATCTGCTTGGGGCTATCATCTTGAATCCTCACATCCATTATCATTTTACTTTTTAGTTATTAGTATATTTTTACCCACTCTTTTGGGACTCTTTTTTTTATTTAAAGAAATTTATCAAAACCAAGATAGCCCTTTCAAAAAACAAATCAAATTAATTTTGGGTGGAACTACATTTATTTGGTTCATCGTTCTATTATCTGAATATACAATATTTTCTTTCGAAATGTATGAAAATATAAGATTTGGTCCAATCTCTGTTGCAATTGTGGCACTTTTTATTCTTCCAGCTATTGTTAAATACAATTTTATTACACCTTCAAAACGAGAAATCAGTACCAAATTATTCACATCCTTACCCGATGCCGTCTTTTTGCTGAATGAAGCAGGAATTATTATTGAATCAAACAAAGCTGCAAAAAATATTATTGAATCTACAAATTTATCCCACTTAAGTGAACTTTCTGCAGATTACCTTTTTTTAAATTATTCACATGAAAATAATTATTCTGAACACATCACTAAATTATTATTTAATCAGGCAAAATCCATTTCTATTAGCCAAAGTGACTATAAAGAATTTGGATTTAAAATGGGCAAGCTATTAATTGTTAAAGATGTATCCACAATTTTACTCAGTGAACAACAACTAAAACAGGCGCAAGAGGTCTCTCATACCGGTAGCTTTCAATATGATTTAATCACAGAAGTGGTAACATGGTCAGAAGAATTGTATCGTATTTATGGAAAAGACCCTAAAGTTTATAATCCCACAAATTCAAATTTTCTATCAGAAATAGTACATCCTGAAGATAAAAAGCGAATTGAGAGTTTAGTGGAAGAAAATTTGTATTCCACCAAGCCATTTGAATATAATCATAGAATAATTTTATCTAATAATCAAGAACGGGTAATGCATTGTAAATGTATTGTTACCCTTAATGATGAAAATGTGCCAATTTGTATTGATGGTACTGCTCAAGATATTACCGAATTAGAAAAAACTCAATCTGATTTAATCAAAAGTGAAGAAAAATATCGCAGTTTATTTGATAATTCCCCTGACCCCATTGTAATACATGATGCTTCTACTATCTATTATTGTAATTCTGCCGCGGTAAAATTAAGTGGACTAAATTCCATTGATGAATTAGAATCATTGAAAATTAATGATTTTTTCTCAGAAAAATATCTTGAAGATGCTCAAAAAAATATTCTTAATTATATTGAGGGTAATCATGTTAAGCTAAATCGGCAAGAAATAATATTGCCAGGTTCCTCTCTATTTATAGAAGCAAGGGGAGTAAGAACTAAATTTGAAGGTAAGCCTGCAATTCAGTCCTCTATTCGTGATGTAACCCCACGTGTACTTGCAGAAAAACAATTAGTAGAGAGTGAAGAACGGTATCGTAATGCAATAGAAAATTCTACAGATATAATTTATAATACGGATCTTGATGGTAATATTACTTTTGTAAATGCAGTTTTCGAATCGATTTCTGGATATACAGAAACCGAAGTTTTAGGACGAGATGTAAACATTTTGGTTGCACCCTCCCATCAAGAAATGATTAAAAATATATATTATGATTTCTTTCAATCCCCCGATAAAAACTTTATAACGACTGTATTGGCACAACCCAAATCAGGGGAAGATGTTTGGCTGGAATTAAATATCAGTAAAATTCAAGAGGGGAAATTTGTATTAGGTTTTACTGCCATTGCCAGAGATATTACCCTCCGGAAAAAAATAGAAAATGCATTAGCAGAAAGTGAAGAAAAATATCGTCTTTTAGTTGAAAATTCTACCGAGATGATATATAAGATTGACCTACAGGGAAATTATACTTTTGTAAACCAAGTTGTTATAGAAAATTTGGGATATACTGAAGAGGCCCTTTTATCTATGAACTGTTTTGAAAATATTGTAAAAGAACATCATGATGATGTTCGGGCTTTTTACACAAAACAGATTAAAACTAAAAAACCAATAGTTTTCTATGAACTTCCTTATTTCGGGAAAGATGAAAAAGTATATTGGCTGAGTCAAATGTCACGCTTGAATTTAGATGAAAATGGGATTCCCATTGGATTTTCAATTTCCGCTCGAGATGTTACGGAAAAACATAATGCTGAAATTGAGCTAATGAATAGTGAAGAGCGATATCGAAAGTTGATAGAGGCATCACCCGATGGAATAATAATCTATAATTTAGAAAATGGCATTTTATTTGCAAATAATTCTGCATTAAAAATTGCACGAGCAACTTCAAAGGACCAACTCATTGGAAAATCTCCTATGGAATTTGTGGATGTATCTAATCTGGAACTAGTCCAATCAAGAATTGAACGAATATTGAAGGGTGAAGATATGGATTATCACCATGAAATTTTTGTAAGAGTGGATGGTTCGAAAGTGGATGCCGAGGCAAAAGGTGTGCTTATTACCTTTAATAATAAGCCTGCAATCCAAACTACGATCCGAGATATTTCTGACCGAATGAGAGCTGAAAAAATTCTCATTGAAAGTGAAAAACGATATAAGGAGTTATACGAAAATGCCCCTGCAGCATATTTAAGTATTTCTACTAAAGGGACAATTATTTCATGCAATAATATGATAACCCAAATCTTAGGATATAAAGTTTCAGAAATAATTGATAAACCCGTAATAAAATTATATGCAGATAATGATTTTGGGAAGCCGAGGGCCAAAAAAGTATTTGAAAAATTTAAAGTAGGGCAATCCACCGTTAATGAAGAATTGGAAATGGTGAAAAAAGATGGAACACCATGCTGGGTCAGTCTGACGGTATTTCCTGTAAAAAATGAAGATGGTGAGATTATTGAAACACGATCCATGGTCGTTGATATTAATGAGCGGAAAATCATTCAAAGAGAATTTGAGTCAAATCGACTTCAAATGCTTCAAGCCCAAAATATAGCTCAATTAGGTAGTTGGGAATGGGATATGATAGTGAACACGGTCTCATGGTCCGAAAATTTATATTCATTATATGGTACGGATAGAAACACATTTCAAGCAACCTTTGAGGGATTTATGTCAAGAGTGCATCCCGATGACCAAGAATATGTTACCAATACTATAACAGAGTGTGCAAAAACTCAAATTCCAATGGATTATTATCATCGAACCATACCCATTAATGGACAAGTTCATACCATGCACTGTAATGGAATTGTAATTGCAGATGAAGAAGGTATTCCCCTTACAATGGTAGGGACCGCCCAAGATGTAACCAAAACAGTTGAAGCTGATAGGGCCTTAAAAGAAAGTGAAAAACGATTAGCAAATGCTCAATCCATAGCCCATTTAGGACATTGGCAAGAAAATCACAAAACCGGTGAACTTTTTTATTCAGATGAGGGGAAACGAATTCTAGGCCTTGATATCGAAAGTGAAGTTAAACAAGGGGATTTTTGGAAAGTAGTTCATCCAGAAGAAGTAGAAGAATTTAAATTAAAATGGAAAAAAATTGAACAAAAAATGGAACCTTATGAAGGGACTTATAGGGTATTGTTAAAAAATGGTGAAGTTCGCCATATTCAAGCAAGGGTAAAATTTCAAAAAGATAAACATGGGAAATTAGAATTAACCCTGGGAACAGATCAAGATATCACTGAACTAGTAGAGGCGAATATTCAACTAGAGAATAGTCAAAAACGATTAAAGCAAGCTCAACAACTGGCACTCATCGGAAACTGGGAGTTTGATGCTACCACTGGAAAAACATATTGGTCTGATGAATGTAAACGTCTTTTTGGATTTGAAACTGATCTCGAAGTTGAAAATAAAGCATACTGGGCAAAAATTCATCCTGATGATCATGATTGGTTGCTTGATTTATGGAAAGAATCCAAAATCAGTCTAAAACCTTACAAAGTAGTATATCAAGCCACGATTGACAATCAAATTAAATATTTACGTGAATCAACAGAATTTACTGCCCACCAAGATGGTAAAGTTTATAGATGTTTGGGTACAATCCAAGATATTACAACTGAAAAGAATGCAGAACAGGAAATTAAGGACTCCCATGATCGGTTAAGAGGATTATCAAAGCATTTACAGACAATTCAAGAAGATGAGCGCGCGCACATTGCGAGAGAAATTCATGATGAATTAGGTCAGCGATTAACCGGTATCAAAATGGATCTCTCATGGATTGGCAACAAAATTCCCCAAGATAACAAAACGGTTTTTGAGCGAATCAACTCCTTGAATTTACTTATAGATGATACCGTCCAATCTGTTAGAAAAATCAGCTCGGAACTACATCCAGCCATATTAGATGATTTAGGATTAAAAGCAGCCATGGAATGGCAAGTTAGCGAATTTATTAGACGAACAAATACTAAATGTGATTTAGTGATGAACGAAGATGATTTTGAATTTGATGCCAGCCAAGAAAAAGCTCTATTTAGAATTATGCAAGAATCATTAACCAATATTATGCGACATGCAAATGCTAAAAAAGTTTCCGTTTTACTAGAAAAAACTCAAGATGGAATTAATTTTTCCATAAGAGATAATGGAATAGGGATTGATAATTATGATGAAAAAACACATTCTTCCTTTGGAATATTAAGTATGCAAGAAAGAGCATATTCTTTGGGTGGTGTATTAACAATTTCTAGTAAATTAAATGAGGGGACAAACATAAATCTATTCATTCCAACCCAATTGGAGCAGTCATGATAAATATTTTACTTGTAGATGATCACGCTATCGTCAGAGATGGTTTAAAAAGAATAATTAGTGAAACCTCAGGGATGAAAGTTGTGGCTGAGGCAGAAAATGGGCAAATTGCACTAGAGATGGTTTATGAGGACACTTCAATCAATTTTGTAATATTAGATATATCTATGCCCGGAAAATCAGGTTTAGATGTATTAAAAGAAATTAAACGTCATAACGATGAATTATCAGTATTGATGTTAAGTATGCATGCGCAAGATCAATATGCCATACGAACCCTAAAGGCAGGAGCATCAGGGTATTTAACTAAAGAATCTGCTTCCACATTATTGGTTGAGGCAATCCGAAAAATATATCAAGGTGGTCGATTCATAAGTGATGAAGTGGCCGAATTATTAGCACTTAGTTTGAATGAGAAAAAAGTAGAGTTCCCTCATGAGCAACTGTCAGACAGAGAATATCAGGTGATGATATTAATTGCCTCTGGAAAAACAATTGTAGAAATTTCGAAAGAATTAGTATTAAGTGATAAAACAATTAGCACTTATCGTACACGAATTTTAGAAAAAATGAGTTTAAAAACAAATTCAGAAATCACCCATTATGCCTTCTCAAATAAATTAGTTACAAAATAAAAGTCATCTAAATACCTACAAAAGAATCATTGTTCTCCTGATTCCCTAATAAATATTTTTCACGTAAGTTTCCTAAGGTTAGTAAAAGATAATTAGGTAAAAAGATTTATGAATATAATGGTTATAGATAATTCAAAGATTGTGAGAGACCGAATCTCTACTTTAGTCGGTTCTCTTCCTGATGTGCACGTAAATAGTTTTGATTTATCTGAATACAAGTATGGTCATGCATGTGATACTGAAAATCCAAATGTTGTTATTATAAGTTCTGAGGATGCATCATCATCCTGTTTGGCTCAATTTGAAAATTTAAAAAAAGATAATCCCGAACTATTGGGGATTGTCTTATCAAATAAGCCTTATAAAGAGCATGAAAAAAAATGGAAAAATGCTGGGGCTGAGTTTTATTTTGATAAATCAACTGAATTCCAGAAAATTTTAAATGTGTGCGATTTATCTAAAGAATTTGCATAATAAAATTTAATAGATATTAAAATCACGAAATCCCTTGGCTTACCTCCTCCTCAAACCAAGGTAAAATGAGCCCGAGATGACTACTCTCGGGTTCATTTATTGTAGGGGAAATACCTACAATAAAAACAGTGATTCCCTGATTTTCTAGTATTCAGAACATTCATAATATATAGTGGAAATTAAACTTACTTATTTCCTTCCTCCTTCAAGGTAAATAACAAGAAGCAGACTAGATACCCGTCCAATCTAGTCTGTTTTTTTATTTACAAATAAAAAACTATTTACTTGATTTTTTTCTTAAAGACTCAGAAATTGTATGGTGTTCTACGCAGAAGAAAATACCCATTTATAGGAATTTCATGAAGCAATTAACTATTATATTAATTTTGTTGTTGACTATTGGTTGTAAAAATAACGCTGACCTAACGATGGAACGAGGAATCCAATACTTTGAATGGAATATGGTTGATAAGGCTATACTGGAGTTCAACCAAGTTGTGCATATGTTTCCAAAGGATTCTCGTCGTTTAGATTACGAGCAAGTACAGCTACTTTCACAAGCACATCATAATTTAGCGGTGGCATATGCGAAGAAAGAATGGTTTACTGATGCCGAACGTGAAGCCAGATCTGCCTTTGAACTGGTACCGTCATCTGAAAATCGGCGAGTCTTAGATTTGATTAAAGAAAAATCTTTATAAAATACGACTGAAATAAAAAGCCCTGAATCTCTTCAGGGCTTTTTTTACGTAATTTTCACATTACAAACTAACCTGTAATATCTTCTCCACCATCCACTCTGATATTATTTCCCGTTAACCAAGATTCTTCTGAGCAACCCAACAAAGAAACAATATGGCCAATATCTTCTGGTAATGTTAACCGACCACTTGGATTCACCGATAAACTTTTTTCAATCATTTTATCATTATTGGGAATCTTTCTAAGGGCTGGCGTATCCGTAACTCCAGCCTGAATTGTATTTGATGCAATTCCATAAGGTGCCAATTCGAAAGCTAATTGTCGTGACGCAGATTCCAGCCCCGCCTTTGCCATGGATACTGCACCATAGGCTTTCCACTGACGGTGACCGCCTGAGCTGGTCATGCCAAAAATTTGGCTCCCCTTTTTAAGAAGCCCGCCTTGATATAAATCTTGTGCCCAATAAATTAAACTATTTGCCATTACATCTAAAGTCATCTCAATATTTTTTTGAGCCAGTGTATTTTTAGAGTCTGAATCAAATACTGGTTTTAAAGCACCAAAGGCTAAAGAATGAACGAAAACTTTCACACGTATATCACCCAATGATTTCAATTCATCAATCGCGTCTTTCCGTTTTTCTTCATTAGTCGCACTCATTTTTTTGAATTTTACTTTTACGCCATAAGATTCTAATTCTTCACTCAATGCTTGAATATGGTCTTTCGGTTTCCGGAGATAAACTCCAAAAATATTTATACCTTTGCTGGCAAGCTCTTTTGCACATGCCGCACCAATTCCACTTGATGCCCCTAATATTACTGCCCAATCTGACATTAGATGCCCTTTCGCTAATTTGTCATAGGCTCAAATTTAAAACCACTACCCGATGAAATATTATTAATTTTCAATAAGGTACTTCATTATGAAACATCTGTAATTTTACCCATGGCTTTACAAGTAGGAATAGTAGGATTGCCCAATGTTGGCAAATCTACAATATTTAATGCATTAACTGAATCGGGCATTCCAGCTGAGAACTACCCCTTTTGTACTATCGATCCTAATATGGGAATTGTGGCAGTCCCTGATGTTCGATTAGACGAGATTTCAACTATTGTGAAAACTCAAAAAACCATACCAGCTACCATAGAATTCGTAGATATTGCTGGTCTTGTTCGAGGAGCAAGTAAGGGTGAAGGTCTGGGGAATCAATTTCTTTCTCACATTAGAAATGTTGATGCAATCATTCAAGTGGTTCGTTGTTTCGAAGATGATAATATTACCCATGTTGAAGGTTCGATTGACCCACTGCGAGATATTGAAGTTATAGAAACTGAATTATTAATTAGGGATATCGATTCTATCGAAAAACGCCTTCAAAAATCTTCAAAGAAGGCGAAATCAGGTGATAAAGAAGCCAAGGCAGAAATGGATGTTTTAGAAAAAATACTCCCATTAATGAACGATGGAATGTTAGCCCGAAATATTCAGCTTGAAAAAGAACATCGAGACTTGATAAAACCATTATCTCTTCTTACTATGAAACCTGTTCTATATGTAACTAATGTTGATGAGCAAGAAATTGCATCCGAAGATAGAAGTGATTTAGCACAACAAGTATTTGACATGGCCGAAGCTCAACATAATAAAGCAATTAGATTATGCGGTTATATCGAAATGGAAATTTCTGGAATGGAGGCTGAAGACCGTGAAATGTTTTTGGCCGAATATAATCTCTCAGAACCTGGCCTAAATAAGCTTATTCGCTCCGCTTATGAACTTTTGGGATTAGAAACCTACTTTACTGCAGGCGAAAAAGAGGTCCGTGCATGGACTATCAAAAATGGATTTTCTGCACCTGAAGCTGCTGGGGTGATTCACTCTGATTTTCAACGTGGATTCATTAAAGCTGAAATTTATCATTATGATGAACTAATAAAATATCGCTCTGAAGCTAAGCTAAAGGAAGCTGGAAAAATTAGGCAAGAAGGAAAAAGTTATATTGTTATTGACGGCGATGTAATTTTCTTTAAATTTAACGTTTAAATTAATTCGGCGGACGATTCTCACTATACGTTTTACTGGCTTTATGAAGCATCTTCTGTTCATCCTTTGTTAAGCCATCCCAACCATCAGTATTTAATTTTTCTAAAATTTTATCAACCCTTTTTCTAAGCTTAATATCTGAATCTTCACGCTGAGTGATTTTTATATTTAAACTATTTATTTTTCTATTTATCAACCATAGCTTAATATGTTTAAAATTTATTTTAGACTGTAAATACATCAATCCCATTACCATTCCCGCAATATGAGTAATGTGGCTCACCGTAGAATTTTCTGATGTCATAGATGCAAAAAATGCAATCACACCCATTCCAATAACCATGAATTTTACTTTTATTGGAAAAATTCCATATAAATAAACAAGCCTATTTGGATACGTGAGACCGTAGGCCAACAATAAACCATAAATTGCACCGCTTGCCCCAATTACAGGGGTATAAGACCCCCATCCAAAAAATGATGTAATGACTCCAGCACCAATTCCGCACGCAAAGTAATATTTTAAGAATGGAATAAATCCCCATTGATTTTCAAGATCTTTACCAAACATCCATAATACAAACATATTGAATAATAAATGGATGAATCCGCCATGCAAAAACAGATATGTAATGGGCTGCCATATCATAAAAGATGACCATACTTTTGCAGGTACTAATCCAAAATTTGAATAAAATAATTCAAATTGCATATCTGAAATTTCAACCAATAAAAATACAATTATGTTGAGGATGAGTAATAATTTTACTCCATCAGGAATCGAACTGGTACCGCCACCAAATCTATTTCTAAAACCTGGACTTGTGTATTGATACCTCATTTAATGGAGGAATTCTCATTTAAAAAAGTAAGTACATTCTCAAAAATAAAAGGCTGTTCAGGGCCATTTGCAAATATACAATGATTTGTATTTTCAAGAATAAGCTCATTTTTTAAAGAGGAGGAGATTGAATTCTTTATAATTTCAAAATTCTTCATTACTGAAGTTGTATCAATTATAGAATGAACTAAATAAATAGGACATTTAATTTTATGTAAATTCGGTCTTACATAATTAGTAAGCTTTCTCATTTCATTTAATGCATATGTTGGATAATGTGTATATCCGAAGAAAATACTCTTTTCCTTATATTGGGATGCCTTTTCCAGTTTAGGTACTAATCTCTTTAATAATGGAACCAATACCCTTACTCTAAATTCAGATTTGAACTTAAATACTGTTGCAGCTTCTACGACGCTTGCTAGCGGAAATACCGTAGCAAGATGTAACGCAAGAACCCCACCCATACTTATTCCAATTACATGTACTTCATCGCAATTAGATGCAACTTCAGCAACTCCATGTTCTATATGTTCAATGTACTCAGTATATTTAGTTTTATTACAGTCATCAACAGATGTACCGTGACCAGGAAGATTATCTAACTTGACATAAAAGTTGTTATCTCTTAAAAATTTAGCTAAATCTAATAATTCAAATGTTGTATTAGTAAAACCATGTATAAGATAAACACCTCTTTTACATCCCTTATTAAATTCGTAATTATTTGTATCGAAAAATTCTGTATTACCCATGTACTAATTCTCTTAAAATTTTTAATGATTTTACTTTTGACATTCCTTCCAGGTGAAATCTTGAATAATAATCAAGAAAGGAATCTAATTCTTTCAAAATTTGATCGTCATATTTTAACTCATGTAAACGATCAATATGTGTTTTTAATAATGCCTTTAATAAGTTTATTGTTCCAACAGAAAAATTGATTGCCCCACCATGAATACAATTCTCACAAATAAGCTCACCTCGGTGCTCATCAAATTTTGCCGTTTTTAATGGGGATGAGCAATTACAACATTTGTTAAGTTCGGGCATAAATCCCAATCGGATAGATAGTTGTAAAAGAAAAAATGAAAATACAATATCATAATTTATTTGAGTCGATTTGAGTACTGAAAATATTTTAATACTCAAACGAAAAATTATTGGATCAATATCATTTTCATGGAGCAACTTATCTAAAATTTCCACAATAGTTAGGCCATAATTCAGAGAGTCAAAATCCGCTCGGATGCTCAATGAGTCATCAATAAACGAAGAATTTTTTAATAGCTGAATATTTCGACCATCTTTATGAAAATAGTTAATATTGAGAATATTCATGGGCTCGAGTTGTGCTGCAAATGGACTTTTAGGTTTTCGAGCACCTTTTGCCATGAGCGTGATTTTTCCAGACTCTTTTGAGAAGAGGGTTACAATTATGCTTGTTTCACTGTAATTGACAGTACGCAATACAATTGCATCTGTGGAAACAATCATGAAGGTTAATATGCCTTCGAAAAAATAACCTGATGCTTTGCAGGATTCCCCGTAAGAATACAATTTAAACCAGATGGGTTTTCATCGAAGGGAATACACCGAATGGTGGCTTTAGTTTCAGCCTTAATTTTGTTTTCCGTTTCAGCAGTACCATCCCAGCCACATTTTATAAATCCACCCTTTTCAACAATGGATTTAAATTCATCCCAAGTAGCTGCAGTATATGTATTTTCCGCCCTGAACTCTAATGCTTGATTATATAATGAACTTTGAATTTCATCTAATAATTCTGGAATTTTAACGGCTGCTACATCTAAACTCAAACTGAATTTTTCGCCCGTATCTCGTCGTGCAGTAAATACTTCACCGTTTTCCATATCACGTGTGCCTACTTCTAACCGAACGGGAACACCTTTCATTTCCCATTCATTAAATTTGAATCCTGGAGACATTTTAGGTCGGGCATCAACATGTACACGAACACCTGAATCTTTAAGTTTAGAAATGAGTGGATGAAGGTAATCCATTAATTCGCTGCCATCATCATCTTTCCGGATAATGGGAATTACAACCACTTGAATGGGGGCGACTTTGGGTGGCAAACGTAATCCTTTATCATCCCCATGAACCATAATCAATGCGCCAACAAGACGCGTACTTACACCCCAGCTGGTGGCATAAACATAATCCTCTTTGTTGTCTTCATTCTGAAATTTCACATCAAATGCTTTCGCAAAATTTTGACCCAAATAATGTGAAGTTCCGGCTTGAAGTGCCTTTTTATCACCCATCATTGCTTCAATACATAAGGTATCAATTGCGCCTGCAAATTTTTCTGACTCTGATTTCTTTCCAGTCAAAACGGGAACTGCCAGCACATCTTCTAAAACTTCACGATAAACCGCTAACATGCGTTCCGTTTCTTCACGGGCCTCGGCTTCAGTGGCATGAGCAGTATGCCCCTCTTGCCATAAAAATTCTGATGTTCGTAAAAATAATCGAGTACGCATTTCCCAGCGGACCACATTTGCCCACTGATTAATTAGAATTGGAAGATCACGATACGAGTTAATCCATTTTTTATACATAGCCCAAATCACCGTTTCAGATGTGGGACGTACAATAATTTCTTCTTCTAATTTGGATGTTGGATCAACCTGAATACCCTTACCATCATCTGTTGATTTTAATCGAGTATGGGTGACTACCGCACATTCTTTGGCAAAACCCTCAATATGTTCTGCTTCTTTTGACAAAAAAGATTTGGGAATAAATAGGGGAAAATAAGCATTCACATGCCCCGTTTCTTTAAATCGTTTATCAAAGGCATCGCGAATACTTTCCCAAATACCATAACCGTATGGACGAATAACCATGGTTCCCTTCACAGGGCCATAATCCCCCATCTGAGCCTTGGTAATCACATCTGTGTACCATTTTGAATAATCTTCGCTTTTTGGAGTTACACCTTTAGCCATTTTATTTCCTGAATTTTTCGGTAAATTGAAGGGGAAATTTACGCATTAATGCGGATTTATCTATTGGAGAATTGTATCAAATAACTGGAGGGTAGTATCAACATCAGCTACAGAAATATTTGAATGTGTAACTAAACGGAATCGATTTGGACTCACCTCAAAGAATTTAACTTGATGTTGCCGCATTTTCTCAACTAATTCAGATCCATTCATTATGGATTCATCTACACTAAAATATAAAATATTTGTGTGGACTTTTTCTGCCTCCACAGACAAGCCCCAGATGGTTGAAATTCCATCAGCCAAGCGTTTTGCATTTTCATGATCTATTTTTAATTGGGGAATCATTTTTTCTAAAGATACTATTCCTGCAGCTGCAATAATTCCAGCTTGACGCATACCACCGCCCAGGGCTTTTCGCATACGTCGAGCCTCATGAATGAAATTTTCATCTCCACAAAGTACTGAGCCAACTGGTGCGGTTAGCCCTTTGGAAAGGCAGAATGTTACTGAATCCACATCTTCCACTAAATCTTTAACATCCACATTTAAACCAACGGCAGCATTGAATAATCGAGCTCCATCAACATGCAATTTTAATTTATTTTCTTTAGCCACATTCGAAACTGACTTGATATAATCTGGAGAAATAGGCGTCCCAAAACACATATTATGAGTGTTCTCTAATGAAATAAGTGAGGTACGAGGGAAGTGCACATTTTCACCTCGGATGGCAGATTGTATATCATCTATCTCAATTGTTCCATCATCATTATTTTTTAATTGATGCGAATGAATACCACCAAAAGCAGAAATTCCGCCCGCTTCGTAAATAAACGTATGGGATTTATCTCCTAATAAGGCTTCTGTACCTCGTGGACAATGAATCAAAAATGAAATAAGATTTCCCATGGTACCACTTGGGATAAACAACCCAGCCTCTTTACCCAATACTTGGGCTGATTTCTGTTCTAACTTTTGGATGGTCAAATCTTCTTCAAGTACATCATCCCCAACTTTTGCCTGAAACATAGATTGACGCATTTCATCTGTGGGTAATGTTACAGTATCACTTCTTAAATCGATAATTTTCATTTTATTCATTAAAACATTTAGTTATAACAAAAGTAAAGTCATTTTTAGAAACTATAAAAGGGTGGGTTTGATGACAGGCATCTTCATGTGCAATCATTGCTAATTTATTAATATCATCTTTTATAAAATTATGATTTTCTAATCCTAAAATTATATTTAAGTCTACAATAAAATGTTTTATATTTTCTGTTAAGGAGTTATTATTTGAAAACAATCTGTTTATTTTTTTTAACTTGAACTTTAACGTTTCAAAGCTATTCTTCTCTGCTTTCTTTAATGTAAAGTCTATGCACTCGATCATAGCTAATGCATTTGCTAATCCGTGATGTGTATTGCTGATAGTTGATAAAGCATGAGCAATTGAATGTATCATACCCAAACCTTTTTGAAAGGCTGTTGCCCCAATTGTTGCAGCCAATTGCATTTGACCACGGGCGACCATATTATTTCCATTTTCTATGACCTTAGGAAGATTTGTTAAAACCATTTCAATGCCCTGTAATGCAAGTGCATCTGCCATAGGATGGAAGGAATCTACTAAATATGCCTCAAGGCAATGAGAAAAGGCATCAATTCCCGTTGCAGCAGTAATATGAGGTGGTAGATTTTTAGTTAGATTGGGATCTAATACTGCAATATCTGGCATTAAATTAGGATGAAAAAAAATTGTTTTTCGATCTGTTTTTTTAATGGTAACCACTGATGATCGTCCAACCTCGCTCCCAGTACCAGCCGTTGTTGGGATTGCATACAATGGGGGCATTTTATTAACTATAAGAGCATCGCCACCTATGGCATCATTATACTGGGAAAGGGGCAATTCATGTACTGCTATAAACTTAATAGTCTTTGCAACATCCATCGCACTTCCTCCGCCAAGACCAATGAGTGCCTCATATCCACCCTCAATGAAAAATTGCCGGGCCTTAAGCACATCTTCTTCTAATGGATTTGTATGGATGTCTGAAAATATACCTACTTTCAGTCCATTTTTAGTACATACAGATACCATCTTATCTGCAATTCCCGCATCAACTATACCTTGATCCGTAACAATAAGTATTTTATAAACTTCATCTTTTAAAATTGCATTTGGTAGTGATTCAATTGAATCTTCACCATAAAAAATAGTGGTAGGGTAATTATATTGAATCAATTTATCTCCTTAAATTATCTCAAAATATCTATTCAACATCCACTTCCAATCTAAATCGCTTTTCTTTTCTTCATCAAATACTTTCACTTCCCATTCTCTTGTTATGGTAAAATGATTAACCCATTTATCTCCAAATATTTCACGCATTATTTCACTATCATTAAATCCTGTGATTGCATCTTTTAAATTATTGGGTAATTCTGGATTTGTTGGTGAAGTTCCTAAATTATAGGCATTGCCATTAACCTTGGGGAAAGGTTCTAGTTTATTTTTTATACCATAGAGCCCTGTTGCAACAGCTGCTGCTAAGATTATGTATGGGTTTCCATCTGCTGCTGCAATTCTATATTCTAATCGGGTACTCTTTGCTGTACCAGAAATATATCGAATTGCACAAGTTCTATTATCATGTCCCCAATTAGAATGAGTTGGCGCCCAATATCCTTTTATCATTCGAGTGTATGAATTAATAGTGGGGGCAACCATTGACAATACAATTGGAAGTAAGTGGAGTTGGCCTGCTAAATAATGTCTGCACACATCGCTCATCCCATGTTCTTTATTATTATCATAGAATGCACTGGTTTCATCTAAATTCCAAAGTGATTGATGTAAATGGCCACTTTGACCTGGATAATCTGGACTCCATTTTGCCATAAAAGTTGCCATTAGATCATTTCGTTGTGAAAGTACTTTTGCAAAAGTTTTAAATAATGCAGCTTTATCCGCAGATTCTAACCCCGAATCAACACTTAAACATGCTTCCAAAACCCCTGGTCCTGTTTCTGTATGGATTCCCTCAAGTTCAAAATCCATAAATTCAGCCATATTTATTAAATCGTGATAATATTCACTATATACTGAATTCCGTAATATAGAATACCCAAACATTCCGGGGGTAAAAGGTGTGAGGTTTTTGAATTTTTTTTCTTGAATTGAATATGGTGTTTCATTAAACATAAAAAATTCATATTCAAAAGCAGATTTAACTAAAAATCCCATATCTTTTGCATCATCTAATACGTTTTTAAGTAATTGTCTTGGGCACGCAGGGTAGGATTCTCCTGTATCATATTCAAAATCAGCAATAAATAAAGCCGTATCTGCTTCCCACGGGATTTTTCTATACGTAGATATATCAATTTTTGCAGGGGCATCAGGAAACCCACTATCCCATCCCGTTACTGATGATTTATCATACAGCTCATCTGCTATATCCCAACCAAAAATTACATCACAAAATCCAAAACCACTTTCAACAGCTGATTCAAATTTTTTGAAATTTATATACTTTCCACGAAAAATTCCATCAACATCAAAAACGCCAACTTTAATTTTTCTAATACCATCTGCTAACAATTTTTCTACAATTGGATGAGCCATAAAGATTCCTATACTGTTAGTTTTAAATGATATGATTTGGGACGAGTTAACTGCTGTATTCCAATTGTAGATAAACTTGCACCTTTTCCACTATTTTTCACACCTACCCACGCTAATTGGGGATCTAAAAAATCACAACGATTCATAAAGATAGTACCTGTATTTATTTTATCTGCAATTTCGCACGCGACCTCCTGGTTTTGTGTCCAAATTGAAGCCGTCAGCCCATATGGGCTGTCATTCATTAATTTAATAGCCTCATCATCATCATTAACAGACATGATTCCAACAACTGGCCCAAATGATTCTTCCATCATTATATCCATATAATGATTAGCATTTGAAACAATTACAGGTCTCATAAAATTCCCTGTTTTAGGAATGTCACCAGAATATATATGTAGCTTAGCATTTTTTGACAAGGCATCCTCTAATTGATTTTCTATAAATGATATTCCTGATTTCTGTGCCAATGGACCCATTGTTGTTTTAGAATTTAGTGGATCATTAATAATAAGATTTTCCATCCAATTAACTGCTCCAATTAAAAACGCTTCATACAAAGATGAATGTACATATATTCGCTCAACTGAACAACATGATTGCCCCGCATTATAAAAGACTCCATCCATAACATTTTCAATTGTTTTTGGTAATTCAGCATCTTCTCGAATATAAGCAGGGTCTTTTCCCCCTAGTTCAAGTCCCATATTTATAAATAGATTTGATATTGTTTTTTGAATTTTATATCCACCCGAAACTGACCCAGTGAAAGACACATAATCAATCATTTCTGAATTAATCAGTGCTTCAGTAGTCTCATGAGTCAAAACCAGGGCCCTCACTAAACCAGCTGAAGCTCCAGCATTCTCGAAGGCTTTCTCAAAATGCACCGCACACATTGGGGTCATTGAGCTGTGTTTAATTAGTACTGAATTTCCAGCTAAAACTGCGGAAATGACAATATTTACTGCAATTAAAAGCGGGTAATTCCAGGCAACAATATCCAATACAACTCCCAACGATTCTCTCTTTATATACCTTTCAAAACCTTCTTTTTCTGGTAAATGTATATCTTTCAAGGCAGATTTGGCTATTTCACATAACCCATCCATTCTAAAAATTGCTCCGTTGACTTCATTTATTGAATGGGATATGGGCCTACCCATTTGCAAAGTAATATCTTCAGCAATTGAAGCAATATTTTGTTCAAAATATTTTTTTACATTATTTATTAAATCTATTCTCTCTTGAATAGAAGAACTTTTCCACTCCTGTTGCACTATTTTTGAACTTTTTGCAATACTAATAGCTTCTTCAATTGAATGAAATGGAATAGATGAAATTTTAGCAAATGTCGCTGGATTTATAAGAGTTAAGTTATTCATATTATTCTGGTAAGTTGTTGTTTTGTTCGATTATGTATTTATATTTCAATTTAAACACCTCTAAATTTAAACATGATTCACCAATATAATCTTACAAATGGAAAATTTATTCATCTACAAAATTCAAAAATTGAAATCAACTCCCTCACTATAAAAAATGGAAAAATCCATGCCATCAATTCCACCCATAATTCGTTCCAAAATATAGATTTAAAAGGAAGCACTCTCATTCCCGGGTTCACTGACGCCCACTTCCACCTTAAAAATTTTGGTAAACGATTAGAACAACTCCAATTAAAAGGGGTGGATTCTCCTAAGAAAATTGCTGAAATGGTATTAGAAAAATCAACTGAGCTTCCACAAGGAACGTGGATTACTGGTTTTGGTTGGGATCAAACACGGTGGGCAAACCCAGAGTTCCCCAATAGCACATTGTTAAATCAAATTCAGAATCATCCCGTCATGCTAACCCGTATTGATGGGCATTCAATTTGGGTGAATGATGTGGCAGTAAAATTGGGCGGGTATGATGTTAATAATTTCACCTCCCCTGAAGGTGGGAAGATAATTAATGATTGCATATTATTAGACAATGCCATGAATCCTATTTGGGATGCGCAACCAGACGACTCATTTCAGGATGTAAAGCGGTGGATAAAAATGGCTGCACATACGGCAAGGCGTCGAGGTATAACCAATGTTCATGACGCATGGCAAGATGCTGACACAGTACGCGCCATTCAAGAATTAATTGTTGAGGGTGAATTCCCCATTCGCTGTTATGGAATGTTAGCCAGTTCAGACGCAACACTGTTAACATCCTTTTTTGAAAATGGACATTACGAATCTGAATTATACACTATTCGGTCGGTAAAAGCCTTTATTGATGGTGCACTGGGAAGTCGAGGTGCCGCCCTCTTAGAACCCTATTCTGATGACCATTGTAATTGTGGACTCATTCTTATCTCCCATGAAGAATTCACTGAATTAGCACATAAATGTAATGATGCAAATTTTCAACTCTGTACCCATGCTATAGGTGATAGGGGAAATAAAATGGTATTAGATATTTATGGCAATACGATTAATAGTACACCAAACCATCGATGGCGTATTGAGCATGCCCAAATGGTTAGGGATGAAGATATTCCACGGTTTGCAGAACATGAAATTCTACCATCAATGCAACCCTCACATTGTACGTCAGATATGCGGTGGATGGATGAACGAATTGGCACACATCGGTCACCCCGAATTTCACGTTGGCAATCATTTGTGGATGCGGGGCTTCCTATTCCCGGCGGGTCAGATTGCCCCATTGAAGATGGCGAACCTCTATTTGAATATTTTGCTGCCGTCACTCGGCAAGACCATAATGGATGGCCTAAAAATGGATGGCAATCTCAAGAGAAATTGAATCGTATAGATGCACTGAAAATGTTCACATCATGGGCTGCTTATGGAGAGTTCGCTGAGCATAAACGAGGACAATTAAGGGTTGGCTATGATGCAGACTTTACTATACTCTCACAAGATATTACAAAATGTGAAACTTCTGAAATTTTAAAAATCGACGTTTACGGAGCTGCTATAAATGGAACTTTAACATTAAGTATTCCCTAAACCTCAACCTGAACCACATAGCCATTATGCTTACGGATATTGGTAACCCGGCCATCATCAAAAATTAAATACTGGCCCTTTATACCCCATAGTCGTCCTGCAATTTCAGGACATTTATCAAAGCCAACTGACTTTACTTTAGTTGGGTACTCATTCACCGGGTAATTAATTTCTATAATTTCATTATCAGCATCTTCATAGGATTGTAATTCTGGTGCTAAATGACCCACCATTTCTTTTTTACGTTCGAATAAATCTACATTTTCTGAACGTAAATTTTTCAGCATCCGCTGCCAATGGGTTTTATCTGAGATGTGTTCTTTTAGAGCAACTTCAATAAGTCCTGCTGTGTACCGATTTGGCGTTTTTGCTAATTTGATAGCCTTCCACGCACCTTGATCAATCCACCGTGTGGGTATTTGAGATGATCGTGTAACCCCAACTTTATCTCCACTGGAAATAGCCAAATACACATAATGATCTTGGAGGCAATGTTGTTCTGCCCAATCCATATCTCGGGCTATACCCTCTTGAGCCTCACAAAGTTCTGGCCGAAAAATACATTCCGATGTTTCAGGGGCATTCAAAAAACAAGGGTAGCAAAACCCTTGAGAAAAAGATTTTCCAATTTTTCGGCCACAACTTATACAGAAAATATCACCTGTATGCTTGAGCACAATATAGTCCCCAATCAAATCATTCATGGGGAGTTTATCGTCTCCGATTGGCAATTCATATTGCACCGGATTCGATAACTTTGCATCCATCTTTAGTATTGTTCCACTTAGTTTCATAGCCTCAAATTACACGCATGTTATTATGATTGACAATGATGAATCAGTTTTTTTAAAATTATGAAAATTTAAATTGGATGTGATAACCCTCTTGGCAGTAAATTAAAAAATATGGCAAACAAAAATACCAAATTGGTGATTGTAGAATCACCTTCAAAAATTAAAACACTGAAAAAATTCCTAGGTGATGATTATATCATTGAAGCATCAGTTGGACATATCTGCGACTTATCAAAGAAAGATATGGGCATTGATATTGAAAATGGATTCACCCCTACTTATGAAGTCTCCCCCGATAGTAAAAAGGTGGTTTCAAATTTAAAAAAAGTGCTGAAAAATGTAGATGAACTTTACTTGGCTACAGATCCTGATCGCGAAGGAGAAGCCATTTCTTGGCATCTCATCGAACAGTTAAAACCCAAAGTTCCAGTGAAACGATTGGTCTTTAACGAGATTACCAAAACGGCCATTTTAGAAGCATTTGAAGATACGCGAGAACTTGATTTATCTTTATTTAAAGCTCAAGAAACACGACGAATTTTAGATAGACTGTTTGGATTTATGGTCTCCAAAAAATTATGGTTTAATGTGAAGGGCGGGCTATCTGCAGGACGTGTGCAAAGTCCAGCCGTTAAGATTTTAGTGGATCGTGAAAAAGAACGATCAAAATTTATTGAAAGTGAATATTGGAGTGTGAGTGCAGACTTTTCCTCAAAAGGGGAATCCTTTTCAGCACTCCTAAATTATATTGGTACTGAAAGAGTTGCTACTGGAAAATCTTTTGAAAAAGAAACCGGCGAATTAGTCCAAAAAAATACAGTAGCATTGGATAAAGAAGGTGCTGAAAAATTAGCCCATGCCCTCAAATCACATGAATGGAATGTGGCTTCACTTGAACAAAAACCGGGCACTCAAAATCCGTATGCACCATTTAAAACAACAAAGCTGATTAGAGAAGGGGTCAACAAACTTCGGATGAGTTCGCAACAAGTCATGCGAGTGGCACAACGCCTTTATGAAAATGGTTATATCACCTATATGCGTACCGATTCGGTGAACCTATCAAACGAGGCCATTTCAGCAGCACGAAATGCTATTTCTTCAATGTATGGTGATGAGTATATGCCCAAATCTCCACGACAATATAAAAGTAAAGTTAAGAATGCACAAGAGGCACACGAAGCAATTCGCCCTGCAGGATCAACCTTTATTTTACCAGATGAATTGAAGCCAAAGCTGGAAGACAATGAATATAAACTATATGATTTAATATGGAAACGAACGGTTGCCTCGCAAATGTCATCTGCTAAACTTCAAAAGACGTCGGTGGTTATTAGCGATGGAGAACACAAATTTTCTGCCTCCGGTAAAATTATTGAATTCCCTGGATTCATGCGTGCCTATGTTGAAGGTGCAGATGACCCTGATGCCCAATTAGATGATAAAGAGAAAAAATTACCGCAGATGGCTGAAGGTGATTCATTGGGATGTGAAACGGTAGATGCCAAACAGCATTTTACCAAACCAGCCAATCGATTTACAGAAGCGTCATTGGTGAAAGAATTAGAAGCGTTGGGAATTGGACGACCCTCCACCTATGCCTCTATCATGAAACGGATTCAAGACAAGGGTTATGTAAACCGAGTGAAAGGTGCCATGATTCCCACCTTTACAGGATATGCCGTCATTCAGTTTTTAGAAAAATATTTTGACGAACTTGTTGACCTTCAATACACGTCTCAAATGGAAGATATTCTTGATGAGATTTCCACAGGGGAAACAGACTCAGGGAAATTTTTAGATGGATTCTACTTTGGTACGGACAAGAATCACCCTGGATTAGAAGCAGATTTAGAACAAGAATTTGATAAAGAGTCATCTAAAGAAATCATGACCGTGGTGGATAATGAGGGAATTCCAATTCAAATTAAAATTGGCAGATACGGACTTTATATCCAAAAAGGTGAAACACGTGCCACCATTTTAGATACGATTCCACCCAGTGAATTAGATAGTGATTACATCATCAATCTATTAGAAAAGAAAGAATCTGGCCCAGAAGAATTAGGTGTTTTCCCCGAGACTGATGAACCAATATATCTAAAGGTTGGTCGTTATGGTCCCTATATTCAAATGGGTAAAAAAATGAAATCATTGCTCCCTGGAATGAAAGAAGAAGACGTTACCCCTGAAATAGCATTGGCAATTATTAGTCTACCCAAAACTATTGGCACTTGGCCTGAAAATGAAAAAGAAATTAAAGCTGATATTGGTAGATTTGGTCCATATATAAAATGTGAGAAAGAAACACGATCGATCCCTGCATCTATAAATTTATTAGAAATCACCGAAGAACAAGCCTGCGAATTATTAGCCACAAAAAGAAAAGGTGCCACCTCAGTTCTTAGAGAATTTGGTGATGGTATCGAATTAAAAGATGGTCGATATGGTGCATACGTAACGGATGGTAAAATTAATGCAACCCTACCTAAAACAATTTCTACTGATGATGTAACTTTAGAAATTGCAGTAAAACTCATCGCAGAAAAAAAGGCAAAAGGTCCCACGAAAAAGTTTAGAAAAAAGAAAGCCAAGTAGGTTTTAGGAAATAGGTAATAGGTCTTCGTAAAAAACTTAAATCTAAATAGAATTTAGGGATTCGAAGTTCGGAATTATTAAAAACAAAAGTAATCTAAATCAAATTGTTTCAACCATCTTCTATTTAACTTTATTTTCTCTCACGTCAATACTGACGTAAATTCCCCCCTCTATTTTTTCATAAAAATTTATATAAGGACATAAAATGTCAAAAGAACAAAATTCATTGATGGATAAAATTGTATCCCTATCTAAGCAGCGGGGATTCATTTTTCAAAGTAGTGAAATTTATGGTGGTCTCAAATCTGCTTACGATTATGGTCCACTTGGCGTAGAGTTGAAACGAAATATTATGAATGAATGGTGGCGAGCCATGGTCCATGAACGTGAAGATGTGACTGGAATCGACGCCTCCATTGTGATGCATCCAAAAGTGTGGCATGCTTCTGGCCACTTATCTGGATTTTCTGACCCCCTCGTAGATTGCCTAATTAGTAAAGAGCGATTCAGGGCAGATAAGGCACCTCAGCCCAAATCTGGTGATGAACTCCCCATAACTTGTGTGGATAAAGGCCAAGCCAAAACATACCACCAAGCCATCAAAAAACGATTTGATATTGAACTCCAACGAAATGGAAAAACCCTTGAAGGTCTTCGGGTCATTGATGAAAAAACATTCGGCTTTTTTGAGAAAGATTCAGACGAAGCCACAGCAACCTTTCCTTATGCTGGGTATGTTGGGCCCACATTTGGCTGTCCTTTTCTCAGTGAAGAGCGTCAATTTAATTTGATGTTTAGAACTCAACTTGGCCCAGTAGATGTGCTGAATCGAATTTCCAAGTTTATGGAAGATAATAGAGATGCGGATAGTAAAGCTATCCGTGAGGGTGTGGATGGTATTGTAAAAGAATCTGCCGTGTACCTCCGACCTGAAACTGCTCAAGCCATGTTTGTGCAATTTTTAAATTGTCAGCAATCTATGTCTATGAAAGTGCCTTTCGGTATTGCTCAAATGGGCAAAAGTTTTAGAAATGAAATTACTACTGAGCATTTTATTTTTCGATCATGTGAATTTGAACAAATGGAAATGGAGTTCTTCGTAGAGCCGGGCACTCAACGGGAATGGTTAGATTATTGGCGTGATAAGCGTTTAGAATGGTGGAAGTCGTATGCTAATCATCCAGAAAAATTTATGTATCGAGAACATGATGCAGATGAACTTGCCCACTATGCGGATGCATGTTATGATATCGAATATGAATATCCATGGGGATATGACGAATTAGAGGGTGTGGCCAGCCGTACCGACTATGATTTGAAAAAACATGCGGAACATTCTGGTGCAAAACTCAGCTATTTTGACCAACAAAAAGAAGATCCCGAAACCGGTAAAATGGGATGGCGATATACTCCTTATGTAATTGAACCAGCGGCAGGGGCAACCCGTGGACTTCTAGTTTACCTCCTTGATGCATATCATGAAGAAACGGTTAAAGATGCAAAAGGCAATGATTCAACTCGTGTGGTGATGAAATTGCATCCACGATTGGCACCTATAAAAGCAGCCATTTTACCTCTTGTAAAAAAAGAAGGCCTTCCTGAAATTGCCCGTGAAATTGTGTCAGACTTTTTTAAAGCGGGCATCAATGTGAAATATGATGAAAATCATGCAATAGGCAAACGATATCGCCGACATGATGAGGCAGGAACTCCATATTGTATTACCGTTGACGGCCAAACCAAAGAGGATGGTACCGTAACCATTCGAGATCGAGACACTATGGAACAAGAACGAATACCGGCAAAAGAAGCATTGCGGATTGTTCAAGAGAGATTAATAAATAGTTAATGGGAAATCGTTTTAAAGTTTCAAATGATATTGCATCTGCTGAGACATTATCGTCTGATTTTTATACTGATGAAAATGTCTTTGAATCATCCAAAGAGACTATATTTTCAGGTTCTTGGCAATTTATATCCCATAAGGAAAACTTAAAAAATATAACTCAATTTCCCTTTTTATTTTTAGATGGATTCATGAATGAGCCTCTGGTTTTAACCCATCAAAATAACGAAATAACTTGTCATTCAAATGTATGTACCCATCGGGCCCATTTGGTTTGTTTGGATGCATGTGATAAATCTGTTTTACGATGTCGGTATCATGGCCGTACTTTTGAGTTGAATGGAAAAATGAAAGCCATGCCCGGTTTTGAGGAGGTGGAAAACTTCCCTACTGAACGAGACGATTTACAAAATATCTCCACTCTATTTTGGCGAGATTTCATCTTTGTGTCATTTAAACCAACCATTGATATTCAGCCTGTAATTGATGATATTGAGTGGCGGTTGAAAGGGTATGAGTTCCACAAACTGATTTTAGACAATAATCAATCTCGCTCATATATTATTGACGCTCACTGGGCATTGTATTGTGAAAATTATTTAGAAGAGTTTCATATTCCATTTGTACACAAGGGGTTAACCCAAGATATAAATATGGCTGATTATAAGACAATTCTGTTAGAGAATTCTGTCTTGCAAACGGCTACATGTTCCAACGCTAAAGATGCACTACAATTAGATGCTGATGCGCCGGATGCTCACCAAAACATGTACGCCTATTATTACTGGATTTTCCCCAATCTCATGCTAAATTTTTATGCATGGGGACTTTCAGTAAATATTATTGAACCCCTACATACCAATAAAACACGCATTAAATATTTGACCTACACATTTCCCCATATAAATATTCCTTCATCAGATGGTGCCGATGTGGGAACGGTAGAATTAGAAGACCAAGAGGTGGTTCAATCGGTACATAAAGGGGTCAATTCTCGCTACTATAAAACAGGTAGATACTCAGCAAAACATGAGACCGGTGTACACCACTTTCATAAAATTTTATGTTCAATCCTTAATTAAGTACGTCCATCACATCTTTTGCATGTGAGCCAGTTTTTACTTTTTCGAACACATGCTCGATGAATCCATCTTCATTAATAACATAGGTGATTCTAAAAATTCCCATATACTCCCGGCCCATAAATTTCTTTTGACCCCATGCTTCATAGGCTTCTAACATTTCATGAGATTCATCGCTAAGCAATGGATATTGAAAAGACTGTTTCTCACCAAACTTTTTTTGCCGTTTAGTGGGGTCAGCAGACACACCTAAAATTTGTACATTCTTACTTTCAAAATTTTGGAATTCATCACGGAATCCCTTACCTTGAACCGTTCAGCCTGGTGTACTGGCTTTTGGATAAAACCATAAAACCACTTTTTTACCCTTGAAATCACTGAGTGATACTGAATTTTCGTCACCATCTAAGAGTGTGAACTCTGGTGCTTTATCACCAACTTTTAACATAAATCCTCCAAATTGAATATGAAATCATCAACTACCATTGATGTAAATTATCACCATCAACGAATGAGGAAAAATGATTAAAATATATTCAACTTCATGGTGTCCATCTTGCAATGCGGCAAAACAATTATTGGCAAGTAAAGGCATGGAATATGAAGAAATTAATATCGAAGAAATAAACATGAGCCGTGAACAATTGGCTGAACTAACAGGTGGAATGTCTGTACCCCAAATTGTAATAAATGACACCAATATCGGCGGATTTGACAAGCTGATGATGATGAACCAATCTGGCGAATTAGAAACACTTCTCAATGCTTAAATTAATATCAGAAGAAATCAACCAATATTGTGAATCCCATTCTCAAGGCGATTCTGAATTACTAAAAGAGCTCACTGCATATACTTATGAGACAGAAGATATTCCCCAAATGGTTTCGGGGATGCAAGTTGGCAATGTACTACAGGGATTTATCAAATCAATTCAGGCAAAAAAAGTAATCGAAGTGGGAATGTTCACTGGTTATAGTGCATTAAAAATGGCAGAAGCATTGCCAGAAGATGGCCAAGTACATACTTGTGAATTAATGACCAAACATGTAAATACGGCACAATCATTTTTTGATCGGTCACCTCATGGACACAAAGTTCACATCCATGAAGGAAAGGCAGCAGATTCACTGGAGCAATTAAAATCGGGGCAATTTGATTTGGCATTTATTGATGCTGACAAAGGTGGATATCAGGAATACTATCTAAAATGTATGTCATTGCTTCGAAGTGGAGGTATCATCGTATTAGACAATATGCTTTGGAGTGGTCAAGTTTTAGATCCACAAGATGATGATACGTTGGCTTTGAGGAATACCGCTGAGTTTATTGATAAGGATAATCGAGTTTTCAACTATTTACTTCCTGTACGTGATGGATTAATGGTGTGCATAAAAAACTAAGTTTTGAAACACTAAGCACACTAAATTCACGTAGTAAATAATAATAAAATGAAAATACGATACCATGTCTCTTACGCAAAAACATGTAAATCAGCTTGCATATGAAATAGTTGGTTGTGCAATTGAAGTTCATAAAGAATTAGGTCCTGGATTATTAGAATCAGTTTATGAAAAATGTCTGATTTATGAATTAGATGAAAAAGGATTGGATGCTAAAAGTCAAGTTCCAATACCAATTCATTATAAAAAATCTGCTATTGATGCTAATTATAAATTAGATATTCTCGTTGAAGATTTAATAATAGTGGAATTAAAGGCGGTAGAAAAAATGTTACCTGTATTTCAAGCACAATTGATAACCTATTTAACATTGGCAAAAAAACCAAAAGGGTTGTTAATTAATTTCAATTCTAAAAATATAATTACCAATTTGATACCCATTGTTACCCCACAATTTGCAAAACTTCCAAAAGCTTAGTGATTTCAGTGGTCTTAGTGTTTAAATAAAATGAATTCAGTACTTAAAAATAAAAATATTCTCATCTGTGTTACTGGCTCAATTGCTGCATACAAAGCATGTGAAGTGATTCGAATGTTAAGAAAAGAGGATGTGAACGTTCAGGTGATGATGACTCATTCAGCACAAAAGTTTGTGGGAAAAGCATCCTTTGCCGCGCTCACAAATAATGAAGTAATAACAGATATTTTTCCAGAAACGCCCAAAGCGGGGCTTGAACATATCGAAATGGCAATGGATTTAGATGCAATAGTAATTGTGCCCGCTACTGCAAATATGATATGTAAGGCTGCCAATGGGGTGGCCGATGATATTATTTCTACCAATTTGTCAATTTGCGAACAACCCACTTTGTTTGTTCCCGCCATGAATTTCAGGATGTGGCAAAACCCTGCCACCATGAATGCGGTAGAAAAATTACGTGAACGCGGTCGGTTTGTAATGGATCCTGAAACTGGAAAACTCGCCAGCCTTCATGAAGGTGAAGGTCGATTACCTGAAATAGATAAAATTATGAATGCCATAAGAGGGCTGTTCCAAAAGGAACTTCCCCTTGTTGGAAAAAAAGTTTTAGTCAGTGCGGGTCCAACCCGAGAAGCTATAGACCCTGTTCGGTTTATATCGAATCGATCATCAGGAAAAATGGGATATGCATTAGCTGAAGTGGCTCGTGATTTAGGTGCAAATGTTACCCTTGTTTCCGGGCCGGTAGCATTACCACCAATTCCTGAAGTGAAGATGGTCATGGTGGAAACTGCAATTGAAATGTTATCAGCATTAGAAGATTCATTAGATGAAAAAGATGCTGATTATCTAATTATGGCGGCTGCGGTGGCAGATTATCAACCTGCAAAGCCTTCTGACCAAAAATTAAAACGTAAAAAGGATAGCCCAATATTAGAACTCATTCCTGCTCCAGATATTCTTAAAACAATAAATTCTCAAACTGAAGCAAGCGTCATTGCTTTTGCCTTAGAAACTCAAAATGGTACTGCTGAAGCAAAACGAAAAATGGCGGATAAAGGAGCTGAATTTATTGTTCTAAATTATGCAAATGAATCAGGTGCTGGATTTGAATCAAATACGAATCGTGTGCAAATTTTCTCCAAATCTGGTGAAGAAAAAGAACTAAAAAAAGACCGGAAAGATCGCATCGCTAAACGAATATTTGACTTTATCCTCCTCCACAAAAACAGATAAGTCTAACACCCCCCTTTCAAATTTTTGTAAATTACCTACTTTGCAAATGATAGAATCCACTAAAGATCCAAATAACGATATAATAACACCACAAAAAATCGACGAAGATATTCAGATTGAACAATCTTTGCGCCCAAGCCATTTTGACGAATTTGTGGGACAATCTGAAACGATTGAAAATTTAAAGATCTACATTGAAGCGGCAACGCAACGGGGTGAATCGTTAGATCATGTACTCCTTTTTGGACCTCCTGGACTGGGCAAAACAACATTGGCCAATATCATCGCACGTGAGTTAAATGTGAACATTAAATTGTCATCGGGACCGGTTCTCGATCGCCCGGGAGATTTAGCGGGTATTCTTACTAATTTGGCTGACAAAGATGTTTTTTTCATAGATGAAATTCATCGTTTAAGTAGTGTGGTAGAAGAGTATCTTTACTCCGCCATGGAAGATTATACCATCGATATTATGCTGGACAAAGGCCCCAGTGCGCGAAGTGTTCAATTAAATTTGAACCCCTTCACGTTAGTGGGTGCTACTACAAGACTGGGAAACCTTACTTCTCCCATGCGTGATCGGTTCGGTGTAATTCTGCGTTTAGATTTTTATTCTGATGATGAATTGTTAAAAATCATCACTCGATCTGCACACATCCTGGAAATTAAAATGGATGAAGAAGGTGCTTTAGAAATTGCCCGCAGGTCTCGTGGAACTCCACGAATTGCCAATCGTATTCTTCGTAGAGCGCGAGATTTCGCCCAAGTTAAAACAGGTGGCGTAATATCAAAATCTTCTGCGAAAGAGGCCCTTGATCGATTGGGTATTGATGAAAATGGATTAGATGATATGGATCGACGCATTCTATCATCACTTGTTAAAAATTTCAATGGAGGCCCTGTTGGGTTAGACTCTTTAGGCGTGGCAATTTCTGAAGATGCACGAACCATTGAAGAAGTTTATGAACCATTCCTCATTAAAGAGGGATATATAAAACGTACCTCCAGAGGCCGACAGGCAATGGAAAAAACGTACACATACTTGAATCTTGATGCTCCCAATTCGGCAGGTCAAGTAGATATTTTTTAATTAGAAAAGGGGATATATGTTTTTCGGAACAGTAGAGAAGCCACCACGTTTATCGGAGTTTGAATTAGAAGTACCTGAAAAATTAATTGCTGAACATCCAGCTGAAAAGCGTGATGAATGCAGACTTATGGTTTTAAACCGTGAGGAACAAACCATTGAGCACAAACAATTTTCTGATATTGCTGACTATTTCAAAAAAGGTGATGTCTTAGTAATGAACAATACGCGTGTTTATCCTGCTCGACTTTATGCGTACAAAGATAAATCTGAGGCTAAAGTAGAGGTATTCTTGCTTCGTGAGCTTTCAGGCGACCTTTGGGAGGCCATGGTTAAGCCGGCACGTAAAGTTCGAATCGGGAATAAATTAATTTTTGGTGATGGTGTTGAATGTGATGTTATCGATAACACTGTTTCTGGTGGTCGCGTACTTCGATTTGAATATTCTGTACCAGATTTACATGAATTTATTGAAAAAGTAGGCCACTCACCCTTACCTCCATATATTGACAGAGAACCAATTCCAGCTGATAAAAAGAATTATCAAACTGTGTATGCATCAGAACGTGGTTCAGTTGCAGCACCCACAGCGGGGACACACTTCAGTAAAGCGTTGTTAAATAAGTTAGAAAAGAAGGGTGTAAAATTAGCATACGTAACCCTTCATATTGGGCTTGGAACGTTTAGACCCATTATGGTTGAAGACTTAACGCGACATCAAATGGATTCTGAGTATTTCAATATCCCCACTGAAACGGCAGATATTATCAATAATGCGAAGAAGAAAAAACGACGAGTCATTTGCGTGGGAACATCCACAATTAGAACATTAGAAACCGTGGTTACCTCTGGATTTAAGGTTACACCTCGAAAGGGTTGGACAGATAAGTTTGTTTATCCCCCTTATGATTTCAAAATGTGTGATGCAATTATTACCAACTTCCACCAACCTCAATCTACATTAATGATGTTAGTGGCTGCATTTGCTAAAAAAGACTTTGCCCTAAAAGCGTATAAAGAAGCGATTAAAAAGAAATACCGTTTCTACTCTTATGGCGATGCAATGATTATCGTATAAATGTCATTCCGAATTGGACAGGGAGTTGATACTCATCAATTAGTTGAAGGGTATGAACTTATCATTGGTGGTGTTTCTGTCCCCTTTGAAAAAGGTTCTAAAGGCCATAGTGATGGTGATGTTTTATTACATGCCATTGTGGATGCCCTTTTAGGTGCTGTTTCAATGGGCGATATTGGCCAGCACTTCCCATCATCTGATGACCAATGGAAAGATGCAAATAGTAGCAAATTTCTATCTCACACGAATTCATTAGTGCTTGATGCAGGATATAAAATCCAAAATATTGATGCTACTGTGACACTTCAAGAGCCTCACATTAGTGACTATATTCCACAAATGAAAACGAATATTGCTACCATTCTTCAAATAGATGAAGGTTCAGTTTCAGTGAAGGCTACTACTTCTGACCATCTGGGCTATTGTGGGCGCGGTGAAGGAATTTCTGCCACTGCAATCACGCTGGTTTCAAAGGAAAATTCTGAATGAACACACGCTTACGCTTCGCACCCAGCCCAACGGGGTATCTTCATGTGGGTGGACTCAGAACCGCATTATATAATTACCTATATGCAAAAGGTGAAGGCGGTGAAATTATCCTTCGGATAGAGGATACGGATCAATCACGAAAAGTGGATGGTGCTGTAGAACAACTTATGTCTGCCTTTGATCGAATGGGAATCCACTTTGACGAAAGTCCTAAAAATGAAGGTGAATGTGGACCATACTTCCAGAGTCAACGCTTAGATCTATATAAAAAGCATGTGGATAAGTTAGTGGATAAAGGATTGGCATACCCTTGTTTTTGTACTTCTGATCGGCTTGATAAATTACGAAAAGAGAAGCAATCTCAAAAATTAAGTACCAAATATGATCGCCATTGTTTATCCTTTCCAAAAGATGAAATTGCTGAAAAATGTAAATCTGGGTCCTATGTTATCCGCCTAAAAGTGCCCGATTCTAAATCCATCACATTTAATGACACGGTACGAAACAACGTTACATTTAAAACGGATGAAATTGACGATCAAGTTCTCCTTAAATCTGATGGTTTTCCTACCTATCATTTAGCCAATATAGTAGATGATTATCACATGGGAATCACCCATGTAATTCGGGGTGAAGAATGGTTATCTTCAACACCCAAACATATTTTATTATATAATGCCTTTGGGTGGGATGTCCCCAAATTTGCACATGTTCCCCTTTTATTGAATCCAGATAAATCAAAGTTATCTAAACGCCAAGGCGATGTTGCCGTGGAAGATTATCTGAAGAAGGGAATACTCCCTGAAGCACTCATCAACTTTGTGGCTTTATTAGGATGGAACCCTGGTGATGACCGTGAAATTTTCTCAATGAATGAGCTCATATCCGAATTTTCATTAGACCGAATCCATACCAGTGGGGCCGTTTTTAATCAAGAGAAGTTATCTTGGATGAATAGTCAATATTTGAAAGAACTTCCTCTTGATAAAATTGTATCATACGCAAAGCCGTTTGTCACTTTAGATATTAGCACTAATGACGATAAATTTAATCGAGCTATAGATTTTGCCAGAAATCGTGTTTCGCATTTGACAGAAATTGATGCAGAAATTAACTATTTTTATTCACATGATGTAAGCGAACACTCAGATGTAAAAATCTTGAATGAATCATCATCACAATTACTGTTCAAATTTTGGGTAAATGAGTTATCAAAAAATGACACATGGACTCCTGAATCATTGAAAGCCCTCATTTCAAAAACCAATGATGAATTGGGTATAAAAGGTAAGGACTTATTTTTCCCAATGCGATTAGCCATTTATGGTGAATGCAAAGGTCCCGATATTCCATCAATTTATAATATTTTGGGACGGGACGAAATTATTTCCCGACTCAACTCCCTGATAAAAGGATAATTATGGCTGACGAAATACAATCCAATTTTATTCGTGAAATTATTGATTTAGATGTAGAACAGGGCAAAAATGATGGGCGGGTTCATACCCGGTTTCCTCCTGAACCTAATGGCTACTTACATATAGGCCATGCGAAATCTATCTGCTTAAATTTTGGATTAGCCAATGATTATGAAGGCGCAAAATGTAACCTCCGTTTTGATGATACAAATCCTGTTAAGGAAGAGGATGAGTATGTAAATTCTATCATTGAAGATGTAAAATGGTTAGGTTTCAATACGGACAATATCCTCTACGCCTCTGATTATTTTGAAAAAATGTATTTGTATGCAGTCCAATTAATTCAGCAAGGTAAAGCCTATGTTGATGACCAAACTCCAGATGAAATTCGAGAATCAAGAGGTACACTAAAATCACCCGGGGCAAAAAGTCCATTTCGTAATCGAACGCTTGAAGAAAACCTTCAGTTATTTGAAGATATGCGTGACGGAAAATTTCAAAATGGAGAAAAAGTATTACGAGCCAAAATTGATATGGCTTCACCAAATTTAAATTTTCGTGACCCAATTATGTATCGTATTCTTCGTGCTGCTCATCATCGAACGGGTAATACGTGGTGTATTTACCCCATGTATGATTGGGCCCATGGCCTGGAAGATTCTATTGAGGGTATTACCCATTCAATTTGTACATTAGAATTCCAAGATCATCGACCATTGTATGATTGGTTTTTAGATCAATTGGATGTACATCATCCGCAACAAATTGAATTTGCTCGACTCAATTTAAACTATACCATTATGAGTAAGCGTAAATTAAAACAGCTTGTGGATGAAGGTCATGTTTCTGGCTGGGATGATCCTCGAATGCCAACGCTTTCAGGGTTCCGCCGAAAGGGATATTCTCCTGAATCAATTAGAGAACTCTGTGATCGAGTAGGCGTGGCAAAACGTGATGGAATTATTGATATTGCCCTTCTTGAAAATTGTGTTCGGGAAGATTTGAATAAACAATCCCAGCGTGTGATGGCAGTATTAGACCCCTTAAAAGTGGTTATCACAAACTATCCCGAAAATCAATTTGAAGATTTAGAGGCAGATAATAATCCAGAAAATGAGGCGGATGGAAAGCGAACTATTCCATTCAGTAACGAGCTATGGATAGAAAAATCTGACTTCATGGAAGATGCACCAAAGAAATTTTTTAGACTATCAGAGGGTCGAGAAGTACGTCTAAAACATGCCTATTATATTACTTGCAATGAGGTTATTAAAAATAATGAAGGTGAAGTAGTAGAGCTCCGTTGCACATATGATCCTAAAACAAAAGGTGGATGGTCAGATGATGGTCGCCGCGTCAAGGGGACGTTGCATTGGGTATCCATACCGCATGCCGTTGATGCAGAAATTTTCCAATATGAACATTTATTCAATGTTGAAAATCCCAATAAGTCTAAAGAAGGTGCTTCGTTTACAGATAATATTAATCCTGACTCATTACAAATTATAAGGGGATGTAAATTAGAGCCATCGCTCAAAGATGCAAAATTAGGGGGCTATTATCAGTTTTTGAGAAATGGTTATTATTGTGTAGATAAAAACTCCACCTCAGATAAGCTCATCTTTAACCGTACCGCTACCCTGCGAGATACATGGGGAAAGAAAAATAAGTAATCTCCCCTTATGAATAATTTTGGAACCACTCAAAAATTTAAATCCCATGCAAAAATAAATTTGGGTCTTACTGTTGTCAATAAGCGAGAAGATGGGTATCATAATATTGATAGTCTTTTTATTGAACTAGAATTACACGATACCATCTCCTTTTCACCTAATGATTCATTCTCACTCACAACAAATTTTTTAGATTTACCTGTTGATGCGTCAAATTTAGTTTCAAAAGCATATAATTTATTACTTCCACATAAAGCAAAATCAACACCTGAGTATTCAATCCATCTTGAAAAAAAAATCCCCATGGGTGGTGGACTTGGAGGTGGAAGTAGTAATGCAGCCACAACCTTAAAAGCATTAAATCAACTTTGGAATTGTGGTTTTGATAATAAAAACCTCTGCAAGTTAGGTGCATCTTTGGGTGCTGATGTACCCTTTTTTATTGAGGGTGGAATTCAACATGTTACTGGGATTGGCGAAATATTAAATCCAGTTGAATTTAAAGCATTAAGTAATCTTCAATTTTTATTGATAGTACCCGAAATCCATGTATCTACCGAATGGGCATACAAAGCATTAAATATTAGTTTGCAGTCTAATAAAAAGGTTCCTAAATTTTCGCCCTTGACAGGGCCAGTTATCTGGCAGTTATTTGAAAATGATTTTGAACGGGTTATCCGATCAACATATCCAGAAATCGACGAGATTAAATCACAATTGTATGATTGTGGCGCGATCTACGCCGGTATGTCGGGAAGTGGCTCGACTGTGTTTGGCATCTTTGATAACCGTGAATTACTCCAGAAATCTTCTGAGCAGTTCACACAATGCCAATCCTTCATCACTTTCCCTCATATTTTATAATTCTATTTGGATATATCGATTACGCTATTGGGGCGTAGCACAATTGGCAGTTGCACCTGACTGTTAATCAGGCGGTTGGTGGTTCGACTCCACCCGCCCCAGCAAAATCAAGAAAAAATCCATTGGGGGATCGTTCAATGGTAGGACATCGGTTTTTGGTGCCGAGTATTGGGGTTCGACTCCCTATCCCCCAGCAATGAAGTTATTTAGCGGAAGATCAAATTTAGCATTAGCTGAAGGTATTTCTACATATTTGGATATGCCTTTAGGTGCTGTTGACATTAAAGAATTTAGTGACGGCGAACTGAGTGTAGCCTTTGAAGAAAACATCAGAAATGAAGATGTTTTTATCATTCAATCTACTGACCCGCCTGCTGATAATATTTTAGAACTTCTTTTAATGTTGGATGCTGCACGACGTGCATCGGCCAGAAGTATTGTAGCCGTAATTCCATATTTTGGATATGGGCGTCAAGATAGAAAAGATAGAGCACGTGTGCCAATTTCTTCTCGATTAATGATGGATCTCATTACAGCGGGTGGCGTGGATAGGATCATTACTATGGACCTCCACTCTCCACAGATTCAGGGGTTTGCAAATGTACCATTTGATCACTTGTATTCTCGAATTGCGCTGCTTGATCGTTTGCGTGAATTTAATTTAGATGAAGAATCTGGCGTAGTTTTGGCACCAGATGTGGGTAGTGCAAAAATGAGTCAATCTTATGCTAAAAAACTAAATGTTGGATTTGCATTGATTGATAAACGTCGCCCCAAGCCTAATATGGCTGAGGTAGCAAATTTGGTAGGTGATCTCAATAATAAACATGTTTTGATTATTGATGATATGATTGATACTGCAGGAACTATTTGTAATGCTGCACAAACCGCTATAGATGAAGGTGCTTTATCGGTAACAGCAGTGGCTACTCACCCTGTTTTGTCTGGTCCCTCAATTGAAAGATTGTCGGAATCCCCAATATCAAAAGTAATTGTTTGCAACACCATTGATTTGGCTGAAAAAGCAAAATTTGAAAAATTAGAGGTAATCTCTGTTGCCGAAGTATTCGGTGAGTCTATTAAACGTATCGTGGATGGAACTTCATTAAGTTCTATGTTCGATTTTTAGGTATAGGAGTAATAAAAATGGCAGTTAAAGAATTTAAATTAGAAGTAAGTAAACGCGAGGGTTCTGGTAAAAAAGCCAGTAAACAGGTTCGCCGAGAAGGTGGAATTCCTGGTGTTTATTATTCTCACGATTCTAAGGAAAGTATTTCCTTTTCGATCGATAAAAAAGAACTTTTTGAGGCCCAGAAATCTGGGGCACATATTTTCAATATCAGCGTGGGAACTAAAAAACGAAATGTTGTTTTTAAATCCGTTCAATATCACCCTGTAACCGATGATATTCTTCATATTGATTTGTATGGTGTTAAAATGGATGAGAAAATCACTGTTAAGATTGCTATTCATTTAACCGGTGATGCTATTGGAGTTAAAGAAGAAGGTGGCGTATTAAGCTCACCAACATCTGAAATTGAAGTTGAATGTTTACCTATGGATATCATTGGTGCAATTGAAGTTGATGTTACTGAACTTTCTATTGGTGATAGTATGCAAGTGGGTGAAATCAAATTAGATGATAAACATACATTAATGAGTAGTCCTGATGCAGTGGTTGCTTCTGTAACACATGCTATGCGTGAAGAAGAACCCGTGGTTGAGGAAGAAGGTGAAGACCTCTTTATGGATGAAGAAGGTGGTGAAGCACCTGAAGGGGATGATGCTTCTGGTGATTCTGGGGAATCAACGGATAGCGAATAATGACGCTCGTTGTTGGTCTTGGTAATCCTGGAACGGGGTTTGCTAATACCAAACATAATTTTGGATTCTGGGTTGTTGACCAATTACTCCAAAATAGATCTTTGAAATATAAATCAGGTAAAGGAGATTACCTTTACGCTAAAAGTGGAAACTTGATTTTGGCAAAGCCCACCACATACATGAACAATAGTGGTATAGCTGTAGGAGAAATCTGCCGATATTTTGATGTTTCACCTGAAAATGTGATTGTTACATACGATGACATTGACCTCCCATTAGGATCCATTAGATTGAGACCTTCTGGGGGTACTGGCGGACATAGAGGAGTTGAGTCTATTATTTATCATCTCAAAACTGAAAATTATAACAGATTGAGATTGGGTATCGCAACAGATGAACATATGCGACCCGCTGAAAAATATGTGCTAAAGCCTTTTCCTGATAAGTATAATGATGAAATTAAAATTGTAATTAACCACGCCTGTGATGCCATAGATTTTTTTCTAGAAAATGGTATTGTTGAGGCAATGAACAAATTCAATTAAATAATAAGGAATAAAACTGAATGAATAATTTATATTTTGTAATCGGCGCTGGTGTGTTAGCCATGCTTTATGCGTTCTGGAAAACCAGCTGGATTACTGCACAAGATGAAGGTACTGCACGAATGAAGCAAATCGGTGCAAGTATTGCTGACGGTGCAATGGCTTTCTTAAAAGCTGAATATCGGGTGTTGGCTATTTTCGTAATTGCGGTAGCTGTATTACTAAGTTATGCAAATTCGGGTAAAGCTGATTCAAGTCCGCTAATCGCATTATCATTTATTGTAGGTGCTATTGCCTCTGCTTTTGCTGGATTCTTAGGTATGAAGGTTGCAACAAAAGCAAATAATCGTACTACGAATGCTGCAAGAACAAGTCTTGCTCAAGCATTAAATGTTGCATTTACCGGTGGCTCTGTTATGGGGCTGAGTGTAGTAGGCTTAGGTGTACTTGGTTTAGGCGGTCTTTTCATATTTTATTCATCTCATTTTGATAGCATGGATGTTACATTAAATGTATTATCTGGATTCTCATTAGGGGCATCATCAATCGCATTGTTTGCACGTGTAGGTGGAGGTATTTATACTAAAGCTGCTGATGTGGGTGCTGACCTTGTTGGTAAAGTTGAGGCTGGAATTCCTGAAGATCATCCATTAAATCCTGCAACCATTGCTGATAATGTGGGTGATAACGTAGGTGATGTGGCTGGAATGGGTGCGGATCTATTTGAATCTTTTGTAGGCTCAATCATTGGCTCAATGGTCTTGGGTGCCGTACTTGGAAACGAATTTGTACTCCTTCCCCTTTATATTGCGGCTTCAGGAATCATCGTTTCTATTATTGGAACTTTCATGGTTTCTGTGAAAGAAGGCGGAGATCCACAAAGAGCATTAAACACAGGTGAATTTGGTAGTGCTGCAATTATGATTGGGGTAATCTACTTTTTAATTCAAGAATTCTTACCTGCTGAGTTTATTCAAGGCGGCGTAACATTCACCAGTATGGGTGTATTCTACGCAACCGTTATTGGACTACTTTCAGGTTTAGGTATCGGCATGATTACTGAACATTATACGGGTACTGGAACTTCTCCGGTATTATCTATTACAAAGCAATCATTGACTGGACCTGCCACTAACATTATTGCTGGTTTAGGTGTGGGTATGCAATCTACTGCAATTCCAACTTTAATTATTGCAGCCGCTATTATGGGCGCGCATCATTTTGCAGGTTTATATGGTATTGCAATGGCCGCATTAGGGATGTTGGCAAATACGGGGATTCAATTAGCCGTTGATGCTTATGGACCTATTTCTGATAATGCCGGTGGTATTGCTGAAATGGCTGAGCTTCCTGCTGATGTTCGTGAAAAAACAGATAAACTTGATGCGGTTGGAAATACAACTGCAGCCATCGGTAAAGGTTTTGCTATTGGTTCAGCTGCCCTTACTGCATTAGCATTGTTTGCTGCATTCATGGTGAAGAGTGGAATTAACAGTATTGATATTTCAAATCCCATGGTTATGGCTGGTCTATTTGTAGGTGGAATGCTTCCATTCTTATTCTCATCTATGGCAATGGGCGCTGTTGGTCGTGCAGCCATGGCAATGATTGAAGAAGTCCGTCGTCAGTTTAGAGATATCCCAGAATTGAAGGCAGCCCTTGCAGTATTGAGTAAAGGCGATTCTTCTACATGGTCAGACGATGACAAAGCCGTTTACGAATTAGGATTAACAAAAGCGGATCATGGACGTTGCGTAGAAATCTCTACTCAATCTGCCATCAAAGAAATGGTTCTTCCTGGAATTTTAGCTATCATTTCTCCAGTAATTGTTGGATTCACTTTTGGTCCAGAAACATTAGGTGGACTACTTGCAGGTGTGACTGTATGTGGTGTGCTTATGGCAATTTTCCAATCAAATGCTGGTGGTGCTTGGGATAATGCTAAAAAAATGATTGAAGAAGGTGTGGAAGTTGATGGTGAAACACTTAAAAAAGGTTCTGAAGCTCACAAAGCAGCTGTTGTGGGTGATACTGTAGGTGATCCATTTAAGGATACATCAGGACCATCTTTAAATATATTAATTAAATTAATGTCAGTTGTATCATTGGTTATTGCACCGCTCATCGCGGTTGCAGGTTAACCCTAGGTTAGGAGTAATACATGAATTACTATGAATCATTATACATTGTCCATTCCGCTTTAGAAGCTGGAAGACTTAAGGACATTGTGTTAACCGTTGAAAAATTTCTAAAAGACAATGGCGGTGAATTACTTGCCACTGAAATTTGGGGAAAGAAAAAATTAGGCTATTATATTGATAAGCAAAAGTATGGTACATACATTTTGATTCAATTTAAATCTGATGGCACAAAAAATAACAACTTCAATGTTGAAATGGAACATAACCCCAGTATCCTTGCATATATGACGGTTAAAATTGACGAAGATGGCATCCGTGAGCAAACTGAAGATTTAGATACTCAAATTGCAGGTAAAGAAGCTAAGACTTCTCGTACTCCTCGCGTTGAAGCAGCAGCAGAGACACCAGAGACCGAAGAAACTGCCCCTACAGCAGAAGAAACTACAACTGAAGAAGCTGTTGTTGAAGCGGTTCCTACTGAGGAAGTCGTTGCGGAGAAGGCTGAAGAAACCAAGGAAGAAGAAACGGTTGTGGAAGAAGCACCTGTGGAAACTGAAGTTGCATCTGAAGAGAAAGTAGAGGAATAATATGGCGTTTATATCTAATCGTAAAGTTTGTGTTTTCTGTGAAAACAATGAAATTGCAATCGACTATAAAGAGTATAAATACTTACGTAAATTTTTAACTGAAACCGGTAAAATTATACCTGGTCATGTTACAGGTGTTTGTGCAAAACATCAACGTCGCCTCACAAATGCAGTGAAGCGCGCTAGAAATATTGCACTTTTACCTTACGCAGTTGATCCACGTAACGCATAGGAGACTTAAAAAATGCAAATTATTCTAAATCAAGATGTGGAGACTTTAGGTAAAGCCGGTGAAATCATCACGGTTAAACCTGGTTTTGCACGTAATTATTTAATCCCTCAGGGAATGGCAACCATGGCTACAAAGAAAAATATTGAAGCCACCAATAAAGTAATCGAAATTCAAGAACGTAAAGATGCTCGAACACGTACAAATCTTGAAGCATTAGCTGAACGTTTAAACAAACTTACGTTAAAGTTTGAACTAAAAGCAGGTGAAGACGATAAACTTTTTGGTTCTGTAACTAATATTATGATTGCAGAAGCTATCGCTGAAAAGGGATATTCTGTTGATCGTAAAGAAATCGAAATGGAAGAAGCCATTAAGTCTGTGGGTAATCACTATGTGGTGGTTAAACTGGGTAATGGTTTTTCAGGCCGAGTGAAGATTAAAGTCGCTGCCAAGGCGTAGCCACTTTTTTCAAATCTATTTAAAAGCCTCTGTTTTTCAGGGGCTTTTTTATTACTGTCCAAATTTTGTAAGGGGCAACCAAATACAAGTAACCTTTCAAAGGTTTGACCTTTCTCCGTGTCTCTGTGCCTCTGTGGTTAACCACCTCAAATATCATTAACAATTTATAATTTACCATTATCAATTTCCCCTAAATTTCCCTATGTTCGCACGCGTTACATTTCCCATTTCAAGTTTTCAGACATTTACCTATTCTGTCCCGGTGGAATACCAAAAACAAGTGGCTACTGGCAGTTGTGTGCACACCACCATGGGAAACCGAAAATTGACTGGCTATGTGGTTGCCATTGAAAAAACTGCATCATTCTCAGGCAAAATAAAAGATATATCAGGAATTCATGAAGCCGAACTGAATCTACCCAAAGAGTTATGGCAGACATTAGAATGGATGTCAAAATATTATATTACCCCATTAGGCCAAGTATTAAAGGCGGCAATTCCCCATAGCTTTATGAGTCCGTACTCACCTAAATTAGTGAAGTATGTTTCCATTACATCCGAAGGTCATGAGGCATTACAAAGCTGGACTAAAAATGCCCCGGCTCAATTTGATTTTTTACAGGCACTCTCCCAAATTGACGAACCTATTCGCGTGGCATCATTATCTGAAATAGTAACTTCACCGCATCCTGTTTGTACTGCATTAGAAAAAAGAAATTGGGTAGCCACCATAGAACAGGCAAAAATATATGATCCATTTGATATTATGGCGCCAGGTTCACCCATGGAAATTGAACTATCTCCTGCGCAAGAAAAAGTCTATACCCCCATCCAAAATTCGCTGAAAAAAGAAAAATTTAAACCCTATTTATTACATGGAGTTACGGGGAGCGGCAAAACAGAGGTCTATCTAAAACTGGCACAAGATGCAGTGGAACAAGGTCGCTCCGTATTGGTTTTAGTTCCCGAAATTAGCCTTACTCCACAAGTAGCAAAACGATTTCGAAGAGCCTTTGGTGCACGTGTTGCACTATGGCATAGTAAAATGACAAAAGCTGAAAAAGGGTGGACGTGGCAACAATTGAAAAAGGAGGCTTACTCTGTAGTTGTAGGTGCACGTTCAGCCCTATTTGCTCCTTTAGATAATTTGGGACTCATTATTGTAGATGAAGAGCAAGAGTCAACATACAAACAAGAGGCGCCTGCACCGCGATACCATGCCCGAGATGTTGCCCTAATTCGAGGCCGTCATGCCAATGCCACCGTATTGCTCACCAGTGCCACTCCCAGTTTAGAATCCTATTTTAATACGCTGAATAAAAAATTAGAATTACTCAATTTATCACAGCGCTTTGGTGATGCACGCTACCCCACCGTAAAATTGGTGGATATGAAAGCATCTGCTATTTTTGGCGAAGAGACTGCCATGTTAAGTGATGCACTATGTGAGGCTATTCAAAAAAAATTAAGTGAAAATGAGCAAATTATTCTACTCCAAAATCGACGGGGATTTTCACTGATTCAGCAATGTGATGATTGTGGATGTTTAACTTCTTGTAAACATTGTGCCGTGAGCTTAACCTATCATCGTACCCATCAAAAACTGATTTGCCATTACTGTAAATTTGAGATGGATGCAGTGGTTACATGCACAGAGTGTAGTAGTGAAAATATTGATCTAAAAGGGTCGGGAACTCAAAAAGTTGAGGATGTGGTTCAACAACAATTTCCTAAAGCACGGATTATTCGGATGGATGTGGATACGGTCCAAACTCGTGGGGCGCATCAAAAGTTATTAAAGCAATTTGAAGATGGTAAAGCCGATATTTTATTGGGGACACAAATGATTGCGAAGGGTTTAGACTTCCCCAATGTAACATTAGTTGGCGTCATTAATGCGGATTCTGGATTATTCCTCCCAGATTTTCGAGCAGGAGAACGCACCTTTCAACTTTTATATCAAGTCTGTGGACGTGCAGGTCGTCATTCAAAGCCCGGTGAAGCGATCATTCAAACATGGAATCCTGAAGACCCTTTTATACAAGCTGCAGCACAATTAGATATTAAGAAATTTTACAATATTGCCCTCTCTCAACGGCAAGAGTTAAAATACCCCCCTTTTTCTCGATTGGCACGTATACTCATTTCTGGGAAAAATCAACATAATGTACTCAGTGTTGCATCACAAGTGGGTTCAAAATTAAAATCAGATAATAAAATTTATGAAATTTTAGGACCTACACCCGCTCCCATTGAAAAAATTCGGGAACACTGGCGCTATCATATGATTATTAAATCTACGCAGAATTCTGCATCGGGTATTCATACATTTATCCATAAAAAATTAGGGGTAAATATTTTCGAAAGAGAGTTTAAGGGCGTTCGGGTGCAAATCGACATGGATCCCGTATCAATGTTATGATGAATAAATTATATATAATATTATTTCTACTATCTTCAATGATTAGTGCCAAACAAATCAATACGGTTTGGGGGCCATGTAATATTGAAATCTATGGGGGAAGTATTGATGGAATTGATTCCATTCAAGAAAAAATTTTGAGTGATACCCAAACTATGGTGAATGAATGGGGAGCAGTAACCGTTCGACCATTTTCACTTTATATTACTTATAGCGAAAAAGATTTTTATGCAAAAGCCAAGGGGCCAGTTCCCGAGTGGGGAATTGCCGTTGCAAAACGAAATCCAGATCGTATTATTATTCAAGCGCCCCATGTTTCGGGTATCTCTTTTTCACGATTGTTGGAAGTAGTTAGCCACGAATTGAATCATATATATTTGAATCGGGTGAAGCAATCTTATAGTATCCCATCTTGGTATAAAGAAGGAATGGCCATGCGACAGGCAGATGAATTTTCCATGCGACATCGTTTGGAGATATCTAAAGCCAAGTGGAAGAATCAATTATTTTACTTTAATGATTTAGAGGGATTCAATCGCGTACGAAAATCTAACGCCACTCTGGCCTATGCACAATCCGCCGCAATGGTATATGCTATGGAATATTTCTATGGTGACGATATTCACTCCAGTCTAATTAGTGCCATGCAAAGTGGAATCTCATTTTGGAATGCAATGGAAAAAATTACTGGCGACTCTCGAATTGACGTACAAATTTATATGGAAATTTTTATTGAAGATAATTATAATTGGATGTTCTTGGCCAACGCATCCAAATCTATTTTTGTCATTCTACCATTCATATTGATAGGCGGATTTTTATACAAACGACGACGCAGCAAACGAATTATGGATGCATGGGAAACGGAAGAATTATTGGAACAAGTTGATTGGGAGCAAGGCGATCACAATGTATAAATCATTGCTGATAATTTGTATGCTATCTATCGGTTGGATGCAGTCATTATATCCCCTTAATTCAATGCCCATTACTGGCAGAGATCTGTCTTTTTCTGGTGGAGGTGGTGCAATTAAATCTGAGCATATTTCGCTGAATCCAGCAACAATTACTGCCACACAAAAAGGTATAAATTTTCATACACAACTATTGCCAACAGGAATTTCATTATTATCACTCCATGCCATTTACCCCAAAAATGACATTATTTATTTTGCGTCAGTTTCTAATTTAAATTTTGGTACCTTAAAAGATGGAATTAGTAATGACTCTTTTTCAGCCAATGATTTGATGATAAATGGTGGACTTAAAGGGCGTCTATTTCAAATGATATCGGTGGGTACATCTGTTTCGTATTCTTTAAGCCAAATTGAAACCACCATAGCCCAATCATTATTATTTTCTGCCGGGTTACGCACCGAAGTAACTGAAAATCAAATTGGATTTGGACTCACATTACGAAATTTAGGATTTCAATTTGATAACTTTGGAGATAGCAAAGAAGATATTCCCTATCAATTTCAGGGTTCAGGGTTTATGAAACCCAAATATCTTCCGGCACTCATTTTTACTGATATTGTAATGGAAGAAAACCTTGATGGATATACGCTTATTTCAGGGATGGAATTTTATCCGAGGGATGGATTAACATTACGATTTAGTGATAGTGGATTAGTTCACAATGGCTTTGAACTCAGTAGTTTGGCATTTGGATTTCAATTTAATGTAAAAAATTGGACTATTGAATTGGCCAGTAGAAACTTAATCTCTGCGGGATTTATTAATGGTATTACCTTAAGTAAACAATTTTAGTGAATGAATAAACACTAAACTCGTAAAAAATTTTGAAAGTTCCTCAGTGGTGATTAATCAAACGACTCCGTATTTTTTACCCACTTTAACAAATGCGTGGATGGCATGGTCTAATTGTTCACCAGAATGGCCTGCACTAATTTGGACTCTAATTCGCGCCTCCCCTTTCGGCACAACGGGAAAGAAAAATCCAATAACATAAATACCTTCCGCCAACATATCTCGCGCAATATCTTGAGATAATTTTGCATCCCCCAACATAATGGGCACAATGGGGTGAACTCCAGCTTTAATATTAAATCCTGCCTTTGTCATTTCTGACCTAAAATATGCAGTATTACTTTCAACCCTATCCCTGAGTTCGGTGGTTTTAGAAAGAATATCTAACACCGCAATGGATGCGGTTACTATGGCAGGCGCCACTGTATTACTAAACAAATAAGGACGGGAACGCTGCCGTAACATATCAATAATTTCTTGTCGTCCAGAAGTGAATCCACCTGAAGCACCGCCTAAGGCTTTACCCAATGTTGAGGTAACGATATCGATTCTGTCCATTACATTACAATGCTCAATTGAGCCTCGCCCAGTAGGGCCAAAAAAACCAGTGGCATGAGAATCATCCACATGAACCAATGCATTATACTTCTCGGCAAGATCACAAATTTGCTCCAACTTTGCCACAAAACCATCCATGGAGAATATACCATCTGTGGTAATTAAGCGAGTTCGGGAATTTTGTGTCTGTTGTAAAATTTCTTCTAATTTTTTCATATCAGAATTGGGGTATCGATGCCGTTGAGCTTTGCATAATCGAACCCCATCAATAATGGAGGCATGATTTAATGCATCTGAAATGATGGCATCTTCTGGACCCAGAATGGTTTCAAATAATCCGCCATTGGCATCGAAACAAGAGGTGTATAATATGGTGTCATCCATTTTCAGAAATGTGGATAACTTATCTTCCAATGTTTTATGGATGGACTGGGTGCCGCAAATAAATCGTACTGAACTGAGACCAAATCCCCATTCATCTAATCCATCTTGTGCCGCCTTAATTAAACGATTATCATTGGATAAACCCAAATAATTATTGGCACAAAAATTAAGTACATTTTCATTATTTACTGAAATTTCAGCAGATTGTTGAGACTCAATAATTCGTTCATCTTTATATAATCCGGCTGATTTAATTTCTGCCAATTCAATTTTTAATCGTTGTGTAATAGTATCCATTTATTTCTCATACCTTTGGGTTATCTGTGGAATTAAATAATTTTCAAATGCAGAATCTAAATTGTACGCGGGTGACCAATTCCAATCTGAGCGTGCAGCTGAATCATCAACGCTGGCAGGCCAACTATCTACAATCCCTTGGCGTTTACCATTTATAGAATTTCCAATTTGTGCCTGAGGGAAGTAATCTTTTACTTTGTCTGCAAACTCACCGGCATTGGGATTAAATGATGAAATATTATACACATGTTGCGACAGCTGAGATTTATCTGCATCCATCAAATTTAAGATGGCCTGTATTGCATCGGGCATGACCATAAATGGCATACGTGTGTCATTTCGGACAAAACAATTATATTGAATATTCTGTGCAGCAGCGTGAATCATTTCAGGTAGAAAATCACTGGTACCTCCAGTTGGCACCGTCATGGCACTAATAATTCCCGGGAAACGAATGGACCTAAAATCTATGTGTCCAGGTTTAAAGTCATCAGCCAATCGATGATAATAATTGGCATGATAAATTCCCAAATTTTCACAATATAGCTTGTTGCATCCATACATAGTTTGGGGGTGACAATATTCACTTTCATTAATATCACCAACGTCAGCTTTATCTTTCCCCATACCATATACTGCAATAGAACTGGGAAAGAAAAACTTCACTGTTTCACCTTGACTTTTGGCTTGGTCCACAGCCAATGACAATAAATTTAAGGTTCCGGTAACATTCACTTCATGAGCCATTTGTGGAGAAAATTCTGCTCGTGTACTCAATAGTGCCGCTAAATGATAAATGGCCGATATTTCATACTCACTGTTGAGCTGCTCCAACAAGTTTTTATCTAAAATATTGCCAATCACTCCTTCTAAAATTTTGCCTTCAATCTCTTCAGAAATGGGGTGTAAATCTAATGCCAAAATATCATTAAACCCTTTGGCGTGGAGCGCATTAATAAGTCCATGGCCAATCTCACCATTGGCACCTGTAATAAGTATAATTTTTTTACGCATAATAAATCCTAATTCAACTTTTAAGCAGGGGGGTAATTTACGAGGGTTTTACGCATTCCTCCTTGATTTGCATCTATATTAACCAATAATTTTGCCTATGACTCCAGCTAATCTAATTATAAGTATCCTCTTTCTTTTTTATGGATGTGCGAAAAATACCTTTACAGAAGCACCTCCATCTACCCTACAATTTGGTACAGATGAAACCCTTGACATAATTACATGGAACATAGAGCAATTTCCCAAATCAAACCTTACAGTAGAATATTTATCTCAACTCATAATTGACTTGGATGCAGATATTGTAGCGCTACAAGAAATCGGAAGTGCTACGTATTTTAATAATCTCATTAATACATTAGATGGGTGGGATGGTGAACGCACCAGCGGGTCATACGCACTGGCTTATATATATAAATCAGATTTAAGTATTCTTGATATTTATGAAATTGATGAACTAAACAAAGATGAGCTTACCAGAACACCGTATATGTTGGAACTGAATTGGAAAAATGATATTGTGTATATAATCAACAATCATTATAAATGCTGTGGAGATGGGATTATTAATTATTCAAATTCATCTGATGAAGAATATAAACGCCTTCGGTCAATTCAATTAACTAAAACTTATTTAGATACATTTTATACATACAAATCCGTAGTACTCTTGGGCGATTTGAATGATGAGATAAATGATAGTGAATCAAACAATGTGTTTACAGAATTTATAGAAGATACTCATTATGACTTTACCGATTATGATATTGCAATGGGTGGCTCATCAAATTGGTCTTACCCTACATGGCCAAGCCATTTAGACCATATACTTATAACCAACGAGCTATTTAATAATCATGATACTACCTATACCATTTTAGCAGAAAACTTTTTCTCAGGATGGGCAGAATATGAAAGCATTATTTCTGATCATCGTCCAGTTGGAATTCGGTTAAAATTTGGGGAATAGTTAAGATGGGAAATAGAAGTTAGGTTGTTTGAAAAAAGAGAATACTAATTCTGTTAACTACTATAAAATTTCTTTTAAAAATTGTCCCGTGAAAGATTTTTTAACTTTTGCCACATCTTCAGGAGTCCCCTCCGCAATAATAAGTCCACCACCTTCACCCCCTTCAGGACCCAAATCTATAATCCAATCTGATGACTTTATCACATCTAAATTATGTTCAATCACCACAACTGTATTACCTTTGTCCACCAAACCTTGTAAGACATCTAACAACATTTTTACATCCTCAAAATGAAGACCGGTGGTGGGTTCATCTAATATATATAGGGTACGCCCTGTACCTGAACGAGATAATTCAGATGCTAATTTAACCCGCTGTGATTCACCCCCAGATAGGGTGGTTGCTTGTTGCCCCAACCGGATATACCCTAATCCCACATTTGATAATGTAATCAGTTTTCGATGTATCATTTTATGATGTTCAAAGAATTTTAATGCTTCTTCAATGGTCATATCTAACACATCATATACATTCTTTCCCCGATAAGTAATTTCTAATGTTTCACGATTATATCGGTGGCCCTTACAATCCTCACACTGCACATACATATCCGCCAAAAAGTGCATTTCAATTTTAATAAGCCCTACGCCTTGACATGCCTCACATCGACCGCCTTTCACATTAAATGAAAAACGTCCCGGCTTATATCCACGTATTTTAGCTTCAGGCAATTGACTAAATAAATCACGGATGTGCGTAAATAGCCCAGTATATGTGGCCGGATTTGAACGAGGTGTTCGTCCAATTGGTGATTGGTTTATATCAATAACCTTATCTAAATAAAGAAGGCCTTCTGTCTTTTCATAAGCCAACGCCTTCTTCATACTGGAATGATATTCTCGAGAAAGAATAGGATATAAAGTTTGATTGATGAGGGTAGATTTCCCTGAACCAGATACACCGGTAACGCAAATAAATTTACCCAATGGAAGTGATAGATTTACCTTCTTCAAATTATTTCCACGTGCACCAATCAACTGTAATGCTTTGCCATCTCCTTTTCGTCTCGTATCACTATAATGAATAGATTTTTTCCCACTCAGATAATGGCCCGTCGTAGATTTAGAGTTTTTGGATATTTGAGAAAAGGTTCCTTGAGCAATCACTTCACCCCCATGGATTCCCGCTTTGGGCCCCATGTCTAAAATCCAATCTGCTGCTTCCATAGTGGCTTCATCATGCTCCACAACAATAACCGTATTTCCTAAATCACGCAAATGTTGAAGGGTAGAAATAAGGCGATTATTATCTCGTTGATGCAGTCCAATTGAGGGTTCATCTAATATATACAGTACGCCTACTAATTGTGATCCAATTTGAGTCGCCAACCGAATCCGCTGGGCTTCTCCACCAGATAATGTACCAGCCGATCGACTCAATGTGAGATAGTCTAATCCAACATTTACTAAAAATCCCAAGCGCGCCCTAATCTCTTTATTTATTTGGGCCGAAATTTCTGCCTGTCGTGAACTTAGTTCTAATTCATTAAAAAATTCATAAAGATTACCCACCGTTTCATTGGTTACTTCTACAATATTTTTGCCACCAATAAATACTGCCAAACTGGATTTCTTCAGTCGCGCACCTTTACAATCAGGGCATGATTGTATGGTCATAAATTTTTCTATCCAATCTCGCATTTGCCCAGATTTAGTTTGGGTATATCGACGCTGGAGGTTGGGAATCACTCCTTCAAAGGCACGGTTTGATGTGCCTGAAAATGTTTCAGATTGGTACTCCATAGTAAACTTTTCACCTGGCTTTGTACCATATAATAATATCTTCTGAATTTCTGGGTCTAATTTTCTCCACGGAGTGGTAAAATTAAAGCCATAATGTTTTGATAAACTCTTTAGAATTGCCCCATACCAACTGCCTCGAGGCTGTTCGCCGATGGGCTTTATACATCCATGAATTAAACTCAATTTAGAATCAGGAACCACCAATTCTTCGTCAATAGACATATGTGTTCCCAAACCATCGCAAGTTGTGCATGCTCCAAATGGAGAATTAAATGAAAATCCACGCGGTTGTAGTTCTTCAAAAGAAATTTCACATTTAGGACAAGAAAAATGCTCACTAAATAAATGTTCTCCAACCCCAATTTCATCCACAATAATAAGTCCAGCACCTACTTTTAATGCCAATTCAACTGAGCCAGTGAGCCGGTCTTTCATAGATGCTTTCGACACTAATCGATCTACCAAAACTTCAATATTATGCTTTTTGGTTTTTTTTAATTTTATTTTATCTGAGAGGTCCATGGTTTCACCATCAATACGAACCCGAACGAAACCTTCTTTGGCAATAGATTTTAAAACATCTTTAAATTCACCTTTTCGACTACGAACCACTGGCGCCAATAATTGAAATTTAGTTCCCTCTTCAAAGGTAAGAATTCTATCTACAATTTGCTGAACGGTTTGACGCTGTACTGCCCCACCACAAGAATAGCATTCTTGTTCACCAATTCTTGCATATAATAAACGGAGATAATCATAGATTTCTGTAATGGTTCCCACTGTTGAGCGGGGGTTTCGACTGGTTGATTTTTGCTCAATAGATATTGCTGGAGATAAGCCTTCAATATAATCTACATCTGGTTTTTCCATCAAACCTAAAAATTGGCGAGCATACGCAGAAAGAGATTCTACATATCGACGCTGACCCTCTGCATAAATGGTGTCGAATGCTAACGAAGATTTACCCGAACCAGAAAGTCCTGTAATTACCACTAATTTATTGCGAGGAATTTCTACATCTATATTTTTTAAATTGTGCTCGCGGGCACCCTTCACATAGATGCGATCGTCAAATTGGAATTTTATTTCGGAGTTTTCTTTCATAGATTAAGCCAGTAAACTACACGTAACTGAAAATGATTGAAAGTAATATTTCTAATTTTTCCATGTTATTTTGGAACAAATAAGTATTGAATCAATAGTTTATACTTATAATGAAATTGAGGTAACTTTCAAGACGATGAAACGAATAAAATATATTATCTTAGCAACTGTGACCCTGGTTTTAGTTTATGGATTCAATTCTGGGGCAAAAGACCATTTCAAAAAATTAAAGACGCTCACACAAATCATTCGCTTAGTGAATGATAATTATGTGGAAGATGTGGAAATGGAAGAAATCTTAAACGGGGCCATTGTGGGGCTCTTAGATAAACTTGACCCCCATTCTACATATATCACAGAAGACCAATTTGAGGCGATTCAAGAACAGTTTGATGCTGAGTTTGAAGGTATCGGTATTGAGTTTAACATTATGGATGGTTATATCACCGTCATTTCACCCATTCCTGAAACACCCTCAGCAACAGCGGGACTGCAATCTGGTGATAAAATCGTAAGAATAAATGACGAATCGGCCTATAAAATCACTCAAAAGGATGTCTTCGAAAAATTGCGTGGACCTAAAGGTTCTCAAGTAGAAGTGACCATTCGCAGAAGTGGTACCGATGATTTTGCCGTAACTTTGACGAGAGCTAAAATTCCAATTCACTCAGTATTGGCATCCTTTATGATTAATGATGAAGTAGGATACATCAAAGTAAATCGATTTGCCCGAACCACAGCAGAAGAAATTGCAAACTCACTCTATGAATTAGAGCAAGCGGGTATGACGGAAGTCATGTTAGATTTACGCAATAATGGTGGGGGAATGATGGACCAAGCCATTCAAATTGTAGATATGTTTGTGAATTCTCGTGATACCATTCTCTTTACTAAAGGTAGAATTCCAAATTCTAATGATGTTTATTATGCACGCACAAACCGAAAAGATAAAGATTACCCCGTTGTTGTATTAATTAATCGTGGCTCGGCCAGTGCCAGTGAAATTGTATCAGGCGCATTTCAAGATTTAGACCGTGGCATTGTTGTGGGCGAAACCAGTTTTGGGAAGGGGTTAGTCCAACGTCAATATCCTCTCAATGATGGTTCTGCCGCACGAATTACCATCGCACGCTACTATACACCATCCGGCAGACTAATTCAACGTAATTATGATGAGGGCATTGAAGATTATTATAGTGACCTTGTGGATGAAGACCGAGAGGCATCCGATTCAACATTAGCAGCACGCCCCATATTTAAAACCAAACAAGGCCGTGATGTTTTTGGTGGTGGTGGAATTACCCCAGATTATCATGTAAAATTAGACTTAGAATTTTCTGAGAGTACACGAAACTTACTCACTCATCAAGATCGTCTAATATTCAACTATGCGGATGAGTTAAAAACAGATGTTACTGATTCTTATAGTGATTTTAATAAATTTCAAACTGGCTTCTCTCTTAGGAAAAACAAACAAAAAGTCTTCTTTAAATGGTTAAAAGAAAAAGAAATTGAGTTTGAAAAAGATGAACTTCTAGAAAATTGGGATACTATAGAAAATAGAATTAAAGCTCAATTAGCCAGTGCTATTTGGGGTAAAGCCTCCATGTATATGGTTTTATTGGAAAACGACGAGATTGCGCAAGAGGCATTAAATCACTTTGATGATGCCAAAAAACTAATTAGTCAAAAATAATTCAACTTTCTGTGGGTGAAAGCATTAAATTTCGCTTCGTTTTTCAAGCTAAAATTCAACGTTTTAAAATTTTATAATAATTAAAGTAAATAGGGGATAATTATGGTACAATTATTTTTAGATGGTGGTGGCTTCATGTGGCCGATTTTGATCGTGTTCATTTTTGGTTTAGCATTCGTAATTGAACGTATCTACCATTTGTTAAAAGGAATGGCAACAGACCTTTCTTTCGCAGAAGGAATTTCAGAAAACATACTTAATGACGGTATTGAAACTGCCAAAGCTAACTGTGAAGGCCATATTGGTCCAGTAGCTAACTTATGCGCAGGTGCTTTAGCGCGTGCTGATAGAGGCGTTTCAGAAGCTGAAAAATCATTAGATCAAGAAGGAAGTCTAGAAATGTCATCTCTTGAAAAGAATATGACCTGGATTTCTTTAAGTATTGCCATTGCACCTATGTTTGGTTTTTTGGGAACCGTTTGGGGTATGATTGAAGCTTTTAATGATATCAAAATGGCCAATGATATTTCTCCAGCTGTTGTTGCGGGTGGTATTTCTGTGGCTCTACTTACCACTGCGTTTGGACTTGTAGTGGCTCTAATTCTTCAGTTACTTCAAAATACAGTTATGTACATCATTGATAACCAAGTAGTGACTTTGCAAAAAAGTACTTCCTTAGTTATTAATAGCATCACTGATCATTTCAACAAAAAGTAAAATATTTTAATCTATCATGATTGAAAAGAAGCGAAGAGACTTACAGGAAATTAACTCGTCATCCATGGCGGATATTGCCTTCTTGTTGTTGGTATTCTTTTTGGTAACTACTACTATTTCTATGGATAAGGGTATTAGCCTTGTTCTACCATCTGAGGGTAATGAAATGGAAGTGAATAAAATTAATATCGTGAACATCCTTGTAAACGAAACAGGGAAAGTACTTTTGGATGATAAGCCCACCAGATTGAAAGATATAAAGAACATTGCAGAAAGACGTATTACTCAGAATAGTAAAGTAATTTTTTCAGTACAAACACACCCCAGAACAAAGTACCAAGTGTATATCAAAGTATTGGATCAGTTAAAATCTGCAAAGGCTCAAAAAATTTCAATTGCTAATCCACCGAGTTTTTAAATGAAGATTGTAAGAAAAACCCATACCAGTAAAGAAGTATCTACTGCATCAATGCCGGACATCATTTTCATGTTGCTTGTATTTTTCATGGTGACCACAGTCATGCGTGAATTTGAAGGCCTAGATGTACTTATGCCTCGTGCAAAGATGATTGAAAAACTGGAAAGTAAAAGACATACCGCCTACATTTGGGCCACAAAAGATGGGTTAATTTCTGTAAATGACCGAATAATTTCTATGAATGGCCTTTCTAGTGTTATGTATGAACGTATGGTTGCGGACCCCAAAATTACTGTTTCATTAAAATCTGACGAGAATGCAACCATGAAACTTATTTCAGATATTCATACACAGTTACGTGAAGCAAATGCTCTGAAGTTAAGTTATGCCGCCTTAACGGAGGCTCCATAATTATGCGTGTTGATCCATTATTAGAACATTATCCGGTACGAATTCGTGAAGTAACCATTGGTGTTATTTTAGGGATTTCATTTATGTTCTACATTTTCCCACGATTTTTAGGTGAATCAGAAAAGATGGATTATACTATTGTTGAAGAAATCGAATCTTTTGATATTCCTCAAACAGAACAAATTAAAATCCCCGAACCACCGGCAAGACCTTCCGTACCGGTCGCTTCTGAAGATGAATTTTTTGATGATGACATAACAATTGAAGATACTGATTTTGATGATTTTGAAGACTGGGGTGCTCCACCACCACAGGATGCACCAAAATTTAGGTTTATTCCTTTTGATAAACCGCCAAAACCACGCGTACCCATCAGGCCAATATACCCTGATATAGCTCAAGAAGCCGGAATTGAAGGGACTGTTTACGTACAATTCTTTATTGATATTAAAGGAAATGTTTCTCAAGTATTTGTAACAAAAGGGATGCCTAATACTGGCTTAGACGAAGCTGCTGTTACTGCAGTGAAACGATCAAAATGGTACCCTGCCCAACAGCGTGATAAAAAAGTTGGCGTTTATCAAACCGTTCCCGTTGTCTTCTCATTGACAAATTAATTTTATATAAATTCAGAATACAAAAAAAGGCGATAGATTTCTATCGCCTTTTTTATTAACCAAAATTAATCTATTCTAACTAAGACTTGCTTTAAGGTATTCTTTATTCAATGTAGCAATATTAGTTAGTGAAATTTCTTTGGGACATTCTGCTTCACAGGCACCTGTATTCGTGCAACTTCCAAAACCTTCTGAATCCATTTGTGCAACCATATTTTTTACCCGTTCTCTACGCTCAACCTTACCCTGCGGAAGTTTTGTAAACTGAGTAACTTTTGCACCAACAAATAACATAGCTGCTGAGTTTTTGCAAATTGCAACACATGCACCACATCCAATACAAGTAGCAGAATCAAATGCCGCATCTGCATCTAATTTGGGAATAGGTATAGCATTTGCATCAGGAGTTCCACCTGTATTAATAGATACATAACCGCCCGATTCCATGATTCGATCAAATGAGGTTCGGTCAACTACAAGGTCCTTAATCACCGGAAATGAAGCCGCTCGCCACGGCTCAACCACCAACGTATCACCATCTTTAAAACTACGCATATGAAGCTGGCAAGAGGTTACACCACGTAAAGGTCCGTGCGCACGCCCATTTATAGTTACGCCACAAGAACCACAAATCCCTTCACGGCAATCATGATCAAATGCTATAGGGTCCTGGCCTTTCCGAACCAGTTCATTATTCAATTTATCGAGCATTTCGAAAAATGACATATGCTCAGAGATATCTGAAACAGAATAATTTTTGTATCCACCAGTTGCTTGTCTATTTTCTTGACGCCATACTTTTAAATTAATTTGCATTATTTATAACTCCTTGTAGTGAGCTTCACATGTTCAAAATTAAGATCTTCTTTATGGAGTTCTGGCGTTTGATTTTCACCTTTATATTCCCATGCAGCTGCAAAAGTAAAATCATCATCATTCCGCTTGGCTTCATTCTCTTCTGTCTGAAATTCTTCTCGGAAATGACCCCCGCAAGACTCTTCTCGGTTTAGTGCATCTCGCGCCATGAGTTCGCCCAATTCTAAAAAGTCAGCCAATCGACCCGCTTTTTCTAATTCAGGATTAAATTCTGTTTCACTTCCTGGAATTTTAACATCCTTCCAAAATTCTTCACGTAGCTTTGGAATCTCAACTAAAGCCTTTTCTAAGCCTTCTTTATTTCGGGCCATACCCACATATTCCCACATGATTTTTCCTAACTCTTTGTGGAAATCATCGACAGTTCGACTGCCATTTATTGCAAATAATTTAGCATTTGATTCTTTAATTTTACTTTCTGCATCTTTAAATGCAGGATGATCTTTATCCACATCCACCAATTTACTAGAGGCTAAATAGTTGCCAATGGTATATGGAATTACAAAATATCCGTCTGCCAAACCTTGCATCAATGCACTTGCACCTAATCGATTTGCACCATGATCAGAAAAATTGGCTTCTCCCAAAACATGTAATCCTTCAATGGAAGACATCAAATTATAATCTACCCACAAACCACCCATTGTATAATGAACAGCTGGGTAAATCATCATTGGACCTTCGTATGGATTTTCACCCGTAATTTGTTTATACATGTCAAAGAGATTACCATATTTCTCAGCAACCCATTCTTGTCCATTTCGGCTAATCACATCACTAAAATCAAGGTAAACGGCCAATCCAGTTTCACCGACGCCATGACCAGAATCACACATATTTTTAGCACGACGAGATGCAACATCACGCGGTACTAAGTTACCAAACGATGGGTACATTCTTTCTAAATAATAATCTCTTTCATCCTCAGGAATATCACTGGCTTTTCGCTTGTCTCCCTTTTCTTTGGGCACCCAAACACGACCATCATTACGCAAACTTTCACTCATTAACGTGAGTTTAGATTGATGCTCACTGGAAACTGGAATACAGGTTGGATGAATTTGGGTAAAACATGGATTTGCAAAATATGCACCTTTACGGTGGGCTCTCCATGCGGCAGTAGCATTACTTGCCATGGCATTTGTAGAAAGATAAAATACATTTCCATACCCACCTGTGGCTAAAATAACTGCATCAGCGGCATGAGATTTAATTTCACCTGTTTCTAAATTTCGCGTTACAATTCCCCGTGCTTTATCATCAACCATGACTAAATCTAACATTTCATGGCGAGGATGAAATTTCACATTCCCTGTCTTCATTTGACGAGTTAATGCAGAATATGCTCCTAATAACAATTGTTGACCTGTTTGTCCACGTGCATAAAATGTTCGAGAAACTTGTGCGCCACCGAATGACCGATTATCTAATAATCCACCATATTCACGGGCAAATGGTACTCCCTGTGCCACGCATTGATCAATAATATTATTACTGATTTCTGCAAGCCGATGAACATTGGCTTCGCGAGCACGATAGTCTCCACCTTTTATGGTATCGTAAAATAAACGATAAATTGAATCACCATCATTGGGGTAATTCTTTGCTGCATTGATTCCACCTTGTGCCGCAATACTATGGGCACGACGGGGAGATTCATGATAAGAAAAGGCCTCTACATTATACCCTAACTCAGCAAGCGTGGCAGCAGCAGAACCACCTGCAAGACCTGTACCCACCACAATAATTTTATATTTCCGTTTATTAGAAGGATTCACCAATTTCATGTTGAAGAGATGATTTGTCCATTTATCTTTTAATGGACCTTCAGGAATATTAGAATTTATAGCCATTATATAGCCTCCGCAATAAAGCCAAACCACAGCGCGATCCATGTAAATCCTGCTGGAATCACTAACCAAAAAATCATACTTACTTTCTCAATCAAGCCTTTATATCGACTATCTGAAACACCAAATGTTTGAAAGGCAGACTGAAATCCATGCTTAAGATGAACGCCCATTAATATCATAGCCACCACATAAAATGCCGCATAAATTGGATTTCCAAATCCAACGGCATCACCTAATACAATATCATAATAACTATCATTATCATGTATCAATTGAAACTGATACCAAATTGTAGAGAGGTGAGTAACTACAAAAATGAAAACCACACTGCCTGTAATTGCCATAGTTCGAGAAGAAAAACTGCTGGTTTCAGATCCTGCATTAACATCATACGAAGATGAGTTTGCACGTTTATTATCTAATGTTAAGCGGATTCCACTAATTATATGAGAGAGAAAAATAATAGAAATAATCACCTCAATAATTCGTACCAATGGTTTAAAAGTAGTCAATGTTTCTACATAAGAATTAAATAATGCCTCTCCACCAAAAAGCATCATATTGCCCACTAAATGCTGCGCAATAAACAAACATAATAATAAACCCGAAATCCCCATTGTAAATTTCTTTCCAATTGACGACTTCATAAATGTTGTTAACCAATTCATTGATTCTCCTGAATTAAATTTGTTTGGCCAAAAACTGACTCAACCAAATTCCAAAAATTCCTGCGATTACACTACCAATCATATAAGATAGTGCAGTCATTAATTGTCCTGATTCCATGAGTCGATATGACTCCATTCCGAATGTTGAAAAGGTGGTAAATCCACCCAAAATACCCATGACTAAAAACTCTTTTGCAGGCCACGTCTCTGTATTCGTAATTCCCAAATTCATCAATATTCCCAAGATAAAGCATCCTGAAAAATTAATGAGAAAGGTACTGGATAGAAACGGTGAAGTGTAAAGTTTATCTAACCCCAAACTGGAAATATAGCGCAATGAAACGCCAATAAAGCCGCCCATTCCGACCCACAAAATGTGCTTCAACTAAAAAGGAATATCTTCGTCAGAAAAAGGTTCTACCGTTGACACATCTTCGTTAGATGGCATGGGTGGAGTAAATCCACTATTCATATTTGGTTCAGGTGTAGAGGGTGGAGCTTGTGCGCCAGGAGCAGGAGTCATAATGTCTTGACCATATACTTTCAACGCCATTTGTGTCACTTGATCTTTTAGCTCACGTTCGGCCCAAATGGTATCACGATATTCATCATCACTACCCTTTTGACTGGGAAAGCCAACGAATAATCCGTTAATACCTTCAACTAATTTGAAGCCTTTCAGTGTAAAGCCTTCTTCGGTTCGCAGGTCAAAAAATGCTCTGATTTTTCCCAAACTGACTTTGTTCATTCTGTCAATTTTCAATGGTAAATTCCTTATCTAGAGTGGACTAAAATTTACTGAGACTTTGGCATGTTTAACAATGTGGGAATCGTAAAAATTTTGATGCAAAATGATGATAATCCTGCAAATATTTAATAATTGTAAAATTGATTATTTATGTGTAAAATTCAATCTAACACATTATGTTTTTATATTAAAAACAGGCCTAAGGGCGTCAATATCATGAATATTAACAATTTTTATAAACTGACTAACCGTTTAGATATTAAGATAATTTTAAGCCTTCTGGTGATAACATCCACATTGATTTCTGAAGAGATAAGTGAATTTTGTGGTATGAACGAACAATTCGTTAATCATGAACAAGATAGAATCGCAAATCGGCCTGAATATACAAATGAATTATCTGACATCTCTAATGATCATTTTTTAATCCATTATGCTCTAGAGGGTACATGCAATACATCATTATTACCAGATGATTTTAGAGAATGCTCAACAACTATTGAATTGGTTGAAGCTGTTTTAGAATATGTAGAAGAAGCATATCAGGTTTATAATAATAATGGATGGTTACCACCACCACCAGATGCTGATAATGGTGGAGATAGTCGATATGATATCTATATCACCTATACCGGTAAGGGAATGTGTAAACCTCAAAACCCATATCCCCTACCATATTTAGAAGGGGTTTCAAGTTTCATAGAAATAACAAAAGATTATAACACCTGGGAAGGTCTAAGTGGGGATACTCTACTTCAGGCAATCGTTGTACATGAATTGCAGCATGCTTATCAATTTAGGTATAATTCTAATTATGATACTAATTCTTGGTTGTTCGAAAGTACTGCTGTATATATGGAAGATGTAGTTAATGATGGTTTAAATTCATTATATGAACGCTTATTGATTGGGGAAACCCCTTTAGATAATTCATATCATCCAATAAATTATTTAGAAGGTAATTACCCTTATACGACTGTCCTCTGGCTTATTTTCTTATCCGAATTTTATAATGATTCTAATGGTAAATAGTGAGGACCTGGATAGAATTGCGAATGGAGAAGTAAATACTCAACCTATTTCATTTGAACTTCAACAAGCTTACCCCAACCCTTTTAATCCGATAACGGCAATTAGTTTTGAGATAGCCAACAAATCCCTCGTGGAAATTTCCATTATAGATTTAAAGGGTCAAGTTGTAACGAAATTGATAAGTGAAGAAAAACTACCTGGTCACTATTCTACGAAGTGGGATGCTAAAGATATATCTTCGGGAACTTATCTAATCCATATGAAAACACCTAACTTTTCAGCATCACAAAAAATAAATCTAGTTAAATAGGGAGGGTATTGAAATGAAGAGCATATTATATTTAATTATACTTTCTGTGTCTATTGCTCAAGATTACTATGAATACAAAATTATTCCAGAAGATAATGGATGGGGTACCATGTTTGGAACTCATGTATCCAGTAATAATTTTCAATTTGCTACCAATAATAAAACAGTAGATGGTAATTATGAAGTGCAATTCTATGCAAATTCAAATGGGGGTTGGGAATTAACGAACAGTATTAACATTGAATATTTAAACGCTGTTGTGCATCAACAATTAGAGGATGACTTTTACATATTGAGCATGAGTGGGAATGCAAATTCTACCCCCCCTCAAAACTTCCATCCCGGAAAATTGAAAATTTATGCAAATTATGATGGGGATTGGACACTTATTCAAATCATTAATAATCCTGACGCTGATAATTATATGCAGTTTGGCCAAGGCTTCTTTCGAAACAATGAACTCATGATTATTAATTCTAAACATCGTGAAGAAGATATAGTCAAATTATATGTCTATCGGTATGTTGAAAATAATTGGGTTGTAGAGTTTTCATATGAAATAAATCAAGAATATATAGGATCTACGAATTTATATATTGATGAGAACCAGATTATTTATGGCGATTATTCAGCTGATTTAACTGATGAAAATAGTTATGAGGGTAGAGTCTTAATTTTTGATAGGATTAATGATATTTGGCAGTTGAATACAACTTTAACTTCAAACCCTATGATCATTGAAGGGGGGTTTGGTTTTTCAATTTCTTATTATGATGGAACTCTTTTTGTTGGGGCATATAATGAAATTAATAAGACGGGAGCTGTATATGTCTTTAATAAAATTGATGGAGTTTGGACACAAGTTCAAAGACTTCTGGCAAGTGATTTTTCACCTAATTCTCGATTTGGTTATAATATTAAAGTAAATGAAAATAGTTTACTAATCAATGCTCCATTTAATAACGATGCCGGTCCGGGATCAGGTTCTGTGTATATATTTAATGAAAATAACGAAAACCAGTGGACTGAATCGCGTAAAATTTGTTCTTCTGATTTAGCAATGATGGATGAATTTGGAGGAAGTATTGGTTTTGTAAATGATTATATTGTCGCTTCTGCTCCGATGAAAAATAATATGTCAGGTGCTATATATATTTATCATCTTGCTGATACCATGCTTCACTCCAACTTTGCCACTTACCCGGTTACAGGCAATGCACCGCTAACGCTTTCCTTTAATGATTTATCACAGGGTTACCCTACTGTTTGGCAATGGGATTTTGACTCTGATGGTATAATTGATAGTGAAGAACAGTACCCTGAACATACCTATGAATTCTCAGCTGATTATACTATAACCCTTACCGTAACCAATGATGAAGAGACCTCAACATTCACCAAAGAAAATTATATATCTGTTTCAGGTGGATTAGCCTATGGTGATTTAAATGGGGATACCACGGTTGATGTTATTGATATCGTCATCATGGTAGATGTTATTATGGGTGAAGTTGAACCCACTGTCACCCAAATTGAAGCTGCTGATATGAACAATAGCGGTACTATTGACATTATTGATATTGTGTTGGTGGTGAATGAGATATTGGGTGGGTGAAATCAGAATAATCTGATTTTCACTTTTCCAGTTTTACATCTAACGCATCTCGCAGACCTTCACCAACTAAATTAAATGCCAACACGGTAATGGCAATGGCAATTCCTGGGTACACTGATATGCCGGGGGTAATGCGTAAAAAATCTTTCCCCTCATTTATCATAGACCCCCAACTGGCTGTGGGCGGTTGAACGCCTAATCCTAAAAATGATAAACTGGCTTCCGCCATAATGGCGCCAGAAATACCCAATGTAAAGGTTACAATTATAGGTGCTAAACAATTGGGTAGAATGTGAAAAAATAAAATTCGAGGATGTGAAAAGCCCAATGCTTCTGCAGAAGATATAAAATCTCTGGATTTTAACATCAATACTTGACCGCGCATGAGTCGTGCCATGGGCGGCCAACTGACAGCGCCAATTGCAATCATGGCCGTATTAATGCCCGGTTCAAATGTGGCGGAGATGGCAATTAGAAATAATAATACGGGAAATGCCATCATAATATCAGTGAATCTCATAATGAGGGTATCCACCCATTTACCAAAATAACCGGCTATTAATCCCAAAAGGATTCCCAACAATAATGAAATGGAGCTTGCCAATAATCCCACCTTTATGGAAACGCCTGCCCCCACAATAATTCGTTGTAAAATATCTCTACCGAAATGATCTGTTCCCAAAAGATGATTTGATTCCCCTGGGGATAATAAGCGATCATCTAAGTTTTGAATATTGGCTGTCTCTATAAATACAGATAAACTGGCGGTAATAATTAACACCATCAATAAAAATAGTCCAAATTGTGTGACTCTATCTTTATAAAAATGGTTTATTATTTTATTCATAAATCATCTTTTCTCGCACTCGTGGATCTGACCACGCATAGCAAATATCCACAATAATATTTATGACTACAAAAATGATTGCCATAAATAAAACGGTTCCCTGTATCACGGGAAAGTCTCTTTTCATGATGGCATTTAACGCAAACCGACCCACACCGGGCCAGCCAAAAATAGACTCGGTTAACACTGCACCAGAAAGATAACTACCAAAATCTGCCGCCACAATAGTGATGAGTGGAATGAGTACATTCCGTAAACCATGTTTAAATAAAACGACTCGTGGAGATAGCCCTTTCGCAATGGCGGTACGGATGTAATCCTCTTTTAATACATCTAACATATATGCACGAGAAGTTCGGGCAAGCATGGCCATTGATCGTGTACCTAATGCAATGGCGGGCAAGATAAGAAATTTGATACCTCCGAATCCTGTGGGGGGCAACCATTGGAGATGAATGCCCACCATGAGTATGAGCAATAAAGCTATCCAAAAAACGGGTGCGGACACACCAGCTAAAGATATTATTATCAAAATTCTGTCGATCAACTTCCCCCGATTGATGGAGGCAAATACACCCAGTAAAATGCCTAAAGGGACTGCAATCAACATGGCTCCCAATGCCAATTCAAGTGTAAAGGGAACTTTCTGCTTCAGATCTTCAATGACTAATCTTTGGGTCATAAATGATTTTCCTAAATCACCGCTACACACGTTAGAAATGAACTTCACATATTGCATCCCTAATGATTTATTTAAACCCAAGTCTTCTCGTAATGATTCAACGGTGGCATCATCATAGTAATCACCCACCATTGCCCGAACTGGATCACCGGGCGCCACATTCATTAACAAAAATGAAATGGTCATCACGCCCAAAATAACGGGAATACCTTGCAATATTCGTCTAATTATTAAAGCGATCATTCCTTTGATACTCCAGTATATTTTTCTGCATTAAACATTAAACTGGGTGACCATCCTTTTAAATTTGGTTGGGAAATATGAGCCGTCCGAGTATGCCAAAGATAGACCCATGGCACATGATCAATAAGAATAGAGCTGGCATTTTGGATGTATTTTTGCTGTGATTTTTCGTTGGATGTGGATTGAATTTTTTGAATTAGCGCATCCACTTCATTATCTGAATATCGCGTCCATCTTCGCTGACTCACTTCAGATTCAAACAATGGTGCCAAAAAGTTTTCTGCATGTGGATAATCTGCATACCATGACCGATAATACATATCTGGCACACCCTCTGAAACCGCTTGACTAAATAAATTCCAATCATTACGAATAATTTTTACATGAATGCCAACTACTTCTAATTGTGCTTGAATTGCCTCCGTCAGATGTAACAATCCTGAGGATTGGCTTTGCCACAATTCAATGTCAAATCCATCAGCATAACCTGCAGTTTCCAATAATTTTCGGGCTCTCCCAGGGTCAAATCCATATTTTATGCTTGGGTAGGGTTCAATTAATCCAGGGGGAATTGGTCCTGAAGCAGGTGTAGCATTTCCATTTTTTACTTTATTAATAATACGTTGTACATCGATGGCATAATTAATTGCCTGACGAACAAGTACATTGTCAAATGGCGGTCGAGAACAATTTAATCCTAAATAATGAATACTAAGGTCATCTTGAAATTTAATATTTGGTGACCATTCTGGATCATTTGCCCAAAATGAAAACTCAGATTCGGGGACTTCCATAATATCTAAATAACCCGTAACAAACTCTGCCGTTCGAGGCAGGGCTTCCGGTAAAATTCTGATTTTCAGAGACTCTAATTTAGGAGCGCCCTCAAAATAATGTATATTTCGATCAAATAAAATATGGCCATCGTGAATCCATTCTTTTAGTTTCCATGGGCCTGTTCCAATAATTTCACCCGTATCTGATTCATGAATAATTGAGGCTGATGGCATGGCCAAAAATTCCAAAAATGGTGCGAATGGTTTATCCAATTCTATACTAAATTTATTGGGGTCTTCACAATGAAACCCCATTACGGACTCTACTTCTCCTAATGAAAATTCTGATGAACCCTTAACATTTTTAAACAACCATTTACGGTGCGAATTAGTTTGGGGGCTTAAAATTCTTTCAAACGATTGTTTTACATGGGCGCATTCAAATTCTTTTCCATTCTGAAATAACACTGAATCCCTTAATTGAAATGTGTACTTCAATCCATTATTTGAAACTTTCCAACTTTCAGATAGGCCTGGCAATAAATCTGCGCCATTACCAAATCTTACTAAATTATCATATAATAATGCACATAATTGCCCCGTTCTCACATCTGTTGCATAGCCGGGGTCTAAACTTTTAGGGTCACCAGGCATAACCAAATTGAGCTGATTGGGATTGGGTTTTATACCACATCCGTTTAAAAATAAGCTGAAGATAAAAATGATAAAGATTTGGTAAGACATACCCCTGAATTTATGGGGTTTACCATAATCCAATTCAGTTTATTCTGAATAAAAATTGAGGAATTTCTTCGTCAAATTGCTAATTTATGCCCTCTTCGTACAACGAAATCAAATCCAATATAATTGAGGTTTTATGAAATTAGTTTATTATTTTGGCGATGGCCAAGCTGATGGTGCCGTGCATCAAAAAGATTTATTGGGTGGTAAAGGTGCAAATCTTGCAGAGATGACTCGACTTGGAATCCCCGTCCCCCCTGGATTTACCATTACCACTGAAGTCTGTACGCATTATATGACTGAGGGTAAATATCCTGAAGAATTAAAACATCAAGTGGGTGAATCCTTACTAAAAACTGAAACGATCATGAATCAACAATTTGGGTACGTAGTAAATCCATTACTGGTTTCAGTTCGATCTGGCGCAAGACAATCCATGCCAGGTATGATGGAAACTGTTTTAAATGTTGGTCTCACTAATCAAACCATTCCTGGGCTCATTCAACAATCAGGGGATGAACGGTTTGTATATGATGCATATCGGCGGTTAATTACTATGTATTCTGATGTTGTGATGGAGAAGGCATTGGGGTTAAAACCAAAAGATGGTAAAGGAATTCGAGAACAGCTTGAAGTAATTTTAGAGAATTTTAAAACTGAGCACAACTACTCAGAAGATACCGATTTGACAGCTGATGATTTAAAAGCTATCTCTGAATCTTTCAAATTATGTGTTCACAATGTATTAGGGAAACCTTTTCCGGATGATGCCACAGAACAACTTTGGGGAGCAATTACAGCAGTCTTTAAATCATGGAATGGTAAAAGAGCACAAGCATACCGACGAATTGAAAATATACCTGCGAATTGGGGGACCGCTGTGAATGTTCAAACGATGGTTTTTGGAAATATGGGTGATGAATCTGCAACTGGAGTTGCGTTTACTCGAAATCCTGCCACAGGAGAAAACCAGTTTTATGGTGAATGGTTAGCAAATGCTCAAGGTGAGGATGTGGTGGCTGGCATTCGTACGCCAAATCCATTAAATAAATATAGTACGACTTCAGAATCTAAAAACTTGCCAAGCCTTGAAGAAGTAAATCACAAAATTTATACTGTATTAGATACAGTTAAAACCCGACTTGAAGTACATTATCATGATATGCAAGATTTAGAATTTACCATCCAAAAGGGTAGATTATGGATGTTACAAACTCGCACCGGAAAACGGAATGGTGCGGCGGCAATCAGAATTGCAATGGATATGCTGGACGAGGGATTAATTTCAGAAGATGAAGCATTACTTCGAATTTCCCCTGAAAATATAGATGAAATAATGCATGAAACCGTTGATCCAAAGTCAGAAAAATCTGCAACATTACTGGCAACTGGTTTACCTGCTGGTCCTGGTGGAGCAACTGGGCAAATTGTCTTTACAGCTGAAGATGCAGAAAGTTGGACCCAACAAGGTAAGAAAGTAATTTTAATCCGAAATGAAACCTCTCCAGAAGATGTACATGGTATGCATGTGGCAAGTGGCATTTTAACGGCAAAAGGTGGAATGACTTCCCACGCAGCATTAGTCGCCCGGGGCTGGGGAAAATGTTGTGTTGTAGGATGTTCTACATTAAATATTAATTTTGATACCAAAACGCTCAACATCAATGGTACCGCTTTAAATGAGGGGGACTGGATAACCTTAAATGGTTCATGGGGAAATATTTATAACGGAGCATTATCTTTAAAAAAACCTGATTTAGAGCAAAATCAATACTTCAAAAAATTAATGAAATTAACAGACCAAAAAAGACGATTGGGTATTAGAACCAATGCGGATAGCCCTGAAGATGCCATTCAGGCCAGAAAATTTGGTGCTGAAGGAATTGGGCTTTGCCGAACAGAACATATGTTTTTTGAGCCCAAACGAATTTCAGCCATGCGCGAAATGATTTTGGCCAAGGATGAAGCTTCCCGTAGAAAAGCCGTCATGAAATTATTACCATTCCAACGTGATGATTTTTATGGAATTTTAAAAGCAATGGCACCGCACCCTGTAACAATCCGATTATTAGACCCTCCGCTGCATGAATTTCTACCTCATACTGAAGAACAAATTAAAAAGCTTTCCCAAGAAACTGGGATTAATTCACTCGACATTAAATCACGTATTACGGCGCTCCATGAATCTAACCCCATGTTGGGTCATCGAGGATGTCGATTGGGAATTATGTACCCAGAAATTACTGAAATGCAGGCGAGAGCCATTTTTGAGGCCACGACTAAATTGGTGAAGGAGGGGGAAAATCCGTTTCCTGAAGTGATGATTCCATTGGTTGGCTCTGCACCAGAATTAGAAAACCAAAAACTAATAGTATCACAGTTGGCAAATGAAATTATGAAAAAAGAATCGGTTTCTTTTGATTATTTGATTGGTACAATGATTGAACTTCCTCGAGCATGTGTAACTGCAGATGAAATTGCTAATTATGCAGAGTTTTTCTCTTTCGGAACCAATGACTTGACACAGACAACTTTTGGATTTTCTCGAGATGATGTAGGGAGTTTCATGCCTCAATATTTAGAATCCAAAATTATTAATAATGATCCATTTCAATCAATTGATCAATTAGGCGTAGGTGAATTAGTGAAATTAGGCGTCCAAAAAGGTAGAAGTACAAATGCAAAATTAAAAATTGGAATCTGTGGGGAACATGGTGGTGACCCTGATTCTATTTCATTTTTTAATAATGCTGGATTAGATTATGTAAGTTGTTCTCCTTATCGAGTTCCCATAGCTCGGTTAGCTGCAGCTCAAGCAACCATCAAGTCTAAATTGTAACAACTTATTACAAAAAAATATATGTTGAGGAATTTGCTAAAATTCCTTTTAACTTTCAAGCTGATAAATAGAGGTGAAGTATGTTTAAAACTAAATTAATTACTATAATTACCATTATAAGCTCACTTGTGATTCCAGAGGAATTAACCCCAGCGCAACAAGAAGCTTTAGGTCAACGAGCCTTAAAAGAGTTTGCACAAGCGGTTTGGACTCAATCCATGAAAGCAAAACAAGCCTATCAACGAGGTGAGTTTAGAGATGACCATTTTCTTTCAAACTTAGCTTCAACTGCACCAAGAGTTGATTTTCAAGTACATGCTGATGTTTCAGATGAAATGGTTGCTGGTAATCCTACGGGTACAGTATATGTATCTACAGATAATCAATCAAGTTGGTATGCATCTGAAAATATATCACCTCTCAATGAAGAAGGATTTGAAAGTACATGGGGTACAACTATAACCACAGATGGTGGTCAAAATATCTCATGGTATTTAAAGGGAGAAGTTGACTCAGAGGCTCTCGGATTTGATTATGGTCGACTGATTGTAACTGGAACACCAAAAAATGAAAATAACAATTGGCCCCCGGGAAGTAATTTATATGCTCAATTGGCCAATGATGACTCAGGTGATGCATCTTCCAGTTATGATATTACTGGAGTCAGAGGTACATACAGCGATGATCGTGTATATGTTTCATTAGACCTAAATGGAAATTGTTGCGATGAAGGTAGCCTATTTGGGCCATGGTATTTATACGGTGTAGGTATCGTCAATCCTGAATCTGAATCTGAAGTGGCCTATGCAATTGGTTATGGAAATGGTGGATTTGGACAATTAACTCCAGGTTTATTAAAAATTACCGGTGATTTAACCACGGGTGAAGTTGGGGGTTTTGACTATATCACTACCAATATTGATTATTCTACCGCAGGCAACAGCATGCAAGCTGCAGCATTGTTAAGTTATATGACAAATGATCCTGAGTGGGGAGAATGGCCAAATTCTGTGAATGGATTTATTACTCTTGGAGTAACGGTTGAAGCATCATTAAGTGGTTTGGATGTTGCTGCTGATATTAAAGACCAAACAAATCCAGGGCTATTTATTTTGAATACATCTTTTCAAGATGGAAATAATGATCCTATTTTAACTGATCCTGATTTTGATGCTGAAGCATCAGCGCTTTCAATCACTTACACTGATGTTGACGGAAACCTCCCTTGGTGGAAAAATGTTCAGGTTTGTTATCCAGATGGCGGCGTTTGTTTCTTGAATCTTCCTATGATACCAGATAGTCATACTTATTTAGAAGGTGTCCGTTATACTGCCTCTCTTGTTGGGGAAGATATTGATGATGGGTTATATGAAGCTAAATTTTGGTTTTCAGATGATATGCCAGGTGAACCGCAAGTTCATTTAGATATAACCATAGGTGGTTCTGGTTCATGTGCTTTATTGGGTGATTCAAATGACGATGGCAATCTAAATGTATTAGATGTTGTGCTATTGGTAAATATTGTTTTAGCTGGTGAATTCAATGAATGTGGTGACTTAAATGGTGATGGCTCATTAAATGTTCTTGATATCGTATTATTAGTAAATATTATTCTTCAAGGATAAAGCTTAGAATAAATTTAACTTTATAAAAAAGGCTCTAAAAATTAGAGCCTTTTTTATTTATACTTGTATTACTTGAAAGGTGATATTATTCTATCATTTCTCCACCACCTAAAACATCTTCAATATTCCACTCTCCAGAACTAAACTTCTCTTTAAACATAACTAATAATTCAGCGCGGGCAGAATCTACTTCACGTTTTGACATTCCACCCTCAATTGGAGTGTACATTGCTTGTTTTTTACCTGGTAAATATTCTATAATCTTATTTACAATTTCTTCTTCATACCCCTTTAATGCCTTTGCCATTACTTCTAAATCGATATCTGGGTTCATCCAAAATACGGAAGCCATACTTTCTGATAATGCCATCAAATCATCATAAGATAAATAATATTTTTTTACCTCATCAAATAACTCCGGATTATCTACTTGTAATTGATCCATATACTGCTTTGCTTCATCTTCTGACATTTCGCCCAATATGGTGGCTACCGTCTCTCCGCCCCCGCGAGTAAATTCTTTTGGACCAGGAATAAATGAAACTTTCTCTTCTAAATCCCGAGCCATACTTATGATAGCTTCTAATGGAATATCTTTTAAACTGCCAATTTGTACTACTATTTTATTTTTTCTTACTGAATCCATTTTATTTAAAACAGACATTCGATCTTCATGAGGTAATTGATCTAAAGCCAAAGCAGTCATACGAATTTCTTCTTTAGCAAGAAGACAATAAAGTTGCTCTTCATTTAATCCACGTAAAAAACCAAATAAATCATCAGCCTCTTCTTTATCACGATACTTTTCTGACATCATCTTAAAATAATATTCTTCCATTACTGCTTTTTTTAGCGATGGAGGAATGTTTTGCAATTCACGAGAACGAATTCTTAACTTTAACATATCTGATTCTGAAATTGTTTTAAACAATGTCATTGCTAATGAATCACCAAAAATATGCAAGAGAATTGCAGCTTTATCAAATCCAGAAAAATCTTCAAGAATGGTACTCATACTTATCCTTCTTCTCCTTCAGTTTCAGAATCAATGCCACCATCTGATAGCCAATCTTTAACAATTTGTGTTGCACCTTCACGTTGATTTACTGACATAGAAACGGCTGATTGACGTAAAGCTTTCAATTCAGCACGAATTACATTTTCATCTTCAAAAGCCATAGTAGCATATGGATTTGTAGGTGCTTCAGGAACTGGTTTCTCTTCCGCTGGCATTGCTTCTGTTACTTCAGCTTCTTCTTTTTCATCTACTTTACTTTTCTTCTTTTCTTTTTTTGTCTTTTTTTTTGCATCACCTTTTGGTTTTAGGTAGACTACTTCTTGCTTATTTTTCTTAAAAAATAACATCATGAACATTAAAAAGATAATAGCACCAAGACCCAAATAAATCAATGTGGAGTCAGATGAACTGCCCCCTTTCATCCCTAAAATTCCTTGATTTTCATCATCTGACAAATTGCCTTGACCATATTTAATAATATCGATCAAATCTTTCTTTGTTTCAGTTTCAGATTCAATACGTGCATTTATTACCGTATCAATTTTTTGTTGTGCTTTGTATAGTAATGTATCTAATTGAAGTCTTTCAGCATCCTCATTTGCTTCTAATTTTACTAAACGGAGAGAATCTTGTCGACGTTGAAACTCCCTATCAAGAATTGCCTGCTCTTCCCACATTTCCCGCTGATCTTCTGATCGAGATAATTTATCTTTAAGGTCATCAAATTTTTGATCGAGTTTAGCTAATTCTTCTTCCCGTCTTTCTCTCTCCATTGTTTCCATCTTTTCACGGAGGTCAGCTAATTCAGATTTTTCTGATGATTTTTGAAATTGCATGGTTTCAATACTTATGCAATCATCACAATTTGATATCATGGGAATAATACCATTAACCAATGTTGTAATCGTTTTATCTAATGTTGGGGATGCAAGGGATTCTTCAAGAAAAAAGTTTACACTTATTTTTTTAATCTTTAATGAACCCAAATTACCAAATGCACCTTTACTCACCGAAGGTGTTGCAGGACTATTTGACTGGCTTTCATGTTCTTGATTGGTAGCAGAGCCTGAAAGTTGAAATCCAGGAATAAAATCCATTGAATTCCCTGCAGATGGTGCTTGTGCAGCCAAATCAGACATTTGATTATCACTTGAACTTTGCAATTGGTTTGAATTTAAATCTGTAGCCAAATTACCGTTATCTAAATCCAAATTGACTACCACTACAAATTTAGTTTTGTCAATTACATGCCCAACTTCAGAATAAATTTTATCTCTAAGAGAATTTTCTAAAGTTGTTTTTTGCATAAATGTTTCTAAATTTTGTGAAACAACCAATGAAATGGATAAACTCAAAATTAAGAATTTAATAATATTTAGCATTTTGTGTCGATTTTTAGTCATTATACAAAATATCCTTTTTGTTGTATAAAATGGTTTCATGGTGCAATTATAATTTTTATTCTTCTATTTTTTTGCTTTAACTCAGGTGTTGAATTTTTTTCTGCAATTACATTCTGTGTTACATTTCCAGATCTCATTTCATCCCAGGGTATTCCAGCAGGCCATTGATCTGCAAATCCACTTGCTCGTAACCGACTAGAATTTACACCTTTTAAGATTAAATACTTTACTACTTCTGAAGCTCTGGCAGAAGAAAGTTCCCAGTTTGTGGGATATATTTTCGCTAACTTACCAGAAGAGTACCAATCTGAATCTGTATGCCCCTCTACTTTAATTGGTCTCAAATCATCTTCAGCAGTCATTATTCTATCAATTGATTCATCTAACAAAGTCCGCAAACTGGGTTTCATCGTAACCTCCCCAGACTCAAAACATAAGTCGCCATCTAATTCTAACTCTACACCTCCAGGAAATGTTGAAACAGAGGCAGAATCTTGAACATCTAACTCTTCTATTATGTATTCAAACTCAAAGCGTACTTCTGAAAGGTTTAATTTTTTCTTATTTTCATTTCTAGCTTGTTCAATTGCAAGTTCAGTATATTCTTCAATTGGAATTCCTTCAATCTCTGTTACACCTGCCTGCTTAAACTCTTCCATTTGTTCTTTGATTTCTGTAGCGCTTTTACCGCCACCTTTTTTGTCCTCTTTGGTGTCAGCAACTCCACCCTGCTTCTCCGCTTGCGCATCTGAAAAAGCGGCCATCTTCACAGGATCCATAGTTGCCATTGAAAACATGAGAACAAAAAAGGCAAACAATAATGTCATCATGTCGGCAAAGGTACCCATCCATCCTGGTAATCCCTCGTCTGGGCATTCTGGGCATTTATCTGCCACTAATTATTCCTCTTCCTTAACTCTTTCAGAGCTATCTAAAAATGCATTTAATTGATCCCGTACTAAAAAGGGGTGTACCTTATCATTGATTAACATTACACCCGCTAAAATTAAAGCAGATTCTACTTTCTTCCCTTCACTTTTACCTTTCAACTTATCTGCAAAAGGAAGAAAAATAAAGTTTGAAAATAAAGCTCCGTATAAAGTTGTAATCAACGCAACAGCCATCGAGCCACCCAATTTTGCTGCTGGGTCCACACCAGGTTCTGGAGGTAATGCCATACCACCCAACATAAACACCAATCCGATCAAAGTACCTACCATTCCAAAGGCTGGAGTATATACTCCCAATGTTTTCATCACATTTGCCTGTTGACCTTCACGAATGGCTCTGTACTCCTCCATATTTTCTAAAATTGTACGAATATCTTCTTTCTTTTGACCATCAGCGATATATTGACAACCAACTTGTGCTGTTTTTAATCGAAATGGCATTGTTTCTGGGGGGCTTTCAAGGGCTTTTGCAAGCTCTCCTTTTCGTTGTGCTTCTGCAAGAACAATAAAATCTAACACAATGTCAGTTTTTGTAAAAGAATCATCAGCAAAAATTCTACTTAATGATTTTATAATTGACAGCACCTCATCCAATTTAAATGCAACAGCCGTTGCTGCTAATGCACCCCCAACTACAATAAGTAGACTAACTAAATCCCACAAAGCGCCTAATCCGAGACCGGCCCCTGCTGCAGAAAGCATAGATGCATAACCTATTAATACAATACCAAGAACTAAACCAATGAGTGTGGCTAAATTCATAAATTACTCCCTTAATTTTTCATTTCTGATGATGACAATCGATTATCTTTCGATGCACGCAACAAATCTTGTATTTCTGTAAACTCTGGATCTAATTTCAATGCAATATTCCAATTCATGGTTGCTCGCTGAAAATCACCTAAACGATAGTAAATTGAACCACGCCTTGCATACGCTAATGCAATATTTGGATTAACCTCTATTGCCTTATCAATTTCAGTTAATGCTTCTCGATATTCTTCTGCATAAAAGTATCGCAATGCACGAGAAATATGCCTCATTATGATATTATTATTTGCATAATCAACTTGACGTTCTAAATGAAAAACCCGGGTTGAATCCATTAACACGGCCATTTTTTGCTGCAACAGAAGGTTTTCGTTATATAAATTTTTATTTTCATGATATGCCACAACTATTGAATCACGCAGTGAAACTATGAGTGATCCTAAATCTTCATCCTCTGAGTCACCTAATGCCGTAGATATATTATCATTATTTGGAACATCAAACGGTGCATCAACTTTTCCTGAATTCTCATCATTGAATAAGTTAGGAACTTCAAATGTAAACCCTAAACTTACGGCAGGAGCATCAGCCTGTAAATCTTTTCTATCTGCACCAATTTTAGATTCTGTTGCAAATTCACTTAGATTTTCAAAATGGGTCATACCAAAATTAATTGTATATCCGTTTGTGATGGGTAATTTGGCGCCAATGTTAATTCCTTCACCATCATACTCCATTAGCAAATCAAATCCACCATTTTTTTGAAAATATGGCGTTTTTAATTTAAACCCCAAAAATCCACCTATAGTTGTTTCAGTCACAGAATCTGTAATTTGCGGATCATAACCTAGTTTCCCAGTACCTCCACCAAAGTGGATAGAAAGATCATAATTATCAAATTTATTATGATTGGTAAAAACAGTAAAAAATGAAATATCATTAATACGAATTACATCATTTCCATCTCGCATGTAAAGCAAATCATGGATTCCAGAGGAAATAACTACATCGCCATATTTAAAAATTGTTTTTTGAACATGAAACCCCGCCTCCTTCATGGCGGCTGGTGAAGCAAGTGAGGTTGCTGATAGTCCTATATTATAGCCTGATCTTGTTTGAAACTTTATTGCAAAGGCTCCACTATATCTTCGAAAATCACTTGAAAAATTCACTACTTCTCCACCAAGGTCAATCGTAAATAAATTGGGTGATTTTTTTTCAAATGCCATGCTGGGGATTTGCATCATAGACCCTGGACGAGAGAAAGAAACACGCGAATTTGAAAACAATAACGTCATTACACTCAAAAAACTGAGAATGATTTTTATGGTCAATTTGGTATTCATTAATTAACGTTTTAAAACTCTCACTTGTAGTTTTGCAATATTTTGATAGTCACTCAATGGATATTTTTCAATAATTTGATTAAATGCATTCAGGGCTATTTTTTTATTTCCTAATTCTGTTGATGCTAACCCTAACAAAAACAATAGTTCATCATTTAAGTTGTATTCTTTATTTTCCGTCAAAATATGAACCACTCGATTATGTTGACCTAAATTAAATAATGCATCTGCATGTAATTGCATAAGACGTGTTTTCTGCTTATTTGATAGTTTTGTAAAATCTACCATTTCCAATAATTTTATAGCTTCAACATAACGCCCTGAAGTAAAAAACTTATTGCCCAATCTATATTGCTCTACATAATTCAATGTGGAGAATTCTTGGGAAAATTGATTTTTTATACTTTTACCATTTTTCTTTAATTCTATATTTACTATTTTAGGATTTACATGCCGATTAGTCAAAGCAGCAAATTTTTTATCTCCATTTACCGTTTCCATCTTTGAATTGGCAATGTGAGTAGGCTCTGGATTTGAACCTATTTTTACTCCTAAATCCCACAAATAGATAGAATCGTCAGCCATAATTAGTGTACAAAATGAAAACAAGCAGAGTCCAATCATACGTATATAGTTGGGGGGTTTTAGCTTAATCATATTGTTCCCAATCTAATGTATAGGAATAACCAATAAATGCGCCCGTAGATTTTGGGACAACTAATTCAAATTCTGCAACGGCACCAGGTAAAATACTAGAATCAGAAGTTATTCCCGTTTTAAAAGTGTAATAAGTTCCGCGAGTAAAAGCGGTGAGTGTTTCAGTATCTCCATGCCAATTTTTTCTAAAAGTAACATTTATTTTAGCAAAATCTGCCCGTTGCGCTCCAACATTTTTCACTTCGCCACTTAGGATTGTATTTCCAGATTTATCTTTTTTCTCTTGAATACTACCCATCAGAATCAGTTGAGCAGTTTGGTTTTGTTTTCGTCTTTCGATGATATTAATTCCAGACTCATCACCTCCATCTAAAACTTCAACTACCTCTATTTGATCTGGAGATAAAGAACCACCTCCATTTGATTCATCACCCTCTTCACCTTCAATGACATTCTCAATTACACGAACAATAGTGCTTCTATCAATAATTAGTTTGCCTATAAGTGTCTCCACTTTTACAACATCCCTGTCTTGAAAGAGGATTTTTCCATATACTGAACTTCCATTACTCAAGATGATTTCTTTATTATAAACTGAAAATGGATTTCCCCAAATTTGAGATTTTGCACGCAATTCACGAACATTTGCATTATAATGCTCTAATTCAGCCTTTAATTTCCTTACTTCTAAATTCAATTCATCTAACGGCATTTCACCTATTTGGATTTGACTATCATCTCCAAGAACTGAGTTCTCAATGGCATCTTCTTCAGAATCCGTTAACTCTGTAGGTAACTTTTCTAATTCTTCTGAAGAGATATCCCTCTCGGAAGTATCAATCATTTCTCCCTCAGCATCTATATCTTCGCTGAGAAAACTACAATTATTTAACAAAAATGGCAGGATGAAACATGCCATTACAATAAAGCGTCTAGATATCATAGACGAAACCTTCCATTCGTGTGTTTGAAATCACATTATAAGAGTATTTTGGGTAAAAAAATATTAACTTTCTCCTCATATTCCAAGACATTTCTTCTCTATTTTCGCTCTTTTTTCTTGTGCCTCTGGAAAACTAAACCACTATATATTGTGTACTTAGATGAAATTGTTAATGCTGTTTGAGAACTTATAAAAAATTTGTAAATTTCGCCTCTGGGAAAAGGAATATTCTATTGATTTTAAATATGCTTAAATGTAAGATTCATCGCGCAACCGTAACTGAGGCTGACCTCCATTATGTGGGTTCTATTACAATCGATGAAGATTTGATGGATGCTGCTGGCCTTCTCGAATATGAGAGGGTTCATGTTTTAGATATTACCAATGGGAATCGACTTGAAACCTATGTGATTAAAGGTACAAGAGGTTCTGGATGTATATGCATCAACGGTGCTGCTGCTCATCTCATCAATCAAAATGACTTAGTCATTATTGTAGCATATTGTCAGCTTACCCAAATAGAAGTTGATGACTATGTTCCCACAGTGGTTCATGTTGACGAATCCAATAATATAGTATCGTTGGCAACCTCAGAGCTTGCCGTTAAATAAACCTTAATGAAAAAAGTTACCATCGAAACTATTCGTAACCTAAAGGGGAATAATTCTTCTTTTGCTACACTTACCGCCTATGATTTTACCTCTGCAACATTAGTTGATCAAGCTGGGATTCCTCTCATTCTCGTAGGGGATAGTGCTGCCATGGTAGTGTATGGATATGATACTACTATCCCTGTTACAATGGATGAAATGATTTTTTTAGTTGCATCTGTTACACGAGGGGCAAATACTGCCTTAGTAGTTGCTGACATGCCATTTATGTCATATCAAGTTTCTGTTGAAAATGCCATTTTTAATGCTGGACGATTTATTAAAGAAGCGAATGCACAGGCGGTAAAGCTTGAAGGTGGTGTTAAAAGTGCTGACTCTATTATGGGAATTGTAAATGCTGGCATACCTGTCATGGCACATATTGGGCTTACCCCTCAGTCTTTTCATCAAATGTCTGGTTATAAGGTTCAAGGAAAAACCAAAAATACTGCTGAACAGTTGATTGAGGATGCATTGGCTGTTGAAGCTGCCGGAGCGTTTTCAGTTGTATTAGAAGGAATTCCTTCTGAATTGGCAAAACTGGTAACAGAAACCGTTTCGATTCCAACCGTTGGCATTGGTGCGGGACCTCATTGTGATGGACAAATACAAGTATTTCATGATATTTTAGGAATGTTTGGAACGTTTGTTCCTAAGCATACCAAGCAATATGCAAAACTGGGTGACAATATTGTGGATATTATTTCTCAATATCGTACTGAGGTTGAAACGGGGGAATTTCCAACAGCAAAACATTCAGCCCATTTAAAAGAAGAAATAATAGACTCTATTCGCAGCAGTTCATGAGAACTATCTCATCGCTTCCTGAATTCAAAGAATTCCGCAATAATCTTTCTGGCACAATTGGATTCGTCCCCACAATGGGCGCGCTTCATGATGGGCACCTTTCTCTTGTAAATAAATCTAATCAATTTTGTGATAACACAATCGTGAGCATATTTATTAACCCAGCACAATTTGGACAAGGCGAAGATTTAAATACCTATCCTAAAACTATCCAAAAAGACTTAGAATTGTTAGAAAGTTTCCATGTGAATGCTATCTTTCTACCCACAAATGATATTATGTATCCAGATGGATTTTCAACTTTTGTTAATGAAACTATTATCTCCTCAGAATTAGAAGGAAAAAGTCGACCTAATTTTTTGAGAGGCGTTGCTACAATTGTAACAAAATTGTTTAATATTGTAAATCCAACCCATTCTTTTTTTGGTGAAAAAGATGCTCAACAATTACGGGTTATCAAAAAGATGGTGGCCGATTTAAATTTTCCAATTGAAATTGTACCATGTCCCATCATTCGTGAAGCAAATGGATTAGCCATGAGCTCCAGAAATGAATATTTATCCCCTGAATCCAGAGAATCTGCCGCAATCATTTATAATGCACTAACCGTTGGTGTTTCTCTTTTATCGAATGGTGAACGGAATTCAGATATTATACGGCAAGAAATCAATAATAAAATTCAAACAGAAACAGAAGCCAAAATTGACTACATTTCTATTTCGGATAATCTTTCTCTACAAGAAATTAATGGGGAAATAATGGGTGATATTCTAATTAGCGTGGCTGTTTATTTTAATGGAGTTAGACTAATTGACAATATCTCTTATTCAACCGATTGAATAAAATGAGTACCCCGACTTTCTCTTGATTCTATTGCGGCAGCAACAATCGCATTCGCTGTTTGCACACCATTTCGAAGACCAATAATTTCTGGAGTTAGTTTTGCTCGCTGATAGAAAACTTCAATTTCTGACTGTAAATGTCTTAATATTGTCTGTGCCCGTCGAAGGCGCTGTTGGGTTCGCACCAAGCCAACATAATTCCACATTGTATTTTTAATGGTAAGCCAATCTTGGGCAATTAATGCAGGATCAATTTCTTCTTTTTCTAATACCCATGAATGAATTGGTGGAAAATAATCATCTCCCTCTTCAGATAAACATGCATCCTTACCTGCTATATGACCCCAAACCAATGCCTCCAATAATGATGTACTGGCCAGCCGATTTGCTCCATGTACGCCGGTGCATGCAACTTCACCCACTGCATATAGTCGTTTAAGAGAGGTATGACCCAATAAGTTTACACCAATTCCACCACAACTATAATGAGCGGCTGGAACTACAGGAATTGGTTCTGAAGAAATATCAATTCCATGAATATTACATGTATTAACAATATGGGGAAATCGTTCTAAAATCCATGCTTTTGGTTTATGGGAAATATCTAAATACACACATGGGTGCCCCGTTTCTAACATAGATTGATGTATTCCACGTGCCACTACATCCCGCGGGGCCATTGCACCATCCCGATGAAGTTTTTCCATAAATGCAGCACCATCTACATCAATAAGTTTTCCACCTTCGCCGCGAACAGCTTCAGTAATTAAAAATCGACCCGAATCATGAAATAAGGTAGTGGGATGAAATTGAACAAATTCTAAATTAAAACATCGCGCGCCTGCTCGCCATGCCATGGCAATTCCATCACCTTGTGACTCATGTGGATTTGTAGTGTGGAGAAAAATTTGTCCCAATCCACCTGAAGCCAATATTGTACGATTCGCAAATATGGGAAATATTTCACCACTCTCGTTATCTAAAACCATGGCTCCAAAACACCCGGGCTTTTTGTATATATCAGTCGTATTTGTAGAATTATGAGAAAATGTTAAAAGGTCAATCGCGGTATAATTGGTGTGAATAGTAATATTTTCATGGCATTGCATGGCAGTTATAATGGCATCCTGAATTGATGCACCCGTTTGATCTTTTGAATGGAGAATTCTTGCTTCGGAATGAGCTGCTTCAGCCGTTCGATTTAGACCATCTCCATTTCTTGATGAATCAAAATCTACAGAGTATTTATCAATAAGCAATTTTTTAACTAATGATGGACCTTCATTACAAAGTTGGTCAACAGCAGTTTCCCAGCAATGTCCCACACCTGCATTAATGATATCAGTCCTTAATTTTTCTGGGGAATCAGTTATCCCTTTATAGGCAATTCCACCTTGAGCATGGGGTGTATTGCCACTTTTTAACTCCATAGTTTTCGTTAAAATAGTAACCTTTTTGCCTTCATCTGCAGCCGTCAATGCAGCCGTTGCACCCGCAAGACCGGTCCCAATTATTAAAATGTCTGTCTGTTTTTTACTCAATCCACAAATTCCAAACGGATATCTATACTCTTAATTTGATGGGTAAGTGCCCCCACCGAAATTGCGTTCACACCCGTATCTAAATAGCCATGAATATTTTCAAGTGTAATGCCTCCTGAAGCCTCTACAAAAATACTATCACCTCCAGCAACGTTTCTAATGAGTTGAATAGCTTCTTTAATTTGATTTGGATGCATATTGTCTAACAAAAAACCATCCACTCCTGCAGCTAAACCTTCATGAATCTGATCAAAAGTATCTACCTCTAATTCAATCGGTAAATTAGTATCTAGCTTTCTAATATTTTGGACAGCTGTACGTACAGATTCAACAGCCATTAAATGATTATCCTTTATTAATACCCCTTCAGAAAGGTTTAGCCGATGATTATATCCACCACCACAAGTTACCGCATATTTTTCTAACAGACGTAAACCTGGAGTTGTTTTTCGAGTATCTAAAATTTTAACGCCATAGGGTTTAGCCAATTCAGCATAAACTTTGGCCTGTGTTGCAATTCCACATAAACGTTGAATCAAATTTAACATCACTCGTTCTCGAGATAAAATACTTGTAGCCTTTCCCGTAATTTGACCAATAACGTCTCCCGCCATTAATTCATCTCCGTCACTTACATGGAGGCTGACTCCTGAATCATCATCAAAACAATGGGGAATAACTTCTCCTCCTGAAAAAACTAAACTCTCTACAGCTTGAATTTCTGCAGTTATTTTTTCATTATGAGGAACCGTCCCCTGTGTTGTCTTATCTCCGTCAGGAATATCTTCTTCAAGAAAAAATTTAATTCTACTCAAGACATATTCTGCATCTAATTTTTTAAATTGTGGATATTCTATCAACTGAGTTCCAACATCCTTTCTAAAGGTTTTAATGCCGCCAATCTTTTTTCTTCACTCATTTGAATTTGAGGGGATAGCGTTTCTAATGCATTAACCATTTTTTCTAATGTATTCAATCGCATATGTGGACATTCATTGCAAGCACATCCATCATTTGACGGAAGGGGGATAAACGTTTTTTGAGGATTTTGTTTTTGCATTTGATGGATAACTCCTGGCTCAGTGGCGATGATAAAGGAATTTTCCTTACTTGTTTTAGCGTAATTGATAATTGCAGTCGTTGAGCCAATATGATGAGCATGTGCTAAAATATTCTCATCACATTCAGGATGTGCTAAAACTTTTGCCTCGGGATGCCTTACCTTTAATTTAACTAATTCTTTCTCAGAAAAAATTTCATGGACCTGACATGACCCATCCCATAAAAGCATTTTTCGGCCGGTCTTTTTATTCAAATACCCACCTAAAAATTTATCGGGAGCAAATATTATTTTTTCGTCTATGGGTAGACTATTAATTATTTTTTCAGCATTTGAGGATGTGCAAATAATATCTGACATTCCCTTCACGTCTGCCGAACAATTAATATAACTAATGACTGTATGATCGGGATGTGAATCAATCCATGCTTTAAATTTTTCTGTAGGAGCACTATCGGCTAATGAGCAACCCGCTTCTAAATCGGGCAAGATTACTACTTTATCAGGGTTCAAGATTTTTGCAGTTTCGCACATGAAATGAACACCACAGAATAAAATCACATCTGCATCCGTTTTTTTAGCATATTGCGCTAAGGCTAAACTATCACCCATAAAATCAGCCACATCTTGAATATCTGGGTCTTGATAATAATGGGCAAGAATAACTGCATTTCTCTGCTTTTTTAGTGCTTGAATTTTTAAAAATATATCGTTCATTTTATTGTTAATAACTGACTCTAAATTTACTTCTGATTCTTATTTTATTCCGGCTTTTACTTTGGCCCAACTCAGTAGACGTTTTGCTGGTGGAAAATATTCTGCTAATATAATCAATCCGGGTATTCCAAACATCCATCCTTGAAAAATAGGAATCAATCCTCCGATTAATCCAATTATTACTAAAATTATTCCCAATGAAATTTTAAACGTTTTTCGAATCACTTCTCACCAAAAATTACCAACGTTCCCATCCACTCATCTTTTGCACCGGTTTGCCAATGCTTAATATTTTTAAATCCCGCCTTTTTCATTAAAGTGAGCCAATATGCTATGGGTTGCGTATTCATATTTACACCACATTCACTGGGCCAATTTATTGATGGTAAATTTTCAGTATAATGATCAATACCAAAAATAAAACATCCAGCATTATCAAGCCATTCTGAATAAATGACATTAATTAATTCTGATGGATTTTCTAAATAATACATAACCTCCATAGAATGGATAATATTAAACTTTTGGGGAGGGCTCCATTGCAAAATATCTGCACAAAAATATTGGTTTAATGAATCCACCTCCTGTGCTTTTTGAATCATTTTTTCTGCACCATCAACACCCATCGCTACCTGACAGTTGGCAATCTCATTAAACTTTCTTACGACCCAACCATTTCCACAACCTACGTCTAATGCTGAGAATTGATTGTTGAATCTTGGAAGTAATTGATTGAACATGAAGTGGACTGAGTTAGCATGACCCTTTTCCATACCCTCATCTTTACCGATTTCTGCCCATTCACTAAAGAAGGTGGTAGCTGAAGGGTATATATCCTTGAAATTTGTTGTTTTATTCATCTCTAAATTTACAGAAATTCTATGAATGAGACTTATGAATTGTGAACAATGAATATGTAATTTTACCCTTCGATTTTTAGTTAATTTTTACCCCTTAAAGGAATGTATGAGAAAAAGTAGTTTTAGAAATATAGCCATCATCGCTCACGTTGATCATGGAAAAACAACACTTGTGGATGGACTTCTCCAACAAAGTGGAACTTTCAGTTCTCACCAGGCTGTCGAAGATCGAGTGATGGACTCCATGGATTTAGAAAAAGAGCGTGGTATTACTATTACTGCCAAAAATACGGCAATACATTATAATGGTATAAAAATTAATATCGTTGATACACCAGGTCACGCCGATTTCGGGGGAGAAGTTGAGCGAAGTTTAAACTTAGTGGATGGTGTTTTATTACTTGTTGATTCAAGTGAAGGCCCATTACCACAAACAAGATTTGTACTCAAGAAGGCACTCACTAAAAACTTACCCGTAATATTAGTAATCAATAAAATTGACCGGGCTGATGCACGTATAGATGAAGTGGTTAATGAGGTTTATGATTTATTTATAGATCTTGATGCTACTGATGAACAAATTGAATTTCCTATTATTTACACAAATGCAAAAGATGGTGTTGCTCATGCAGAATTAGGCGATGATTCAAATGATTTAACCCCCTTGTTCAATTTGATATTAGATAAAATTGAAGGTCCTGAAGCTGATGATAGTGTAACCCCTCAATTTTTAATCACAAATTTAGCGTACGATCCGTATGTGGGTCAGGTGGCCATAGGTCGTTTAGGAAATGGTACTCTTGAATTGAACAAAAGATATAGCCTTTGTAACAAAGAAGGCATACTCCCTGATCAAAAATTTTCTGCACTATATACCTTCAAGGGGTTACAAAAAATTAAAGTTGATTCGCTTGAGGCAGGTGACATTATTGCAATTGCAGGAATTGATAATATTAAAATTGGTGACTCCATTTCAAGCAATGAAAACCCCGAACCGTTACCAAGAATTGAAATTGACGCACCTACCGTATCAATGCATTTCCACGTAAATAATGGTCCTTTTGCAGGTAAAGAAGGAAAATATTTAACCTCCCGAAATATTAGTGAAAGACTACAAAAAGAAATTCTGGGTAATGTTTCGCTTCAAGTACATGACACTGATCGAACTGATGTTTTTGAAGTTTGTGGACGTGGGGAATTACAAATGGCCGTTCTTATTGAAACCATGCGTCGAGAAGGTTATGAGTTTATGGTTTCAAAACCACGAGTAATTACCAAGGAAGTTGATGGTAAGGTTTTAGAGCCGATGGAAAATGTATTCTTAGATTTGCGTGAAGAGCATGTGGGGGTGATTACTGAAAAACTTTCACTTCGTAAAGGGCGAATGACAAACCTCCATAATAATGGATTTGGGCGAGTCAACTTAGAGTTTAATATTCCATCGCGGGGACTTATTGGTTTTAGAAGTCAATTTTTGACCGACACCAAAGGCTCTGGTATCATGAATACTTTGTTTGATTCTTATGCTCCATGGTTTGGACCTATTCCACAAAGAATAACAGGGGTGCTCGTTTCTGATCGCCCGGGGAAAGTTACCACATACGCCAGCCAAGCAATGGTTGACCGTGGAGAACTTTTCTTAGCCGTTGGCACTGAGGTTTATACTGGAATGATTTTAGGTGAACGAAATCGTACCGGTGACTTGGATGTAAATATTTGCAGAGAAAAGAAATTGACTAATATGAGAGCTTCCAGTTCAGATGCAACCGTTACGCTTCGACCACCTCAAATTCTATCTTTAGATCAAAGTATTGAATTTATTGCTGCCGATGAGTTGATTGAAGTCACCCCTAAAACTATCCGTTTGCGTAAAATGGAGCTAGATGCTAATAAGCGTGCATCATTAAAGAAGAAAGAAATAACGGGATAAGGTAAATATAATTATTGGTAAAAAAAGCCTCATATTAATATGAGGCTTTTTTGTTTTCTTATTAATTATAATAAATAGAGAACCATTGTGAATAACCCTGTTAACAATCCTTGTTATTATTTACCAACCATCCACTTATAGTTTCGAAATTCAATACTCTTGCTAAGATTACAATATGAGCTAAATAGTGGCTTGGAAAGTCAAACTTTAGTTTCAAAAAATTTCCACATGAATGAGTAACAATACCATCCTTTTTAGATTCATAAACGGTTGTCATATCTACAAAGTCTATTCCAAGTTTTGACTGTTGCCCAACCAGTGGGTTTTTACCAGTACAATTTATCTGGTCATTGACTGGAATAATTTCTTCATGACTTAAATCTTGATTTACTGTGAGATCATAAAATGAAACTGATTTATTTTTAATTTTACTTAAAAGGGTGATACATTCCTCAAAATTACCAAAATCAACAATATAGCCTTCTGGATGTGAAATATTACTATTTGATAATTCTTTAGATATAATTATCGATGACATTAGGGGCGGGCTCCAAATAATGCGGTTCCTATACGAATGTGTGTTGCGCCTTCTTCAATCGCCATTTCAAAATCTCTACTCATCCCCATGGATAAATTTTTGCATGATGAAATGCCTGCAGAAATAATTTTATCTCGTATTTTTTTTGTTCTAGCATAAATGGATCTATATTCTTCATTCATCTCAAGATGGGGTGGAATCATCATAATTCCTTCAACTTGTAAATTATGGAGTTGTGAAATTTCCAAAGCAACATTAATGATTTCATCAGTTGAAAAACCATGCTTTAAGGGATCATTTCCTGAATTTACTTGAAGATAAATTCGCTGAACTTTCCCTATTTCATTTGCGATGGTTGATATTTTTTTAGCCAATTTAATTGAATCCACCGTTTGGATTACATCATAACTCTCAATGGCTTTTCTAACTTTATTTGATTGAAGATGACCAATTAAATGGATTTCAACTAACTCTCTGTTTTGTAAAGAGGGGATTTTTTCTTCCGTTTCCTGAACACGGCTTTCACCAAGGCAATTGAGTTGTGCGGATATTGCTGATTCCATGGCGGCTACCGGAAAGGTTTTAGTAACCGCAATTATTGTAATATCTTGAGCGCTTCTATTGGTGGTTTCTGCACTAATTGAAACCCTCTTTTGGATTTCTTTTAAACGTCTTTTATTTATAAGAGAAATATTTATTCCTCCGAAACTTCTCCAGATTCACCATCAGAATCATCTTCACACTCATCATCTTTAAGTACTTTTGTAATGGTTGAGATTTTAGCACCATCATCTAATTTTAAAAGCCTTACACCTTGCGTATTTCGTCCAATCACATTTATACTATCAACGGGTTGGCGAATCATAATGCCTTGATCGGTAATAATCATAATATCATCAGTATCAACTACCTCCATGATAGTGACAAGTTTACCGATTTTATCATTGCACTTGATTGTGTATACACCTTTACCACCCCGGTTTTGAGTACGATATGCTTCTACATCTGTTCGTTTACCATACCCCTTATCAGTTGCTGCCAAAATACTTCCATCACGCTTAACCACCAACATGCCCACAACAAAATCATCATCAAAACTCTTGGAAATTCCGCGAACACCCATGGTTTTTCTTCCTGTGGATCGGATAGTATTTTCTTCAAATCTGATTGCCTTACCACCACTTGTAGCCAAAACAATATCTTGATCACCATGAGAAATTTTTGCTTCAATCAACTCATCGTCTTCACGAATCTCAATAGCGTAAATTCCACCTTTTCGAGGTTTGCTATACAAGCTTAATGCGGAACGTTTAATAATCCCTTTTTTCGTGGCCATTACAATTGAATCTGTATCGTTAAACTCTTTAGTGGATACAAAAGCCTTTACTTTATCTCCAGCTTCGCATCCAATAAGATTCACAATTGCACGCCCCTGAGAGGTTCTTGAACCTTGTGGAATTTGATGGACTTTTAGCCAATAGCATTTCCCTCGATCTGTGAAAAATAACATTGTACTGTGGGCAGAGGCAATAAACAAATGTTCAACAAAATCATCTTCACGAGTATTGGCACCCTTCATTCCTCGACCACCACGACGTTGCGTTTTCCATGCGGCAGTTGGAAGCCTTTTAATATAACCATTATGCGTTATAGTTACCACCATGTCATCATCAGCAATCATATCCTCTATAGACAAATCGCCACTAATTGGAATTATTTCAGAACGTCTTTCATCACCATATCTTTCATTGATTTCCAACAATTCTTCACGAATAATCTCACTCTGAAGATCATGGCCTTCTAAAATATCATTCAATTTTTTGATTAACAATTGAAGCTCATTATACTCTTCTACAACTTTGTCAACCTCCATGGAGGTTAATCGTTGTAAGCGCATATCTAAAATTGCTTTCGTCTGTTTTTCAGAAAATGAAAATTTTGCTATAAGTGAGTTTCGGGCTTCTTCTGGATTTTTAGATCCACGAATAATACTGATAACTTCATCAATATTTTCCAACGCTACTTTTAACCCCTCAAGGATGTGCGCGCGATCTTCAGCTTCTTTTAGCTCAAATTTTGTACGACGAATAATAACAACGCGCCTAAAATCTAAGAAATGACCAAGCATCTCTTTTAGATTCATAACCTTTGGCACACCATTTGCCAGGGCAAGCATTATTACACCAAAAGAATCTTGGAGTTGAGTTAATTTGTAGAGGTTGTTTAAAACAATATCTGCAATCGCATCCCGTTTACACTCAACAACAACTCTGATACCATCTTTATCTGATTCATCCCGAAGATCAGAAATACCTTCAAGGCGTTTATCACGAACTAAGTCAGCAATTTTTTCAACCAAATTAGCCTTATTAACCTGATAAGGAATTTCAGTAATAATAATAACTTCTTTTCCACTTGGGAGCTCTTCAATTGATGCACGGCCTCGCATAATTACTCGACCGCGACCTGTTTTGAATGCACTATGAACACCATCAATTCCCATAATATATCCACCGGTTGGAAAATCTGGCCCTTGTATATGGTTTTCAATAAGCTCATCAATGGTAATGTCATTATTTTCCAATAATGCCACTAAACTTGATACTAATTCTCTCAAATTATGCGGTGGTATTTTGGTAGCCATACCCACTGCAATACCATCGGCTCCATTCATAAGCAAGTTTGGAATTACGGTTGGCATAACCGTTGGTTCTTCTAAAGAATCATCAAAATTGGGTTGATAATCAACAGTGTTTTTTTCAATATCTCGCAACATTTCTGATGCAACCCTATCCATTCGTGCTTCAGTATAACGCATGGCGGCGGCATTATCACCATCAATAGATCCAAAGTTTCCTTGGCCATCCATTAATGGATATCGAAGTGACCAGGGTTGAGCCATTCTCACCAACGAATCATAAACCGAGCTATCACCATGGGGGTGATATTTACCCAACACTTCCCCCACAATTCTGGCACATTTTTTATATTTCCGATTCCAACTGGCGCCCAAATCTGATGTACCATATAATACTCTACGATGTACTGGCTTTAATCCATCTCTTACATCTGGTAATGCACGACTAACAATAACTGACATTGAATAGTTGAGGTAGGATTCCTCCATCTCTTCAACAATATCACGAGGGGCTATATGACCATGTTTTAATTCTTCTTCAGACATAATTTTCCTTAAATATCTAAGTTAGATACAAATTTTGCTTTTGATACAATAAACTCACGACGAGATTCAACAACCTCTCCCATTAGTTTAGAAAATACTAAATTGGTTTCAACCAAATCATCAATCGTTACTTGGTACAGAGTTCGTGTTTCTGGGTCCATTGTGGTTTCCCATAATTGCCCAGGATTCATTTCACCCAAACCCTTATATCGAGCAATGTCAATTTTCTTATCACCAGATTTTAGCGTTTCTAAAAGCCTATCTCGCTGCTCATCTGTAAAGGCATAATGTTCTTGCTTGCCCTTTGATAGTTTATATAATGGCGGTTGAGCGATATAGACATAGCCACCAGTAATTAACTCAGGCATTTTTCGATATAAAAAAGTTAAGAGTAATGTTCTAATATGACTACCATCCACATCGGCATCTGTCATGATTATGATTTTATGATATCTTAATTTTTCAATATTAAAATCACCAGCAGATGTTTCTTCAGATTCTGAATCGCCACCAAACCCAGCCCCTAATGCGGTGATGATTGTTTGAATTTCATTGTTTGCTAAAAGCTTATCTATTCTTGCCTTTTCTGCATTAATTACTTTTCCTCGAAGTGGAAGGATGGCTTGAAACTTTCTGTCTCGACCTTGTTTAGCAGAACCTCCTGCAGAATCACCCTCAACTAGGTAAATTTCGCTTCTTGCAGGATCTTTTTCAGAGCAATCCGCTAGTTTTCCAGGAAGTGCTGAAATATCCAATACATTTTTCCTACGCACTAATTCACGGGCTTTTCTGGCAGCCTCTCTTGCACGTGCAGCATTCTCTGCCTTGCCTATTATTTGTTTGGCAATGTTTGGATTTTGTTCGAAAAAATCGGATAATGATTCCATAATTATAGAATCACAAATACCTTTTATCTCACCATTTCCAAGCTTCGTTTTTGTTTGCCCTTCAAACTGAGGTTCTTGAACTTTAATTGATAAAATCGCAGTCAAACCCTCTCGAACATCATCTCCTCCAAGGCTAAAAGTTTTACCTTTTACAGTTTTAAATAAATTATTTTTTGAAGCATACTGATTTAATGATCGAGTGAGTGCTGATTTAAATCCAGCTAAATGAGTACCACCTTCAATGGTATTAATGTTATTAACAAAAGTAAGTAGCGTTTCGGTGTAAGAATCATTATAACGAAGTGCCAAATCAACAGGAACCCCATCTTTCTCTCCCTTTATGTGAACGGGTTCATCAAAAACTGCGTGATGATTTTGGTCAAGATGAATTACAAACTCTGAGAGACCACCCTCATAAAAATGTTTTGATTTTTGATCTGAGTTTTCATCAGAAAAATGAATGGTAATTCCACTGTTTAAATATGCCAACTCTCGTAAACGTTCATCAATAATATCAAACTCATATTTTTGATTTACAAAAATTTCATAATCAGGGTAAAAAGTAATTATTGTTCCTGTTTTATCTGTCTTACCTATCTCTTTTAACTTATTTTGGGTTATTCCAATTTCATAGTTTTGAGAATAAATTTTTCCATCCCGATGAACTTCAGCTGTACAAGATCTTGATAGTGCATTTACAACGGAGACCCCCACGCCATGAAGTCCGCCAGAAACCTTGTATGAGTCTTTATCAAACTTACCTCCAGCATGAAGAACGGTCATTACCAACTCAAGGCCTGATTTTCCTTCTTTTTTGTGGATATCAACCGGAATACCTCTGCCATTATCTTCAACAGAAACACCACCATCTTTTAACATTTTTACATAGATCGTATCACAATGGCCTGCCATTGCCTCATCAATAGAATTATCAACAACCTCCCATACTAGATGGTGAAGACCTTTTTTTCCAACATCACCAATATACATGGCGGGGCGCTTTCTAACTGCCTCTAAACCCTTTAACACAGTTATGCTATCTGCAGCATAATCCTTTGGTTGCGTCACTTGTTCATTCTCGTTCATAAAAAACGGATGTCCTTAATTTTATTTTTTTCTAATTTAGAATTTAACTTTTGCATGATGTCGTTTTTTTGAAACAATAGTTCGTTTCGCCAAACGGGTGTTTTTGTTTTAATAATTAAAATTCCATTTTTAAAACTTTTGATAGTGGTGTTTTCATTAATTGAAGCTCCCACAATCTCCTCCCAACAACTTGAAAGGTTACCTTTTTCAAATGCTGGTTTTAATTTTTCATCGCCCAATATCTCAATAAGTGATTCTTTTATGCTACGGAACACAAATCGCGGTTTTCTTCTAGTTTTATAAAATTCACTTCTTCAAAATCATCAAAATATGACTCAACACTATTGTCGGTAGTTGTAATAAATGTTTGATATTGACTATCAATCAATTGAAGAATTTTTTTTCCTCTGGACCTATCAAGCTTTGCAAATAAATCATCCAATAATAAAACAGGTTTTTTTCTGGTTTTTTGATGAAGATATTTTGCTTCAGCTATCTTTAAAACGGCTAAAAATATTTTCTTTTCACCTTGAGATGCTTGATTTTTTGTATCAATATCCCCAAAGAAAAAATTGATTTTATCTTTGTGGGGACCTGCCCCTGTTTGACCTCTCAACTTATCTTTTTCAAATCGATGCCTCAGGTCTACAATTAAATTATTTTTATCTTCCGTTTTTGGCGATTGATATTGAATTCTTGCAACCTGAGAGGGCACTACTTTTTCCCACAACAATTTAAAAATTTCATTAAATTGTGTAAAGAAGTTTTCACGATATTCCCAAATTTTTGAGGCCAGTGGGCTTAGTTGTTCATCCCAAACTATAATTTCATCATATGGATTATGGTTAATTAAACACCTATTGCGTCGTTTTACAATTTTATTATAGCGAGTTAATGTTTCTAAATAGTTTTTGCTTGAAATAGATAAAATTTTATTTATATACATGAGCCGGGCACTATTTCCACCAGACACAATATCAATATCCTCAGGTGACAAAACAATACTAGGGAATACGCCAATAAGATCAGAAATTTTATCTATTTCCACTTCATTAATTTTAATTTTATAACTCTGAGCCATTTTCCTATAAGCAATACTGTTTTCCTTTTCCCCCGAAATGTGGCCAAGAATACTCATTGAGTCTGTGTTGGTTTTTTGAAAACTTTTTTGATACCCCGAACGAAAACTTTTTGAAATAGACAGGGTATGTATTGCTTCTAAAATTGTTGTTTTTCCAACACCATTTTTTCCATAAATCAAATTGATGCCTTTTAAAAATTCATTTTTATATGAAGAAATTGATCTAATGTTTTTTATCTCAAATTTTTTGAGAAACATATTAAATTAGTCATTTAGTCTAATTGGCATTAGTAGTGTTGTTTTTTCTTCACCAGCTAATTGTTCTTTGGGGAGAAAGATTCCTGCACTCAGCGGTGATTTAAAAAGAATTTTTAATTCTTCTGAGTTTTGATTTTTTAATACATCACCCAAATATTGAGAATTGTAACCAATAACCATTGGGTCACCCGAATATAAACAATCTATAGACTCTTTTCCTGTTGTAATGTTTTCAGGATCTTCGGTTGAAATTGTAATTTTATTTGCTGCTAATGAAAGTGCAATTTGCCTTGTTGATTTATTAGAAAATATCGAAACCCGCTTTACAGAACTTGCTAAATCATTTTTATTTATGGTTAACTCACACTCATTGTCTTTAGGTATAACGCTTTCATAATCAGGGTAACGATCTTTAATAATTCGTGATGAAACCTTCACATCGTCAAGGTTTATCATAACATGGTTTTCTCCAATTTGTAAAGAAAGGGATTCATCTTTTTTTAAAAAAGGTTTCAATAAAGACAAAAACTTTACAGGAATAATAACAGAGCCCTCAAAAGAGCCTGCATTTAGTTCTATTTTTTTTAAACGTACAAGACGGTGGCCATCTGTAGCAACCGCTGTTAAGCCCTCTGATGCCATGTTGATTAAAACACCTTGCAGAACTGGCTTTAATTCATCCTTACTGGTTGCATATATAGTGCTTTCAATAATATTATTAAATTCAATTGCTGGAACAACAAGATTGTTTCCCATTTCAACCGTTGGCTCTGCAGGAAATTCATCTGCTGATTGACCCATAATGGTATATTTTCCGCATGTGCTTTTTATGTTCACTTTTCCTATGTCAGAAATCTCAAAATGTAAATATTCTTCTGGCATTGCGCTGGTAATATCAAGCAACGTCTTTAGTGGTATTGCAACCCTACCAGCAACCACATCTTCAACTTCTATTTTTACTGAAATATAAACTTCTAAATTGGTTGCTCTTATTGAAAGAGAGTCTTCGGTAATTTCAAATAAAGCACAACTTAAAATGGGTAATGTTGATCTTGTTGGGATAGCCTTGTTTACGTGTTGTAAAGAGTGCAAAAGGGTGGATTTTTCCACAGAAAATTTCATTTTATATATTCCTAGTTTTAACCAGTTAAAGTGATGTTAAAATCAATAGGTAATTTTATCTTAAAACAGGGGTTTTATTCAAGACAAATACTTAAAATAAAAGTCTTAATAATTATATATATTTATTAGTTAATTAAACTTATTATTTTATTACTTGTGGGTATTTGTTGAAAACTATTTTCTACCCGTTCTTTTAGCTAAAACCAGCACACCAAAACCACACTTAATTAAACAAATACTTTATGTGGATAAGTTTGTGAATAAGTGGATTGTGCGAATATTTTTATTTAAAACTTTACGGATGAAAAATTTTAACAAAAGTTTTACTCTTATTTTCATCCAACCACGCTAAAAAGACGTTGTTCATTTTTTCATTTTTAGCGAACTCTTTTATGGTTTCCCATGAGTTTTCAAGAGTTGGTTTCACCGAGTCCGTTTTATTGTAAACATAAGCAAGATAGACCGATTCGTTTTGGGACTCAAAGGGGTAAGAAAGTGTGTATGGAGAGGTTTTGTTAATTGATGATAATACTTCTTGGGGGATAGAGTTTACCTCAATCTCAGGATAAACCCCTGAATTGTTCTTAGAGTTATATTTTATTTCTTGTGCAAGAGAATCAAAAAGGCCTGGATCATGTTGTGTTTCTGTGTATATTCTGCGAATTTCTTCTAAAACAATTTCCCTATCTTCTTGAGAGGGTTTTAAAAAAAGGAGAATATGACGCGTATGTATGCTTTCCCCTTTTTTATCAAGCAGTTGAATAATATGATATCCAAAAGGCGAAAGTACAGGCTCACTTATTTCATTTACCTCAAGAGAGAATGCCACCTCTTCATATTCAGAAACAAGCGTTCCCCTTTTCATGTAGCCCAGGTCACCTCCTGCATTAGAGGAACCAGGGTCTTGAGAGTACTCTTTTGCAATGTCCTCAAAAAGAGCCCCCCCCTCAATTTGATATTTTAACTGATTAATTAATTTTAACTCAGTAAGTTTTGATTTCTCACTAGGAACAAAAGGCAACTCAATGAGACTAAATTTAATTTTAGCAGGCGCGGGCGGCAAAGAGTCTTTGTAGTGAGTGTAAAAAGAGTGCACCTCTTTCCTGGTAACATCGACTCCAGAAAACAAATTATACCTAAACCTATCTATAAGGATCATGTTTTTAATTTCAACCCAATAATCTTTTTTAATTTGTCTAATGGGCTGCCCTAAAGCATCCTCTAATGCTTTTTCTGAGCCTGCACGAGCAATTATTTCAGCCAACTGTTGTTCGAGGGCAGCATCAACCTCATTGGTTGTAATTTCTATGGTTGTATCTTTTTCTGCAGCAGCGAGCAAAATATATTGATCTATCATATTAGATAAGGTTTCATTATATATTCGTTCAAAAGCAAAAGGGTTTTGAGAAGGGTCTAGGTTTTGCTGCATAGCAATCATTTGCGACTGTTGAAATACATCTGTGTGTAAAATGGTATTATTCCCCACAACAGCCAACAGGCCATCTACTGGCGCGTCATTCGCTTTAATAATTGTAAGAAATGATATAAAAAAGAAACTAATTAACTTCAAGTGCTTCCCCATCAAAAAAATTAGCGTTTATTGTAATTGATAGTTTCTCAAACAATCCATCAACCCCATCCTCTTTGGCTTTGCTTTGTGACTCTCGAGTCAATAGAGACTCAATGCGAGTATAAACTTTTTTTAACTCAGAGTATTGTTCTGGAAGTTTTTCCTCAACACGAATAATAGAAAAGCTTCTATCTAAATTTTCAATAACGGGTGACACTTTCCCCAACTCTATTGAAAAAGCAACCTTGCCCATATCATTATACTTTCCTTCTGAAAAAGGTTGCATTAAACCACCACGCGAAGGGTTGGTTTTACTGTAAAGAATCGCAACATCCTCAAAACTTAACCCATATTCAATTTCAAGGGACAAGCTATCAGCCAGCTCACGATTTAACACTTTTATTTCACGAACAACCACCTTAATAGGATCTCTATATTTTTCATCTTTATTTTTTTCATAATATTGTCTCACTTGAAGAGAATCTGGTTTTGGAGCCGTGTTTACCAACCATTTTAGATATGTATCATACAGAAGTGAATTTTCCATTGAAGCAACCTGATTTGAATATAAACTTTTTTCAGCAACACCACTTTCTTCTCCTAATTTAACAGCAATATCCTGCAACAATATGATATTAAAGGCTAACTTTATATCCTCCACGCTATCCAGGTTTGGATGTCGAGAAGATGGTGTGCCTCGCAATTTTTGTGAAAACCATTTAATTCCCAAACCCTGTGCATTATAAACACAAACCACCCCAATATCATTTGTGTCCTCAAAAAGAGAAACCAAATCTACCTTATATTGCCCAGATATTTTTTTACGCTCCTTTTCCTTTACTACTAAAGTTGAAATTTTAGTCAACGCAACTTCATTATACTTTATGTTTGCATTAGAAAGGTTTAGAGAATCAAAAGCGGTGGCCGCACCCCTGAGCAGGTGAGAAACAGCACCCCTGCTTGCGTTGTATACAGCCAAATCTAAAGCCTCACCAGAAAGTTGCGCATGCTCTGAGTCTCTTTTACCATTTACCAATATAAGGTGGTAACCAAAATCTGTTGATACGGCACCCGAAACCCCGCCCACAGGCAATTGAAATGCTGCTTCCTGAAATTCACCAGTAGTTCTGCCCCAGGCAATCCAACCCAAAGCACCACCATTTTTTTGAGCACTTGGATCATCAGAATATTTTTTTGCTAATTCAGAAAAATCACCCCCTGAATCAAGTTTACTTTTAATGTTTTGTATTAACAGAAAAGCCTCATCTTTTGTTCTGTTAGGGGGTTGTTGTAGTCTTGAGTTTTTGTGTGCCACCAGGATGTGTAATGCATCCACCTCTGTTTTAATATTATTTCTGGTGTTTAATAATACATCTTCTGGCACTAGTGGTTTGGCAACAAGTTCTTCGTAGACTGAATTCACCATAACCATTTTTGACCGATCTCTTAACTTAACAGCAATGCTTGGATCATTTAAAAACCCAAAAGACTTTGCTTGAATTGCACAAGCCTCTCTTTTGATATAATCATTTAGCATTCGATCTTTTTGTTTATCATCACTTCTTGTCCATTCAGCTTGACCATATTTATTGAAAAAGTCGGTATCTGAAAAAACCTGGTCTCCTATAGTCACAACATCCATTGAGAATGCAGTTGAAATCAATATAAGCACATATAGTAGAGGCATAAAATCTCCGTAAATTTATAGTTTAATTATAGCTCGTAATTTATCCATAAACACCAAGACCTTAGAAGAAATATCTCCACTATTACTGATGTTAAACAGAATACACAAATTGTTATTATTTTGGGGCTTAAAATGATACTCCCAATTCATTTCCTTAGATATGTCTGGGAGAGATTTAAAAAGCAATTCTACAGAATGTTCCAAAGTAGATTGTGATAGTACAAATGAAAGCGTTTTTTTTGATTTTTCTATAGCAATAATACCACATGAAGACGCTAAAACCTTCATTTTCCACACACTTATTAACAAATTAACTGAAACAGGGGTTGGCCCAAAACGATTTATTAGCTCACCCTCAATAACGTTAATGCTTTCTATTGAATCAACTGAGCTTAACTTTCTATAAAAAGAAATTCTAATGGAGGGAGAAGAAATATATTCTTCAGGGATAATGGTATTTTTAAATACATTTATAATGATATCTTGCGGAAGAATATTGGGGATTTTTTCATCCTTTAGTTTTGTTAATACATCTTTTATGTACAAAGAATAAAGCTCAAAGCCTACACTGCCAGCCCCACCGCTTTGCTTATATCCAAAGACAGCCCCAGCTCCCCTAATCTCTAAATCCATATTTGAAATATTATAACCCGCACCCAAATGTGTATTTTCTTCAATTGCCTTTAGTCGTTTGTAAGCATTCCTTTTTAAAACCCTTCCTTGGGGCAACAATAAATAAGCATACGCCTGCCTAATTCCTCGTCCAACACGCCCCCTAATTTGATATAATTGAGATAATCCAAATTGTTGGGCGTTGTTGATAATAACAGTGTTTGCATTGGCAATATCAATTCCTGTTTCAATTATAGAGGTGCAAACCAGAACATCAATTTCCTTATTAATAAACTTGTTCATTACACGTTCAATTTGCCTTGAAGGCATTTGCCCATTCACAATATCAATAGAAATAGCAGGCAATAGTTTTTGAAGATATGTTACATAATTTGGTAAAGTCTTAACATCGTTATGAACAAAAAACAACTGCCCATTTCTATACTTTTCATTTAAAATGGCTGTTTTAATAAGTGAGTCATTTAAATATGATACCTGTGTTTCAATTGGAAGTCGAGATTTGGGTGGCGTGTTCAAGGTAGAAATTTCTCTAATTCCTGCTAAGGCCAGATTTAGTGTTCGAGGAATTGGGGTTGCTGACATAGACAACACATCAATAGTGTGTTTGATTGATCTGATTTTTTCTTTTTGCTTCACCCCAAAACGATGCTCTTCATCAATGACAATCAATCCAATATTGTTTAAATAAATATCATCATATAAAACGGTATGTGTGCCAACAAGCACATCAATTTTACCTGCACACCAAGCATCTTTAATTTTTTGGACATCCTTCTTGGTTTTAAAGCGAGAAACAGAATTTACAACAGCGCCAAAAGTTTTCAATCTACTCTTGAAAGAACTTTCTAATTGTTGTGCCAATATTGTCGTTGGCGCCAATACAAGAACAAATTTTCCATTTAAAATTGCCCTAAAAGTAGTTCGAATTGCAATTTCTGTTTTACCAAATCCAACATCACCACACAACAAGCGATCCATGGGATTATTGCCACCCATATCGTTTGAAATTTCATTCCAAACACGTTTTTGATCTATCGTTTCTTCATATGGAAATTGATTAATAAAAAGAGTCTCTATTTGCTTATCTTCAACAAAAGGAGGGCGAGTAATTTTGGTACGCAAAGCATAGGCAGACAACAATGACTCAACAACTTCATTTGCTTGTTTTTTCGCACTCTTCTTCTTCTTCTCCCACAACCCCTTTTTGTTTAATGAGTCCAACATTATGTTTTCAGTGTCTGCACTTGCATAGTGGCTTAATTTATGGAGGTAATTGATATCCAGCGACACCAACCCACCATTCAAATATTCTAATACTAGCAATTCTTGAATTTCACCACTATCATCCTCAAGAACCTTGGACCCTCTAAACAATCCCACACCACAGTCTTGATGTACAACATAATCCCCAACATGAAGGTCAGAATAAACAAAATTATTTTTGTTTGATTGTTCAATAGTGCCTGAACTTTCCCCCAAACCATCCTTTAAAAACCATGGTGGAACCCATGCAATTCCAGAAGACCCAAATCCACTTAAACAATTATAATTTAATACATTGTACTCATCTCTATACTTTTCTACAAAGGCATTAAACGATAACTCGACGTATGGGAAATTAATTTGTTGAGTAGGGCAATTTTCCCTTGAAAGAGTACCATTCTCATCTAAATAAAATATGCTAAATTTATTTTCAAGAAGGGAGTTTAAGAAGACCTCATTGCCGTCATTCGAATTAGTGGACACCTTAAAATCTGTTAGTGTTTGAATAGTAGTTTGGGTATTTATATCAAAGCTATGTATAATAGTATCATCACCATAAAAACCCACGCGCACAGGCAATTCAGATGTTGGTGGAAAGAAATCAATAATAGCGCCTCTTATCGAAAATTGAAAAGTATCTACGACTAAATCAACATTCTGATATTGATTTTTATTCAAAAAAGCAATAAGTAAGTCGTATTCAGTTTCCTTATTAACAACAAGTGGTTTGGATGGTGAAACAGGAATCTTTAGCGCTTGCTGAGATGCGCTGCAAACAATCAACTTTACATCATCCAACAATGAAGACGAAACGGTTTTTAGTAATTCAATTGATTTGCTGTAAAGTGAACTAAATCCTACAGGAATATCCTCTAAAAAAGAGACTTTTGGTGGGACCCACAAGGTCTTATGATTGTCCCACCCCAGTTGATTTTGCTCATGAATTGAATTAAATAGGCTATCGTTAATATATATGCATGTTGGATTAGAGAGATTAGCTAAAAGGGCTGATAAAAAATTGGCAGTGCAATTATTAATAGCACCACCATTGTTTAAAAAATCTGCCTGGTCATTTAAAAACTTTTCAGGGGAATGTTTCACGTGAAACATTAACCCCTTTGTTTGATTGCTATTGAGAGAATAGATATATCAGAAGCACGCACACCAGCAATTCGGGTTGCCTGCCCCAAGGTTTCTGGGCGAACCATTTCTAGCTTTATAATTGCCTCAGCCGACATGCTAATTAGCTTGTTATAGTTTATTGATTTTGGGATTTTAATATTTTCAATTTTATTAAATTGGGCGATTCGCTTATTTTCAATATCCACATAACCTTGATACTTAATATCTGTTTCTGCAGTGAAAAGCGATTGGTGGGTGCAATTTTTTAACTCAAGATGAACTTCTTTAATTTGAGAGATAGTAGCAGTATTTTTTAAAATAATTTTTTGTAATAACTCATTTTTTTCAGAGAACAAGTTAGATTTGGTGGATTTAAGGAAATATTTGGCCTGTATAACTTCATCTTCAAATTTATTGTATAAGCTTATTTGCTTAGATGTAATTAATCCGTATTGAACACCCAATCCTGTCAGACGCAAGGGGGCGGTATCAGGTCGCAATGATAATCGATGTTCGGCCCTTGAGGTAAACATTCTATAGGGTTCATCAATAGTTTTGGTAATTAAATCATCTACCAGTACACCAATATATGAATTACTTCTTCGTAATATAAATGGATCCATATTATTAATTTGTGCCGCCGCATTTATTCCTGCAATTAATCCTTGAGCGGCAGCTTCTTCATATCCAGAAGTGCCATTAATTTGCCCTGCAAGATAAAGCCCACTTATAGATTTTGTTTCTAATGTAGATTTTAACTGAGAGGATGGAAAATAGTCATATTCAATGGCATATCCTGGTCGAATAAATTCAACATTTTTTAAGGCAGGTATTTGCTGTAAGGCCTGAATTTGAATAGATTCTGGCATGCTGGTTGAAAATCCGTTTACATAAATTTGCTCGGAGTTTTCCCATTCGGGCTCTAGGAAAAGCTGATGACTTTCCCTTGAAGCAAAACGTACAATCTTATCCTCAACACTAGGGCAATATCTAGGACCCACCCCATTAATTTGTCCTGAAAACATGGCTGATTTATGCAAATTTTCTTTAAGGTACTTATGCACATCTGGGTTGGTGTTAACAATATGACATGGTTCGTTAATGGGATTGAAACTATCAGTTGAATTGATAGAAAATGGCGTTGGGTGCTCGTCCCCTGGAGCCAGAATTGTTTGCTCCCAATCTATGGAGGAACTTAACAGCCTGGGAGGGGTCCCTGTTTTTAACCGGCCAAACGTAAATCCTTTATTTATAAGAGATTCAGTAAGGCCAATTGCTGGTTTTTCACCCATTCTTCCAGCTTTAAATTTTTGAGTGCCTATATGGATTAAGCCATTTAAAAAAGTTCCTGCAGTAATGATTAATGATGAACAAGGGTAAGCCCTGGAATCTTTTAGGATTACAGTAGAAACCTTAGAGTTATCAACAGAAAAATCCACAACTTCTCCAGCAAGGACGCTTATATTTTCATCTAAGGCTATTTTGTTTTGTATAAATTGAGTGTATTTAAGTTTATCAACCTGGGCTCTGGGTGACCAGACGGCCCTCCCCTTCGATTTATTCAATGTTTTAAATTGTATTCCAGCAAAATCGGCAGCTTCTCCCATAATTCCGCCCAGCGCATCAATTTCCTTTACTATATGCCCCTTAGCAAGACCACCGATTGCAGGATTACATGACATTCTGCCAACTGATTTTGGGTCTAAAGTAATAATTACGGCCTTGAAGCCCATTCTAGAGATAGCCAGTGCAGCCTCAATTCCAGCATGACCTCCTCCAGCAATAATAATTGGGTTATTGACCATTTCTACTTACCCACACAAAATTCAGAAAAGATATTATGTACAACCTCAGTGTTGGAAACATTTCCTATAATTTCACCAAGCGTATCATTTAAGCCATGCAGTATTGATGCGATGATGTCGGTCTCAATATTATTATTTGTTAGTGCTAATGCTCTTGTAGAGATTTGTTCTGCTTCTAATAATAAATGTCTCTGCCGTTTTGAGACAATGATTGGATCAAGGTCCGAATGTGTACCAAATGATGAGGATAACTTGGTTGATAACATGTCTAATAAAGAGGATATCCCTTCATTATTTTTGGCAGATACCATAATATTATTAGAAGAGGATTGAGAAACATCAATTTTTAAATCAGATTTGCTTTGTACAAAAATAACATTATCTGCTTCCAACTCAATATTTAAATCTGAAAAAGTTTGAGATGGGTTATCAGTATGAATGAACAATATGATGTCAGCTAAATTAATCTGTTGTTTAGTTCGCTCTATACCCATTGATTCTAGGTAATTATTAGATTCCCAATATCCCGCCGTATCGATCAAACATACAGGAATTCCATCCAACTCAAACCAAGATTCCACTACATCTCGCGTGGTTCCAGATATATCAGATACGATAGCACGATCAAAACCAAGAATGGTATTAAAGAGGGATGACTTTCCTGAATTTGGAGGGCCAAATAAAACAACCCTTGCACCAGATGAAAGCATTTTACCCATTGTGGAAGTATTTACAATTTTTGAAATTGCATTATTTATTGCACTTAATTCATCCACGAGCTTTTCGTAACGAGTTGGTTCAATTTCCTCCTCGGTAAAATCAAGTTCATGCTCAATTATAGAGAGTAAATTAACAATATCATTTCGTAAGTTATCAACATAGTTTGACACATATCCATTGATATTGTTAAGATTGTTTTTAACTGCCTTAGCAGATTTTGAGGAAATCAATTCAGAGATGGCTTCAGCCTGTATAAGGTCAATTTTTCCATTCATAAACGCACGAAAAGAAAATTCTCCAGGATTTGCAGGTCTAATACTATAAGCGTAAAGTGAACCTAAAATTGACTTTGAAATATATTCCCCCCCATGACAATTGATTTCAATTAAATCTTCACCTGTGAAACTTTTTGGCGCCTTAAAATAGATTATTACGCCACTATCTAATGTCTCTTGAGTGTTGGGGCAGTAAATTGAAGAAAATGTTGCAAAACGGTCTTTTGCAGGTTTGTTTTTAGTAAGTTTTTGAAAAAGAGGCTCCAGGTCTTCACCTGAAATACGAATTATTGCTAGTGCACCTATACCGGGAGGAGTCGCAAGGGCAGCAATAGTATCATTATTATACATGATTTTTTAGAGCGTTAAGCGCCCTCATTCTGAAGACGAATTGATCGTTGTTGAAAAAAGTTAAGTATATTATAAACAGTGTAATACAAATTTAGCCCAGATGGAAATTGATTAAACAACAAAACGAAAAATCCATTCATAATATACATCATTGGTCTTTGGGACTTATCCATAGTCGCCATTGACATCCTTTGGGTTAAAAAGATTGATATTCCCATTAAGATAGGTAGAATTGCAATATGTCCACCATAAATGGGTAATGTAAATGGAAGATTTATAATAACATCTGGTTGGGAGAGATCATTAATCCAAAAGATAAACTCTGCGCCCCTAAATTCAATAGTAGATCTAAAGACCACAAATAAAGCCCACAACAACGGCATTTGAAGAAGCATTGGCAAACAACCTCCAAGTGGATTAACACCCTTTTCTTTATAAAGTGCCATAACCTCTTGATTCATTTTTGTGGGATTATCTTTAAATTTTGCTTGAATTTTTTTGACTAATGGTTGAATTTTTTGCATTTTTTGGGAGGATTCAAAACTTTTTCGAGTAAGTGGCCCAGTGATAACCCTGACCACCAAAGCAAAAATTATGAGAATAAAACCATAATTCAGTTTTAGCGTATTGTGTAAAAATTTTAAAAACCAAAGAACTGCTTTACCAATTGGGCGAATCAAGGTGAATCCAAAATTCATGGTTTCATCTAAGTCAGTGCCGGTAAGTTGAATTTTTTCTAAATCTAAAGGCCCTAAGTATAATCGTGAATTGATTTTCTCAACTGAGATGGGGTATCCAATTGATGCAGAATAAACAGGAGTTATTTCACGTTGAGGAAATTGCCCATTATGAGATTCAAGTGTTGCAAAACTACCCCTATTATCTGCAATTAATGCCGCTGTAAAATATTTATTCCTAATAGAAACCCAGTCTGTATTTCCATCTAAGACTTGTCTTGAATAGCCACCATCAGCACTGGTTTGATTTATATCCTCAGTTTCACCCGATTGCCCAGATGTAGCAGAAGCATATGTGATGTCATCCATTTGAATTTTTTCAGTAGGTGTCAGGCCACCTTCCCAACGAAGTTCAAAATGATCACCATAAAAATTAGCAGTATTTTCGATGTTAAAATTGTGTTGAATTTCATATGAGTCACCGCTGAAAACAACATCCTTATTGATGATTACTCCACTTTCATCTGTAAATGTAAATGAGAGCGTTAACTCATCATTTGAGTTCAAAGAATATATATTTTCATGGTTATTTAATATTGAAAACGGGGCATTAAAAAGGAGATAGTCGTCCTCGGCCACATCATATGAAGATAGGCAAGGGGAGCAATTTTTATTTTCCACAGGTGAAAGCACAACTAAGTTCTCACTTATGTACTCACCCAAATTATCATAACTTCCCAGGTAGCGATAATCAGTACTGTTCATTTCATTTAAAACCATTTTGATAATAGACCCACCACCACGATTTGTGATAGTGGTAGAATATAAATCAGTATTAATGACTATAAATTCTTCATCTGTTTTAAACTGAGTTGGTTTAGTTTTAGAGGAGGTTTGTTTTGGAACCTCTTTAATGTGCTCAATATACTGAGCATCCTCAGTATAAACTTCTTCTTGAGAGTCAATTGAGTTTATCCCAAGCCAATCATAATAAAATGGTTGTAAAAGCAACACAACAAAAATGAGTGCGCCAGCTAAAAAAATTCGTTTATTATCTGTGTTCATGCAGGGTCCCAACCACTATGTTTTGAAAAGGGGTGACATCTTAAAATCCGCTTAATGCCGTTAAAAATTCCGCCGACAACCCCATGTTTATTTATTGAATCTATCATGTATTGGGAGCAGGAGGGAGAAAAACGACAAGAAGAAGCAAAAAACAACGAAAGTGTATTTTGGTATAATTTGATTAGAAGGATAAAAGGTTTTTTAATCACTTAATTGCTGAGCTAATTTATCAAAGGATGTGCTAATCTCAGTCCAAGATATATTTTTCTTTTTTGGTGAAATTATCAACGTGTTTGTAAAACCGTTATTAATCAAGGTTTGAAATTGTGCACGACACCTTCTTTTAAAAAGGTTCCGGTATACAGCATTCCCATATTTTCTTGAAACAATTAACCCCAACTTTGGATTAACATCCTTTTTATACTTAAACAATAAATCCCCGACTCGCAGGGATTTAGACTCAGTAAAAGCAACCTTAAACTGAGCAGTCGAAAGTGAATGTTTCACTTAAGCTGTTAGTCTTTTACGGCCCTTGTTTCTTCTTCTTGCGATAAGCTTTCGGCCATTTTTTGTACGTTGACGTGACAAAAATCCGTGCTTATTTTTTCTTTTTCTATTACTTAATCTAATTTTAATCTTCATAACGACCTTTATTCAGGTTATATACAGCCGAGAAATTTAATAAACTTCTTATAAAAAAAAGAAGAATTTATTCTTCCCAATATGCACGTACGGATGTATTTATTCCACCTCGTGCATGAAAATGCCCAATTACCTCAATTTTTTTAGGATTACAAGCTCCTTTGAAGTCATCAAAAATTTTATTTGTCACATGTTCATGGAAAATACCCATATTTCTGAATTTAACAATATATAGCTTTAACGACTTTAATTCAACAATATGGTCTCGTGGCGTATAATTTATTTCTATATTTGCAAAATCTGGTAATCCTGTACGGGGACAAACACAATTAAATTCAGGAATTGAAACATTAACTTCGTAATCACGATCATTGTACTCATTGGGTACAATTTCTAAATCTTCTAATATTGGATTTTCATTGTTCATATTATTATAAACTCTAATTTATATGGTTTTAAGATTTTTCATTGAAGCGCGAATGATGTTTTTTCGAGCATCAATAGTATCTATGTTTGCTTCTAATAGGCTATCTACGCCAAATCCTGATACGGTAAAAGATGCAACAGCCGCACCAGAAATGACTGCTTCAATTAAATCATTTTTACCATGATTAACTAAATGCCCAATGAATCCACCTGCAAATGAATCACCAGCTCCCGTTGGATCAATTAATTTATCAATTGGGAAAACAGGAATTTGAATTCTAACATCATCATATGCTAAGAGAGCACCTTTTCCACCTTGTTTGATAATAACTACGGTAGGACCATTTTCAAGAAGTTGATTTGCTGCATCATAAATATCTGTTTTATTAGTAAGCTGAATTGCTTCCTCGTCATTTAACATAAATATATCTACCGATTTAATTACATCCCATAATCGTTGGGGGCATAAATCTATCCACAGATTCATAGTGTCACAAACAATAGTTTTAGCTTGATCCATTTGTGTAGCCACATTTAACTGCAAATCGGGTTGAATATTACCCAAAAACAAATAATCAATTTTTTTATATTCTTCTGAAATTGTTGGCTGAAATTGTTCAAAAACGCCTAATTCTGTAAAGAGTGTTTCTCGTGTAGAGTAATCATTGCTATATCGTCCACCCCAACGAAATGTCTTTCCCGATTTAACTTGCACATTATGCGTATCAATTTTATTTGATGAGAATAGATCCCAAGCTTCTTGAGGGAAGTCATCACCCACAACTCCAACCAGAGAAACTGGTGAAAATAAATTTGCAGCGAGGGCAAAGTAAGTGGAAGATCCGCCTAAAATTTCAGTTCGGCTTCCATTAATTGTTTCTAAGCTATCAAGCGCGATTGAACCTACCCCTAATATGGATTTTTTTGATGTCATAATGCAGGAAGTTTAGAGCAATTTTTCATTTAAAACCAAGTTGGAATCACGCTCAGGATGTTCTAAAATTGTACATGGCACATTTAGAATATTGTTCAAATTGCGGTGAAAAAAACATTTTTGGATTGATGGAAGGGCAATACAGATTTCATTGTGAATCTTGTCAGATGATCCATTACGAAAATCCCAAACCAACAGCAACATTAGTTTGTGTAAAAGAAGATAAATTGTTATTGGTAAAGCGAGCAGTAGAGCCTGCAAAAGGGAGTTGGGGACTTCCCGGTGGATTTATTGAATTAGGAGAAACGCCAAACGAAGGTGCTATTCGTGAGCTAAAAGAAGAAACAAATTTAAACGGAACACCAATTCGATTATTGGGAACTTGCTCTCATCATAATACTATTTTTGGAGATGTGTTACTTTTAGGAATTGAGATGAAAATTAAGAATTGGACGGAGATGAAAGCTGGTGATGACGCATCAGAAGCAGTATTGTTTGATATAAATAATTTGCCTTCGCTTGCATTTTCATGCCATCAAAAAATAGTTGAAATGTATAAATCCACCTAAAGATTATCAAGGTGAATAGTACTGGTGAACAATAGAATTGCTATTCCCGTAAGCCAAACATTTTCCCATGTATCATTAAATTCAATAATTAATTCTCCTCCAGGAACAGTAACGTCAATATGGCTTTGTAAGCCTAAAGTTTGTGAAGCATGATAGGCTGCCGCCACAGAACCTGAACCACAAGAAAGCATCATTTGCTCAATCCCTTTTTCATACGTTTCTACATGAATCGAGTGTGGTCCCAATTTTGTATAAAAATTAACATTTATTCCCTTTGGAGAAAATTCACCTGCGTATCGAATCAGTTGTCCTGATTTGAAAACATTAATTTCAGATAAATCATCTACTGGTACAGCAAAATGCCTTGCTCCAGAATCAACATGACATCCTTCAAAGCCTTCAACTTTTATAGAATCAGTTTTATATTGGGGAGATTTCATCCGTAAGCGAATATGATTATCATTGATTATTTCTGCATCATGGGGGCCATCACCAGCATAAAAAGAAGTTTTATTTTTTATAAGACCACGACGATACATATACAAGACGGCACACCTTGCACCATTAGCACACATGGTTTCCCACGAACCATCACTATTATAATAATCCATTTTAAAATCAAGCCTCTCGTTTGGAGAAAGCAACAGCAATCCGTCAGCGCCAATACCTGTACGTCGATGACATAATTGTTGAATTAAATCTTCATTGAGATCAATTGACAAAATATCTTCGGAAAAGAGAATAATAAAATCATTTCCAGTACCATGTGCTTTTGTAAAGGGTATATCCATGATGTAATTTATACGCATCTTAAACAAAGCAAAAACATATTAGAGGAATTTAATTTTGGAATTAGTTAGAGAAGTTTTTAAAAAATCGTGGGAATTATTCACAAAAAATATGATGTTATTTATTGGAATATTCTGCATGATTTTTCTAATAACCCTAATTATGGGTTTATTGAGTCCCGATCCAGCAAAGGGTCAAAACGTTCAATTTTTATTATTTAGAGTGGCTTCAAATTTATTTAGTATGGGTTTAACTTTAGGCAGTATAAGAATCGTTTTGGATGTGATTGGTTCAGTGGACACCAAAATTGAAAATTTATTCAACAGCTTTCAATTATTAATTCCATATATTGCTGGGTATTTACTCTATTCCTTTGGAATATTATTATTATTCATACCATTTTCTCGTTTATTAATATCAAATGATAGCGGATTAAAAATAGTTGAGGCATTTTTGTTGGGGGATATGGAAGCATTGGTTCAATTATTGGCGTATAGTATTAATTTTAATTATCTATTTTTGTATTTTCTACCTTGTTTTTATATGTGGATAAAAATTCAATTTTTCTCCTATTTTATTATCTCTGAAGAATTAGGTCCTATCGAAGCACTGAAAAAAAGTTATGCGATTACAGAAGGAGAATCAGTTAATCTGGTTCTATTTTTGATGATGCTATTAATGATCAATTTAATTGGAATAATTCCACTTGGGTTGGGATTAGTAATCACAATTCCATTTAGTTTAGTTGCAACCGGTGTAATGTTTACAACATTAGAAAGTCGAGAAAGATAAAACTCCAATAATCGTGAGAATAAAATATCCTACGAGTACGGCGGCACCTTCATAATCTTTAGCAAGCCGTTGACCCGAAAATAAAGCAATCAAAGAAATGGCATTAATTACAAAACCGTAAAACATAATCAATTTTGTTCCATTAATTAGAAAGTCAAAAATTCCAACCACACATAAAAATCCACCCAATAATTCGGCTAATGTAATTATAATCAATAATGTTGGTACCATGTTTTTAAGAGGAGAGTTTGAGAAGTGTCCAATTAGCCAATCTAAATTTCCTTTGCGGTCAATAATTTTATCAAAACCTGACTGTAAAAAGCAAATGGCTAAAAATGAAGCAATTAAAATTTGAGATATGGAAAGCGGTGAAAGATTATTGCAGCAAAATGTAATCATGGTTAACTTCCTTTTTGACTAATTAATGTTCTAATTTGATTTTCAACGTTTATTAATAATCCACTCACTCCAAGCTCTTCATATTCTTCAACGTTAGTTTCTTCGCCAATGTAAACATCTATAAAGCATGGTGTTAAATACCATCGATCTTTTGGCTTAAATTTAAATGGTAAAACAGCTCCCACGGGAAGTATCGGAGTACTCGTATTTATTGCCATATGAAACCCTCCCTTCTTAAAGGGCTTTAACTTACCATTAAGAGTTCGTGTGCCTTCTGGAAGAATTGCCATATGGTACCCTTCATTCTTAATAACTGTTTCAGCATACTTTATAGTTTCAAGAGCTCTTTTACGATCTTTCCTATGAATGGGAATTGCTCGAAATTTCCGTAACATTGAAGAGAATATAGGTATCTTATAATTTTCTGCAGCAATCACAGCAGTAAATTTCCCATGAATCATTGAAGCAGAGACAAATGGGTCAATAAACGAGCCATGATTAAACATTATTATATATGGGCCATTTTTAGGAAATTCCCCATGCACTCTAACAATTATCCCAAGCGAAAGTAGTACCGCTCTACAAAAAAATGGGATATAAGCAAACATCACCGCATTAGGAAAAAAACCAAGAAAAATGAAGATTGTTCCTAAAACAACAAATGTAATTAAGGCTGTAGTGTAAAAAAATAAACTTATTATTAAGCGAAAGATAAACATGGATTCTTTTCCGGAATTTTGTTAAAAATTTTATGATTTGCCTTTGGAAATGGCAACGAGGCAATCTCTGTGGTGGGAATCCATTTAAAGTCGGCACAATCTAAAGTTTTAGGCTCACCATTTTCATATTGACAATGATAGGCCGTTAATTCAATGGTAAAATGGGTATAAGCATGTTTTATGGTTTGGATTTTTTTACCAACAGAAACCGTTACATTTAGCTCTTCTTTTATTTCTCGCTTAACACAATTTGTTGCGGTTTCATTTTTTTTGATTTTCCCTCCCGGAAATTCCCAAAGTCCACCCAGCATTACATTTGAATGTCGTTTTGAAATTAAAATTTCATTTTCTTTCCAAATAATTCCTACGGCAATTTTATGATGAGGGATTGCTCGCTTTTTTTCTGAAAGAGGATAGTTATCCACAGTATTATTCTTATATGAATTGCAGAATCCACTAATATTACAATCATTGCATTTAGGGTTTTTGGGCTTGCAAACGGTACTCCCCAGATCCATAATGGCTTGATTGAAATCACCAGGAGATTTATGACTAATTTCATTGATTAGAAACTGTTTGATAATATGCAATGATTTTGATGGTGGAGTATCGATTTCAAGTAAACGAGCCACCACTCTTTTTACATTACCATCAATTACAGGAATAACCTCATTGTATGCAATAGATCTGACAGCTGCATGAATATAATCGCCTACACCTTTTAGATTACGGAAAGCATCACTACTTGTTGGTATTTCACCATTATTTTGATTTTGGATCCATTCGCAGGCAGATTTAAAATTACGCACTCGTGCATAATAGCCCAGACCTTCCCAAAGTTTGAGAACTTCCTCCTCGGTTGCTTCAGCTACAGATTTTATATTGGGGAATTTTATTAACCAACGTTTATAATATGGTTTAACCGTTTCAACTTGAGTTTGCTGAAGCATGACTTCAGAAAGCCAAATTTTATATACATCAACTTCACCACGCCATGGCATTTTTCGCTCACGAGAATAATACCACGTTAACAATTGTTGAGAAAAATTATTTTTCACGATGTTGGGAAAACGCCCAATTTAATTGTTCCAATACATCCCCAATCCTTTTTTGAATATCTAAGGGAATTGTTAATAGTATTTCAGTTGCATGGGCATCAATTTCTGAAAAAAGTAAATCAACAATTTCAGAACCAGAGGTGGTTAACGATAATTTAAATGTTCTGCCATCTTCTGAATCTCTCTCTCTTTCAATAAAATTTAATGATTCTAGTTTATTGGAATTTCGTGACATAGTGCTAATATCAATACCTAAAATATTTGATAATTCAGACATTGAAATACCCTCGCTGGGAACGCTTAACAAAAATTGTGCTTGTGCAAAACTAATATGATGTTTACCTGCGGCTTGACGAGTGATTCCATTAATATGGGTTGAAATTTCTTGAATTTGTTCTGAGAAGTCCATACTTGTATATTACAAATAAATTAGAGAGAATTAAAAAGAGAATTAATAAAATTTGAATCTATTTCATCAAGGCTATTAATAATTTTATGGGCTGCTGGCATATCTTCAATTTCTACAGAACCAGTTAACGCAACCACTTTTGCATTTGCGTTTAATCCCGCTTGAATCCCATGAACAGAATCTTCGACTACCATTGTATGTTGGGGCTCAATATTAAATTGCTTCATACCTAATAAATAAGGCTCTGGATTTGGTTTCCCCTTTTTTGTCATGCCACCATAAACAATGTGTTCAAAAATGGAACTCAAATTTAGGCGTTCATCTAACCATTTAAACATATATTCTGGTGATGCTGTAACTAAACCAATAGAATATTGTCCATTTAACTTTTGAATAAGATTTTTGAAACCTGGCATAAAGCCTAAAGATTTTTCAAATTCATCTCGAACATATCGCCGCCCTTTTTTCATGAACACCTCTCGATCTTCATCAATACTATATCGATTCATGCTCAAAGTATAGAATGATTCTTCGGTACATCCACGAAACAACTTCCAATCTTCTTCTGGAATTGTAACTCCATATTCTAAAAATAGTTTAATTTCTCCTTTTGCATAGAGAGGTTCGGTATCAATGGTTACGCCGTCAAGATCAAATAGAATAAGTTTACAATGATTCATTTTTTTCAATATTAAAGGGAATATAGAAGTGAACAGTGCTCCAGGTAAATTTTAAAAACTTCAGAAGATTCGCTTTCAGGAATGTGCCCTCCAATGACATGATGATGGTCCATATGAAGTGTTTCAATACTTTGCCAAATCCCTTTTTCTACAACTCCATCAAACAACTTGAAAGGGGCTGGACCATTTTTGCCCGTTGAAGGTGCATACATAGAGGTGGTATTTACAATTCCATCATTTTTATACCATGACTTATCGGCTTTTTCTGATTGCCCAATTAATAAACCTGCTGGCCAAATAAACCATCTCATACTAGAATCAGGAATATGCTTTTCAGATTTATCCTGTTTATAAGTGGCATAAGTAGAAAAGGTGAAATAGTAGGTATCTTGGTTGGTGACATAGTGAGTATTGAATTGTTTAGAACCCTCTAAAGATAAATCCCAAGATGAAAAATTTTTAGACTCTTTAATTTTAGATGATTTAATGCGTTTCCAAAACGCTTTATTCTTTTCCCCATCTCTTTTTTGTAGCCCCCATTGCTCTAAATCAAAATTATAAAATTCGGTAATTGTTTCTGAATCAATTGATCCTACCCATGAAGCAATTGTTTGTGCAAAGGGGAAAATATCCATTACAATTGGAGCTAATGTGGTTCCATCATGTGGCGTTGATATAGTAGTAATGCTTTTTATCCATCCCTCATTTTTTGAAAATAAATTTGATTGTTCACCTTTAATTTCATTCATCAATAGATGCTCTAACATTCTAGCAGTAAGTCCACCTTGACTATGTCCAATTAAATGAATTGGATTATGTTCATCCCATTCTGGATATAGTCCATCATAGCATTTATTATTAGGTTGCTGTATGATTCCATATTCTTGGCTATGACGCTTTCCATAATCTACACATCCACCTTTTATCTGTGCATAAGCTTCAGCAGCACGGTCCCAATTAGATGAAATTGGTCCAACAGAAAGTGTAAACACATCATAACCAACATTTTGTAAATCAGTTTGGAAATCATTATTTCCACCCCAATAATAATGTCCATTCATTTCATCACGACCCCAACCAAAAAAACCATGTATAAGAAAAATGGGATGATTGTTAGCGGAAAATAAAAATCCAATTAATGATAATAATATTATAGATTGTCGCTTCATAAATAATTATTTATAAAAGATTCAAATCCTTCAAAGTTTTGATAGTGATGAGTCACAAATCCCATTTTCTGAGCAGATTCTACATTACTTCGCATATCATCTACGAAGATGGAAGATTCTGAATTGGAAGTTGTGCGAGTAAGCGCATAATTAAAAATTCCTGAATCAGGTTTATGAAATCCAGCAGCTTGGGATGTAATAATTTCGTTAAAGTTTTCAAATAAATCAAATTGCTTTTTTAAGTGTTCAATATGACTTTCAGTTGTATTTGAAATGATACAGAGATTGTAGTTATTTATTAATTTTAGAAGGTAATCAGTTGTGGGCAATTCGGTGATTTGATTATTCATCCATTTGAACTTGAACGATTCATAGTCAAGCTTGTTACCATTTGGAATAGCATATTGTAAATCTTGAAAATATTGCTTGAATCCAATTTCACCTCGTTCAAGTCGCATGAATATTTCGCCCAAAACAATATCTTTTACATGAAGATATGAAAGTTCAGTTTTTTTAGCAACATGATGAATAATAGTTGATTGGTCTGATCCTAGTAACACTCCAAAGAGGTCAAAGAATATAGTTTTTATTTTTACCATTCAAAGGGCCCATCAACTAGTTTCCACATATACCATGCTGCAATGGTTCTGTAGGGTTTCCATTTTTCTGAAATTATTGCCATTTGTTTTTCAGTGGGGAGCTCATTAAGTTTTTCTATTATTGCCACTCCCTTTTTAACTCCTAAATCACCAAATGGGAATACATCTTCACGATTAAGTGTAAACATTAAAAACATATCAGCGGTCCATTGGCCAATACCTTTTACTTGAATGAGTTCAGCAGAAACATCCGGGTCAGACATTTCATCCAACTTGTCTAATTGGAGTGTACCTTCTGAGTATCGATTTGATAAGTCAAGAACATAGGTCACCTTTTGGTTTGATAATCCGGCACCTCTTAAATTTTCAAAGGGTGTATTTAATATTTCAATTGGTGAGGGATATTTTCCAGATTTAAAAAGAGCTAAAAAGCGACTATAAATTGTTTGGGCCGCCTTTCCACTCAATTGTTGATAAATTATATTTCTAACAAGTGCTTCAAAGTAGAAGGTTTCTCGTTTATAAGTTGGATATCCAAACTCATCAATGAGTCTTAAAAAACGAGAATCAATTTCAGCCAATTTATTAGCTGAAAATTTCATTGCTTACAAATATAAATTTGCAGTTCGCTATCTTCCTGAAATTCAGTTAAATCATGAGCACCCATTAATTTTTGGATTGAAAATCCAGCATCAATTAGTAGTCGATTCATGGTATCAGGGAAATACATCCGCATGGTAAAGCTATAAATTTTATCATCAGTTTGAGTAGGCGTATTATAAAACCAGGTAATTTTATTAATTCCCGAATCTGTATCATAGACACTAATTTCCTCAACTTTTGTCAATTCGCCCGTTAGTGAATCAATATATTCCATTACTGGAAATCGTGTTTCTGGCCGATAAAGAAACAAAGGGTTTGGAACGAAAATATCAATCACAAATAATGTGTCTTTGTGCATATGTTTTTTCACACAGTTCAGACATGCCTCAGCATCTTCATTTTTGAGGAGGTGGAGGAATGAGTTAAATCCAATAAAGATCAGATCAAATGTTTCATTTAGGTCTAATTCGCGAATATCACCTTGAAGGAATTTGGCATCCATCTGATGTTGTGAAAGCTTTGTTTCTGCTTGTTTACAGAATTCAGGTGAAATTTCAACTCCAGTATATTCAGCACCTTCCCGAATAAGCGGAATAGCTAACCGTGCAGTTCCTGCAGCAAGTTCTAAAACTTTTTTCCCAGGCGACATCTCCAGAATTTTCTTCCAAAATTCCATATCATCTGTTTTCCACCAATATTCATCATCATATCGTTGTGGATCACTATAGATGGTATTTTTAAATTCAGAAGTATCGAAGGGTTTATAACTATTCATAATCTATAATTGATGAGAATGGAAAAAACTATTCAGTGGATAATAATTTTTCAAGTTCAGCACGTTCATTGGCAATCCGCTTTTCTTCGGCTCCTTTTTCTTCAAGGCGACTTAAAACGGCTAATGCTTGTCGGTAATGTTTTTGAGATTTTAAAACCCCCACCATTGTAAATGTAGCCATACTTACCCCCACATCAAAAACAGCTGTTTCCACGGGACCCACAACAGATTTAGCTTCTTTTTTAACCTGGGGAGGTTCGACTGTTTCTTCTTTCAATTCGGTTTTTGAAATTGCCGGGACTTCAGTTTTGGGTTCAATATGTGTAGAGACATCTAATACATTTAGCAATGCTAATGAGTCTTCATCATTTGGGAGAATTTGAAGTATTTTTTGGATATACTTTTTTATAGAATTAGGACTTCTATTTAAAGATCGCATCACTTCAATAAGAATGCGGAGTCCATTGATGTGAACGGGATTTTCATCAACAACTTGTTTCAATAGTTGTTCGCCATTCATTAATTTATTTTCGTATAAATTAAGTTTAGCTAAAATAAATTTACCATTTGAATTATAGGGGCTGTGTTCAAGGCCTAATTCACACACTTTTCGAGAGCGTTTCATCTCTTTGTTTTTTAGATAATGATTTGCCAATATGGGAAAAATAGGAGTGCCAAAATTTTCAGCAAATGCATGTTCTAATTCGGTGATATTATTAATATCGATTGTAGTTTTATTCATTACAGTGGAATATTTCCATGTTTCTTTTTAGGGTTTGAACTTACTTTTGTGGCTAATAATTCTAATCCTGAAATGAGTCGCTCACGTGTTTCGTGGGGGTGAATCACATCATCAATATATCCACGCTCTGCAGCCACATAGGGATTTGCAAATTTATCCCGATATTTATTTTGCAATTCTTCCATTTTTTCTTCTGGATTCTGTGCATTCGCTAAATCTTTTTTCCACACTATTTCTACAGCACCCTTTGGACCCATAACTGCAATTTCTGCTGTGGGCCAGGCTAAATTAATATCGCCACCAATATGTTTTGATGACATTACATCATAGGCGCCACCGTATGCTTTTCGGGTAATAATAGTTAGTTTAGGAACGGTAGCCTCCGCAAATGCGTATAGTAATTTAGCTCCATGTTTGATGATACCACGCCATTCTTGATCGGTACCTGGTAAAAATCCAGGTACATCTTCAAATGTGACTAATGGAATATTGAAAGCGTCACAAAACCGCACAAAACGTGCAGCTTTTATGGATGAATCAATATCTAAAACGCCGGCGAGATGAGCGGGTTGATTTGCAATGATACCAACGGATCGACCACCAATACGTGAGAAACCTACGATGATATTTTGGGCGAATTCAGAATGAACTTCAAAAAATGAATTTGCATCCACGATAGCCTCAATAATTTTATGCATATCATATGGTTTATTGGGGTTTTGGGGGATGATGCCCTCTAAATCAATTTTTGGAGGTTCAGAAAATTCATTATGGATAGGTGCATCATCCACATTATTTAAAGGGATGTAAGATATTAATTTTCGAATATTCTGTAAAACATCTACTTCATTTTCACAGGTGAAATGGGCAACTCCTGATTTTTCACCATGGGCACTGGCACCACCCAAGTCTTCCATAGAGACATTTTCATGGGTAACGGTTTTTACCACATTGGGTCCCGTAACAAACATGTGACTTGTACCCTTCGCCATAAAAATAAAATCAGTTATGGCAGGAGAGTAAACAGCGCCGCCTGCACATGGACCTAAAACTGCAGAAATTTGAGGAATTACTCCAGAAGCTAATGTATTTTTTAGAAAGATATCAGCATATCCCGCTAAGCTAACCACCCCTTCTTGAATACGGGCACCCCCAGAATCATTCAAGCCAATTACGGGGATACCAAGTTTTAAGGCAGTGTCCATTACCTTGCAAATTTTTTGCGCAAACGTTTCTGAAAGGGAGCCACCAAAGATGGTGAAATCTTGAGAAAACACCATTACTTTTCTACCACCGATAGTGCCGTAACCTGTGATTACTCCATCAGTGAGAAACTTTTGGTCTTCCATGCCAAAGTCATTGCATCGATGGGAGACAAACATATCCATTTCAACAAATGAATTTTTATCCACAAGTATATCAACACGCTCTCTTGCGGTAAGCTTGCCTTTATCATGTTGTTTCTGGATGCGTGCTTCACCACCACCAAGTTTGGCCTTTTCACGCATATCATTTAGAATTTGAGATTTATCCGCGATGCTCATTTACCCAATCTGTAATATATGTAATGGTTTCTTTTACAGATGTGCCTGGGCCAAACAATTTCCCTACACCTTCATCTGCCAATGTTTTCATATCTACTTCTGGAATAATCCCACCACCGGTAAGTAACACATCATCAAGTCCCTCGTCAGTCATCATTTTTTTGACTTTTTTGAAAATAGTCATATGCGCACCACTTAAAACGGAAAGTGCAATAACATCAGCATCTTCTTGGATTGCCGCACTTACAATCATTTCAGGGGTTTGTCGGAGACCCAGATAAATTACTTCCATTCCTGCGTCTCGATAGGCACGTGCTAAAATTTTTATTCCACGGTCATGTCCATCCAAACCGGGTTTTGCCATCACTATTCTTATTTTCTTTTCCATAATTTCCTTGATGAGATAGTGTCAAATTTACATTGAGAAGAGGATAAAATGAGAGTGGAATGTATAATGTGTTTTCTACAACGTTGGATTAAAACTCACATAGATTTCAGATATTTTTCCATCTTTAAATTTGATAAACTCTCCGATAAAAATTTTATCCATAGGATATATAATGTATGCTTTCTTTTCTTCATAGACTTGATGAAGTAATTTAAATTCAGTAAAATATTCAGAAAATTGCCAACATGCATCCATGAATGAATCCGCAGAATCAAAATTATCATTAGGACTTCTAAAAATTAAATCATCCGCTAATTGCTCACGAGCAGAGGATTTGTCATTAATGACCCAAGAATTATAATAAATTGAAATGATATCTTTAGGTGAATTTTTCATTTTTAACTCCTTTATTTAATCTGCCCCGAATGGGCAACTACGACAACCATTATCACAACATTCACCTCGTTTTAAATGATACCATTCTGTAAATACATAATTTCCATTTTCGATGGTGTAATCAATATGTTCATGGATGCTTTTATCTTTATAGTCTTTTGCAAAATGAAGCACATCCACTAATTTATTTTTTGAAATATATATCTGAAGTCTTTTAGCAATAGATATAGATAGACAGTTGGGGCACTCACATTCTTGCGCCGTATTCATTGGCATAATAGCTGGTAATTTCATGCACCAACAGTGATCACTATTTTTAGCTTCACAAATAAACTCGCATCCACATGAGGTGCAATTATTAGGAGAAATCTTCATAGTTTAATTTATGGAATTAAATTTACGCCAAAGAGTTTGGCAATGTAAGCGGTGAAAATGAAGCAGAAAAATGTAATAATAATGCTTATAGAAAGTGACAAAGAAAATGAATATCCTCGTGAGAGTAAAAATGGGATTACTAAAAACATGGGTAATGTGGGAATCACATACCAAAAAGTATAATAGGCGTGATTGGCAATTTTTTCAGTGGATTGGTTTTCTAAGTAGAGCCAAATCATAACTAAAATGGTTACTAACGGAAGGGAGGAAATTAATGCTCCCATTTTATCACTTCGTTTTGCGATTTCAGAAACAAATACGATAATGAATGCGGTGATGAGATATTTAGATATTAGAAATGTCATTTCTTACTTTTCCTTTGGTGGCAAACTATTTGCAAAGCTTACACAGGTTTTTACCCAAAACTCCAAGTCATGGTCAGATTCTATTCCATCAGGTAAAACGTATAACATTCCCCGCATTTTTTTGCCGGTGAAATCCATTGGGGAAACATGTTCAAATTTGGAATATTTATCATGATTATCAACACCAATACGAATCATCAATTTTTCATCTACAATCCCAAAACACATATTCCCATTAAGCAAATAACAAAGTCCTCCAAACATCTTTTTTGATTGGATAAATGATGTATTATTTCTCAGTACATCATCAATTCTTTCTGCTAAGCCTTCATCGTATGCCATAATTATACAAAATTAATGATGATGATCATTTTCATTGTTATCATGTTTATGATGGTTCTTATCCTCATCTAATACATCCTCTACTTGAGGAATAGAATGAGGTTTTTCAGTGGCAATTTCATTTTTGATGTCATCTGTAAAATATCCATTTAACTGAAAAATTAATAATAATGATCCTGCGAAAATTAGCATCCAATTCGTTATTTTTGAGATATTTAAGGATAGTTGTTTCAACAATATTAACAGAGGAAAAGTCATGCTAAGGGCAATTATTTGCCCAATTTCGACTCCTCCATTAAATGATAAAATTTTATAAATCAATTGATGATGCCCCAAATCAATTTGTTGTAATCGGGTAGAGAGACCGAATCCATGAATTAATCCAAAAATCAACACCATGATTAATTTATTTGGTGTATTTATTGAAAACCATTTATTAAATCCATCAAGGTTTTCAAAGCCTTTGTACATCACACTAAATGCAATAACCGCATCTATAAGATAATAATTAATACTTATCTCATAAAATGTTGCAAAGACAAGGGTGATACTATGCCCAATTGTAAATGCAGTTACAAATTTGGCAATATCAGTAAAGCGGGTGAGGAAGAATATCACCCCAATTAAGAATAAAATATGGTCATAACCAGTTACCATATGTTTTGCGCCAAGATAGAAAAAATCCGCAAGATTACCTTGAACCATTTCAGATTTATCAGTTTCTGATACTCCATGAGCAAAAGCCATGCTGGGTAAAAATAGTAATGATAGCTTTAAAAATATATTTTTCAATTTAACTCCGTTAGAAAATGTACAAGTTGATTAATTATTACTAACTAAACTGCTTGAAATTTACTTTATCATTAGATGAAAAGTTTCATTAGATAAAAAGTTTAATGATTATTGGGGTCAACCAATTGAAACCAATGGCCATCCATATCTGTAAAAGTGGGGCAGTTTATGGTTCCATCCTGACCCCAGTTTGTAATACCTAACTCCTTTAATCGGTTTACTGTCTGCGTTAAATTGGATGTATATAAAACCAATCCCATTGATGAGTCACTATAGTTTTGCTTCTTTTGGGGTGATTTCCCCGGTCTTAGCAGAATTTCAATTTCACCACTTTTTACCCAAATAAATTGATCATTTTGATTATCAACAAGCTGAAAGCCCAATACATCACAGTAAAAGTGCATAGATTTTAAAGGATTTTGAACGAATAATTCTATATGCCCCAATTTAATATTCATGCTGAAATACCCTTTTCAATAATTATTCCACATCTTTCGCACATCTAAAGCCTTGTACATCTTGCCAATTTTCTACATCAGGTAAACTGGCATCCCGATTATGAATCCGCAGATTTTTATGCCAACTATACCAATGCCCGCCACGAGTAACTTTTGTTGTCCCTGAATGTGGTCCTTGAGGATTGTGCTTGGGTGATATTTTATAATAATCCCATTGATACCAATCTGAACACCATTCTGCTACATTCCCCGCCATATCATATAAGCCGTACCCATTGGGCTGAAAACTCCCTACTGGAGCCGTGCTATATTTCCATTCATCTTTGCCATACTTGCTGCGATTTTCATATTCTGCATCATCCTTCCAATATTTATGGAAATTGGCATCATCTTTGCTGATGGTATTTCCCCACGGATATCTCTTGTTGTCCAATCCACCCCGCGCTGCATATTCCCATTCTGCCTCAGTGGGAAGACGTTTACCTGCCCATTTTGCATAGGCGGTGGCTTCATTCCAATCCACATTGACCATGGGGTGATCATCCGTTGGCGACACCCAATATTTTTCCCATAATCGCCAATGGAAATCATAGCCAGTATCATTCAAGAATTTTTTAAACTCGCCCACAGTAACCTCGTATTTATCCATGTAAAAACTATCAATGGTGACAGAATGGACGGGTACATTATCATCGTCTATATGACTGGCAGGATTTCCCATTTCAAATGTACCACTGGGAATTAGAGTCATATCTGCATACAAAAAAGTTAACGGAGAAAAAGTTAAACTCAATGATAACAATAACTGAACCGTAGAGATTCGATTCATTGTGACATGACCACTTTCATTTTTCTGGGTTCATCTAATTTTTCATAATACATGAGAATGTCATCTTTCCCATCATGATTGAAATCAGAAGCCCAAATTCGATTTTCAATATGGGGATTTTCAATATGTATAGTTTCAGCTATGGGATTTATTAACCCATCATTAGCTCCCCAATAAATATCCAAATTATCTCTCCG
>JACKQG010000037.1_pt2 | contig 164068 bp, 120 predicted proteins | sample 8237621 | NCBI WGS metagenome assembly JACKQG01 (sample SAMN15677084, study PRJNA649215) | marine metagenome | biome: marine; feature: Black Sea; material: saline water; isolation source: suspended particulate matter (SPM) from the Black Sea western gyre | collected 2013-06-09/2013-06-10...
GATATCTCCATGAAATTATCATCCTTACTCAGCAATTTTATTTCCGATTGTTGGTCACCAACTTTAATTTCGTATCCCATAATTAACTTCTAACGATTTAATTATAAACGTGTAACATTCTTTTTTCTGCCAAATGTTTTCCAATTATTAAGCTGTGGTTTACAGAAGCGTTGCTCCTTATATTTATCAAGATTATTCAGATAATCAACAAAAGCAGCAATAGCCGAAATATCTTTCACTCGCTGAGGCGGATTTTTATCAGCTTTGAGATATTTCTCATTATCCTGAATAAAATGAGTGTTGTATTTTCCATTAACAAAATCAGGTACATCAAGTATTCTGCTCAAGAAAGGTATTGATGTTTTAATTCCTGTTATTTTATAGGCATATAATGCCCGTTTAAGTCTGTCAATAGCTTCCGAACGCGTTGATGCCCAAACAATAAGTTTGGAAATCAGGGGATCGTAATGAACAGGTATTTCATAACCTGCATAAACATAGCCATCATGCCTTACACCAAATCCTAAGGGTTCTGTAATATGTTCGATTTTACCGGGATTTGGCATAAAATTATTATCAGGGTCTTCAGCATATATTCTAACTTCAATAGCATGCCCGTTCTGTTTAAGATCTTCCTGTTTAAACTTTAATGGTTCACCATTTGCAATATTAATTTGCGTTTTTACAAGGTCAACACCTACAACTCTTTCGGTAATGGGGTGTTCAACCTGTAGCCTTGTATTCATTTCCAGAAAATAGTAGTTCAGTTCATCGTCAACAATAAATTCAATTGTACCGGCCCCTGAGTAATTTACTGCTTTTGCAGCAGCAACAGCATGTTTACCCATTTCAGACCTAACTTTAGCAGTCATTATTGGAGAAGGTGTTTCTTCTACTACTTTTTGATGACGGCGTTGCACCGAGCATTCACGTTCAAACAAGTGAACACAGTTTCCATGTTTATCAGCAACAATTTGAAATTCTATATGATGCGGAGAGTTAATATATTTCTCAATATAAACAGCATCATTGGAAAAGGATGCTAACGCTTCCGACTTGGCAGATGTAACAGCAGAAACAATATCCTCTTTTTTTGTAACCAATCTCATCCCTTTTCCCCCACCGCCGGCACTTGCTTTAATCATAACAGGTAAACCTATTTGGTGAATAATTTCAATTGCCTTATTAATATCAGTTATTGGTTCCGTAGTCCCAGGCACAACAGGTACATTAGCACTCTGCATTTTCTTACGAGCCGTTATTTTATCACCCATTGTATTGATTGCGTATGATGAAGGGCCAATGAAAATTATTCCTTCTTTCTCACACCTATCAGTAAAATTGGCATTTTCCGACAAAAATCCATAGCCGGGATGAATAGCATCCGCACCGCTCTTTTTGGCAACTTCAATAATATTGTCAATAACCAGGTAGCTTTCATTTGAAGGAGCAGGGCCAATATTATAAGCCTCATCAGCGCTACGTACATGCGATGAGGTCCTGTCCGCATCAGAATACACAGCTACACTCTTAATGCCCATCTCCCGACAACTTCGTATTATTCTGATCGCTATCTCTCCCCTATTGGCTACAAGTATTTTTTTAATCATCTTATTTTCTTTATACTACTGTTTTTCAAATCGTTGAGTATATTAGCCTTGTGTTTTTGAGTGCGTAAAGATATAAAAATATAAAAGCATGGTTTGCAACATTTCTTATTTAATTAAACAAAAGGGCTATCTTTGTTATTTAATCAGGTGATTACATATGAAATTCATTAAGGCTATTATTTTCATTTTTGTAATTCATTTTTCAACAACTGTTTTAGGACAGGTTGAAAAAATAAAAGAGTTTTCTGTTGCTAAAAAAGCTCTTTTAATTGACAGTCTTGAAAATTGCTTAACAACCTCTTCAGATTACGAAAATGCAAATTTAATTTTTGAACTTGCTATACTTTATAATCATATTGACTTAGATCAATCAGAAAAGTATGCTATAAAGTATTTAGCCATTAAGGATAGTATTTTTTCAGTTGAAAAGCGAAAAATAATCTATGGCATGCTGTCACAAATGTTTAAACAAAAAGGCAACGGTGATTCATCTTATTATTATTTATCAATGCAATATGCTCTTATTGATAGCTCATTTGACGAAAAAAACGAAATTCTAAAAAGAAAATATTTAGGTAATATTGCCTTTAAAAAAAATGAAAAAGGCTTTTTAGGATTATCGTCTATACAGCAATATTTAATATTGGGTTCTGGAGTATTGCTAATTATGGTTATAATTTATTTTTGGGTTATTAAAAGGAGATTCAGAAAAGAAGAAGCCAAAAAAAACATAGAACTCGAAGAAGCAAACATAAAATTTATAGAGTTTAATGAAAGTATTGAACAGGCAGTTATCAATAACATTAAAACCCATACTAGTGAATTAGAAAAAAGTAACAATAAATTTATTGAGCTACGGAAGTCGCTTAAAAAAGCGGAAGAATCAAATTACCTGAAAAATGCTTTTCTTGGTAGTATGAGCCATCAGATTAGGACTCCTTTAAGTGGCATAATGGGATTTTCTGACCTGCTTGAAATAGAGCTTGCCGTGATGGGAAACGAAGAACTTTATGAGTATGCCAAAAACATCCAGGAAAGTGGTGATAAGCTCATGAACTTAATTACAAACATAATTGACATTTCAAGCATAGAAGCTAATCTACTTGAACTCAATATTTCGTCATGTGATGTAAATAAAATAATTAAGGATTTTGAAAAGACTTATTTGTTTAAAGCCAGGGAAAAAGGTCTTGTTTTTAAAACGAAACTTGATACAAGCCTATCTAAAATATCCGCCGACAAGAATAATCTAGTAAAGGTATTGGATGTAATATTAGATAACGCCTTAAAATTTACTAACAAAGGTTTTGTTACTGTTTCAACAAAATATAACAGTAATAATACTGCCACTATTGAAATAAAAGACAAAGGAATTGGTATCGACGATAAAACTCTGGAGATGCTACTTAATTCATTCGACTATGAAAAACATGGAAGTTTATTGACTTATCAGGGGCGCGGACTTGGTTTAATACTTGCCCACAGGTTAATCAACTTAATGAATGGCAAGTTGGAAATTACCTCAAAAGTTGGTAAAGGAAGTGAAGTAAGTGTTACGCTGCCATGTATGGGTGCTTCCGAAAAAGATGATGATACAACGATAACAATTTCTGAAGAGGCTTCAATAGTAAGCGCTCCTGAATATGGCAGGATCAAAATTTTTATTGTTGAAGATGACCGCATGAATCGCTTGGTACTTGAAAAAATGCTGAAAAAATCAGGTGATATAACCCTTGCTATTGATGGTAATGACGCGTTAAAAGTTCTTGAAAAAAGCAGTAAATCGGGGCAAAAGTTTGATGTGATGCTTATTGATATCAACCTCCCTGAACCATGGGACGGTGTAATGCTGATGAAAGAAATAAAAAAAGAATTTCCATACTACAAAAACCTTCCGTTTATTGCACAAACAGCCTATGCTATGGCAGAGGATAAAGACTTATATATAGATGCCGGGTTTAATGACTATATCTCTAAGCCCATTAATAAAAACGAACTTCTCACTATGATACAACAGCAATTTGAAATATCCAAAAAGGAAACTGCTGTTGAATCATAATTTTGTAATATAATTTCATATTTAAAACTATACAAAAATGATATATAAAATTTCCAAAATAGTAAAACCTGGTGTTGTGTTTGGTGATGACTTACAGACCATCCTCACGATTGCCAAGGAAAACAATTTTGCAATTCCTGCAGTCAATGTTGTTGGAACCAACTCATCAAATGCTGTAATGGAAGCAGCAAAAATTGTAAACTCACCTGTAATTATACAGTTTTCAAACGGTGGTGGAGCTTTTTATGCAGGAAAAGGGTTGTTGAATGAAAATGAAAAGGCAGCAATTGCCGGATCAGTTTCAGGAGCATTACACGTACACAAACTTGCCGAACTTTACGGTATACCTGTTATTCTTCATACCGATCACGCAGCTAAAAAGCTACTACCTTGGATTGATGGATTATTAGATGCCGGAGAAGAATATTTTAAGACAAACGGCAAGCCTATGTTCAGCTCACACATGCTCGATCTTTCAGAAGAACCCTTAGTGGAAAATATTGAAATATCAAAAAGATATCTCGAGCGTATGAGTAAAATTGGCATGACTCTCGAAATAGAATTGGGTATAACCGGTGGAGAAGAAGATGGTGTAGATAACACAGATGTCGACAGCTCAAAACTATACACTCAACCTGAAGAAGTTGCTAAAGCTTATGAAATGCTTTCGCAAGTTAGCAGTAATTTTACCATCGCTGCAGCATTTGGAAATGTTCATGGTGTTTATAAACCAGGAAATGTTAAACTTGAACCCATAATTCTTAAAAACTCACAAAATTATATACGCGAAAAATTCGGAACAGAATATAACCCTGTAAATTTTGTTTTCCATGGTGGATCCGGTTCTGAACCGGAAAAAATAAAGGAAGCCATTTCGTACGGTGTAATTAAAATGAATATTGACACCGATACTCAATGGGCTGCATGGGATGGTGTACGTACTTATGAAGCTAAGCACCATGCCTATTTACAATCCCAAATCGGAAATCCTGAAAGCGAAGATGCTCCTAACAAGAAATACTACGACCCCAGAAAATGGCTTCGCGCCGGGGAACAATCAATGGTAGAAAGGCTTAAGCGTGCTTATGAGGAACTGAATTGTGTTAACCGGTATTAGTTCATATGCTACACTACCCTGCTAAAATACTGCTCGCATTTGGTGAAACTTTTAACGTTAGCAGCAATGAGTTTTACAATTGGTTACTGGAAAATGGATATCCCGAGTTGGCGGCTCTTAGTAGCGGGATAAGAGGAAGCAGGGAGGCCATTAATTGGTTACTAAAAAACAATTATCCACAATACGCAGCTTTGGATGGCGCAATAGATAACAAACCAGATGCATACGCATGGTTGCGAAAAAATGAATTTGACTTTCTTGTAGTATTTGCCGATGCAATAAATGAAAAACCTGAAGCTATTGCATGGTTAAATAAAAACGATTTGAAGATATTTATTGTGCTTGCCGCAAAAATAAATAGCTATCGCAATAATCAAACATTTGATTATCATAAGTTGCATTTTTAAAGACTTTATTTAAAGTAGTCCTTCAAGCATCAGCTTTTGGTGCACCGGGGAGCCAGGAGTCAGGTACCAGGAGTAGCAATCACAATCCTGAATCCTGATTCTTGCCACACTTCACATAGTGCTGTTTTATATTGGGTAATCCTTAAAAATCTTTCCCGACTTCATTAGTATGTCTACATATTGTGCTCTACGATAGGCAAATGGATCATCGATTTTTTTCTGCGACAAGTTACCTCTAAACTCATCAAGGGTATGGTATTGTTTGTTGGCCATCCAAATTTCCATATCCTCAAGCATTTTTGTAATCTGCTGCGGTCCATGTTTATAAACGGTACTTACAACCTCAACAACATTAGCACCGGCTAATATCATCTTTATCACATCTTCCCCAGTAAACACACCTCTGTTTGCACATATATCGGCATTAATATTATCATATAACAAACCTACATAGCGTAAAGGTAAACGGTTATCGTATTCCGAACTAAAGTTTGGCGCAAAGCTCATTTTTTCGAGATTAATATTGATATCTGGATGAAAAAGCCTGTTAAAAAGAACAAAACCATCAACACCTTTTCGATCCATTTCACGAAAAGTATATAACGGGTTTGTGTAAAACGGACTTAGTTTAACACTTACTGGAATACTAACAGATTTTTTAACAATCTCAATAATATCAAGCTCAGCGTTAATAATTGAGCGACCCTCCATCTCGAAATCCTTAGGGTTATTGTAAAAGTTCAACTCAAGAGCATCAGCACCTGCATTTTCTAGTTTCTTAGCATATTCTTGCCAGCTATCATCATAAATAGCATTCAAACTGGCAATAACAGGAATGTTAACAGCCTTTTTAGCCTCAGCAAACTGCAATAAAAAATCTTCAGGACCTGAGTCGAATGTATCATTAAATCCCGATGCCATTTCTGCATGACGCTCATCAATGCCTGACATTGTTTGATCCATTTCAAGGTTTTCCAGATGTATTTGCTCTTCAAATAAAGATTTATATACAATTGCAGCAGCACCGGCGGCCTCAAGCTTCTTCATTGTCTCAAGGTTGGTTACAAGATTGCTTGCCCCAATAATTATTGGGTTTTTCAATTCTAATCCTAAGTATTTTGTTGATAAGTCCATAACATATTTTTTAACATTATTATTGTAGGTTGTAAATTTACGACAATTTCATTTCCTATCTAACAGCTTGCAATCTAAATTGATTTTAAATTGCATATTTATTAAAACTAATTAGCGAAAACAAGCCACTTAAATTGTTGAATTGAGTAAATTCGCAAAAATTATAAAAAGGATCATTTTTACTCCTTTATAAAGATACAGATATGAACAGAAAGAAAAAATTTATTACTTGTGAAGGCAACTATGCTGCCTCACATATTGCTTATATGTTTAGCGAAGTTGCTGCTATTTATCCTATTACTCCATCATCTGACATGGCCGAGTACATCGACCTTTGGTCTGCCAATGGCCGGAAGAATATTTTTGGTGAAACCGTAAAAGTTACTGAAATGCAATCGGAAGGTGGCGCTTCAGGGGCATTGCACGGATCGTTGCAGGCGGGTGCTTTAGCAAGTACATTTACTGCTTCACAGGGATTATTGCTGATGATACCAAATATGTATAAAATGGCTGGCGAATTGCTACCAGCAGTTTTTCATGTTAGTGCTCGAAGCCTTGCGGCTCAAGCTCTTTCAATTTTTGGCGATCATAGCGATGTTATGAGTGTACGTCAGGCAGGCTTTGCCATGCTTGCAACGGGTAGTGCACAGGAAATTATGGACATCGCAGGTATTGCTCATCTTACAGCAATTAAATCCAGAATACCTTTTATTCATTTTTTCGATGGTTTCAGAACCTCTCATGAATTAATGAAGGTAGAAGCGATGAATCAGAATGATATGGCCAAACTAGTTGATTATGATGCACTCCAAAGATTTAGGGATAATGCCCTAAATCCTGAACATCCCGTTACAAGAGGAACTGCACAAAATCCTGATATTTACTTCCAATCGAGAGAAGCTTCGTCTAAGTTTTATGATGTTATTCCTGATATGGTTGAAGATTATATGCAGGAAATTAATAAGATAACCGGTCGTGAGTATCATCCATTTACTTATTACGGTGCCGAAGATGCCGAAAACATTATTGTTGCTATTGGATCGATTACAGAAGTTATAAAAGAAGTAATTGATTATAAAAATGCTACTGGCGAAAAATTAGGGCTTATAACTGTTCATCTTTACAGGCCGTTTTCAGAAAAATACTTCATGAAAGTTTTACCGAAAACCGTTAAAAGAATTGCCGTATTAGACAGAACAAAGGAAATTGGTGCCAATGGTGAACCTTTATACCTCGACATCAGGGGTATGTTCTATGAAAAAGATACTGCCCCTATGATTGTTGGAGGACGTTATGGATTAAGCTCGAAGGATACAACACCTGCTATGATGATTTCGGTGTACGATAACCTGGCATCTAAAAATCCTAAAAATGGTTTTACGGTAGGAATAGTTGATGATGTTAAGCATACATCATTACCGTTATTACCAGAAATAAGTGTTGCTCCGAAAGGTACTTACGAAGCTAAATTCTATGGTTTAGGCGCGGATGGTACTGTAGGTGCCAACAAAAACTCAATCAAAATTATTGGCGATTCAACCAACAAATACTGCCAGGCTTATTTCTCATACGATTCCAAAAAATCTGGCGGTATAACTATTTCACACCTTAGGTTCGGCGATAACCCTATCCGTTCTCATTACTTGGTGGGAACTCCTGATTTTGTAGCCTGTCATGTGCCTGCATATCTCGAAAAATATGATATGCTTAAAGGTCTTAAAAAGGGAGGAACATTCCTGCTCAACAGCATATGGGATACTGAAGAAACAAAAAAGAGACTTCCCGATCATATGAAGAAATATCTTGCTGAAAATGATATTACCACCTACATCATTAATGCAACAGAGATTGCTCATAGAATAGGTCTTGGAAACCGTACAAATACAATCATGCAATCGGCTTTCTTTAAAGTTGCTGAAGTAATACCTTATGAAAATGCTGTAAATGAGATGAAAACAGCCATTATGAAAACTTACGGCAGTAAAGGTGAAGAAATTGTAAACATGAATTATGCCGCTGTTGATGCAGGTGATGATGTAGTAAAAATTGACATTCCTGATGAATGGAAAGGTATTGTTGTTAGTCCAAAGGTAGATAACAAAAATATACCTGACTTCATAAAAAATGTTGCCAATCCAATAAACTTACAAAAGGGCGACACTTTACCTGTTAGTACTTTTAATGGTCGTGAAGATGGCACTTTTCCTGCAGGTACTACAGCTTACGAAAAACGTGGTGTTGCTTCCGATGTACCTGAGTGGTTAGAAGAAAACTGTATCCAGTGTAACCAATGTTCATATGTTTGTCCTCATGCTGCAATTCGGCCCTTCTTGTTAACAGATGAAGAAGCTGGCAATGCTCCTGATGGCACAAAAGTTCTTCAGGGTGCCGGCCCGATTAAGGCCTATAAATATAAAATACAAGTAAGTGTACTTGATTGTACTGGTTGTGGCATTTGTGTGGAAGTTTGTCCGTCGAAAGAAAATTCTCTTGTAATGAAACCTATTGGTACCCAATTTGATGAAATTGACAAGTGGAACTATATGCACGATAAAGTTGGTTACAAAGAGAATGTAGTTGACAAAGATAAGAGTGTTAAAAACAGCCAGTTTGCTCAGCCATTATTCGAATTTTCAGGTGCATGTTCAGGTTGTGGTGAAACACCATATATAAAAACTATTACTCAACTGTTTGGCGAAAGAATGATGATAGCTAATGCTACTGGTTGTTCTTCAATTTACGGAGGTTCTGCACCTTCAACACCTTATTGCAAACATGCAGTATCAGGCAAAGGACCTTCCTGGGCTAATTCATTGTTTGAAGATAATGCTGAATTCGGCTACGGAATGGCTCTTGGCACTGAAAAACTGCGAGATCGTCTTACCATCAAAATGACTGATGCAATCGGTAGTAGTGGTTTTACAGATGCTTCAAAACAAGCGATGCAGACATGGATTGACAATAAAAACAATGCAAATGCATCTGTATCAGCTTCTGAAAATGTGGTTGCAACTCTAAGCAAAGAAAACGACCCTCTTGCAAAAGAGATGCTTGCCCTTGAACAATACTTGATCAAAAAATCGCAATGGATATTTGGTGGTGACGGATGGGCCTATGACATTGGATTTGGAGGATTAGACCATGTTCTTGCCTCAGGCGAAGATGTAAACGTGCTTGTTATGGATACTGAAGTATATTCAAATACCGGCGGCCAGGCTTCAAAGTCAACTCCAACGGGTTCGGTTGCCAAGTTTGCAGCATCAGGCAAAAAGATAAGGAAAAAAGACCTTGGCGCAATGGCAATGACCTACGGTTATGTTTACGTTGCACAAATTGCGATGGGAGCTAGCCAATCGCAGGCATTTAAGGCCATAAAAGAAGCAGAGGCCTATCCTGGTCCATCTCTCATTATTGCATATTCACCTTGTATTGCACATGGAATTAAAGGAGGAATGAGTGGAGCAATGAATGAAGAAAAATATGCTGTTGAAGCCGGATACTGGCATAATTACAGATTTAACCCCATGTTAGAGAACGAAGGTAAAAACCCATTTACTCTTGATTCAAAGGAGCCTGATTGGTCGAAATATCAAGAGTTCCTTAACAATGAGGTTAGATATGCTTCACTTAAGAAATCATTTCCTAAGGAAGCACGCAAGCTATTTGCACGCAATGAAGATGATGCCAAATGGAAATATAGAAATTACATTAGGCAGGCGAATATCGATTATTCGAAATAATCATTAAACTCTAAACCAAAAAAGGATGCTTTCTTCAAAGCATCCTTTTTTTTAATTTCTATTAGCTTTCTTTTCTCTTTTTTCTGCCTTTTTTTCTTTTGCGCTTTTTTGCGCATCTTTTTTTACGTTTTTCTTTGCGTCTTGTGATTTAGCCATGATCGTTCAATTTAGATATTTGTAATTAGTTTTTTGATTCAATAATAAACTAATTCACTTCCATGAAAAAAGGCATTCTTGCTTGCACGCCTTTCATGTTTTTTAAAGTCTGCATTTTTTGATAATACGTGTAATATTCACCCAGCTCATGTTTTACAATTTTTTGGCTGGCCTGACCTGTTAACTCATCCATAAGCTGTTCGAGGAATTCTTTTCTTTTTGGATAAGTTGAGATACGGTAGTTGTCGCCCAAATCGGCTTTTTCAGCTGCATAGGCGATAGCATCTTCAATACCACCAAAATCATCAACTAAACCTAGGTCTTTTGCATCCACTCCCGACCATACACGTCCTTTAGCAATACTGTCAACATAGGCAATATCTAAGTTACGAGTACGTGCAACTAACTCAGTAAAGTCGGTATAAATTTTAGTGACAAGTTCATCAAGCTTAGCATGTTGAAAAGGACTAAGGGGTTTCATAACATCAAGAAAATCAGAATTTTCATTTGTCATAACATCATCAATATTAATACCCAGCTTGTTTTTGAAAAGACCTTCAAGATTTGGAATAATTCCAAACACACCTATTGAACCAGTTATGGTTGTTGGTTGTGCAAAAATGTAATTTGCATTGGTTGAAATCCAGTAACCCCCAGATGCGGCAAGGTTACCCATTGAAACTATAATTGGTTTGTCGTTACCGGCAAGTTCCACTTCGCGCCTTATAACCTCAGATGCAAGGGCATCGCCACCAGGAGAATTAACCCTGAAAACAATTGCCTTTACCATTTCATCTTTCCGGGCTTCGCTAATAGCTTTTGCAATCACAACCGATCCAATATTTTGTTCATCGCCTTTTCCCTGAACTATTGCACCTTCTGCAAAAACAATAGCTATTTTATTCCTTTTTAACCCTTTGTCATCTTTAACCTTTGCCTTTGTGTATTTATTAAAAGCAACATAATGAAGCTTTTCGTCTTCCTTACGACCAGTTTTTTCTTTTAGTTTTGAAATAACTTCATCGCGATAAATGGCGGCGTCAACAATGTTATAATCAACAGCCTTTTGTGCGGTTGTGAGCTCAAGTTTATCAGCAATAGCCATAAGTTCGTCAACGCCAATTCCTCTGCTGTCTGAAATTGATGTAATTATTTTACCCCATATTGAATTAAGCAGTTCCTGAGTTTGTTTGCGGTTTGCCTCACTTATATGATCAAGCATGAATGGTTCAACAGCACTTTTGTATTTATTATCCGGGCCCCTAACTATTTGCATATCAATATCCAATTTTTTGAGCATGTCTTTAAAAAACATTAGCTGGGCATGGAGTCCTTTAAAAAGTATTAGCCCCTCAGCATTAAGGTAAATTTCATCAGCTACGCTTGCCAGGTAATATGCTTTCTGATCATAACCATTAGCATAGCTAACAATAAACTTTCCCGACTCTTTAAATTCCTTTAGCTTATTTCTTATCTCTTCCGATGTAGCTATACCTGCAGGAATAGTTTCCATATCCATAAAAATACCATCAATTCTGGAGTCGTTGGCTGCTTTATCAATATTTTTGAGAATATCGTATAAACCAATAGGTTTTTTCGATTGCATCGTGGTAAAATCAAATCCTTCAAAAGGATTATCAGATGTTCTGTCCTTAATTTCCGCATTCCATTCAATATGTAATATCGAATGTTCTTTTACTTTAACCTCCTCATCTCCAGACATTGTAACAAGTGAGGCAATCATTCCTGCAAATAGCAAAAAAATGAAAATAAACGTAAGTATAGTGCCTACGAAAGAGGCAAACATAAATTTAAAAAACTGTTTCATGATAAATATTTTTTAATGATAATTCCGAAAGTACAATATTAACAAATAACTGTGAATAAAAAAACAGTAATCATGTAAAATATTGCTATATGATTTAGACATTTATCGCATGGCAAAATTCACAGCTGCGTATACCGATCTGCTGATTCCTGTCAGGAAATTCTTGCTGACATTTTTGTTTATATTATTTAGTTTCGGGTCATATACTTATTCTGAAATAGCAATTCATCCTACAGAGCCTATAAAAAGAACCACCACTAATTTATTATTTTTAAATTCATTCAATTCTGATTTTTCGCTATATTATTTAACCACAGGCACATATTTAAAACGAAACTCTGAAAAAAAAGTAATCTTTAATGTACCATCCGAAAGTATTATGGATGAGGGTAAGATAAAATCATCAACACTTGCCAGATTTTTAATAAACAATAATCAAAATATTGATTTTTCATATGTGCAAACGCTTGCTGATTTATACATTGAAGAAGCTAGTTTTGAAGGCGTAAACCCCGATATTGCATTTACTCAGATGTGTCATGAAACCGGATTCCTTAGATTTGATGGAGATGTTGATCATCATCAAAATAATTTTTGCGGACTTGGAGTTACAGGCAATGGTGTTAAAGGTCTCTCGTTTAAAGATATTCGCCATGGAATAAGAGCTCATATTCAACACCTTAAAGCTTATGCATCAACTCAGGAGCTCAATAACAAACTTGTGGATGCGAGATTTTATCTTGTTAAGAGGGGTAGTGTAACACATTTGGGCGGTCTGACCGGAAAATGGGCAACTGATATTAAGTACGATAAAAAAATCAGAAGGTTATTAAACCGTTTATACAAGCTATCCTGATAGTACCAGATAATCAATATAATTCCAAGAATTATCCCAACCCGAAATAACGACCCATTTCACACTTCTAAGTCCAAGGGTAATTTAGAAGGTGTTATCTATCAAAAATTTTATGGAGTGTAAGTATGTAAAATTTTAAAGAGTTCAACTGTTTTTTGGGTGTTTAGATTTGCTAATTTTGTTTCTTTCTTATTATAAAAAATTATTGGATTGAATCAGGTATTTTTACTATTAGGGAGCAACATTGAACCAAGAATTAAATATCTTGAAGAAGCGGAGAAAAAAATATCCAAGTATATCGGTAATATTGTACGTTGGTCCGCAATTTATGAATCCGAGCCGTTGGGGTTTAGCGCAAATACAACTTTTTTAAACCGTGTACTATTAGTTTACTGCAAGTTATCAGCAATAGATATTCTTTATAAAATACTAGACATCGAACAAGAAATGGGAAGAATAAGATCATCTTTAGGTTATTCATCACGCACTATCGATATTGATATTCTGTATTTTAACAACGATATTATCAAAACAGAGAATATTACTATACCGCATCCAAGATTGCATAAGCGTAAGTTTACCCTTAAACCTCTTTCTGAAATCGCTCCTCATTTTATTCATCCGGTACTAAATCATAATAATAAAATGCTATTGGATAACTGTTCAGATGACTCTGAAGTTGACATTTATAAATTTCAGCAGACAGATGAAATATAACTTTATTGCCATAGAAGGAAACATTGGGGCGGGAAAAACATCCCTTGCCTCGCTTATAGCGAATGATTTTAATGCAAAACTAATACTTGAGCAGTTTGAGGACAATTCATTCCTGCCAAAATTCTATCAGGAACCTGACAAATATGCCTTTCCATTGGAGATGTCGTTTTTGGCTGCAAGGTTTCAGCAGTTAAAGGATCAGCTCGGACCTCAGGATTTATTCAAATCGTTTACTATTAGCGACTATTATATTGTTAAATCACTAATTTTTGCGCAAAAAACTCTCGCCGAGGATGAGTTAAAGCTTTATACCCGTTTCTTCAATATTATTCAACAGCAGTTACCAATGCCCGATTTATTTATCTATTTACATGTAATAACACCTAAGCTTCAGGAAAATATTAAAATCAGAGGCAGGTCGTATGAACAGAATATAAAAGGTGAATATTTAGAAAAAATCCAGGATGGATATTTTGAATACATCAAGCAGCAAAGCAAGTTTCCGGTTTTGATAATCGACACAAATAACGTTGATTTTGTTCATAACAAGAAACATTATAATAACATTGTATCTATCATCAGCAAAGATTATTTACCGGGAGTATATCGGATACTTTTATAGACAAAAAAATCACTTGATGACTTTCTTTTCTATAAACTCTATCTTAGCTTTAGTAAAGACAATATTATCATAGCCGATGGAAACTATTGATTTAATTTTATTTTCATCAGTTTTTTTGTTTGAGATTGTAAAAACCAATTGAGGCGAATTACCTGGAATTATAGGTACAAGATATTTAACCTGACCGATTTTCTTCATAAAAAGTTTTTTGTCAATATTTTTTTCTACCAGCTCTTTTACAATTTGAAGTTGAATTACTCCTGGTACTACAGGCTTGCCGGGGAAATGTCCATTATAAACTTCATGGTCTACATTAAGTTTAATGGTTGCAGTAATATCTAAGCCATTTGAAGCTACTTCTATTGTTTTGTAAAAACCTTTAATTAGCATAATGTAATAATTTTCAAATATTTTTAATTCGGAGTACTATAATGGATTACAAATCCAATCCTCATTACATCCGGATTACAAATCCGGCTGAGCAGGAATCCTCTTTAAATCCGGATTGCAAATCCGGATGAGCAGGATTATCAACTTTTATGGTTTCGCCAACAGTATCAAACTATGATTGATATTTCTAAATTGATTATAAATAAGCACATTGCGTATTTCCCTTTTCTGACTTCCTTTTCTTAATAATATTTCAGGAATCTTGTTTTCCTTTAAAATTCTTGATGCAACCCACATAGCAAATGATGTTGAAGTATCGTATTCCCCACAAAGGTGTTTATAATATGTAATTATATTATTTGCAAACATCCTATTTTCAATATGATTGTAGATACTATCAAATTCGCTATCTCCATTATTCCCCTGAATTACCAAATCGATATCACTTACCAATAAAGAATGATTTTTTATGAATGATAAAATCCGATTTTCAATAACTCTATTGTTTGTAGGTTTAAAAAACATATCAACACCAATTACCTTCGCATAAGAATTTTCAGTTATATTATTTGATAGCACAAAAAATGAACTCCCCTCGCCCGCCTGTGCACCTTTTTGATTATCAACTAACACTTTCGGGTTGCTCACAGGATTGGTTTTGTAATAATCAATTTTAGTTTTTATTAACCAGCTTTCCTCAGTAATTTCATCAAATCCACCTAGCAAGATATTTTTAGCCTTTTTTTCTTCTAACAAAAGCATACTATCTAGCAGTGCACTCTCGAAACTGAAGGTGCGATGTACGTATGTAAGGTTATAGTTGTGATTCTTCTGCCCTAGCGCAATTGAACCACCTACTGTATTGTGTGTTGATTGAATAAACGAAGTGGGTGTTAGCAATCCCTCGTTATTTTCAATCATTGAATTCAAGAACTTTTCAGTATCTACCTGGCATCCCATACCAGTTCCTGTTAAAATTGCATCTGGTTTGCCGATATCAGCATCCTGCAATGCAACAGTAGAGGAAACAATACCCATGCGCACGATTTTACTCATACGGCGTAGTAATTTTGGATCTATAAAATCACGATAGTCAGGTTTGAGAATCTCCAAAAACCTGCTTTCTGTTTCTGCAATGTCTTCGAGGAAAGTATCTTTTACCAGAGTATTTTGAGGTGAAACACATCCGGCACCAATTATATAAACAGGGCTTTTGCTTTTGACAATTAGTGGTTGCGTTTCATTTACTGCATTATTTTTTATTGCAGAAAAAACCACAGATGAATCGTTACCTCCAAAACCAAATGAATTAGTAAGTACGTGTTCGACTTTGTTAAGTTTTGTGACATCCGAAACCGGTACAATTCCAATTTCCTTAATTGCATTCTCAAAATTAATATTTGGAAATGCGACTTTGTAATTGAGAGAAAGTATTGCAATTACCGATTCGATTACTCCTGCAGCACCAAGGGCGTGTCCTGTAAATGCTTTTGTCGAGCTGAAGGGCGGAATATTTTCACCAAACAGTCGTATTATTGCTTTCCCTTCTGTTAGGTCGTTGTTGTCGGTACCCGTTCCGTGGGCGTTAATATAATCAATGTTTGAAGGTAAAATTCCAGCCACATCCAAAGCATTTTGCATAGCAAGGAAAGGTCCCTCACCATTTTCTGAGGATGCTGTTTGATGGTGAGCATCATTAGCATTTGCATAACCGCTTACTTCGGCATAAATCTTTTTTCCGGAAGCAATAGCAGATTCCATTTCTTCAAGAACAAGATAAGCAGAGCCCTCACCAAGATTAAGTCCCATACGGGTATTATCGAAGGGTCTACAATGTTCCTTATCGAGAATCATCAGCGTATTGAAACCATTTAGCGTAAATTTTGATAGTGCATCAGTTCCGCCAACAACTGCAATTTTTGTGTGGCCATTTTTGATTAGCCGTGTACCAAACATCACACTATTCAATGAAGATGAACAAGCCGTACTGATTGTTGTAATCAAACCGTTTAAGCCACATTGTTCGGCAATCATTTCCGTGCTGTTGCCAACGTGGTGGGTATCAATATATTTATGATGTACCGCTTCGGTTAGCAAATCCTTGTAGTATAACTCGCTGCGATCCATACCGCCAACTGTACTTGCCGAAACAAGGGCAACATTTTTATTAACATCAATCCCGGAATCACTAATAGCCTGCTTTGCTGCGATTATGCCAAGTAAGGAGGTTCTTGTCCATGTTGATTTTTTACCAACCCCGGCAAGCTCAATTAATTCATTATGAGTAAGTTTGATTTCTCCAACCAAAAACTCATGTTTATGAATCGTTTCAAGTATATCAATATTGCCAATTCCGCTCCTTTTTTCAATGAGTGAATTAAAAGTTTCCTGAAGGTTATTACCTATGGAGCTTATAATTCCGATGCCGGTTACAACGACCCTGATCATTATTTTTGGTTCTCCTTGATATACTTGGCCATAGTACTAAGAGAGAAGAATATTTTTTGCCCGTCTTTAGGGTTTTGAATTTTAATACCATATTCCTTTTCCAAAAGAACAATTAGTTCCAATGCATCTATCGAATCAAGTCCAAGACCTTCCCCAAATAATGGTTCTTCAGGATCGATATCTTCCGGCGCCATATCTTCAAGATTCAACTGCTCTATAATCTGTAATTTCAATTTCTCTATAAGCTCTTCCATCTGTATATCAATAAATTAAATTGTATAATTTGTTTATTTCAAATGCATTATGTAGAATATTTCCTTCGTTTGAAACCCAATACAAAAAGGCCTCATAATCATTTTCCGACTGATTAACCCATCCGCCAACAAACGCGTTTGCTTTATGAGCCAAATATAAGCTATTGATATGATTTGTAATTATGTCGGCTTTAAAATTTTCCACAATAAAAAAAGCATTCTCCCCTCGTAATTTGTGCCTGATTGAAATTTCACCGATCATAATGTTTGGGAGGGTGTATACAAACAACGACGGGCTCGGAAAAAAGTTATTATAATCATCAATTGTAAGCTGATGGTTTAAATCAGTAACTAGTGTTGAATGCGAATTTGATAGTATTACGGCAATATCTTCCTCATTATACACTGTAAGATTAACGCCTGAAAGCAACACTTCTGCAGCAAGAAAACCAAGTTTACTTATTTCATCCATCTTGAAAAACTTGTTGTAAGAAGGTTTAATATATCTATACCCTGATTTTGCAAATAAGCTCAAACTATCAGCTACTTTATCGGAATACAAAAGTTTACCATCAACAAAAATGCGGTTGTTTTTAATATGGCAGTAACTATTAATGAATAATTCCTTCATAGCTAATTGTCAAACTTTCGATATTATCAACGCAGCATTGCTTCCTCCAAATCCCGAGGCCATTTTTAAACAAGTATTGATCTCCATATTAAAAGTATGGTTGATAATGTTTATTGGATGGCTTATACCCAATTCTTCAAATCCGGCAGTTTTTAGTAGTATATTTTGCCTCATTTCTTCCAACAATATAACCGTTTCAATTATCCCGGCTGCGCCAAGTGTATGACCTAAATAACCTTTAATGCTATTTACAGGAACACTTTCAAGATGATGCCGATCTATAGAAATACTTTCCATCTCATCGTTGTATGGAGTTGCCGTACCATGTGAAGATATGTGATCAATTTGTTCAGGTTTAATATTTGACTGAAATATTGCTTTTTTAATTGCAATATATGAACCATCGCCCTTGCGGGATGGGCCTGAAATATGGTTAGCATCATTTGCCGTTGCACCACCTTTAAATATAATGTTTTGCCGGTGCATATTTTTGTGTTTGCTAAGAATTACCGTTCCGGCGGCTTCTCCCAAAGATAAGCCATCACGATTTTTGTCAAATGGTTTACAAGCGGTAGGACTTAACGACATAAACGACATAAAACCACTAACTACAAATCTGGTAACTAAATCACCCCCGGTTACTATTACATTGTCGAATTGTTCACTTTCAATATACATTGCAGCAATATTTATTGCTAGCGCGCCTGAAATACAAGCATTTGAAACGACGATTACCTTATTAGGGTTTCCAAAAAAATCTTGAATTATGTCACCTAATTTCCAAAGTAGTATACGTTCGGGTTCAAAAGTTTCTTCATTTTCGTTGGATACAAGGTTGATATTGCCTTTGGTAGTTGACAGTATAATTGCTGTACGTGAAGAATGAATTTCGATATCGGTTAAAGATAATGCATCATTAACCGAAACAATAATCATCTTTTCAAGTTTAGTATAACTGTTATTGTTGGAATATTGATCAGCAATAATTTGAAACTCTTTGTTAAGCCTCTCTTCATCAATCATTGAAGCGGGGAATGCTTTGGGATAATACTTTTGATCAACTATAGTTTTAATACCAACTTCACCGCTTACCATCGAAAAGAAATTTTCTTCAGTACCGAAGCCAAGTGATGAAATAATGTTGTCGGATCTAAAATAAACCATTTGCAATTATTCTTATAATCCAACTTTCTTTTTCCAATCTAACAAAAATTGTGGCGGATATAGTATCATTTCCTTGTTAATATCGATAAAAACCTGTGTGCTTTCAGAAGTTGCGACTAATTCATTATCCGACTTTCTGAATATCCTGAACTTGAAGATCATTTTTGCTGATTCGCTATTAACAAATTCTGTTTCAATTAGTAACACATCGCCATACTGCACCTGCTTTTTAAAATCGATATTCATATTAACAACCGGTGCCATAACATTATGCTTATAAATATCGAGATAAGATATGCCATATTTTTTACCAAAGGATTCGCGACCTTCTTCAATATATTTTACGTAGTTACCGTGCCATACAATTCCCATTGAATCCACTTCTCCAAAACGTACTACTACTTCAGTTGTGTCTGTTAAAATTTTACTCATTGTTTTGCGATAACTTGCAAAAGTATGTAATTTGACATTCAATTAAAAATGCCTTAATTTTGTCAATCTGCTTAAACCCATAAACTCAGATATGAAAAAAGCAGCTATCATTTTAATAATTGCACTTATTGTTTTGATGCCTTCACATTTGAAATCACAAAATAATTATGTAGTAGGTTTTGCATTTGTTGGAATAGTATTGAATCAGGCATCTATTTCTTATGAATATTCATTGAACAAGAACAACTCACTTGGTGTACAGGCAACTAGTTCACTATTATGGTTTTATGCCCCAAACTATTCATCAGATAAAATAGTTGCGTATTACAGATATTATTTTAATCCCAAACCTTCCAAGGGGATTACTTATTTTGCTCATGCTGAAGCCGGCTACTATAATTTTTATGAATATTACCTAGATTCATTTGATCATTATACGATCAGCAATAATATATCAATGGGCTATTTAATTGGAGGAAGACGATATTTTGGAACGTCAGAGATGTGGTTTTCTGATTTTGCATTAGGAGTAAACCTTGGGTACAGAATGCATGGAGGTGATGGACAATGGGATTATGATGGGGATTATAATCAATGGTATTATAGAGAATACCCCCCTGATAGATTTGTCATACTACCAAGAGTGATTGTTGAAGTTGGATTTAGGTTTTAGTTCAAAACTCAATATCTTTCAATTGATCTAATTGATTAGTACTGAGCCCTTGAGGCAATGTGCCAACTGCAGCACACATCAAATAAATTTTAGTTGCCTTGGCAATAATATCAATCAAGTCGTAACAATCGTTGAGGTTGGAGGCAATACTAAAAACTCCATGTTTTTCCCATAAAGCAATTGAATGATATTTCAGGGCTTCCACTGTGGCTGTCGCTATTTCGGATGAGCCCGGTAATTCAAACGGGACAAAACCAACCCCTGTGGGGATAAACATTATTGTTTCGGGATGCATTTGCCAAAGCATATTATTAAACCTGTCTTGATCACAGTATTTTTCAATATGTGTAAGCGCAATCAACTCGGTAACATGAGAATGCATTACAGCTCTTTCATTACTGCTCCTTTGTGCTATCATACTGTGAATTGCAAGGTGTGTTGGTAATTCGGAAGTGGGCGTTACCAGCGCAACTGAAAGAATAGAGTACATGTCGCCCTTGGAGTTTATTTTAAACACAACTGTATTTTCGGCAGGTGATCGGGCAATATCCCTCATTCGTTTGCCCTTACCGGTAACGATAAATACTTTATTGGCAAGTTCAGTATAAGGTTTGGGAAGTGGATAATGTTTGCCGGAATTTATTTCAAAGTCCAAATCAACCAGAATAGAAAAATTACCAGCATTTTTTTCGGCCCAGCCATTTTTGTGGAGTAATCCGGCAACTTCTGATATTTCGTTATAAACAACTGTTAGCGAGGACATGGTTTTGATATTAGATTGTTTAATTTTCTTTACGGCTCATATTATAATACCATGCAATGCAAATACAAATTAAGAAGAAAATCATAAGCATTGCAACGTAATAAAGTATTTCGGAAATGCCTGCATTTCTTAAAAAAACATCATAATAACCGTTAAGAGCCCAGTTGAGTGGAGAAAATTTACTTACCAACTGCATTGTTTCAGACATGATAAACACCGGTACCCAAATACCACCAATGGCAGCAAATATCACTACCGAAATTGAACCAAATATTGATGATTGCTCCTGAGATGTGGCAATAGATCCTATAACAACTCCATATCCCGCCGCTGCTAATGCAACCGATGCGGTTAGAAGTATCAAAGCAGAGTAGCTATCTCCGACAATAAGTTGCGGTAAACCAATTAATGGCAGAATTAACACTCCTATCAGTAGCATTGTTGCTGCCTGTAATAAACCAACAACGAAAAAAGTAGTTATCTTTCCCAGGATAAAAGGTAAATTTGAACCCGCCATAATTCTAAGCCTCATTGAAACACCACTTTCCCTTTCCTTAATAATATTACCTGCCAAGGGGATAACAATGAAAAACATAGCGAAGATTGTCCAGGCCGGAACATTGTGTTGAACCGAGTTTGGAACAACTATAACCTCATCATTAATACTTGCATACGCTGATTCAATCTCAACCAGATTAGTGAAATTCGCTTTATTTTTAATTTCCATACCCAACAATTCGCGGAAAAGCGATGAATAAATGCCAAACAATATTTTTGCTTCAACAGCTGACGAGAACTCATGTAAAGCACTGGTAATAGATTGTTTGAAAGAATTTTTCGTGATCGGGTCGAAGTAGCTTTCAATCTTTGCAGCATTTTGCAATAACAAAGGTTCATCACCAAAAATAAGATCTTCTTTTTCCGGAAGGAGTTGAACAATATTGAATTTGATATTGTTGCGCAATACATTTGTTGCATTTTTATGGATAACAACGCCAATTTGAAAAGCACCTTTGGCAACCTGCATTTTCAGCTCATTTTCGGATTGTTCACCAATATCCGGCTGTTCGGTAACTTTAAAAAACTTCGACTTTTTTAAGCCTTCAACAATATTAATTCCGAAAGTATCTTTATCATAGTTTAATACAAGAATTGGCAACTTTTTTTCTTCAAGAGCTTTAAAGGTTGAATCCTGCAACAACGTCATTATAATTATCAGAGCTGCCGGCATTAAAAAAAGCATTGCTAATCCAGCTTTGTCGCGTGACAAGATTATAAAATCTTTAATTGTTGATGCCAGGTATTTTAACATGAATGCAAGATTAGAGGGAGATAGGTGGTATAAAGGTATAGGGGCAAAGTATGACGAACCGGAATGATTTCTCTTAATCCCTCATATACTCTTATTTCCAAAATTACATTAGTCTCCATATTAATACGTTTACCATAATTCCATTAATCCCTCAAACTTCTGCCTGTTATTTCCAAAAAAACATCTTCCAAATTGTAGCAATTGCTATATTTTCTTAATAATCCTGCAGGGCTGCCTTCAATAATTATTTTCCCCATATCAATTATGGCAATCTTGGTGCAAAATTTTTCAGCCTCTTCCATATGATGCGAAGTATATACAATTGTCGTCCCAAGTTCATTTAACTTTTTAAGGTATTCAATTATCACCGCACGCGACTGGACATCAATGCCAACAGTGGGTTCGTCAAGAAATAATATTTCAGGTGAATGCAATATGCCTGCAATTAAGTTCATTCGGCGCTTCATTCCTCCTGAATAGGTATGTATTTTTTGATGTGCTTTATTGGCGAGCCCAAAAGTTTTAATAAGTTGAATTATCTTTTCTTTAAGAATGTTACCTTTTAAGCCATACATATTTCCGAAAAATCGCAAATTTTCATAGGCTGTGAGATTAGGAAAAAGTGCTATCTCTTGCGGCACAACACCAATTATCTTTTTAATATTGTCAGCATCCGATTTAAGGTTTATGCCATTAATCATAACTTCGCCCGAAGTAGCAGTAATAAAATTACAAAGCACTGATATTATGGTAGTTTTACCGGCCCCATTAGGTCCTAATAAACCAAATATTTCACCACTTTCAACTTCTAAACTCAAGTGGTTAATGGCTAAAGTTTCGGTATTTCGGTAGCGCTTTGAAAGCTCTTTAACCTCGATGGCAATATTTTTGTCCATTTTTTACCTGATGCTCTTTTTAAGTTTTTTAAAAAACTCCTCTTCCCTGTCAGCAATGACAAGTAGTAAGTCGGCAGCCTTGTTGTAACTTTCGTCCTCAGTATTACGATTTTTTACAATACGTGCTGCTATAACGGCAAATTCTCGCCAAAGGTCACCTATTTCGGTTATTTCGTACGACAGTTTTTTCAACTCACCATTATTAATTACAATTGAAGCTTCCTGTAAAAAGGCACCATACATGTACCTGAAACCTGCACCTCCTGTACCTATCTCTTCCTGGGCACGCACAATTTGGCCAATATATGAAGCTGCCTTTTTTGGTCCGAGTTTACCTGGATAGTTTCTAACCTTTTTAGATAAAAACCTTATACCTTTTACACCAAACATTGGCAAAGGAATTGTTAACATATCTTTGCATGTATGCTTAATTCCTTTAATTATCGCACTCTCCAGGTTGATATTTTTTGGAATACGCTCAGCCCAATACATATGTCCTTCGGGTGCAAAAGTACCTTTAGCATATCTCACTCTTAACAACTCGTCGTATGTAAGAACTTCACTGCCCTCCATAATCGGGTCGCTTATAAGGTAGCTGCCATTCTGGCGGCCATAAACAACTATGTTATGTGCATTAAAATGGAACCTGTATGGATCGGGGAAATATGTGAGATGATAAACCCCCACCAACATTCCGGTTGGAATACTATTTTTCAAGTTAATATCCAGGGCCATCATAGCTTTATGAGGGTTGGAAAATTTATGTTTTTCGAATTCTACACCAAGTCGTTTTGAGATTCGTTTGAAAATTATCCCAGGGAGTGGTCTAAAAGAAGTAACCGGAATACCATTAACTTTAAGAAAAGGCATATGCGAAAAGAAAAATCCTGAACCGATACCAAACACCATAGGTTCGCTTAACTCAATGCCATAATATCGCAACAAGTTACTAACCACCCCATTTTCACAATGCGCCGATTGTTTGTGTTCGAATTTCAATTCTATATTCATTCTATTATTCGCCAGGGCTGGCTGGGAAAAGTTATTTGTATTCATCAATTGTAATTTTAACATTCCTGATTCATAGCTCTTGCTTCCTGAATCACAAAATCATTTGTGGTTATTATTTGTCATTAAGTTGATCAATATCAACAAGTTCATGTTTATTTATTCCAAATACTAAAGCGTATTTTTCGAGCACATCATCACTTAACTTCGAAAAGTTATAAGGCTTAAGATGTTTTTTAATTTTCCATTTAGGCATGTACATATATTTTGCAACTAGTGCAGTATCCATAATATTTTTCTCAATATAATAAGCTATAGGACTTAATTTGCCGTTAATTACATTTTGTCTAGCTTGCTCGATTTTTTCATTTACCCTATCCCATGCTTCTTGCATAACAGCATTTTTTGGTTCCCACCCAACTGAGGGGATGGTTGTATAATTACCATTCTCATCGAGTGAATAAACAGGCTCTTTAAATTTGCCCTGCATCATATTTGCATCATCCTGTGGTACGTCTGTGGTTTTCATAAGTTAAACTATTGTAAAAATATTTTCATTTCACACTCGGCAATTAATCTGTTGTCAAGCATAACTTCACCTTTAATAATTATAACTTTCATTAACTGATTTATTATTGTAATCTTTGTTTGCAGTTTATCATCATCGTTAGGCAGCTTATAAATGATCATATTTTTAATAGCCCCAATAAATCCAATAGCAGGCTTTTCCTCATTCTCCATTACTTTGTACCCTGCACGCAAAGCTGCCGTTTGAGCTATGTTTTCGATCAAACCAATTTCCTGGAAATAACCATTGCTACAAAAAATATTGTCTTTGCTGAGACTGAGTTTAGATATTGTAGTTGTTTTATCATTGTTTATCAGGCCATCAACCATAACCATTGGATGTTTTTGAGGAATAAGTTCAAGCACATAATTTTTATCTGCAATTATCATTTAATATTTTTTGATTTCCGAAAGAAATAATAATTTCATTTTATTTACATTATCAACTAATTTTATTAAATAATTATTCAGGTTTTCTTCCTTATTATTTAAGCGAACAATATCCTCAATTTTTCTAACATCTTCAAGAATATCATTCATCTCGAACACGTCAAGCGATGGCTTTATTCTATGTGTAATTTTTAATATTTCTTCCCATTGTTCTTTGTAAGCCAGTTCTTGCAGTTGCATAATATCTGGTGGCACAGTGTCTATGAAAAGGGTTAACATCTCTCTAATCTGAGTTGTATCATTACCAAAGTATTGCGAAAGCTTATTAAGTTTAAATGGTTGTTTTGTAGGCATAGTCTATAATTCTTTGTTCTTTAACATACGGTAAATAGTTGATTTACCAACGTCAAGTTTTTTTGCAGCAAGCATTACGTTCCCATCATATTTATCTAAAAAATATCTGATTATACGACTGTTAAATTCGGTAAGAGTACACTCATCAACAAGAAAATTTGATACAGAATCGGTAGAGTTGAAATTAATATTATCAGAGGAAATTTCTTCATCATCCGATAATACAACTGCTAATTCAATAACAGCTTTTAACTCCCTAACATTACCTGGGTAACTGTATTTGATTAGTTTATCATTTGCATCAGGTGATATTTTCTTGAGTGCTATTTTGTTTTCCTTACAGAATTCATCGATAAAATACTTTGCAAGGAAAATAATATCATTACCTCTCGATCGTAACGGAGGAAGCTCAATTGGCAAACCAAGCAAGCGATAATACAAATCCTCCCTGAATGTCCCTTTTTTAACTTCTTCGCCAAGGTTTCGATTTGTTGATACAATAATTCTGGAATCGAGTTTTATTACTTCATTTCCACCAACTCTTGTAAGCTCTTTTTCCTGAAGAACACGCAATAACTTAGCCTGCATATTAAGGTCCATTTCCCCGATTTCATCTAAAAACAAAGTGCCCTTGTTTGCCTGCTCAAATTTTCCAATTTTGCGAGTATTGGCACCGGTAAAAGCACCTTTCTCATAACCAAACATTTCGCTTTCTATAAGTTCTGAAGGCACTGCAGCAACATTAACTGCAACAATTGGAAAATTCCTGCGTGTTGAATTATAATGTATGGCCTTGGCTACCAACTCCTTGCCGGTTCCTGTTTCGCCTGTAATGGAAACCGTTATTCCTGTTTTTTGTGCTTTGTCAATTAACTTAAAAACATTTTTAATAGCCTGACTGTTTCCTTTAATATTATTAAAACTATACTTTATACCAACTTCTTCTTTAAGTACATCAATCTCCGTTTTTAATTGCTCCCTTTCGCGAAGCTTATTAATTAAGTTCCATAACCTGTCCTTTGTGTCATTATCCTTAACAAAATAGTCATATGCACCTTTTTTAAGAAGTTCAATCGCAGTTTTCACATCCTCTTGTCCTGATACAATTACTATCGGAAGGTCGGGATATTCGATATGAACTTTTTTCATAACTTCAGATCCTGAAATATCAGGTAATCCATAATCAAGGGATATTAAATCGGGCTGCAGATGAATATTATCAAGACATTCCCTGCCATTTTTATATAAAAATACCTCATTGTCGGGATTCAATTGTAGATGTCGTTTTAGCAATTCACCGTAAAACGGATCGTCTTCAACAATAAATAACTTAAAATAATTCATCTGATTAAATTTTAAATGACGTTGAAAATAAGCTTAATATTTTACAAAAATAAAACTTATTCCACGATATGGAAAATTTCCAACCCTTTTTTCAAATGGATTTTATAATTTTGCATCAATAATATTAAAATGAAAAAACTTTTTCGTGCCTTGTTGCGATTTATTACCTACTTGTTAATTATTGTTACAGGTATTCTAATAATGTATTATTTACTAGCTCCTGTTTATAAATTTTCCGGTCCTGTACCATTTACCGGAAATAAACTTTATAACCCATACCAGTCAATTGATTCGGCAAATTGGAGAAAATACAATTTTCAGGTGCAGTCGAAGGCATGGTTAGGGATTACCGATGGTCGAAAAAACACAAATGAATTGATTGATAGTGTATACAAAGTGCTTGGATATGATCATGTTGCAACATCCGATTATCAAAAAATCAATATTTTTGGTAAGGATGACTCGGCCTATATACCAACTTATGAGCATGGTTATAACATTTTTAAAACACATCAGGTTTGTATTAATGCCGATAAAGTATTGTGGGTTGATTTGATGTTTGGCCAAACGCTTAGTATGAAGCAATGGATACTGGATCAGCTAAGTGAACATTCAGAAATAGTTGCTCTTGCTCATCCGTTACTAAGGCATGGCTATACTATTAACGATATGAAATACCTCACAAACTATGAGGCCATTGAGGTGTTAAATAATATAAGGGTTTCTGTGGCTCATTGGGATGCAGCACTTTCAACAGGACAAATTGCGTATATTATTAGTGATGATGATGCTCATGATGTGTTGTACAGTAATGATGTTGGCCGAAGATTCACTATGATAAATTCACTTACTTTAAACCGGAATGAAATTCTGTCCAATCTGAAAAAAGGTGCTTCATATGGTATTGATTTTTTCAGAATTGATGATGAGCCGATGAAGGATAAAGCAGAGCGATCGAAATATATTCCTAAGTTAACATCAGCAAAACTTATTGGTGATACTTTGATTGTTTCTGTGGATGCTAATGCTCTCCTATTCAGGTTTATTGGAAATAATGGAGAAGTTTTACATGTAGTGGAAAATAGCGACACAGCATTGTATGTTATTGAAGATACTGACCCGTATGTAAGAACAGAAATAATGTTTCACGATCATTCAGTGATGTACTTAAATCCTGTGCTGCGTTATAATGGTGAATTTCCAAAAACGTTAAAAACCGCTGAAGTAGATAAATCTGCCACCTTACGGTTAAGGATTGTATATTTCCTCGTAGCAATTATTATTGCCTACTTATTTGCCAGATTGAGAATGAGGAAAAAAAGAAAATAGCCCTATGGATAGCAAAAAGAAATATAGTAATTATGTACTTTATCTGATTGTTATATCAACCATTATAAGGGGTTTGCTTGCAGGCACACTGGAATTGGGCAACGATGAAGTTTATTACAGATTATATGCGCTTTATCCTGATTGGTCGCATTTTGATCATCCGTTGATGGTTGGTTGGTTTATGCAGCTTACTACGTTTAACCTGCTATTTCAAAGCGAGTTTTTCTTACGACTAGGAGCAGTTATAACCGGAGCAATCAATATTTGGATAATATTTAAAATCGGCGGGCAAATTAAAGATGCCCGAACAGGATATTACGCATCGCTGTTATATACCGCTTCTGTTTATTCATCAATAATTACAGGCGTTTTCATCCTTCCCGACACACCACAAAGTCTGTTTTGGTTATGGGCAATATATCTGATGATTAAAACAGTGCCGATGTGTCCACATGTACCTATGTCGGGTATTAACATGTTGAAAATAGGCATTGTAATCGGATTGGGGATATTATCAAAATACACATCAGTATTTTTATGGTTTGGAATTGTTGCTTATATACTGATTTACAATCGTGAATGGTTAAGAAGTAAGTGGTTGTATATTGCAATTATAATTACGGTTATTTTTTCATTACCAATAATAATCTGGAACCTCCAAAACGATTTTATCAGCATTTCATTTCATTCAGGAAGGGTTGCCATGAGTGGTTATTCAATTAAATTTGATTATTTGCTAACTGAGCTCGCCGGTGAGATACTTTATAATAACCCTGTTAATTTTGTATTGATTATTATAGGTGTATTAGCAGCTATTAGAGGGAAGCTCACAATTGAAAATAAATTTTCCAGAATATTGCTATTGTCGGGGTTACCTTTAATATTAACATTTTTAGTGTTTTCACTTTTCAGAAGCACGCTCCCGCACTGGACAGCTCCCGGATACACTACATTAATCCTGCTAGCAGCTGTTTATTTGTCGCAGCACGGATCAGCAAATAAAAAGGGATTACCTGTTCCCATAATATCATCCCTGATATTACTTTTTGTAATAATTATTATGGGATTATCTCAAATTAATTACGGAATATTTACGATAGATAAAAGTACTGAATATAATCGCATTGGCAAAAACGACCCTTCTCTTGATATGTATGGTTATAAGCAAACCTGTGAAGCTTTTAAGCTTATTGTAGATCGTGATATTAAACAGGGCATTATGTCAGAAAACAGCATAATTGTTGGCTCAAACTGGTTTCCTCTTGCTAATTACGATTATTATGCGGCAACTCCTGCAGGTTTAAAATGTTATGGAATTGGTGAACTTGGTAATATTCATAAATATGCCTGGATAAACCATGAGCAGGGCGGATTTAATTTAGGCATGGATGCATATTATTTAACTGACAGCAGAGCGTATCACGAACCAGATATTTTTTTTCACAATTATTTTGAGGAAGTTATTCCGGCTGATACAATTCAAATTTACAGAAATGGCAAAGTAGCAAAAAGAGCTTTTGTTTTCAGAATGAAAAACCTTCAAACAATACCGGAGGACATGTTAAACCCTTATTAAGAATATTCATATTTTAAAAAAAATTACAAATCTCGATGATCAATCACCCTAAAGTATCGGTTATCCTTCCTTTTTTTAATGCCGAAAAAACAATTGAAAGTGCCATAAAGAGCATTTCTTCGCAGAGTTTTACAGATTTTGAATGTATCCTAATCGACAATAATTCAACAGATAGCAGCTGGCAAATTGCCCAAAAGTTTGTTGATAATGACCATCGGTTTAAACTAATTTCTGAAAAAGTACAGGGGGTTGGGTTTGCATCTAATGCAGGATGGAAAGAAAGCAAAGGAAATTACATTGCCCGCATGGATGCTGACGATTGGTCTCATCCCAATAGGCTAAAAATACAAAACGAATTTTTAGATAACAACTCCGGTTATGGAGCCGTAGCCACATTGGTTAAGCATATTAGTCATTCGGAGTTTTCAGGTGGGATGCCCCGTTTTGTTGAGTGGAGCAATGCAATAGTTACTTACGAAGAAATTTTAAATTCCAGATTTGTTGAACTACCGATTGTAAACCCATCTGCAATGTGGCGACGTGAAATCGCACAGAAACACGGTATGTATCTTCATGGTGATTTTCCTGAGGACTATGAAATGTGGTTGAGATGGTTCGATAATGGAGTTAAAATAAGAAAGCTGAAAGATGTCTTGCTAAATTGGCATGACTCTGACACCAGGTTATCACGAACGAACCCAATATACAGCGACAAATCATTTTACCAAATCAAAACTAAATATCTCGCAAAGTGGCTTAAAAAGCATAGCCCGTTTTACCCAAAAGTTGCTATTTGGGGAGCGAGTAATATATCACGGAGAAGAGCACGATTACTGGAATCACACGGCATTGAAATTTGTTGCTATATTGATACAAAAAAAAATAAACGACACCTTGACCAAAAGGTGTACTTCTATGAAAATATTCCTTCAGCAGATGAAATATTCGTACTAACCTACATTAAACAAATGAATGCGAAGGAGGAGATTAAAGAGTTTTTATCAAAGAAAGGATTCGAAGAGGGTAAAAATTTTCTTCTTGTCTCTTAACGATAACTGTTTTTCCATGCCCAAATAATATCATTTTTAAAATTAATTTTGAATGCGTTATTTTTGAGATAATTAATTAGCGAAACCGCATTTTCATTCTCCTCCTTTCCAGAGTGAGTTTCAATGGACATAATTGAAATTTTGTTAAGTATAGAAGTTGGTGCATCATATAGTATCGCATATTCTGAACCTTCGCAGTCTAACTTTAAAAAATCAATATTATCCAGTTTATTATCATAAATAATATCTTGCAAACAGGTTGTTTTAACTTCAATACTATCGGCTCGGCTACTGGCATCGAAAATACTGGCATCAGTAGTAAATGAGTCGGTACTATCATAGTTTAGGGTAATCGAACCCTGTCCCTTACTACTTACTGCTTTATTAATTACCGCAAAATCAAGAGTACTGTTTTCCTGCATATATTTACTTAGTAATTTAAAATTTACAGGCATTGGCTCAAACGCAATTACTTTTGCTTTAGGAAAATTAGCTAACATAAATAATGAAAAATAACCAACGTTAGCCCCAATATCTACTACTGTTTTAATTTGCTTACCAACAATACTTTTCGGTAACCCCTTAAAGTAAGTTTCATCAAAAAAGCATTCCTTGTAAGTCTGTAATAATCTTTGAGGTACTATGATTTTTAGCCCACTTCGACATTTAAAAGTAAACTCTTTCTTTTTGGAAGAAGTATATTTGAAAATATAGTAACTAAACCAATTTGAGTGGTTACTAATATTATTTAGTATTCTTCTCATAAGCGAATACTTCAACCGGTTAAATCATTTTTGAAGGATCAACCAATTCAGTGAATTTTTCATCAGTAAGAAATCCTAGTTCAAGTGTTGCTTCGCGTAACGTTGAGCCTTCTGCATGAGCTTTTTTAGCAATCTTAGCGGCTTTTTCGTAGCCAATATGTGAGTTAAGAGCAGTAACCAGCATCAGTGAATTTTCTAATTTCTCCTGAACTATACTATGGTTGGGTTCAATACCAATAACCGCATTTCTGGTAAACGAAACGCAAGCATCGCCCAATAACCTGGCTGATTGAAGAAGATTAGAAATCATAACCGGTTTAAAAACATTTAACTGAAAATGTCCTTGCATTCCGCCAACCGTAATTGCAGTATCGTTACCGATAACCTGAGCACAAACCATTGTTAGGGCTTCGTTTTGTGTTGGATTAACTTTGCCTGGCATAATAGATGAACCCGGCTCATTGGCAGGAAGTTGAATTTCGCCAATGCTGCAACGCGGACCGGAGGCAAGCATACGAATATTATTTCCAATGTGCATCAAACTTACGGCAAGCTGTTTAAGAGCTCCCGAAGTTTCAACAATTGCATCATGGGCCGACAAAGCTTCAAATTTATTTTGAGCCGTAACAAATGGATATCCGGTTAATTCTGCAATTTTTGAAGCAACTTTTACGTCATAATTTTTAGGTGTATTTAATCCGGTACCAACGGCTGTTCCACCCAGAGCCAGCTCAGTTAGATGAGGTAAAGTATTTGAAAGAGCCTTCAATCCAAAATTAAGCTGGGTAACGTATCCCGAAAATTCCTGTCCTAACGTAAGCGGTGTTGCATCCATAAGATGTGTACGACCTGTTTTTACGACATTTTTAAAAGCCTCAACTTTTTCTGCAAGCGCATCTCTGAGCATAGCAACACCCGGAATTGTATTTTCAACAATCAGTTTATAAGCAGCAATGTGCATTGCCGTTGGAAATGTATCATTTGATGATTGTGATTTATTTACATCATCGTTTGGATGAAGGACCTTAATACTATCACTAAGTGAGCCTCCATTTATAACATGTCCGCGGTTTGCAATAACTTCGTTCATGTTCATATTCGACTGGGTACCTGAACCTGTTTGCCAGATCACCAACGGGAAGTTACCATCAAGCTTTCCTTCAAGTATTTCATCGGCGGCTTTTCCAATTAATTCGGCTTTTTCAACTGCCAATACTCCAAGTTCGGCATTAGTCAATGCTGCAGCTTTTTTTAAATATGCAAAAGCATTAATTATCTCTTCAGGCATTGAAGCTTCGGGGCCAATTTGAAAATTCATTTTTGATCTTTGTGTTTGTGCTCCCCAGTAACTATCAGCAGGAACCTGTACGTCACCCATAGTGTCGTGTTCAATTCTATATTTCATGTTTTATATTTTGATTTTGTTATTATTAAATGTGAGAATGATTAAATGCCTAGATGAATGACCAATTAAATTAACTAAAAAATACAGCAAGATTATCAGCGGGGTCGCCCAATACTGCTTTGTTTCCTTTAACCACTAAAGGGCGTTTAATAAGTTTTGGATTTTCAACCATGATTTTAACCCACTCGTCGTCGGTAAAGTTCTTTCCTTTATAATTGGATCTATAGATTGCCTCCTGAGTACGAACTATATCGTGCGGCTTGAGATTTAGCTTTATCAACAAATTTTTTAATACGTTTTCGCTTATTGGATTTTTCAAATATTCAATCACTTCAAAATCATTAGTACGTTCTTGTACATAATGTAATCCTGCCCTTGATTTTTTACATCGTGGATTGTGATATATCTTAATCATGATTAATGTTTTTTTGACGTGTCAAATTTACTCAAATAAAAAAACCTGACCATAGTTGTAGCCAGGTTTTATAAAAAATTTGTAACTAATCAGTGTCACGCCGAAAGATCAAGAAATAAATGAGATTTGTTTAACCTCCCCCTGCCCCCTCCAAAGGGGGAAACCTACCCCTGCACTCCTTCAAGCAGCGGATTATAGGTATTTATTTCTTGATTTTTCCTCAATTGACTATACTGATTAGTTACAAAAAGTTTATGTGTTAAAAAAACTAAGCTTTCATTTGCTTTATTCCTTCGATTAATTGTGGTATAACCTTATTTACATCTCCAATTATACCATAATCTGCTGTTTCAAATATGGGCGCTTCTGCATCTTTGTTAACAGCAACAATAACTTTTGATGAACTAACACCACCAAGATGCTGGATAGCTCCCGAAATACCAAAAGCTAAATACAAGTTTGGGGCGATTATCTTTCCTGTTTGTCCAACATGCTCAGCGTGTGGACGCCAGCCTTCATCAGAAACAGGCCGTGAACATGCCAAACCTGCACCGAGTAAATCTGCCATTTCTTCTAATCCTGTCCAGTTATCACCGCTTTTCATACCACGACCTCCAGCAACAACTACTTCTGCATCTGTTAATAATACTTTGCCGGTAATTTTGTTAGTTTCTTTAACCGTTGTAGTAAAAATACCCTCGTTAACGGCAGGGTTAAATGATTCAATAACTACATTGCTTTCGGTTTCAACTACTTTGTAAGAGTTTTGAGCAAAAGTCATTACTTTAACGTCCGTGTCAAATTTAACTTTTGCAAATGCCTTTCCTGTGAACACTTTCTTTTTAACTACAAAAGGATTGTAACTTACGGGTAAAGCATTAACTCCGGAAACTAATCCTGCGTTTAATTTAACCGCTACTCTTGGTGCTATGGCTTTACCAAGATTGGTGTGTGCGAAAAGAACCACCTTTGCCCCTTCCTCTATGGCAGCAGTCCCAATAGCAGTTGAAAGGGCTTTGTTATCAAGGGAGTTATATTTTTCATCGTTTAGATTAAGCACTTTATTTGCACCATAATTTCCGAGAGATGTTAATTCATCTTCACTAACATTACCTATTGAAATGGCTGTAACTGAAGTTTCCAATTGATTAGCTAGTGTTGCGGCATACGAAACAAGCTCATAGCTTAGTTTTTTGAATTTGCCGTCCCAGTTCTCTGTATATACTAATATTGACATGATTATTATTATTTATTTGTGAATTTGAATATTATACCATTTGAAAATTTATCAACTTTTTGATTTCTTTGTGGTTGAGATTATTTTTGAAATAACTTTTTCAATTACTGAGATTTGTTCCGAAAGCTCCTCATCATATGGGTAACCATCAGAATATTTTGCGAGATCTAACCAATATATAGTTTCATCAACTTCTTTTGCCGCAATTTTCAGCTTATGAATAAAATCTGCCTTGCTTTCAGCATTTTGTGCTTCTCTTACATTTGCACCAATTGAAGTCCCTGATTTTAATAACTGATTAGCAACAACTGTTTTTCCATTGCTACTCAATTTTTCTGAAAAAGAAATAATCTTCAATGCAAATTTGAATGTTAACTCAACAATTATATTTGGTTTGTCATTTCTCAATTTTCAAATCTCTAAATTTTCAAATTACTTATAGTACTTTAGCTTCCTCATGAAGTAAAGTGATAATCTCTTTGGCATTATCTTCATTTACCATTTTACAAGCAGCTTTTGGAGGGGGTAATTCAAAGCTCTCGAACGAGGTTCTTTCGTCAGCGCTAACAGGTTCAACAACATTTAATGGTTTTTTGCGTGCCATCATAATGCCTCTCATTGCAGGAATCCTTGGCTCTTTTGCTATTCCCTTCTGCACTATGCACACGGCAGGAGTTCCTATTGTAAGCACTTGTGAACCACCATCAATTTCGCGGTTGACAACAAGTACGCCATTTTCGATATTGAGTCCCGAAACAGCAGATACAGAGTTGTATTCAAGAATTTCGGCTAACATTCCGCCCACAGCAGAACCATTATAGTCGGAAGCTTCAATACCTGCCAAAATAATATCATAACCGCCGGCAATTTCCGACAATTGTTTAGCAACAAAATACGCATCTTTAGCTTCGGCATTTACTCGGGTAGCATCGTCGGCACCCACAGCAAGTGCTTTTCTTAAGGTTGGTTCAGTAGCAATAGTACCTACATTGGCCACTGTAATTTGTTCAATTCCACCGGCTTCTTTAAGTTCCATGGCTCGGGTAAGTGCAAGTTCGTCCCATGGATTAATTATCCATTGAACCCCTGTCTGGTCGAAAGCAGTATTGTCGCCAGTAAACCTTATTTTGGTGGTTGTATCCGGCACATTGCTTATCAAAACAAGTATTTTCATATTTTATAATTTATTTAATGAATTTGATTTCTAACACCATTATTTGAAAAACAACAAATTTCGTAAAAAAAACATTATAATTTGTAATGCGTGCATAATATTTTTTATACACACAAAAAGTGTAATTGTTAATGCTATTTTGTTTTTGTAACTTTCATTATACATTTTAATCTATTTTTCACAGAACAGTTTAATTGATCTTGCTGACCAATTTTATAAATCAGGCGGTGAATACATTTTTCTGGATGAAATACACAGTTACTTTAATTGGTCGGCTAAAATAAACCACTATGAACTGAAAGTACCATAGTTTTATACTTCGAATTAAATTCGTGATTCATATTCTTCAATAATTTGACCGAAATTGGAAATCAGAAGTTTGAAATGGAAAGAAACAAGAACTTCAGTCTTCCAACTTCAAGCTTCCGTCCCATAACTGTATAAAGTTTATAGAAGCTGAAAGGAAATGCACAAAGTGCATACCTGACTGCTAGATTTCCCGTCGAAGGAGGGCAGGCAGGGTTTTAACTAATAATGTGACCACTAAAGAACTAATCCTTCAGCAAATCCCTCGAAATAACAATCTTCTGTATTTCCGAAGTGCCTTCGTAGATTTGAGTGAGCTTTGCTTCGCGCATTAAACGCTCAACATGATATTCTTTAACATAACCGTATCCGCCAAGTATTTGAACTGCATCGGTGGTTACTTCCATAGCTATATCGGCGGCGTACTGCTTTGCCATTGCACTAGCTAAAGTGATTGATCGCTTATTGTCCTTTAACCATGCTGCCTTGAGGCACAGGTTACGTGCATTTTCCACTTTAACAGACATATCGGAAAGTTTGAATGCTATTGCCTGGTGGTTAGCAATTTCTGTACCAAAAGCTTTACGTTCTTTAGCATAGGCGGTTGCTCTTTCCATTGCTCCGCTTGCTAATCCAAGTGCCTGAGCTGCTATCCCAATGCGGCCTGCTTCGAGAACCTGCATAGCAAATTTAAAACCAAATCCATCTTCTCCAATACGATTTTCCTTAGGCACTTTAACATCTGTAAACATTACCGAATGTGTATCAGAGCTTCGCATTCCCATTTTATCTTCGTGAGGGCCTAATGAAATTCCGGGAGAGTTTTTTTCAATAATAAACGCATTTATCCCACGGTGTTTTTTATCAGGATGAGTTTGAGCCATCACAATGTAGGTTGATGCTGAATTTGCATTGGTAATCCAGTTTTTGGTGCCATTTAATAAATAATAATCGCCTTTGTCTTCAGCGGTGGTATGCTGATGAGTGGCATCGGATCCGGCTTCAGGTTCGGAGAGTAAAAAAGCGCCGATAATCTGTCCGCTTGCCAGTGGGATAAGATATTTTTGTTTTTGCTCTTCTGTTCCAAATTTATTAAGGCCAAAACAAACCAGTGAATTATTAACTGATATTACGACACTTGTGGAGGCATCAACTTTTGAGATTTCCTCCATTGCTAGGATGTATGAAACTGTATCCATTCCGCTGCCCCCATATTCGGGGTCAATCATCATTCCCATAAAACCAAGTTCGGCGAGGTTTTTTATATGTCTTTCGGGGAAAATCGACTTTTCATCTCTTTCCAGTACATCCTGAATTAGTTCGCGTTGAGCATAGTCGCGAGCTGCTTGCTGTATCATTAATTGCTCTTCAGTAAAATCAAAGTTCATGTCGTAAATTTTAATTGGAGATTTTCTACAAACTTAGAAAAATTAATATTAGAAATGATTCTAAATAACTATGCGCGCATTATTTTACTTTATTCATCCGTCTCATCTTGTCAGATGTATGGTTAAACCCGATAATCAGATCGTTAATAATCCTGTGGACAGGTAGAATTTCTTTTACCATTGCCGAAATTTGCCCTATTTCAAGTTCACCTTCATCTATATTACCTTCAAACATTCCAAGTTTTGGTCTTCCTCTGCCAAGAATTTCACTTAATTCTTCATTATTTTTTCCTTCCATGACTGCATTATGGATTCTGTTGAAAAACTCATTTCGAATTAAACGCACAGGTCCTAATTTTTTCAAAGTAAGGTAGGTCCCGCCATCATCGGACTCAATTATTGCTTTTTTGAAATTTTCATGTGCTGATGATTCAATCGATCCTGCAAACAGACTTCCGATTTGAACTCCATCTGCTCCAAGCGCCATCACTGCATACATTGCCTGCCCCGAACCGATACCTCCCGCTGCAATTATTGGAATATTGATTATTTCCTTTAGCATAGGAATAAGTACCATCGTGGTTGTTTCTTCTACGGCATTGTGGCCACCGGCCTCAAAGCCTTCAGCAACTATTGCATCTACTCTCGCCTCAGCAGCTTTTAGGGCGAATTTTTTATTGGCTACAACATGCACAACCTTAATTCCGTTTTCTTTTAGTATTGAAGTATATTTTGCCGGATTTCCTGCTGATGTAAAAACGATTTTAATCCCCTCTCTGATTATTAATTCAATTATCTCGTCGGATTGTGAGTAGAGAAGTGGAACATTTACTCCAAACGGTTTGTTAGTAGCCACTTTACATTTTTTTATATGGATTTGCAAAACCTCGGGTGTCATGCTTCCTGCCCCTATCAGTCCAAGCCCTCCGGCATTACTTACAGCAGAAGCCAGTTCCCAGCCACTGCACCAAATCATTCCTCCCTGTATTATTGGGTACTTTATGTTGAAGAGTTGTGTTATTTTTTTCATCGCAATACGCTGGGTTCTTTTAAGATTAATAATCCGTTTACAAAAACACTTGAGTCATTGCAATGGGAGAAATCCTCTATGCAAAAAGTACTGTACTAAGTTATTCTCGCGCGCGACTTCGAACTAAGGGGATATCTCCTTCATCGTTCGATTGCAAAGCATTACATCATCTTATCCATCATAGCCTTAACAACATTATTTGCACCGTCATCAATATCCAAAATTGTTGCATCAAGCATGTAGCACGGTGTTGTGAAAATCAGTTTATCCTCATCCATAACTACATCTCCGTGATCGGTTTCAACATGTGTTGCACCCATCGCCTCAATGGCTTTAGCCGTGCCCTTATCCTGCCCTATGGTAACGCTAACATCTTTTAATATCTTAGCAATAAATGCAGGAGCTATGCAAAGCGCACCTATTGGCTTTTTTAACCCAACCATCTGCAAAACTGCTTTTTCCACATCAGGGTTAACCTTAGCGTTATGACCATCAAAAGCAACTGTCGACAAGTTTTTGGCAGCACCAAATCCTCCCGGAAAAATCAGAGCATCAAAATTATTGCCATCAAATTCATTCAAGGGTTTAATATCACCACGGGCAATTCTGGCCGATTCGATTAACACATTGCGTGTTTCATTCATTTCTTCACCAGTAATGTGGTTAATTACATGGTGTTGCTGAATATCAGGAGCAAAACATTGGTAGGTTGCGCCATGATTCATAATTGCCAACATTGTTAGTGTAGCTTCGTGGATTTCGGCGCCATCATAAACTCCACTTCCGGCCAGTACTACAGCAAATTTTTTCTTTTCCATTTTATAATAATTTAATCTGTCACGTTATAGGTGCTAAAATACAAAATATCCGTTCTTTTATTAATTTTACGGCTTGTTATGATTGAATTTATTCTAAATAAGGAACATATTAAAACTGAAATTCCTTCAGGAAGTATTCTGCTTGATTTTATCAGGCAAAAAAAGCATTTGACAGGAACAAAAATAGGATGCCGTGAAGGTGATTGTGGAGCCTGCACCGTATTATCAGGGTCGCTTAATACGGAAGGAAAAGTTGATTACAAAGCTATTACTTCATGCCTTACTCCTATCGCAAGCGTTCATGGTAAACATGTTGTTACAATTGAAGGGTTAAATTTAACTGATGGATTAACCACGGTTCAAAATGCAATAAAGGAGAATAATGCAACTCAATGCGGGTTTTGCACTCCGGGGTTTGTAGTTTCGTTGACCGGATATGCCTTGAACAAAAATATTTCAATAACCGGAATTAAAGATTCTATTAGTGGGAACATTTGCCGGTGTACCGGATATAAATCTATCGAAAAAGCTACAGAAGATATAACAAGTATTCTTGTTGAAAAAAACAATCACAGCACAAAGTGGTTAATTGAACGCAAATTCGTTCCCGAATACTTTACCGAAATTCCCGGGAAATTATTTGATATTAAAGCAAAGATGAAAATTAACAGCAAAGGAACTATCGTTGGTGGAGGAACTGATCTCTATGTTACTCGGGCTAATAAATTTCAGGAATTGGATGTTGATTTAATTTCAGAAAATGACAACATCAACAAAATATTTATCAATAAAAATACATGTATTATTGGTGCCGGTGCAACGGTTTCTGATATTCTTAACTTCACACGATTACATGATTATTTTCCGGAATTAGAAAACTACTTCAAACTTATTTCGTCAAAGCAAATCCGGAACATGGCTACAGTGGGAGGCAATTTGGTAAATGCTTCTCCGATAGCCGATTTAGCAATTTTCTTTCTTGCTCTTAACAGTAAAATTAACATTAATGATAAACAGGGAGGTAATAGAATTATATTTCTTAAAGATTTTTTCAAAGGATATAAATCAATAGATATTAATGATGGCGAGATTATACAGGAAATTACTTTTGAGCTTCCTGAAGATGATCAATATTTTAATTTTGAGAAAGTTAGTAAACGTACACATTTAGATATTGCCAGTGTTAATTCCGCAATGAATATCAGTATTAAAAAAAAACTGATTAATGACATATATCTTTCAGCAGGTGGTGTTTCTCCTATTCCATTGTTTCTAAAAAACACCTGTTCGTTTCTAAAAGGAAAAGTTTTATCATCAGAAAATATCCAAAAAGCACATTGTGTACTGAAAGAAGAAATTACCCCCATCAGCGATGTAAGAGGCAGTAAAGGATATAAGCGGTTACTAATCCGACAATTGTATTACGGGCATTTTATCAAATTATTTCCTGACATTATCAATATTTATGATATTAAATAATTTTATCAGTTATGAAGAATATTGATTCCATAAATCACGTACAAGGAAAGTCCATATTTATTGATGACATAACTGTTAACCATGGAACATTATATGGAGTTGTTTTTGGCTCACCATTTGCCTATGGGAAAATAACAAAGCTTAATATCGAAGATGCTCTAAAGATAGAAGGCGTTATCCGAATTTTTACTTATCACGACATCCCAGGTGTAAATCAAATAGGCGCCATTATTCAGGATGAGACACTTTTTGCAGAATCAGAAGTTCATTATGTTGGCCAGCCCATTGCATTAATTGTAGCCGAAACTGAAAAAATCGCGCAAAAAGCCAGGGATTTGATTTATGTTGACTTAGATGAATATGATCCTATTATTGAAGTTAGCGATGCAAAAGAAAAACAACAATTTATTATGCCTCCCCGTACTTTTAAATTGGGCGACACAAAAGCGGCGTGGAATAACTGCGAGCACATTTTTGAAGGAAAAGCTACTACAGGTGGACAGGAACATTTATATCTCGAAACGCAGGGATCATATGCTATTCCGCAAGAAAACGGAAATATAAAAATATTCTCCTCCACACAAGGTCCTACTGCAATTCAAAAAATAGGAGCAAAAGTACTTGGTATTCCTATGAATAAAATTGAGGTAGATGTTGTTCGGCTTGGAGGAGCTTTTGGAGGTAAAGAGGAACAGGCAACACTATGGGCAATAATGACGGCACTTGCTGTTTACCATTTGCACCTACCGGTAAAACTGATATTAAGTCGTAATGATGATATGTTCATGACCGGCAAAAGACATCCCTACGAAACACAATTTAAAATAGGGTTATCCGGAGATCTGAAAATACTTGCTTTTGAGGCCGACTATCTGCAAAATGCAGGTGCATCAGCCGATCTGTCACCCGCCATAACTGAACGAACTTTGTTTCACTCAACTAACAGCTATTTTGTTCCCAATGTAAAGGCAACGGTTTACACCTGCAAAACAAATCTACCACCAAATACTGCATTCCGCGGATTTGGTGCACCACAGGGAATTTTTGTAATTGAAGCTGCCATTAATCATGCTTCAAATAAACTTAACATCCCCGCAAGGGAAATTCAGAAAATTAATTTACTTAAGGAAAATGACGAATTTCCATATGGACAGGCTGCAAAAGATGTTGAATTAACCCGCATCTGGAATACTGCACAAAACAATTTTAACATAAGCAAGCTTGAAAAAGAAGTTAGTGCCTTCAACAATTCAAATGAACTGAAAAGAAGAGGGATATCACTTACACCAATCACATTTGGGATTTCATTCACAAATACAATGATGAACCATGCCCGCGCCTTAGTTCATATTTATCAGGATGGAAGCATAGGAATTAGTACCGGAGCTGTAGAAATGGGGCAAAGTGTGAATACAAAAATGGTGCAGATAGCAGCAAAAGTATTATCGGTAGTACCTGAAAGAATTAAAATCGAGTCAACCAATACCACTCGTGTAGCCAACACATCCCCTACAGCAGCCAGCTCAACTGCCGATCTCAATGGCAAAGCAGTTCAGCAAGCATGTGATGCTCTTTTAAAAAGGTTAAAATCAACTGCTGCTGCTAACCTTAAGGTGAAAGAAGATATGATTCATCTTAGAGATGAGGCAGTATTTATTGATAATGAAAAGACATCATTGACATGGGAACAACTTGTTTGGAAGGCTTTTGCAAACCGGGTGAGCTTAACAGAAAACTGTCATTACTCAACGCCGAAAATCTACTTTAACAAAGCTAAAGGAAAAGGTCATCCATTCTCATATCACGTTTATGGTCTTGCCATAACAACAGTTACTGTTGATTGTATCAGTGGGTCGCATGAGGTTGATTCTGTTAAAATTGTCCATGATTTTGGCAAAAGTATGAACCAAGAGATTGATAACGGACAAATTGAAGGAGCTGTTGTACAGGGAATTGGATGGATGACCATGGAAGAAATTGTTTTTGATGAAAAAGGCAGACTTCAGTCAAATGCCTTGTCAACATACAAAATACCCGATATTTATTCAGCCCCTAATTCGATTGAGATAATACCACTTGAAACCGAGAGTAATGATGAAGCCATTCTAAAATCCAAAGCAGTGGGTGAGCCACCATTTATTTATGGAATTGGTTCATTTTTCGCTTTGCAGGATGCCATCAGGGCTTTTAATCCTAGTTATAAATCAGAATTTGATGCACCTTTGACGCCTGAGAAAGTGCTGCTGGGATTGTATGAGGAATGAATTGAGGAGATGGTAAATGGTATAAGGGTATAGGGTATAATGGGGATATGGTATAAGGGGTGTAAATTTAACATTATTATGGAAGAAATATTTTCAACAATCAAAAATCTTTCTGAGAAATACTCAGAATACACAGCGCAGAATCTTTCAAAATTAGTTCAGATTAAATCGCTAAGCACGAAAGAAAAAGATGTGCAATTAGAGTTAAAACGTCAAATGGAAGAAGCCAGATTTGATGAAGTTAAAATTGACGGACTGGGCAATGTTATTGGACGGATAGGTAATGGCAGTAAAATACTTGCAATTGACGGCCATATGGATACAGTTGATATCGGCAATCTAAGTAACTGGGATTTTGATCCACTGGGTGGTGAAATTAAAGATGGCTATGTGCATGGCAGAGGCACAGTGGACCAGAAGGGAGGTGTTGCCGCTCTAGTTACTTCGGGAAGGATTCTGAATGAATTGGGTTTTGACAAAAACCTCACCATTTATTTTGTTGGCAGCGTGATAGAAGAAGATTGTGACGGACTTTGCTGGAAATATATAATTGAAGAAGATAGGATTAAACCCGATTTTGTTATCAGCACCGAACCAACTAACTTAAATATTTATCGTGGCCAAAGAGGAAGAATGGAGATGCATGTAAGTTTTTATGGTGTGTCCTCTCACGGATCAGCTCCGGAGCGTGGAAAAAATGCCATTTATATGGCGTCAAAAATTGCACTTGAAATAGAGAAATTGAATCAGCGATTAGCTGATGATGAGTTTTTAGGCAAAGGAAGTATAACTGTTTCCGAATTTGTTTCTGAAAGTCCATCATTGTGTGCCGTATCAGATTTTGCCCGATTACATATTGACAGGAGGCTAACATGGGGAGAAGACAAGATGGGTGCCGTAAAAGAAATTGAGAAGCTTATTGAGGGCATGAATGCAAAAGTAGATTTGTTGAATTACTATGAAGAGGCATATACTGGACTGAAATACGGTATGGAGAAATATTACCCGACATGGAAAATACCCGAAAATCACGAAATTGTTAGTGCAGGGGTTAGGTCATTCGAAAATCTCTATGGAATAAAACCAAAAATTGATCGTTGGACTTTCTCAACAAATGGAGTTGCTACCAATGGGATTTATGGAATTCCAACCATTGGCTTTGGCCCCGGTAACGAAATACTAGCACATGCCCCTAACGAAAAGGTTGCGGTTGACGATTTGGTTGTGGCTTCAGCTTTTTATGCAGCGTTTGCTTATGAAATTAGCTAACACGAAATTTTATCTCTCGCAAAGCCACAAGGACGCAAAGGAAAAATAATTTAGATATAAGAAAAATAATAATGTTGTATTCAACAGGTTGCGACAGTTAAAAACTTAGCGTCTCCGCGGCTTTGAGAGAAAATATATATACCATATGAACATAAAAGATAGAATTACAATACTTAACAATCTTGAAACAAAGCTTTTCAAAAACGACTTCCTCCTTACATGGGAAAAAAGTGATGATGATCTGAAAGCAATACTAGAAATTGCCACCATACTAAAACAAATGCGAGAGGAAAACATTTCACCTCGAGTTTTTGACACAGGACTTGCTGTTTCCATTTTCAGGGATAACTCAACACGAACACGTTTTTCATACGCTTCTGCCGCCAATCTTTTGGGATTAGTTATTCAGGATATGGATGAAACAAAGTCACAAATTGCACATGGCGAAACTGTTAGAGAAACAGCAAATATGATTTCATTTTTAACCGATTTCATTGGAATTCGCGATGATATGTATCTGGGCGAAGGAAACAAATACATGCGAGAAGTTGCCTCTGCTTTGGACGAAGGATTTGAAAAAAATGTATTGCCATCACGTCCTGGAGTTGTAAATCTTCAATGTGATATGGACCATCCTACACAATCGATGGCTGATCTTCTTCATTTAAAAAATGAGTTTGGTTCGCTTGAAGCATTAAGAGGTAAAAAAATTGTAATGAGCTGGGCATACTCACCAAGCTATGGAAAACCTATGTCGGTACCACAAGGAATAATTGCATTGATGACAAGATTTGGGATGAATGTTGAACTGGCATATCCCGAAGGATATGATCTTATTCCTGAGATAGTTGAATTAGCTGCAAAAAATGCTAAAGAAAGTGGTGGATCGTTTAATGTTGGTCATGATATGGAAGATGCCATAAAAGATGCCGATATAGTTTATCCTAAAAGTTGGGCACCTTATCATATTATGGAGCAGCGTACACAACTACTAAAAAACAAGGATGCCAAAGGACTTGCCGAACTTGAACAACTTGCATTACTTAATAATGCAAAATTTAAAAACTGGGAATACACCGAAGAAAAAAGAAAACTTACAAAAAACGGAGATGCACTTTATATGCATTGTTTACCTGCCGATATTTCGGGAGTTTCGTGTAAAGAGGGAGAGGTAGAAGGTGATGTTTTTGAGAAATACAGAATAAAAACTTATCATGAAGCCGGTTACAAACCTTATATTATTGCAGCCATGATGTTTGCCAATAAGTTTGAGAAACCTGCTCAAGTTCTGCAGAGTATTTTTGAAAAAGGATTGAAGAGAGTTAGGTATTAGCTTTATTAATATTCCAAATATTCTATACTTAAAATGGCGCACAACCTTTTAAATCCATCCGTTGTCACTATTTTTATATTAGATTTGCATGCTTATCAAAAAAATATTTTAATTATCAATAAAATAATTATCTTAATGAAACATTTCTTATTATCTATTTCAATTCTGTTAATTTCCACGTTTTCTTTTTCGCAAATCAATAATGATTTAAACATTGAATACAAATGTTCACACAGTGCCCATCAAATAAATAAAAACTTAAGTTTTGACATATACAATTGGCAGAGTGAATATCTTGAGGACTATGATGTAACATTCTATTTTCTGGATATCGAGGTTTCTAACACAACGATATATATTAATGGCAACACAACAATAAATGGTGTTGCATTAGTTAACTTAGACACTTTTGCTATTGAACTAATTCCGGAGCAAACCATTACGCAGTTATTATTTAATGGTGTGGAATACACAACTTATCAACGGGATGGAAATAATGTTATCGTTCCTGTAAATGAAATTTCGGCGGGCTCATCATTCACGGCTCAAATATTCTATAACGGACAACCTCCAACAGGAGGGTTTTTTGCCGGTGTTACAACTGCCACTTCTGGTGCCTGGGGTAAGGATGTTACATGGTCATTATCCGAACCATTTGCAGCTTCCGATTGGTTTGCTGTTAAGCAAGATCTTGAAGATAAGGCTGATTCGGTTTGGGTTTTTCTTACAACTGACTCTACTAATATGGCAGGTTCGCAGGGTTTGTTAACAAATATGGTTGATGTTGGAAACGGCAAAACAAGGTATGAGTGGAAATCAAATTATCCAATTGATTACTACCTTATTTCATTTGCTGTAGCAGAATATCAAGAATATAATATTTATGCGCATCCCGAAGAAATGAACGGTGATTCTATATTAATCCAAAATTTTATATACGATTCGCCAGGATGCCTTGAATATTATCAATCAGATATTGATGAAACAGCTCCCATGATTGAACTTTTTTCTGATTTATTTATTCTATACCCTTTCTGGCAAGAAAAATATGGCCATTGTTTAACCCAACTTGGTGGCGGTATGGAACATCAAACAATGACTACAATAGGTGGGTTTCCATTTTGGTTAGTAGCACACGAATTAGGTCATATGTGGTTTGGAGATAATGTAACCTGTGCTACATGGAGCGATATTTGGATTAATGAGGGCTTCGCAACTTATTCCAACTACCTGGCCGAAGAATTTTTACACGGCTGGAGTAGTGCCGTTTCCTTTATTGTTAATAAACAAAATAGCGCAATGTCATCTCCTGGTGGCAGCATATACATACCTGAAAACCAAATATATCCCGGAAATGAATGGAGAATATTTGATAGTAGGTTATCATATAATAAAGGTGCTGTTATTATTCATATGCTACGACATGAAATTCAGGATGATGAATTATTTTTTGATATTATGGAGACTTTTCAAACAGACTATACTGATAGTACAGCAACAGGCGAAGATTTTAAAAATACTGCCGAAGATGTTACAGGAATGGATTTTGACCAGTTTTTTGATCAGTGGTATTATGGTGAAGGATATCCAATATTTGATATTGAGTATTATTACTTAAATGGAACAAATTATTTTACTTCGTTGCAAACAACCTCTTCATCAACTCCATTTTTTGAAATGTTGATGGATTTTAGATTGTATTTTGAGGATGGCTCTGATACATTAATTTCTTTCTACCAAAGTGATAACCTTGTTGAGTTTTCAGTAGAAACAGGAAAAGAGGTGATGAATATCAATGTTGACCCTAATAATTGGACAATGGAACATTCAGAATTTAGTGTTTCTGTTGAGAAAACACAAACTCCTGTAACTTTTAAGCTTGGTCAAAACCAATTAACTGATGTTATAACTCTGTATTTTTCAAATACTAAATATGGCAACAAGGAGGTTGTAATAACTGATATTTCGGGAAAAATTGTATATACAGGGCAAACTTCCAACTCAAAGTTAAATATTAATACCTCATTTTTAAAACACGGTATTTATGTAATAAGAGCCTCTGATGATGGGCACTCATTTGTGAAAAGGTTTATAAATTAGTATTTGATTTCAGAATTAAAAGAAAGCACAATACTCTCTGAATTAATTAATCAAAATTTTGATAAAGAATAGACAATATTAATTGAAAAAACCACCTACAATTCCTGCTTTATACCTCAAAAATGATGTTACCTTGCGGTAATGAAAAATGAAATGATAAGTAACGACTTAAAAGTAAATAGACCCGAACCAATAAAATCGGGAGTTGAAATAGCATCTTTTATACAAGAAACAGACATTCAAAAAACTATTAATGCTTTACTTGCAGGTGAGTACATTTTAATAAAGGAATTTTATAGCAATGGATTGGTTCTTTTAAATGAATTGCAGTTGTACCTCAAAAAAATGCATCCCAATGAATCTTTTCAGGAACAACGTGAGTTTCGCTCGGAATATAGAAAATTATCTAACCTCATATTAATACAAGTTAAAGAACATAAATTAACCGCTAAAAAAGCCCCATGGATTGGATGGTTAGAAAAATTATATCCTGAAACGAATGATTTTCTTTTGCCTTTTCCTCAAATTCAAGGTTTAAATAGTGCTTGGCAATGGTATATTAATGGAGTTATAATCCCTGTAATAAGAAACAAGGTTCATCCTTATTATGGGGTTTATTTCCCAACACGTTTTGAGCATTTACAACTTTTCGATAATTGGTTAGTACGTTACAAAGGACCAAAAAAGTCAGCAATTAATGTAGGGATTGGAAGTGGCGTACTTTCATTACTATTGGTGAAGCATGGGTTTCAAAAATCATTTGGCACAGACATTAATCCCAATGCGATTATTGGTTTAAAAGAGTCAATGGAAGGAACGAAGTTATCTCGCAAGATAGAAATTGATTATGGGCATTTATTCGGTAAGTGGGAGAAACAAACCGAACTGATAGTATTTAATCCGCCATGGTTACCTGCCTCACATGATTTGGACCGCCTTGATGAAGCGATATATTATAATGACAAACTCTTTCCTGATTTTTTTGAAGAAGCAAAGAAACGACTGCTACCAGAAGGTAGGATTGTGCTACTATTCTCAAATTTAGGGCAAATAACCAACGCGACGAAAGAGCACCCAATTGAAAAAGAACTCCTTAATGGAAGCCGTTTTGAATTAGACAAATGTCTTAAAAAATCAGTAAAAGCTGCTTCAGAAAAAACAAAAAGAACCCAACATTGGCGTTCCACCGAAGAGGTGGAGTTATGGGTGTTAAAGCATAAATAAAGCAGGAAGAACCAATTTTAAAGATTCCTCCAATGCCATTTAAACAACATTAAGAGTTGTCAAGTGTTGTGAGATTTTTTACTTTCTTTTTATAAGTTTCCCCCTTTTCATTCCACAAAATCGCTTTGCATTTTCAACAGCAATTTCTCCATTACAAATAACATATTCCGGATCTCCAAAGGTATAAAGCCCTTCATAAATATTATTATCACAATTTTGATGATGAGTTTTAGCCGAAATTATATTTTCTTTTTCCGGATTCCACACAACAATATCAGCATCTGAACCCTCAGCAATAATACCTTTTGAAGGAAACAGATCGAATATTTTTGCAGTATTTGTGGATGTTAATGCAACAAACTGGTTAAGGGATATTTTGCCTGTAAGAACTCCATAAGTATATATCAAGGCGAGCCTGTGCTCAACTCCGCCAGCTCCATTTGGAATTTTTCTGAAATCATATTTACCATTTTCTTTCTGTTTATTAGTAAAGGGGCAGTGGTCGGTACCTATGGTTTGAATTGTTCCGTTACTAATACCTTCCCAAAGTGCTTTCATATCCTCTTTTTTCCGTAATGGAGGGCTCATTACAAATGGCGCTACATTATCGAAATCCCCATAATACTTCGAGTCATCTAAAAGCAAATATTGGGGGCATGTTTCTGCCATTACTTTCTGTCCTTTTTTTTGAGCTGCACTAATATATCTCAGCGATTGCTTTGTAGAAACATGGACAATATACAATGGGCAGTCTGCCTCTTTAGCTAAGTCAATTGCTTTTTTTACAGCACCGGCTTCCAATCTTGCAGGTCGGGACAAAAGATGATATTCGGGGCTTAGTTTGTTTTCGGAGGCAAATTTGTTTCTTAATTCTTCAATATCGTCGCCAAGCTCACAATGAACCGTTACCATCCCTCCTTCATTACCAACCGCTTTCATAACCTTCAATAACACATCATCATTTAAGCCAACCCTATCCTTATATGCCATATAAACTTTAAATGATTTCAGTCCAATACCAATACAATTTTTTATTTCGTCCTCAAGCGTATTTCGCCACTCAATAGGGCTAACATGCAGCGAATAATTTGTCAGGCTATTTTTTGCTTCCAGCTTACGTTTTTCGATAGCATCACTAAGAGTTTCGCCTTTTTGTGGAGTTACGAAATCGATTATTGATGTTGTTCCGCCGAACAAGGCTGCTACGCTTCCTGATAAAAAATCATCGGAAGAAAACCCGGCGAATGAAGGCAGATGCATGTGTACGTGAGGGTCAATTCCTCCGGGTAATACGTAACAACCAGAAGCATCAATAACTTTATCATGTTTCGAATCCGGTATGAGGTTCTCACTAATCCTAATGATCTTGCCATCCCTACACATAACATCTGCTTTTATGCTGTTATCAGCATTTATTATCTTTCCGTTTTTTATGATTAGTATCATCGGTATTGTAAATAATTTTAACAAAAATTCTAATCTCGATCTCATTTCGAACCCTATTCATCTTGAGAGAAATCCTCTGAAAACGTATTATGTTCAAAAGAGATTTCTCCCTCCGGTCGAAATGACAAAAAAAGTTATAGTATTCATTTCGGGTTTGTACACAAATCCCGGGAAAAAAATTTGAATTTCATCATTATGATAAGATAAAAACTTTAACAGATATTTATTATCGCTCCTTATTTCGAGAGTGTCAAAAAGATTACTCTTTGTATAGATTTTTATCAAGTAAAAAAGATCAACCGAAACAATAAAACTATTCAGAACCATTACCGGGAAAGCTCCAATTAGCATTCCGTAAATGGCAAAAGATAATGCACCAAAAAGATTAATCCATCTAAATTTCACAATCGAATTCATAGTCATCGAAATGGCAATTACACCCGATGCTATATATCCAAACCAAAGTAATATATTTGAATCCATGTCTTATTTTAAAGGTTATTATTGGTAATTTTAAATAAATGTGTCACACTATAACAAGTTTAAGTAAGAATGTGTATTACAGTTTATCCCAAAGCCTGAGTGATTGCTCTTTAGTGAATTTATGGATTTCTTCTTCATCAATTGTTTGTATAATCTTATCCTTTACAATTAATTTACCATTCGAAATTACATGTTGAACATGATTTGATGTCAAACCAAAAATAGTGTGTCCTAAAAAGTTTTCTTCATTTATTTCAGTTGGAGAATCGTAATCCAAAATCACGATATTATTGTCACCATCTCCACTAAAATTATTCTCACTCAAATAATTATGAACTTTTCTAAACCGGTAGTAAGCAGAAGCGAAATCAATTTCATCATAATTCTGTCCAACAAAATATGAAGCCTTAGTGCTTCTAAGCATATCGCTATGCATTCCGTCGGTGCCAAGCATTATGTTATTGCCCAACCCACTTGAATTAAAATATCCTACCTTATTATTCAAATTACTTTCTGTATTCTGAACGACAAACGCCGGAGAATTTTTAATAATCATTCGTTCCTCACCATTAATATGCAAACAATGCGCAAGTATTGTTTTTGATGAATTAAGTACGCCGAAATCATTTAGCCTTTCAACAACTCTACTACCATAATTTTCAATACAATGTTTCTGATCATAGTCATCCTCTGCAACATGTATATGAATACCTGAATTGGTTTTTTGCATCAGTTCAACAGCCTTTTTTAGGGTAGCATCTCCAACCGTAAACGAAGCATGTAATCCAACTAATCCCTGGTTGTTTTTCAAATATGCTTCTGTCTCGTCCAAACATTGCTGCGCTTTATCCTTACCATCCCTATCTGTAATTTCATAACAAAGCAGATGACCAATACCAACTTTTTCAAAAGCATTAGCAATAACTTCGAGCGAACCAACTATGAAATTAGGAGATGCATGATGATCGATTACAAAAGTAGCTCCAGCCTTTGCGCATGCCATTGCTGTAGCGAGTGCGCTGGCTTCAATCATATCTTTATCAAGTGCTTTATCGATGTTCCACCAAATATATTTTAATATTTCAAGAAAATTGGATGGTTTCTTTTTGGGAGCAGGCATCCCTCTGGCTAAAGCCGAATAGGTATGATGGTGGCCAACTGCGAACGACTTAGTTACAAACTTGCCGGCACAATCAATAATTTCATCTTTTGAAGAAATTGAAATTTCATCAAAATTATCATGAAACTCAAGCGTGCCGTTTTTTCCTTCGCCAACTCGTATATTAGTTTTTGTGAAGATGAGATTCTTCCAGTTTATAAACGAAACATTTTTAAGTATAATAGTCATGTGTCTGTTATTTGCATATAATAATCGCTTGATTTGTCATCCTGAGAACCAAGACCCGGAAAAGGGGGCGCACATAGTGTGATGACAAAAATTCCAAATCTCAAAAATCATGAATTTTGTTTTATCATCGGATTTATCGGATTAAACGAATTTTCGTTTTTCGCATTGCGAAAAACTAATCTGCTAAATCCGTTAAATCCGATGATGGTTCTTTTATATTTTTTCATTAACTATTCGACATTCAAAATGTACTTGATAATTATCTAATTCAAGACCCGCCGGGTTTTTTCCAACCCGCCGGGTCTGATTTCATTTCATTTGGTAATTATCTAATATACAATATGTTCATATAAGTTGTCATTGGTAACAGAGTGAAGGATCTATTTTGAAATACAATTGAGATTCTTAACTCGCTGCCCGCATATCCTCCGCAAATTCGTTCAGAATGACAAAAAGACGTTATTGCAAATATACCGATTCATCTTTTCAACGGCAACTTAAACCTCTTAACACCATCAAAAGCATAAAAAGCATTGGCCACTGCAGCAGCTGTGGGGACAAGTCCAATTTCTCCAATGCCTTTAGCACCATAGGGTCCCACAGGATCTTTTACCTCAACTCCTTTCACAACTATTTCGGGAGTTTCGTGAGCGCGAAGGATTCCTAATTTCCTCATTTTGTCGTGAACCAAAAATCCATCTTTCATTGGCAATTCTTCGGTAAGTGCATAACCTAATCCCATGTGAACTCCACCTTCAATCTGACCTTCAAAAAGCATTGGGTTCATAATTTTTCCTGCATCGTGTGCAGCTACAACTTTCGATATATTTCCTTCATCGTCAAGTATACAAAGCTGTACAGCATATCCATACGAATAATGAATTATTGGATTATTCTTACTTGACCCCGGCTTACTTGTCCAGTCGCACACAAACTCACCTTTGTAAGTTTTACCAGATAATTCTTTTAAGGACTTCGATTTTAAATCCGATTTCAAACCTCTGGCGGCAACTATAACGGCTAGTCCAACTAATGCCGTTGCTCGTGACGATGTGGTCATTCCTGTTTTAATTTGAGCATCAGTATCAACAACAACCTCAATTATATCAGGATCAACTCCAGTTTCCTCACAAAGAGTTTGTAATGCCATATTATGAACCCCTTGCCCCATCTCGGTCCAGCCATGTTTAAGAACAATATTATTATCAGAAATAATATCAATAATTACTTTTGACTCATCATTCATTCCGTTACCAATACCGGAGTTTTTTATTGCACAAGCAAGTCCTGAAAATTTGGCATTAATAAAATCATCTTTAACAGCTTCCAGACACGCCCTTATTCCAACACCTGCCAATCTTTGTCCGGTTGAAGTAGTAAGCCCGTTAACAAGAGCATTATCCCATCTAAACTGCCATCTGTCAAAGCCAGCTTTTTTGCAGATTTCGTCGATACAACTTTCTAAAGCAAAGGTAATTTGGTTAACTCCAAAACCACGCATCGCACCACTGGGGATATTATTAGTGTAAACAGTTTGAGCTTCAATGTCAATTTCAGGAATATAATAACCTCCTGAAGCATGACCGGCCACACGTTCCATAACTTTCATTCCAACGGAAGCATAAGCCCCGGTATCGCCAATAGCCCTTAGTTTGAGTGCTGTTAGTTTACCGTTGTTGTCAGCCCCAACCGATATATCCATAAACACAGGATGTCGTTTTGGATGTAACCTTATTGATTCTTCACGCCTAAGAGTAAGTTTCACTGGTTTGTCCAACAAAAATGCAAACAAAGCAGTTTGTCCCTGCACACTCAAATCTTCCTTACCCCCAAAGCCACCTCCATTTGGCACTAAAATTACACGCACTTTTTCTTCGGGCAAACCAAGTATCAAAGCAACCTGCCTTCTGTCTTCATAAATCCCCTGACTCTGGCTAAAAAGTTCTATGCCACCACTTCCATCTGGTTGGGCAATAGCAGCTTCCTTTTCCATAAAACCATGCTCAACACGCTGAGTTTCATATTTTCCGGAGCTTACATAAGTTGAGGCACTTAGTGCTACATCTGCGTTACCAATTGTGAACTGTGTAGTTTCAAAACTATTAGGTCTTTCAGGATGAATTCTATCTCCTCCAATTGCTTTAAATACATCGGTTATTGGTTCAAGAACCTGATATTCAATTTCAATCAATTCAATAGCTTCACGGGCAATACGTTCAGAATCAGCAACCACACCGGCAAGTACATCGCCTATATAATTTGTAGTTTGACCTTCAGCAATTATTATCGGCCAATCATGGATAATTAGACCAACTTTCTGTTCGCCCGGGATATCCTTTGTAGTAAAAACATGGTTTACACCCGGATGTTTCTCGGCTTTTGTTGTATCAATTTTAATGACTTTTGCTTTGGGATGATCGCTAAATTTCAATGCGGCATAAAGCATTCCATCAATGTGGATATCATCTACAAAATCTCGCTTTCCAATGGCAGTATTATATGCATCATATTTAGGATGAGAAACTCCAACTTTGCCGGAAGTTATATTAATTTCCAAATTTTCATTTTTACTGATGGCTTCACCGGCACATACAATTGCTTCTTCAATTTTTTTGTATCCCGTACAACGGCATAAATGTGGTTTAATGGCTTTTTGAATTTCCGCAATTGTTGGCTTAGGATTGTTTTGAAGTAGTACTTTAGTTCGACTAATAAATCCGGGACTACAAAAACCACACTGAACGGCTCCTTTATTTACAAAAGCTATGGCGATAGTATCCAGGACGTATCCAGGAAATCCTTCAGGTGTAAAAATCTCAGCATCTTTCAGTTTACTCATTTTGGTTACACACGAAAGCATTGCCTTACCATCAATTTCAACAGTGCAAGCACCACATGCCGCCTGACCCGAGCAACCATCTTTTACAGAAGTAATATGTTTGTCGAGTCGTAAATATTCTAACAACGATCTATCAGGACTACCATCATAATTTTGTATTTCTCCATTTAATTTAAAAGAAATCATGATAATAGTTTTTTCAGGTTTTCAAGAGTAGGCCAAATTGAATCAGGTACATTTAATAATCCGCTAACGGATCTTAAATCTTTTAATCCGCTACCTGTTAATAGTACTACATTATTTGAATTATCAGGTAATTTATTAGCTTTCTTATAGGAAAGTAATCCTGCGAAAGCAGCGGCAGCAGCAGGTTCAGCAAACAATCCTGTATTTTTAGATAGTATTGATGAAGCCTTCAGTATTTCATCATCAGTAACAGAAATATATTCTCCGTTATAATCATGGATATATTTTTGGGTCATGTAGAAATTACGAGGAATATCAACAGAAATTGAATCGGCAATAGTTGTGCTTTTCTTTATCTCAAATGTAGCATTATCAATATTTCTAACAAGATTATCACTTTTTTGAGATTGCACACCAACTATAATTGGCATATTATCAATTATCTGAAGTTTGAGCAAATCTTCAAACCCTTTATAAACGCCCGAAATAATCACGCCATCGCCAACAGGTACAAAAATCCGGTCGGGAACAGTAAAATTCAACTGTTCAAGAAGCTCGAAAGCGACAGTTTTTTTTCCTTCGATAGTAAGCGGATTAAAAGCAGTGTTACGGTTGTACCAGCCAAATTCTTTGGTAGCCTTTATACTAAGGTCGAATGTATCATCATAAGTGCCTTTCACAGGAATTATTGTGGCACCATGCATTAAAATCTGAGTTAGTTTCGCTATGGGTGCTGATTCAGGAACAATTATAATTGCCTTTTGTCCTTGGGCAGCACAAATCCCCGCTAATGATGAACCGGCATTTCCTGTTGATGCTGCCACAATTATATCCCATCCCTTTTCTTTAGCATACGCTGAAACTACTGCAGAAGCCCTATCTTTAAATGAATATGTTGGATTTTGGGAATCGTCTTTCAGGAAAAGATTAAATGATAGTTTTAGATTACCTATTCTGCGAACTTCGTACAAAGGAGTCTGTCCAACTTTCAAATTAGGTAGGCTTTCCAGTTTGCTAATTGGCAATAAATCTAAAAATTTATTTTTACTGAGTTTTTCAAAGTTGACACCTAATTCAATTAGTCCTAAATAATCATAGTTCGTTTTCAGAACACCTACTGGAGGTAGATCTAAAGAGTTTAGTTTGGTACAATCAGGACATAGATATGTTACTTGTGATTCATTATAAGTAGCACCACAATCAACACATTGGTAATGGAATTTTGAATTATTCATAATGATAATTTCCAACTATTTACAAAATTAAATCTTGGCGTCAATGCGTCATTGTAATATATATTTCATCCAAGACGCCATGGCACAAAGTAATTTTTGTTCTACTTTAAATATACTCCTTAATAACTCCTGTTCTTTCATTAAATTCCATTATTTTTTCATCCCAATCATCAACTTTTGCATAGCGCGATTTCCAATAATTTTCATCATACCATTGGGCATTTAACTCTTCAACTGTTTTACCTTGTTGCTCAATCCATGTGAAATATTTGAGATTATGCATACGTTTTTTCTGATAATAATTCATCTCGATCATATGATCGGTTGATAAGCTGAGCAAATCGGCATCAAAACTTACGGCAGCAACTCTATTAGTAAATTTTCCATGAATTTCATTTTCTTCTGCTAAACGTGATTGATACATATCCATCGAATCGGTGGCTACCGAAAACACAACATCATTCTCGTTCATTTCGTAATATTTTGCAAGTTTAATAGAGCCCATTAAATTAGCTATTGATGAAATACCGAACAGTTTTAATTTATCAACTAAATCAGGATTAATATTTAATTCATTCTTCAGATAATCAATTCCGGCACTTTCGTTAAAAAGTCGCATTAATCGGATATTTGGATTATCGTCAATACCAGCAACCAAATCCATATTTCGAATATTATGAATCCATGGAACATGCTTGTCGCCAATGCCTTCAATGCGATGTTCGCCATAACCATTTTCCAATAAAGTTGGGCATTGCAGTGCCTCACCTGCACACACTTTAATATTTGGATAAACCTCTCTTAAATAATCAGCACTACCCAATGTTCCAGCTGAACCTTGTGTTAAAAACATTCCTGTAAAACGGTCATTATCTTTTTTTACAGAATTAAAAACTTCTTCCATTGCCGGGCCGGTAACAGCATAATGCCACATTGGGTTTCCAATTTCTTCAAATTGGTTGAGATTAACAATTTCATCACCACGCTCAGCAAGAAGCTCCTTTACCTTATCGTAGATTTCTTTAACATTACTTTCGGTTCCTTGTGTTGCAAAAACCTCAGCACCAACTTTATGAAGCCAGTCGAAACGCTCTTGCGACATACCTTCAGGCAACACAGCAATCGACTCACAGCCCAGCAAATATGAATCGTAAGCTCCACCACGACAATAGTTACCTGTTGATGGCCAGAGAGCTTTTTGTCGAGTTGGGTCGAAACGACCGGTAATCAGTTTTTCCACCAAAGGACCAAATGTTGCACCAACTTTATGAGCACCTGTGGGGAAATATTTTCCTATAAGTAATATAATTCTGGCTTTAACACCGGTTAATTCTGATGGTAATTCCAAATAATTAACGTTACTAAAACCCCCACCAAAATCAACAGGGTCATTTTTCCAATTAATGCGAAATAAATTAAGTGATTTCAAATCCCATAATCCAATATTTTTTAGTTTATCAACTATCTTTTCCGGGATGAGTTCAGGATTTCGCATTTGTTTATATGTTGGCAATATTATATGCCTTTCGCGACATCTTTGAATTGTGTTTTCTAATATTTTTTCTTTAGTTATCATTCTTTAGTTACTTTATTACTAATCAATTATTATTTCCTATATACTTTTACACCATACCTTTATACCCTATCCCTTTATACCTCTATTCCTTATATCCTTTATACCCATTATACTCTATACAACTTTTATCCATAAAAACTAACAGCCCCCTGCAGTATCAAACTCATTTCAGCAGCAATTGTTAAATCCTCTTCAAAGTTAATTTTTTCTTTTAAGTCAATTTCAAAAAATCGCAGAGTTGTTCTATTTGCTTTTAAGGTATAAAGATCGGTTTCCAACACTGAATAATCATTCAAATTATAGTACCGGAATAATCGGTCATTTTGATAATATAATAGCTCTGTAATTTCAATATCAACATCCAAGAAGTATCCATCTTTATTTTTTTCAAATTCTTTTCTCACAAGATAAAGATGTGGTTTATCCAAATATGGGCTACCCGAAGTAGGACAAAATGTTGTGCAGTTACCACATTGATTACACCAATCGGCAATATGCAATATTTGATGTTTTTGTACTATCTCAAAAGTATTTCCTTCAGTTAATTTATGGTTTCCATCAACAATTTTTATAATCTGAGTGTTAATTTTAACAGGCTCAGTATTATAAGAATGGAATGCAAGGTTAGGACAGACTGTGGCGCAAATATTACAAACCTCATCACATAGCAAACATCGTGAAGCCTCCATTATCGCTTCTTTAGCAGTTAATGTCGTGCTTACCAAGTTGAAATTTTTTCTGTTGTGCAAACTTGTTTCCCGCACAGATTGGGGAAATAACCTACTAGCTTTTTTAATCATTAACAGATTATAATTCTGCTCTTTTCGTGGTAATGCATTATTAGTGGAGAAATCTATATTGGCAATCTTAATAATTTCCTGAGCAGCTTTCCGTCCATCACCTATCGCGTTAATTGCGGTTGAAGCACCTCTTAAGGCATCACCACCAATAAATACATTAGGAATTTTTGTTTGATAGCTTCCTTCCTTTGTTACAAGATTATCAACATCCATAAAATCAATATCCAGATTTTGACCAATAGCAGGAATAACTGTGTCGGTGAGTAAATCAAATTCAGATCCGTAAATTTCGACCGGTCTTGCCCTTCCTGAATCATCCTTTTTTCCGAGTTTCATCTTCCTGCAAGTAATCGAAAATACTCGAGTATTTTTTGAATTAATTCTGAGAGGTGCAGTTAGTTCAAGAATATTAATTCCCTCTTTAATAACAGCATTAATTTCACCAAAATCGGCGGGCATCTGTTTAATGGTTCTCCTGTAAATCACGGTCACTTTTCCGTTTTCGCCAACCAAGCGGTAAGCTGTACGAGCTGCATCCATGGCTGTGTTTCCACCACCGATTATCACAATATTTTGTCCTATTTCAGTATCTTGCCCTTCTTTAACTTTAACTAAAAAATCAAGAGGATCAAGTACTCCTGGTGATTCAATACCTTCAATTAACAAAGGTTCTGAAACTTGTGCGCCTATTCCAATATAGATATAATCACTATCCTTCCTAATCCTGTTAAATTCATTTAAAAATATTGGATGGTTATATTTAATAACAACTCCGGTAGATTCTATTTTTTTAATGTCAATATCTATAGCTTCATTGGTTAATCTAAATGATGGTATAGCACCTGAAACCATTCCACCCGGCTGTGTTTTCGATTCATAAACCACCACATCCATTCCTGCTAAAGCGAGAAAATAGGCACAAGATAGTCCGGACGGTCCTGCACCAATTATTGCTGCTTTTTTGTTTAATCCATTAACAAAGTTTTTCTTTTGAATGATTGTTTTATTATCAGAATTCTCAGAAATAGTTCGTTTTATTTCCCTAATTAGAACTGGTTTATCGTAATTAATTCGAGTACATTTAGTTTGGCAGAGATGATCACATATCATTCCAGTAGTATGCGGAAATGGATTAGTTTGCTGAATAACTTCTGCAGCCTTGTCGAATTCACCTTTCGAAGTATAATACATATAATCTGGTATTCCCTGATTTGTTGGGCATGTATCAACACATGGAGCATGGGTACAATCAAAATGTTTTAGTTGCCGATTAGTTTTTATGCTTGGGTTATTAAATCCATGTTTTTTATATGCGCTGTTTTCGATCAAATCTTCAACATAATGCTTAAGATTTTTAAGATAATCGATTTGGGAACAATCGATTTTCATTTTTTCCTTAAGCTCCTCAATATATTGGCATAATCTGCCATATCCGCCCGGCTTTAGTAAATCGGTACAAACGGTAACCGGGGCAAGTCCGCAATTAACAACATCGGCAACATTAAAAGCATCAACACCTCCGGAAAAAGAAATATCCAATCCTCCATCAAATTCATTCTGAAGCTCATATGCAAGATTAATGGATATTTGATGAAGAGCTCTACCACTCATGTACATCATTTTTTCATGCTCAGGAAATATATCTTTATTATTCAGACTTTCAAGGGTATTTGTTAATTTAACACTAAACTGAAGGTTGTTATTATCAGCACTTTGCCTAAGGTTTGTAATAATAGATATCGCATCTTTATATTTCAAATCGTGCTCAAAAGCAATATCCGGAACTATGGTTTCAAAACCTGAATTAACTATTATCTCATTCAACTTTTTTTTCCCGATTAAAGTTGGATTAAGTTTTATCGCTGTATGAAGTTTTTTTTCAGTAATGAGGTACTCACCTATCTTTTCAATTTCATCCGGCGGACAACCATGCATTGTTGACAATGTAATATTATTTGAAATCGTAGGATTGATGGTAATATTAACCACATTGGGATAAATTGACTCAATACTATTAACTTTTTCGGTGATCTCTTTCGATGCATCAGCCATCTTTTTAAAAAACCACTGCACATTTTCTTTTTGTATTCCATCATAATCATAGCCTACACTCATATTAAATATTACACCAATATCCTTCGAGTTTGCCCACCCAAATTTATCACTAAGTATGTGAATAATAATCCAAGCATTTAAATATTGATCAAACGACTGTTTAATTTTTAATTCCTGCGACCACTCACAATTATATCCTTCATCCTGCATGTCGATACATGGCTTCGAGACTTCAATTTCATCTATTGTTTGTATTGTTTTCAGTTCAATAAATCTGGCTCCTGTTAACCAGGCAGCTACAATATTTTGTGAAAGTTGTGTTTGAGGTCCGGCTGCAACGCCGATCGGAGTTTCAAGCAGAGAACCAAATCGCTTAAAGCGAAGAGATTCGTTAAATTTGGGATTAAAAAACAGTTCTTCGTTAATTCCGAGGATATTCCGGGAACTATCATACTGCTTTAAAATTATATTTAATAACCTGTTTAAGGGAATTAGCGAGAAAATGTCTGCCATGATCTTCTTAAAATAACTAAGCAACAAATCTAAATAAAAGATGCGATAATTATATATTTCCTCTATTTTTGACTTATGATAAAAAACGACTGTTCGGTAATTATACTTGCGGCGGGAAATTCATCAAGAATGAAACGGCCAAAATTTTTGCTTAGCACAACTGACGGAAATTCTTTTATTGAAAAAATTATTCATCAATACGCTGATTTTGGTTGTTCAAATATTATTGTCATGCTTAACAGTGAAGGAATTGCCCTAATAAAAAAACATACGCAAAATCTTCCAATACAAACACAAATTGTATTAAATCCTTACCCTGATCTTGGTCGCTTCTTTTCAATTAAAACCGGACTCAAATTTGTGCATAATTATTATACTTTTATTCATAATGTTGATAATCCCTTCGCAAACAAAAAAGTGCTGGAGCAACTCTATTCTGCTAAAACAGAAGCTAAAGTTATTAAACCTGTGTACAATAATAATGGAGGTCATCCGGTTTTAATTTCACCTACGGTTTGTGATTATATTTTGAATGAAAAAAAACACGATGTAAATTTTAAGGAAATTCTGAATAGATTTTCAACAAAGAAAGTAGAAGTTAAAGATGAAACAATACTACTAAACATAAATACATATGATGAATATTTGGAATTTTATTGAACAAAAACTTAAGGAAGAAAAATCCATTTTCCTGATGATTGTAATTGAAACCCATGGAAGCAGTCCGGGAAAGCAGGGCTTTAGCATGGTAGTTAGTAGCGATAGAGACTTGCATGGATCGATTGGTGGAGGCTCTGTGGAATTTAAACTTGTTGAAGAATGTAAAAGGATGCTGAGTGCCGGAGAACAACAAATCTTCATAAAACGACAAGTACATAAAGGGAATGTTACAGATGGCTCAGGGATGATCTGTTCAGGTGAGCAAACAGTAGCATTCATTCCGTTATCACAATCAGATATTCAAAATATTGCAAGTATTACGTCCTGCCTAAGTAAAAACAAATCAGGGATTTTTGAGCTAACCGAAAATAGTTATAATTTTCGCCTGTCAGATGAAATTCCGGAAACACAATACCAATGCACTATAACAAACGAAAGCAATTGGTCGTATAGTGAGACAATTGGGTATAAAAACATTATTTACATCATAGGTGCAGGGCATGTGGGATTTGCCGCATCAAAACTATTTTATCAATTGGGATTTAAAGTAGTGCTATATGATAACCGCCCAAACCTCACTATGCTTACCGACAATCCTTATGCTCATGAAAAGCAGGTTATAGATTACAAAAAAACACATGAATATATATCGGAAGGTGACAATGCCTATGTTATAATTATGACTAACAATCATACGCACGACAAAGAAGTACTTAGTCTGTTACTAAGGAAAAATATCAAATATCTCGGCATGATGGGCAGTGAAGAAAAAGTAGCAGTTATAAAAAAACAGATGAGGAATGATGGCTTTATCGATGATGACTTTAGTCACGTACACGCTCCAATTGGTATATCAATTAATAGTGAAACCCCGGAAGAGATAGTAGTAAGTATAGCAGCAGAAATTATAAGGATTAAAAATTCAAAATAGGATTGGGTTTCATAATATAAAAACGTACATGAACTTACGGGTTAACCCGTAAGTTCACTTATAGAGAATAATTATTTTTAAATTCTAAACAGATGAAAACATTAGGCCTAATCGGCGGAATGAGTTGGGAATCTTCGGCAGTTTATTATGAACTGATAAATAAAAAAGTAAAGGAGGCTCTCGGAGGATTTCATTCGTGCAAAAGCATAATGGTTACTGTTGATTTTGCTGAAATAGAGAAATTGCAGCACCAAAATGAGTGGGAGGTATTAGACAGAATGATGGCACATTCGGCAAAACAGCTTGAGGCGGCAGGGGCAGATATTGTTGTCCTGTGTACAAATACGATGCATTTATGCAGTCATGCCATTATTGATAATATCTCAATTCCTTTCCTACACATTGCTGAAGCAACGGGTCTGGATATTAAAAATAAGAACTTAAAGAAGGTAGGTTTGTTGGGGACGAAATTTACAATGGAAAAGGATTTTTACAAGGAGTATATATTAAACAACTTTGGTATTGAGGTGATTATCCCTTCGGATGAGGAAAGGGAAAAAGTTCATAATATAATTTATCAGGAACTTGTTCACGGTATGATTAAGAATGATTCAAGGGAAATTTATAAGAAAATTATCAAGAACCTAGAGCAAAGGGGTGCTGAAGGAGTAATACTTGGATGTACCGAAATCCCACTGCTAATATCCGATTCGGATGTAGATATACACGTTTTTGATACAACTACGATTCATGCGGGAAAAGCTGTAGAGTGGGCATTATCTGATTAAATTATCTGTAAAACTAATGACAGAAACTATAATTATAGCACACCGTGGAGAATCATTTGATGCTCCCGAAAATACTCTGTCAGCAATTAAGCTTGCATGGGAAAGAAATGTTCAAGCCGTCGAAATCGACATTCAACAAACTAAGGATAGTGAGATTGTTGTTATTCATGATAAGGACACTTTGAGGATTTCAGGAAAGAAAAAGACAATTAAAAAATCGTCGCTTAAGGAATTAAAACTACTTAATGCCGGCTTTTATAAAGAAGGGAATTGGGACGATGAGCGTATTCCCAGTCTTAGCGAAGTGCTTGCTACTGTCCCTGAAAATGGGAAATTGATTATCGAAATTAAAAGTGATAATAACATTCTTCAAAAATTAAAGTATGAATTATCTCAATCAAATTTGAATACCACACAAATAGAGCTAATTGCCTTTGACGCAAATACTTTAGCCAAGGCCAAACAATTGATGCCAGAGTATAGAATGTTATGGTTGCTTAGTCTTGACTATAGATTGCCGTGGTGGCTTGCTTTGAACAATAATAGAAAATTAATTAACAAATTAAATAAACTAAAACTTGATGGCGTAGATGTATGGGCAGGGAAACTCCTTACCAAAAGTTTTATTTCTGAAATTAAAAAATCAGGATTGTGCATTTACACATGGACAGTTAATGATCTGGAAAAAGCAAAATCATTAATCGAAAATGGTATTGATGGCATAACAACCGACAGAGCAGGTTGGATGATGGAGCAATTGAAGATATCTTAATTGGAGCATGTCTATAAATCAAAATAGTACGTTAAACAAAGAAATCATAAATTTCAAATGACAAATGACAAATAAATTACAATGCGCTAAATTTCAATATCTTAAAACGTTTGCTAATTTAAAAATTTGTAACTAATCAGTGTAACGAAATCCTAGTAACAATATAGTTTGTATAAACAATTTTTCCTTTGTGTTATTTGTGAAATACCTTTGTGCTTTGTGGGTTTTTTTTCCACTAAGGAACACCAAGTACGGCACAAAGGGGCACTATGGAGAAAAATAATATATTATTGTAAAAATAATTGAAAAAACTATTTGCTATTGTTGATACTGATTATTTACAATCTATTTAATTTCCAATTCAATATTATTGATTCTCTCCTCAACTAATCCCTTTGTTGATGTATTCTCAAATTCTTTTATTAACGCATCCTTGTAAAATGATAAAGCTTTTTGTTTTTCGTTTTGGATATAATAATAATCAGCTGCCAGAACATACCCCTGATAATACTCAATATTACAGTTAATAAACTTTGCAATGAATTCATCTTCATTTATTAAACGTGTTTTGTAGCTGATATGCTTTTTTAGCTCTTTTCGTAATTTCTTAAATTCATTGAATTTATTGTAGCCAATACTATACAAAAAAGGGGAGGGCTGTATTGTTAATGATGTGTCGTAAAGTATTGTATTTGAACATGTGAAATTTGTTTTGCTCCATACATCGTTCAAATTATACATCAGGTATTCACCAAGTTGGTATGGAGTAGTTGACACCCATGTGTTAAGTTTTTGTGGAAGAAAAATAATACTATGATGAGATATCATTTGGGCCATGGTTTTTTCGTTCCCAATACCGATATTAACATCGTTTAAGCCCTTGTAATTGCGAAGAATGTCAGCAACATCTGTATAATTGAGTTTTTGCTTTTCATGAATCAGTTGTTCGCAACGTTGTTGACGATATTTTGAAGCCGATTCTTCAATATTCTTCAAATTATCAGAATCATTTCTAAAAACCTCACTTTGGAAGTGATTGGAGCATGTTAGATAGCTGCTATCAGTCTGATGAACACCAAGTTTTGATGGAGATTTTTCAATAATTATTGTGTTATTATCAGCTACCGACCCAACCATAATCGACTCGGAAACAAAAGTTTGACGTTTTTCAGCAATACTGACAGCTTCTTCGATATTACCGGCGTATTGTAGTATTTCGCGTGCCAACAATGAAACTGGCATAGTTGCTTTTGAAGAGAAGTCCGATTTAGTAGCGTTAATAGTAACAGTTAATCCCTGTTCATTCATTCCCGACACAACTCCAATCATGCTCGCCCATGTTACATACATGAACCTGTGGCCTAGGTCAGGATTAACAAATGCTACAATCTTGTTTTCAGCAAATGCTTCGTTTATGTAGAAATCAAAATTACGACCAATGATCAATGTACTATCATCTGTATTCAGATTAGTTGCAAACGACGTACAGCCAACTAACGCAAGGTTTTGAAGTGCATGGCCTATATCGTGGGCACCGTGATAATTCAACATCCGCTCATAGTTATTCCCTATATAATCATAACCATCAGAAGCACTAAACGATACGCCATAAATTTCTTTTAAGTATTCATCAGGAATGTATTCATCGATATCACGGTTAAACCACGCAATAGTATATTTCAAAAACTTAAGATATAATTTCGAAGGGATGAGCGTGTTAATCTGTTCAACAAAAGCATCCTCCTGAATTTTAATTAGCTCCTTAGTTAGTTTTCCATTTATTACACCAATTTCAAAAGGGCTGCCTTCCAGGTACATTTCCCATAGTCCGAATTTATTTTTACGGAGCCAGCTACTGCCAATTTTATAGAAATCAGGGGCGGGATTCTCACGTACAATCTGCAATATTGTTAAATCTGTAACTTCGGGTGGTGATATTTTTGTTTTAATATTGAAAAAAACAATTAGAGTGGTTAATATTAACACAATTACTATAGCAGTATTACGTAACCTTCGCAATCTTCTCCCTCTTCGCGGTATATTATGCTTGCCCATTTATTTCTTTTAGTATTTTGTTAACACCAACAAATTCACCACAAGTTAATATTGAGCTAACGCTAACGCCAAGCATTCCATGTAGGTTTATGTTTTGACCAGTAAAAAACAGGTTGCTAATTTTAGTACGTGGCGAAATATACGAATCCGCAGGGTTTTTGAAATTATGTAGAGTTCCGTATAACGAGCCCATTGGCGTTCCCAGATAATCGCGATATGTAAGCGGTGTAGATACATTAAAACCAACTATATTGTTTCGAAGTTGTGGAAAATTTTTCGTGGCCAGTTCTATTAACATCTTTGCTTTCTTGTTTTTAAACTCCTCATAATCATCTCCCCGCTTGTTAACCGGTAGTTCCTCCCAACGGGCAACTTCTTCAAATTTCATGTGGGTAAGCAATCCAATACAGTTTGTATATTCACTTTCTTTTTCCGGAATTCCGCAGTGCAGAAAATAATGCTCGGGCCACAATTTTTCATCATAATATGATGCGTACCAAACGTCATCCCTTTTATAGTAGTTGTAATTTGCATTTATATATTTAAGAGAATTTTTTTTAAGGCTAATATGCACTCCAAATGCTGACATGGTATTTTCCTTGTTTTTCATTCTTTTTCTGAAAGATTTTTTAATCAACCCTTCACCAATCATGTCCATTGTTGTGGCCGGGTGAACATCAGAAATAATGTTGTTGGCAAAATATTTATTATGGTCTTTGGTTTCAACTGAACTTATCTTATTATTATTTATAACAAGATTTACAACCTTTTTATTTGTATGAACATCACCGCCGTTTTCAATAATTTCGTCTTTTAGTTTTTTTGCTATCAGTCCTGTATTACCAACAATGCGGTATGAGCTGGTAATAAAATGATTATTGATAAGAGCATGAATATAGAAAGGAGATTTTTCCTTAACTCCTGCATAAACAAAATTAAGAGCACTAAGCACTTGCTGTAGTCGTGTGTTTTTTGTTATTGAATTAATGTAGTCCCATGCATTCATGCTTAAGTGTTTACCAATAGCACTTGACCCATTTTCGGCATTTTTTAATAAATAAATATCCTGATTATTAACAGTATTTTTAATTTCGGCAACATATTTGTCGATAGCATCTTTTTCACTTGGAAAATAATCATACATCTGTTTTTTGAAATTACTGAAACCAATAGGAAAATGGTATTCAGTTCCATCAATATTAAAAATGTCGAATCCGTCAGAATTAAGCCTCTTATATTCTATTCCGTCAAACAGTTTGAAATATTTAAATATTTTATTTAGTGTTTGACCTTCATCAAGACTGCCTATGTAGTGAATCCCGGTACTGAAAGTACAGCCATTGCGCTTAAATGTTTGCAACGAACCGCCTATCTGTTTATTTTTCTCAAGCACTAACACTTTGTAACCTTTCCGGCTCAGGATTACTCCACATTGTAATCCGCCAAGACCGCTGCCAATAATAATTATATCGTATTGTTTATCCATTTAACATTTTTAATTTATTCATACTAAGGCAAAGATAACATGTAAATCAAATTTGAAGTCAGTTTAGTATTATCAATAATCCGTATGCTTAGATTGTGTTTCTCTGAGATATCTTCAATCATAGATCGTGAAACAAACTCCAGTTCAAATTTAGTTTTATTAAAGCCCAAACCCGTTGAAAACAATTCTGTTATCCTTGTCCCCAAATGTCGTTTGCCCAAGTCTTTATCGGCATCGCGAATTATAATCAATCCGCCTGGATTTAATTTTTCAATACACGACTCAATAACCATAATCTGAAAATGTTTTGGCATATAATGCAATACATCATTAAGGATAAAAACATCTGAGCAGTCGGGTTCAATTTCACATATATCTGCCGCTATAAAGTTAACATTGTCATTTTTAATTGCACAATGTGTGGCAACATTAATTTTGTCCGCATCATAGTCAATACCGATAATTCGCCTATTGGCAGAAACAAGGTTTAGCATATATGCAAGATAACCGTAACCACATCCTAGTTCGGTAATTTTGCATTTTTCAGGAATTATTTCGTTAAAAATATTGTAGTTTTGTTCAAGTTTCAGCTTAATGCGTGTATACCATTCCAGAACAGGCCCTTTGTACAGATAGTTTTTTTTAATGAAATCGCTGTAATAATCTGGTGTTTCGAGCATTTTCGCTACTTTGTTGTATTCCAGTCCAAAGTATTTTTTAACGTTTTTTGTTTGTTCGCGAAGGGTATTGCCATAATCACCATCTGATAATGCTATGCGTGGCAGAAACTTTGTGATCAGCTTACCTCTTTTTAAGATGAACTCACTTTTCTTCAACAATTCTTTTTGTCCGTAAATAATGATAGGAAGAATATCTAGATTTAGCTCATTTGCCAGATAAAAAGCTCCTTTATGAAATCGCCTTAATATACCTGTATCCGAACGATGTCCTTCAGGGAAAATAACTACCGAATAACCCATGTCGGTTTGGGCTTTTACTTTATCAACTATAACCTCATAGCTGCTATCAACTTCAATAAAACCAGCATACCTTATTGCTACGCCATAAATAAAATTTGTGATGTTTTTTCTGCTGGATAATACAACTACCCTGTAGTTTAACAACAACATCAGCATTAAATCAATATGCGACTGATGATTAGTAATTATTATGGCGGGGTTTTTATAATCTTCATTATCAGGGTTTAAAATAGGTTTTTTGGAGAGAAAATTCATGTAGATCATAAACCAGGTAAGGTACCTGAAGAGCTTGTGAATGATGATTTTTTTAGCAGTTTTGCGCAGTGGTGTAATTTTAAGTAATAGTGAGAATACCGATAGAAATAATGAGCCACTCACAAAAACAAACAATGCCCATAGCGAAAAAATGAAATCGAGAAGAGTAACCGGCCGATTTCTAAGCCCCATTTTATATCTGACAAGCCACTTAAAAATAGCCGGAAGAAGTGTAAATGTGATAAAAATAACCGATAATATCCCAATTATCGACATTGTGGCAATCGACCTTAAGGCTGGGTGATCGGCAAAAATTAACACCCCAATTCCCAGCAATGTTGTAATTCCCGACAATATTACAGATACTTTATATGAACTGATATCATGGATGCCGTATTTGTATTCAATTAGTAATCCGCGCATTATAAATATGCTGTAATCAATACCGAGCCCGAAAATAAAGGTGAGAATAATTACATTGAAAATATTAAATTCGATGCCAAATAACCCCATTATTCCAACTGTCCATATCCAACTGAATATCATGGGAATCATAGTGATAATTGTTAGTTCAATCCTTCCGTAGGCAATAAGCAGAATAACAAAAACAAAGGAAAGCGAAATAATTATCAGCTTATTGAAATTGTCTTTTAGAATAGTGATAAACTCACTTGTAATCAATCGCTTGTCGATAATCCATGAGGTTTTCTCATTACTGAATGCATTATACACTTTATTAATATCTTCATCGGAACTATTAACTTTTATCACATTTATTACCGCCGACAAAGTATCAGTTTGAATAATGAACTTATCTAAAATCAGTTGTTGTATAATTCCTGCGCTGTTCGGCGAAATTGTGCTAAAATCATTATTTAACCAGGTGCTAAAACCGCTAAACGCACGTTCGCTAAATCCGGTTTTATATGCTGCGATACTAATATCGTCAATAATTCTGTTTCTGTTTTTATCCCAATACTCATTCCATCGGTTAATAGCAGCAAGTTGTTGGCTTTGCGATGGGAAAATATTATTTATTACTGATGAATTTTGTATCGTTTGGTCGCTTTTGAGTTTGTTTATGATGTTTGAGGCTTTTGTGTTATTCTCAATTGCTTCATTTAAATCTTTACCATGCGAAACAATGTAAATTGTTTTTTTACTAAGATTGGTTACGGCGTTAAGTCTCTGTTCAACTTGTTTTAATTTGTCGCTCATATAATTGCTTTTCATCATATCGGCATCAAAACTAACGTGTTGAGCGGCGATTAGAAGCACAATAGTAGCCAGAATAATCCCTGATTTTAGATAGGCATTATCCGAAAACCTATAAGCTGCGAGTTTATCAATCCAGCTGGTATAGTATTTTGATGTTTTTTCTTTATTTGTGCCGATAAAATGTGGAAGGACTATAAGCGAAAACACAGCAGCACTCAGGATGCTTATAGCTGCAAAAAGGCCGAGGTCGTTTAAGGCTTCCGAGTTTACAAAATACAATGATAAAAAAGCTGATGCAGTTGTTATACTGCTTAATATTACCGGTGTTGAGAGGTTTTTAAAAATTAATTTGCGCGATCCATATTGCCTGAAATGTGAATAAATATGTAAAGCATAATCAACAGATATTCCTAATAATACCGATCCAATACCCAGTGATATTGCTGAAACTTCTTTTTTTAGTATGAAAAGCATTGCCAGCGAAACCAACGCTCCGAATACAACAGGTAGAAAAACTATTATGAAAGTTCGTTTACTTCTGAAAAATAGCGTAATAACAATTATTAGTACCAACAACGCGAGAGTAACAGTAACAATAATGTCCTTTTTTATTTGATTAGCATTTCCAAGTGCAACAACGGCATTGCCAAAATAATCTACTCTAATATTTTTGAATTTATTTATTGACAGGTCTTCTATAATATTATCAATACCGTTAAACAATAAGTTATTATTAGATGTTTTATTAGTTGAAGCAGGCGTTACTAAAAGTATAAGATTGCAATGGTCGTTCGAAATAAAATACTTATTGTAAGTTTGAAAGTCATTATCAAAGTTAAATGCGCTGAATTTTTGTAATGCTATGGGTGTTAGATGCAGCGGGTCTTGGGCAATCAGTTTTTTAGTGACAAACGAAACAGGCGACATTAAATTGGAATAATTTGATGCGATTGTATTGTGTATGTTAGGTGTCGAAATAATTGTATCAATAATTTTGTAATCCTCTTCTGATAAAAAAATCGGCAGGTTATTATAAATAGTGTTGTAAATTTCTAACATTTCTGTTTGATCAGGAGCAAAGTCGATGGACTGAATTAGCCCGGGAATAAAACTTGAATTAAGGGAGTCAGTAAATTTATCCGCAAACTCAGCTAGCAGATCAGGATTAATGATTGTAGTGTCGATAATACTTATATTAAAAACGACTTTATCAAGGAATTTTGAATTTGAGTAAACAAAATTCATGTTGTTAATTTTTTCAGTATCGGGCAATATTTTTGAAATGTCTTCCGAAAGTTTAAGTTGGCTTGCAAACCATCCACTTACTGATATCAGTATAACCAATATAAATAACGAGATCACTCTGTGATTTGCAATCTGATTATATATGGCCAAAAACAGTGTGCTCATTTGGAATTAGTTTTTATCATTGCCTGCTTGCCGGTAAGGCAGGTTGCCAAATTGTCATTGTTGTCATGTTATCATATTGTCAAGTTGTTAAGTTGTTTAGATAACGTAACCTGTTAACTCAATAACCCGACAACAAATTGATCAATCAAAACGCTTTTCTTTTTTTGGTTAATTTTATAACTAAGTATGATATAGCAGTTGCACTAAATCCCATTACCAATCCCAACAATATACTACCAATAATATATTGTAGTATGCTGTATCCAAATTGGTTAAGTGCATTATAAAAACCCCCATGCATTATTTGATCCTTAAAATAATGTAATGTTTCAGAAGTAAATTCACGGGGGTTATCCATTACCAACCCGCCTAATTTGTAGCTGAAATAAATAATTAATGGAATCGCAGGAGGCAAGCTTATATTGGAGAATGCTACAACAATTATTTTATTGAGTTTTAAAAAATGAGCTAATAATGCGGATGCAATCATTTGAAAGCCCCAAATTGGAGTGATACCCATAAAAACCCCAAAGCCAATACCAATAGAAATTTTTGCCGGGTTTTCGTTGTGTAACATTATTTGCTCCTTAATGACTTTTGTAAATTTGTTATTTGCAAGATATCTAAATGCCTTTATCGGTACTATATACAAAAATGTAATAAGCACAAAAATAGTATTAAGAATACTAATTCGTGTAAAATCGGGAAAGGGGCGAAAATGTGTTACGCGTTCATATTCAGGAGGATAGTACACATTTATAGAGACAGGGATTATCTTAATATCACTCCATGCCGACCTAACAAGCACCTCAAGTTCAAATTCATATTTACGTGTGAAGAATTTAGTGTTTTTATATAGTTTAATCGGGTATAATCTGAACCCTGATTGTGTATCGGGCAGTTTTATATTTGTTTCAGCCCAGAACCAAAAATTCGAAAATTTATTGGCAAAAGTATTTTTTGATGGCATTCCTTCTGCGCTGATATTTCTCGCCCCAACAATTAATGAATCTGGATTTTTTTTAAGCTCATCAATAAAAACAGGTAGGTCATCCGGATAATGCTGTCCATCAGAATCAATAGTTATTGCATAATTAAAACCATCGGATAAAGCCTTTTCGAAACCCTTGCGAATTGCCCATCCTTTTCCGATGTTTTTTTCATATCCTATAACATCAATAGTTGTAAATTTTTTTAACACCAATGATGTTTCATCTGTTGAACCATCATCTACAACAATAATATTTGTGGTAAATACAAGAACCCCGTGAATAACATGTTCAATTGTAGTTGCGTTATTGTAAGTAGGAATAATAACACAAATATTTTGCCCGTCGAATGAAATACTATCATGTAGAGTTTGACTCATTTAAGAGTGTTTTGCATTAGCGACAAAGGTAAAAAAATACAGCCTTGGCGTTAAAAGCCGCTGAAATTTTCAAACTATAATTTCTTATTCGCCAATATTTATCTTTGTTGGGGATAATATGAATTACTGTCGATTAGAATATTCTGCCCATTTTGGCAAAGCGCATAATTAAATCCCGGTAATATGCTAAAAGCACCTGTTTGTCCTTGTTTGTTAACAGCAATAAAACCAACCTGATATTTTTTGTGATCGGGGACTTTATTAATAATACGCTTAATTGCTTCTTCAACAGCTTGTTGTGGTGTTTTGCCGTTTCTCATAAATTCAACAACTAAAAACGATCCTAAGGTTTTCATCACCATTTCGCCCAGACCGGTAGCTGTAGCTGCTCCAACATCATTATCAACAAAAAGTCCGGCACCTATGATAGGTGAATCACCCACTCTGCCCCTCATTTTAAAACCCAAGCCGCTTGTTGTACATGCTCCTGCAATATCTCCATTTGAATCAACTGCGAGCAAACCAATGGTGTCGTGATGCTCATTTGGTTCATTTTCCCAGTTTGGTTTAGGATTGTATTTAGATTTGTTCAATTCTTCTTTCCACCATTTTTTTGCTTCCGGAGTTAGAAGGTTTTGCATTTCAAATCCATTTACGAGAGCAAACTGCAATGCACCTTCGCCTGATAACATAACATGAGGAGTACTGTCCATTACAAGTCGTGCAACTGAAATGGGATGTACAATATGTTCTAAAAAGCAAACTGATCCTGCGTTGCCATCCGGGCCCATTATCGAAGCATCAAGTGTAACATGGCCGTCTCTGTCGGGAAAACCACCAAGCCCTACACTCATATTTTCAGGATCGGATTCAGGTACCCAAACGCCCTGCTCAACAGCATCTACAATGCTTCCGCCTTGTTTCAGCACGTTCAGTGCAGCTTCATTAGCTTCAATACCGTGGTTCCAGGTAGAAATAATTACAGGAATATTATTGGTTTCTGATTGTTGTAAAGCAGTTACGTTTCGTGCCGAAATAATATTGGGGATTAAACTTAAAGCACCGGCAGCAGCAACTTTTTCAATAAATTTTCTTCTGTTAATCATATTTCAAGGTAAATAACTGGTTAAGTGAAAGAAAAGCAATGCAAGTTAAACAATTTTCTTTGGTTTATAACCTGAAATCCCATAGAAAGCAATATAGATGTAACTGAAAACAGGGATTATAAACGACATGTGAACTCCAAAACTGTCGGCAACAAGCCCCATCAAAAGGGGAAGTAGAGCTCCTCCAAGTATCATCATCACAAGTAATGATGATCCCTGACTTGTGTGTTTTCCTAATCCGGAAATTGCCAGAGTAAAGATGTTTGACCACATAATAGAATTAAATAATCCGATTCCAATTATTGTCCATATAGCAATTTCACCCGTGGTTGAAAGGGCAACAATAAGAAAAACAAGATTGATAAAAGCAAATATGTAAAGAGTTCGGTGGGGCATTGAACTACCGATAAAAAAACCAATCAGGTTAATTATTAGGAAAATCAAGTAGATAATAGCCGATTCAAAACCGGTAGTTAATCCAATAATTACGAAAGCCAAAGCTGAAATGGAGGGCATTATTATAAATTTCATAGACTTTTTTGTGCTACTCAGCGAAACAGCACCAAGAAACCGCCCAATCATTTGACCTCCCCAATATATTGAAACATATATACTTGCATCTGATTCATCAAGACCCGCGATTTCCGGAAGACTTAGGTAGCTTATTAACATACTACCGATACTAACCTCTCCACCAACATACATAAAAATGGCAATCATCCCGAAAACCAGCTGGCGGTATTTTAGTGCACCGAAACCTCGATTAACCACATCGGGGTTAGTAAACCTTGGCAGTGGTGTTAATTTAATAGCGATTGCCATTAAAAAGAAAATAATCGCAAAGAACAGATAAGGTAATTTAACAGCATCTAATCCCGCTGAGTTATCGAAGAAAGTGAATATTAAATATCCTCCTAAAACTGGCGCTATTGTAGTACCAAGTGAATTAAATCCTTGTGCAAGATTTAATCGTGATGAGGCAGATTTTTGTCCCCCCAGTATAGCAATATAAGGGTTTGCAGCTATTTGTAGTATTGTAAATCCCAGACCCATAACAAACAAAGCCGACAGAAAAAATCCATAAAAATGATATTGGGCTGCCGGATAAAACAATAATGCGCCAATTCCTGATATAATTAACCCAATAATAATACCTTTTTTATAACCTATACTATTAATAGGGTCGCCTTTTAAACCTGAAAAGAAAAAATAAGCCAATGATCCTGCAAAATATGACATAAAAAAAGCAAACTGTACAAGCATTGCCTTTGTATATGTTAAATCAAATGCCTGTCGCAAATATGGAATGAGAATATCGTTGAGTACGGTCATGAAGCCCCACATAAAAAATAGAAATGTAAGGTTGATGAATGCCGTTGTGTGATTGTTAGATTGCGTATGATTGTTCATAAATCAATTTAAATGGGAGAACTAAAAAAATACTGTCTTGTGTTAAGAGTAAAAAGAATTAAGTAGCTTGCTACTTTTAATTTGTGTTACAAGAAAAATATCAAATTTTAGGATTATGATTAAAGCCCAAAAATGTATAATTTTACTACGAAAGAAGCTCTTTCACAATACCTGAAACCGTTTTATTGTCGGCTTTTCCGGCAAGTTGCATTGAAGCTGTACCCATAACACGTCCCATATCTTTCATTGTGGAGGCCCCGGTATCGCCTATTATTTTTTTGATAATTTCTGATATTTCTTCAATACTAAGCTGCTCGGGTAAGTATTTTTCAATTATTGAAGCTTGAAACTCTTCTTCATCAGCAAGATCTGTACGGTTTTGTTCTTTGTAAATAATGGCTGATTCTTTACGTTGCTTCACCAACTTTTGAAGTAGCTTGAGCTCTACACTTTCAGGCACTTCAGCACCACCTATACCAGCACCTGTTTTTTCGAGCAGTAGCGCAGCTTTTATTGCCCGTAATGCATTTAGTTTGCTTTTATCGCGTGCAATCATTGCCTGCTTAATGTCATCGTTAATAATTTTTTCAAGACTCATATTAGCATAATTTATATGCAAATATAATTATTATGGTTAGATGAATTTTGTGCTTATTGCCTTAACGTAATAATTAAATTACTTCAAAAATATTATCAGTGTAGTTGCGATTGTGATAAATTAGCAACAGATAGTACTTCAATCTACATTATCATGTAAAAATGAATTATCGGATTTTATAACAGGTTGGTTTTTAGAATCTTCACCTAAAGTATATCTGGAAATTGCAGAATCTGAAGAATGCTGAACATCATCGAGTTTAACGTTTTTTCTAACATACGCCGGCTCCTTCTCATATTCAACAACCTTATCGGGAGTTCTTAAATTAATGCTGAGGTCCATCAATTTACTCACTCTCTCAGCTGCATTTTTAGCCATGATTTCATCATCAGTTTCATATTGATGCTTGGTTTCTTCTTTTGGTTCACTTTTTTTGGATGAAACTGTATGACCTATGCTTAAATACTGTTCATCAGAACGCCTGATAAGTGATATGGGCTTAACCTTAAGTTGGAAAGCCGTAACATCCTGTTCTTGATCCTTGTTCTCAACTTCACTTAGCGTATGAACAATTTTACTATCTTCATGGTCAACATTTAAAGTTGAAACTTTTTCAGAATCATTTTTCTTAATTTCTATACTATCAGAACCATCAAATAAAGAAGGCGTTGGCGAGACAGTACTTTTTATAGGTTCATTTTTATCACCCACAACTCCAACAATTTTACTCTCTGTTTGATTTCCATTTTTTGGGTTATCAAATCCGGTTGCAATAATTGTAATGCCTATTTTCTTTCCAAGTGATTCATCTTTTCCAACGCCCCAAATTGTTTCCGCTTCACTTCCACTTTCCTTTTGGACATAATCAGTAATTTCGGTGATTTCATCCATGGTTATATCTTCTTCCCCTGTGGTGATATACAGAAGAATATCGGTAGCACCGGCAATTTCATTATCATTCAGAAGTGGCGAGTTCATTGCAGCTTCAATAGCTCTTTCAGCACGGTGTTCACCTTCGGCTTTGGCAGATCCCATAATAGCTTTTCCGCTATCTTTAATAACCGTTCTAACATCTTCAAAATCAACATTTACATAACCAGTTACAGTGATGAGTTCAGCAATTCCTTTAGCAGCTGAGGTAAGAACATTGTCGGCTTGAGCAAATGCTTCTCCCAATACTAAATCGCCAAACTGTTCGCGTAATTTGTCATTACTGATTACTAGTAATGCGTCGACATATTGTTTTATTTTGCTGATACCTAATTCAGCCTGTTGTTTTCTTTTTCTGCCTTCAAAACCGAAAGGAAGAGTAACAATACCAACAGTAAGAATGCCCATTTCACGTGCCAGCTTTGCAATTACTGGGGCTGCACCAGTACCTGTGCCTCCTCCCATTCCAGCTGTAATGAAAAGCATCTGAGTATTTTCATCATCCAATAACTCTTTTATTTTGTCAATAGAATCTTCAGCAGCAGTTCTTCCAATCTCAGGATTAGCTCCGGCTCCCAATCCGCCTTTGTTACCTATTTGTATTTTTGTTGGGACAGGACTCGACTCGAGAGCTTGAACATCGGTGTTGCAGACGGCAAAATCAACGCCTGTTATCCCTTGCTTAAACATATGGTTTACGGCATTGGAACCACCTCCTCCAACTCCGAGGACTTTGATTATAGAAGGGTGCTGTTTTGGTTGAAATGTAATCATGTTAGTCATAGTTGTATTAGACAAATTAAAAATATAACATTGAATTGTACTGGTTTAAATTCTTGCAAGTAGTTTTTAACAATTTAAAGTTAATTTATTATGCTTCTTTTTGTTTGTATTCAGGCACTCTCACGATATATACTCACGTATATTTGAATCACCAAATGAGATGTTTTAAACATCCAGCTTAAGTTATTATTCCGGAGTATCGCTTTCAAACCAATCCCGCAATGACTTTAGAAATCTTGCAGTACCTGATTCAATGGAACCGTCTTTGTCTTTTTTTAGCTGCTTTTTCTTTCCTTTTTGTTTTGGCGCATCTTTATTTTCTTCATTTTGAAGAGCTTTGTTCTCTTTATTCTTTTCGTAGTCAAAACGAGAAATTCCCTCAATTACCAAACCAATCCCTGTTGCGTACATTGGGCTGGCCATTTCGTCAGCAACATCAACTGCAAGATGTTCGTTTGGATAACCGATACGAGTTGCCATACCTGTTGTAAATTCGGTTAGCTGGTCGATATGTTTAAGCTGTGCCCCCCCCCCCGTTAGTACTATTCCGGCTATTAGTTTTTTCTCAAACCCGGAGTTTTTTATTTCAAAAAAGATTTGCTCAACAATCTCTTCCATTCGGGCCTGTATTATCGAGGCCAGATTTTTAAGTGTGATTTCTTTGGGAGGCCTGCCTCTTAAACCCGGTATCGCAACTACTTCATCATCACGATTTTCACTGGCAAGTGCTGAACCAAATTTTACCTTTAGCTCTTCAGCATGCTTTTTGATAATTGTACAGCCTTCTTTAACATCTTCTGTTACGATGTCACCACCAAATGGGATTACAGCCGAATGTCGAATAATTTTATCCTGAAAGATAGCGATATCTGTTGTTCCACCCCCAATATCAACTAGTACAACACCTGCCTCTTTTTCTTCTTCACTCAGTACAGCTTCTGCCGATGCAATAGGTTCTAAGATAAGATTTATCATCTCCAAATTTGATTTCATAATACATTTGTAGATGTTTTTTGCTGATGCCGTCTGGCCAATGATAATATGAAAATTAGCTTCAAGATTATGGCCTAACATACCAACAGGCTCAGTGATTCCGCTTTCGTTATCTATAATGTAATCCTGTGGAATAACGTCGATTATCTCTTCGCCGGGGGCCATGCTTAGTTTATACATGTTCTGCGTTAAGCTGTCAATCTCCGCAGTCGTAATTTCTTTTTCATCATCTTCACGCATTATATTACCACGATGCTGATGACTTTTAATGTGTTGTCCTGCAATTCCAACATTTACATATTTTATGGCTACGCCCGATTTTTCTTCTGCTAGCTGAACAGCTCTACGTATCGACTGAACTGTATTTTCGATGTTGGCAACTACACCACGTTTAACGCCGATGGATTCAGTTTTTCCGTAACCAAGAATTTCAATCTTACCATATTCATTTTTCCTGCCTACTATACATGCTATTTTAGTAGTTCCTATGTCGAGTCCGACAATGATTTCAGATTCCATTCGATTATTTTTTAGTGCAAACAATTTGATCTTTATAAGTAAGGTTTATTATTTTGTAATTGTCCCAATCATTTGATGTAAGGGTTTTTCTGTAAAAAGCACCAAGATTACACAGTTTGTTTTGAGCATTTTCAATTGTGCCAAACTGTACTACATGATCGCCGAGTTCAGGTATTAGGTCGTATTCACCTTTGCTGTTTACGTAAATCTGGTTTATCTGAGCTTTGAGCAAATTATTTTGATTGATTAGTTGAGTGAGGACGTACAGTTCCCGAAAAATACTTTTATTGTATACAGTATCGGCAATGTTGGTGTTGTGATTGGTAATCTTCTCATTGATATAGCCGTTTGCAATAATTACCCTGGGTGCATATCGCCTGCTTACTGGAATTATGTCACCTCTATTATCGATGTAAAAACCCTTATTCCCGTTGTCATAAATTCTGATGATGGGCTCTTTTTCCTTAATATTAATCAATAAACTTCCATCAACAGTAAGGTAACTATCTGCCATGTCGACGTACGGGTTGTTTGCCAAAACATTTTCAATATTGCCTGTTTCTACTTCATTTATTTTTAATTTATTGGTGCCTGCCTGGCGTCCGTAAAGGCTATCAATGCTATTTATTACCGTAAGTATTTCACTTTGATTGAGAAAACCCGTTTCACCATTTCGATAAATATTAATCCTGACTTCAGCAACGTTGGATAACTGATTAAAATTGACAATAAACCCGGTTAGTGTTAACAGCCCTATTACAGCTATCGAAAAAAGTGATATTTGGATTATTCGTTTCAATTAATTAAAATTTGATTTTCGATTTTTTTTACAAGCAATCCTATGTCGCCAGCACCCATTGTAAGTAGTACTTCCGGATTATTTTTGGATAAATAATCTAATATTTCATCACAACCCATTACCCGACCGCTTATGTTTGTTTTATCTAAAATTGTTTTTGATGTAATACCCTCAATTGGTTTTTCCCTTGCGGGATAGATTTCCATCAATATTAATTCATCAAGTTTATTTAATTCTACCGCAAACATTTTTGCAAAGTCCCTTGTTCGGCTGAATAAATGTGGCTGAAATATTCCTGTTATTTTTTTATCTGGATATAATTTTTTTACAGCGGATATTGTTGCTTTAATTTCTTCGGGATGATGAGCATAGTCGTCGATAAAAATGATATTCTCGTTAACAATCCTAAAATCCATTCTTCGTTCAACACCTTTAAAAGTGCTAATTCCTGTTTTAATTTCTTTTAATGAGAGCCCGATTTCGATGGCAATGGCAACGGAGGCTAAAGTGTTTTCAATATTGTGAATTCCGGGAACCTGAATTTCAACATTATCAATTTTTCCGATTTTAGTATCTATATCGAAAACAAATTTTCCAGATGAAACATTTATGTTAGATGCGAAAATCGAAGCATCATTGTTTATACCATATGTTATATTTGTTCCACGTATGTTATTGAATGACTCCAGTTTTGAATTGTGAATCAGCACTCCGGTTTCGGGTAGCTTCTGTGCAAACTTTTTAAATGTTGTTTTTATATCCTCATGATCCTGATATATATCGAGGTGATCTTCGTCCATTGATGAAATTACAGCAATATTTGGCTCAATATGGAGTAGCGACCTGTCGTATTCGTCTGCCTCAACAACCAGATATTCAGTTGAATTGGAAATTATGATATTGGAATTGTAATTTTTACAAATTCCACCAACAAAAGCTGTAACATTAATGCCGACATATTTAAGCAGATGAGCTGTTAAAGCCGATATGCTTGTTTTGCCATGCGTACCTGCAACTGCAATTGTAAAGTAATCTTTAGTGATTTTGCCAATAAGTTCTGCTCTTTTAATAATCGGGATTCCTAAGTTTTTAAGGTGAACAATCTCAATATTGTCGGATGGAATAGCGGGTGTATAAACCACAATACTGATATTTTCGGGCAGCTGGCCAATATCAGCGTTGAAATGAATGTTCATTCCTTCGTTAATTAACTCATCAGTCAAAGGGCTGCTATGCAGGTCGTAACCATAAATATGGGCACCCTGTTGTTTGAACCAGCGAGCAAGAGCGCTCATGCCAATACCGCCAATCCCAAGGAAATACATTATTTGGTTACGATAATTCATTTTTTATTTGCCATTTTTAATACAACATTTGCAATATTTTCAGCTGCATCGGGATAACTAAAAGCACCTAAGTTATTTATTATTGTTTTTTGAAGTCCGGTATTTTCAACAAGCGACCTGACCACACTTGTCAAACTACATACCGCATCGTTTTCACTAATCATTAGGGCAGCATTTCCATTAACAAGAGATAAAGCATTTTTTGTTTGATGGTCTTCTGCTGCAGTTGGCAAAGGAATAAATATTGATGGCTTTTTGGCGGCAATTATTTCGGCAATAGCAATTGCCCCGGCTCTCGAAATTATAAAATCGGAAGCGGCATAAGCCATGTCCATTTCTTGTATAAATTCTGTAACAACAACATGTTTGTTGCCATTTGCAGCTTTTTGTGCAATATCTTTCGAAGTGTTGCCAGTTTGCCAGATTATTTGAAGGTTTAAGCTCAAAAGTTTGTTAAGGTTTTCAGCAACAGCTATATTAATTTGTTTTGCTCCCTGGCTGCCTCCAATTACCAATAGAGTTTGTTTTACGTGACCTAATTTAAAGAAATCGAGACTCTCTTTTTTAGTAGGTGATAAATTAAGGATTTCTTTACGGATGGGATTCCCCGTAATTATTATTTTTTCTTTTGGAAAGTATTTTTCCATATTAGGATATGAAACACATACTTTGTTTACACTTTTGCCTAACATTTTATTAGTAATTCCCGGAAACGCGTTTTGTTCATGTATAAATGTTGGTATTTTTTTTTGTGATGCGGCATAAAGTAGCGGACCGCTGGCATAGCCTCCTGTTCCGATTACAACATTGGGATTAAACTTTTTAATTATCCGGTATGATTTAAAAATACTCAATATCACTTTTATTGGGAACAGGAGGTTTTTTGTTGTTAACTTTCTCTGAAGGCCACTTATCCACAAGCCGGTGATGGGGAAGCCCGCCATCGGCACTTTATCCATTTCCATCCGGCCCAATGCACCAACAAAATGTATATCAACATCCGTTAATTTCTCTTTAATTGCATTTGCAATGGCTATTGCAGGAAAAATGTGACCACCTGTTCCACCACCGCTAATTAATATTTTTATTGTCTCAGGCATGTGCAGTTAAAACGGTTACGTCTGTATCATCTGTTTCTTTTTTATCTAATTCTTTGCTTACACTCAAAATTATTCCTATTGCAAGGCTGGTGAACCAAATTGATGTTCCTCCCATGCTTACTAAAGGTAATGGTTGCCCTGTTACCGGAAGCAATCCAACTGATACTCCCATGTTTATCATTGCCTGAAATACTAAACTGAAGGCCACCCCAATAGTTAGGAATGACCCGAATGTTCCGGGGGCTTTTGATATTATTTTAACTGCCCTGAAAAGTAAAATCAGGTAAAGAAGTACAATTAGTATTCCACCTACAAGACCGTATTCCTCGATTATTATAGCATAAATAAAATCGGAATAGGGCTGAGGCAGAAAATTTCGCTGAGTGCTGTTTCCGGGCATTTTGCCCACAATACCACCTGTTGCAATAGCTATTTTGGCTTGTTCAATCTGATAGTTGTCGCCTTTGGTTCCGTCAACATAGTCTGTTATTCTGTTTTTCCAGGTTCCAAACCGACCCTGATGTCTGTCGGGCAGGTTGTACAATACTGTTATCACAATTGCCAATAGTACCAAGCCAATCCCAAGCATCCCAAGGATATAAGTAAATTTAACTCTTCCAATAAATATTAATACCAGGCTTGTTGTAAAAAGTAATGCTGCTGTTGAAAAGTTATCCCATAAAATGAGCCCTGTAACAATTAATACAGGAAACATTAAAGGAACAAACGCTGATTTAAAATCATGAATTTCACCTTGCTTTTTTGTTAGCATCCTTGCCAGGTAAATTATTAAAGTAATTTTTGCAAGGTCGGATGTTTGAAAGGTAAGACCAAATGGAAGGGGGAGTACTCTTTTTGCTTCGTTGAGGTTTAACCCGAAAAATAATGTAATAAATAACAGTGGTACAGCAATATATAAAGCAATTTGAAAAATTCTGGAATAGTAAGTGTACTTTACCCGATGAGCCAAATACATAAGGACCAATCCGAAAAATAAAATTAAACCATGCTTAAACATATAATATTCGGTATTACCTCCCTGATATCTATAAGCTAATGTTCCGGTTGAACTGTATACAGCAAGAAATGATACAATCGACAATAAAAAGACAACTGCCCATATAACTTTATCTCCCTTGATATTTCTTAAAAACATAGCCATTTTTTAGAGCTCTTTAACAGCTGTTTTAAACTGATTTCCACGATCTTCATAGTTTTCAAAAAGGTCGAAGCTGGCACATGATGGCGATAGTAGCACAACATCACCAATTCCTGCTATTTCGTAAGCAGTATTAACAGCCTGCCTGACCGATCTCGTATCTATTATAGTTTCAACAACATCGCCAAAAGCATCGTGTAGTGGTTTGTTGTTTATTCCAAGGCAAACAATGGCTTTTACTTTGCTTTTTACGAGCTCCTTAAGCATCATGTAATCGTTGCCTTTATCTACACCGCCTGCAATCCATACAATCGGCTTGTCATAATATTCGAGGGCATACCAGGTTGAATTTATATTGGTTGCTTTCGAATCGTTAATAAAACTTATACCATGCACACTCGACACATATTCGAGGCGATGTGCGACGTTGTGGAAATCAGACAGGCATAGTTTTAATGTTTCTTTCCTGATATCCATAAGCCTGGCGGTAACACCTGCTGCCATCGAATTATAGATATTGTGTTTCCCTTGTAATGCTAGTTGTTCTAATGTCATATGTATTTGAGTTTTATTATCAACTATTATAATTATTTCATTTTTGTCGAGATATGCCCCCTGCTTAATGTCCTTAAACTTTTGGCTGCACGGGAATTGTTTTGCCATCAACTTTGTATGCCTAAGCTTTTCAGATATAACATGGTCGTCAAAGCAATAAATGAAAGCGTCGTCTGATGTTTGATTTTGAATTATTCGGAGCTTTGAATCGACGTAACTACTAAAGTTGTTGTCGTAGCGATCGAGATGATCAGGAGTGATATTCAGCAGTATAGCTATGTTTGCCCTGAAGTTAAACATCCCATCCAATTGGAAGCTACTAATTTCAAGCACGTATACATCAAAATTATTTTCAGCAACCTGTTTTGCAAAACTGTCACCAATGTTTCCTGCAATACCAACATTAATTCCACCAGTCTTTAATATGTGATATAATAGTAGTGTTGTAGTTGTTTTACCATTGCTCCCCGTAATACATATAAGTTTTGCAGAAGTATACCTTGACGCAAATTCAATCTCGGAAATTACCGGGATATTTTTGCTTTTAACAGCCTTAATAATTGGCACCGTTTCCGGGATACCGGGACTTTTAATTACCTCATCGGCCGAAAGTATTAGATGCCCTGTATGGCCGCCTTCTTCAAAATCAATTTCAGAATGTTTAAGAACGTCAATATATTTTTGTTGAATCCTGTTATTATCACTAACAAAAACAGAGATTCCTTTTTTCTTCGCCAATAATGCAGCACCAACCCCGCTCTCGCCAGCACCAAGTACAACTATTTGATAATGAGTATTCATAGTGGTTTTTCATTATCTTAGCTTAAGTGTTATAATTGATAATACAGCAAGAAAAATCCCAACAATCAGAAATCGTAGCACAATCTTTGGTTCGGGGTATCCAAGTTTTTGGAAATGATGATGAAGTGGCGCCATCTTAAAAATTCTGATGCCTGCACCATATTTCTTTCGTGTGTGTTTGAAATAGCTAACTTGAATAATTACCGAAAGACTTTCAGCCAGAAATATTCCACATAGTAGTGGTATTAGTAGTTCCTTACGGATAATTATTGCAAAAACGGCAATTATTCCACCAAGAGCAAGACTTCCGGTGTCGCCCATAAAAACCTGGGCAGGGTATGTGTTGTACCATAAAAATCCTACGGTTGCTCCTACAAAAGCGCTTATAAATATTGTAAGCTCGCCGGCGTTTGGGAGATACATGATATTCAAATAATCGGCAAAAATTATATTACCCGAAACCCAAGCCAGCAGTCCAAGGGTTAACCCTATTATGGCTGATGTGCCGGTTGCCAAACCATCCATGCCATCGGTTAAATTTGTTCCGTTTGATACTGCAACTATTATAAATATTACGATGGGAATAAATATTAAGAAGGCCCATGATTCATAACCCTGGCCTAACCATTTGATTAAACTTGCATAGTCAAACTCATTATTTTTTACAAAAGGGATTGTTGTTTTTGTTGATTGAAATTGTTGGTAAACAAACTTTGATGTTGGCCCTGTTTGTTCAATGGTAGTGTATATTTCAGAGGCAGGCTTTGTTTTTTCACGAACAACGATACCGGAATTGAAATACATAACCAACCCAACAATTAACCCGAGAATAATTTGTCCGGCAACTTTATATTTGCCACGTAATCCATCTTTTTTCTTTTTAAAAACTTTGATGTAGTCATCTAAAAAGCCGATGCTTCCCAACCAAACTGTTGTGAATATCATTAGGAGGATATAGATGTTAGCCAGCTTTGCAAAAAGAATTACCGGTACTAATATTGATGTGAGAATTATCAAACCACCCATTGTAGGTGTGCCCTGTTTTTCAAGTTGCCCTTCCAATCCAAGATCGCGAATGGTTTCGCCAACCTGTTTACGGTTCAAAAACGATATCCATTTTTTACCAAACAACAGGCTGATAATAAGCGATGTAATGATGGCAAGTGCAGCTCTGAACGACAAGTATTCGAAAACCCCTGCTCCAGGTAAATTAAAAGCTTCATCTAAATATTTAAATAAGTAGTACAACATATTATTGGTGTATTTCCATTAGTTCTGCTATTATTTTTTTGTCATCAAAAGGATATTTAACACCCTTTATCTCCTGATATTTTTCGTGCCCTTTACCGGCAATTAAAATCATATCACCAGCACGGGCAATGTTAAAAGCTGTTGTTATTGCTTCTCTTCTGTCGGGTATTACCATCAACATTTTCTTTTTAGCCGGATCGATACCTTCGCGCATTTCATCTAAAATTTGCAGGGGGTCCTCATTTCTTGGGTTGTCGGAAGTAAGAATCACTCTATTGCTCAATACTGAGGCTATTTTTGCCATGATTGGGCGCTTACTTTTATCACGATTACCGCCGGCTCCTATAACTGTTATCAATTGCTCGTTATGCGTACGTATCGAGTTTATTGTTCCAATAATGTTTTCGAGCGCATCGGGGGTATGGGCATAATCAATTATTGCAGTTACACCGTTTTCCGATTTGATAATGTCGAACCTTCCTTCGGCACCTTTGAGTTTACTTATGCTCACAAGAGTTTCTTCTTTGTTTTGTTTCAGTAATTGTGCTGTGGAATAAACAGCAAGTATGTTGTACGCGTTAAATTTGCCTGAGAGGAGTGAGTAGACTTCACTTCCATCAACTTTCATCATCATACCCTCAAATCCGTTCTCAACAATTTTTCCCTGAAAAGAGGCCATGCTTTTAATTCCATATGTGAATTTCTTTGCACGTGTGTTCTGCAACATTACATTTCCGTTCTTGTCATCAATGTTTGTGAGTGCAAATGCATTGGATGGCAGTTGGTCGAAGAATTTCTTTTTAGCGCTTATATATTCCTTGAAAGTGTTATGATAATCAAGATGATCATGGGAAATATTTGTAAAAACTCCTCCTGAAAATTGTATTCCTGTAACTCTATGTTGAACCACCGCATGTGAACTTATTTCCATAAATACATATTCGCATCCTTCATCAACCATTAAACTCAATAACTCATTAATTTTTAGGGCATCGGGAGTTGTGTGTGTAGTTTCAATTACAAGTTTGTTAACCCTGTTCTGAATTGTTGATAGCATGCCTGTTTTATATCCTAAGTCGGTGAACAAATTATACAATAGGGTTACAATAGTAGTTTTACCATTAGTGCCGGTTACTCCAATAATTTTGAGCTTTTCGGAAGGGTTATCATAATAATTTGAGGCTATATATCCAAGAGCTTCTGAACTGTTATTTACTACTACATAAGTTATATTGGCTATTATTTCATGTGGCATAACATTACAAATAATGGCAATAGCACCACGTTCAATAGCGTTGCTTATAAAATCATGTCCATCAACCTGAGTTCCTGCAACTGCAACAAACAGCGATCCATCAACAACCATGCGTGAGTTGAACGCAACAGAGGTTATCTCTTTATTGAGCGACCCCTTTATTTCTAAAGTTCGGGAACGATATAATATGTCCTGCAGTTTTATCAAATTTGTATTTTAATAGGTTGCTAATTGAAGTTTTATCGACTGATTATCTGAAACAGTTTTCCCTGCCTTAATTGATTGACTTACTACTTTGCCTTTGCCGGAGATACTAGTTTGAAGCCCGTTGTTTTCAAGTAAGTAAACTGCATCTTTTGCTTTCATACCAACAACATTGGGCACCGTTTTTTGACTATAATCAACAGCCTCAAAAACCATATTACCCTTGTTGGAATTAGCCTTGATCCAATCTCCGGTTACGGGAAATTGAATTTCATCATCAATTTCCAGATAAGAGTAAATAGATTTAATATCATTTGTCCATACTGGCTTTTGGGGAACAGGTAAGGAGCGACTATCGTTGTCAACACCATTTTTAGTTTCTATAGCAATTATTGTGGAAAATAGGTTATCAGCAATTTCTTTAAATACTGGTGCAGCAACGCTTCCTCCATAGTATATTCCAGCACTGGGGTTGTTAATAACAACTATTGCCGAGTACTTTGGGTTATCTGCAGGAAAGTAGCCAACAAAAGAAGCATTGTAGTTGTTCTTATTATAACCTCCGTTGGAGGCTATTTGAGCCGTTCCGGTTTTGCCGGCTACTTTATACGGACTATTGCGAAATAACCGTTTCGCTGTTCCGCGCTCAACTACTCCTTCTAAAAGTGAACGTGCCGTGTCAACCGTTTTTTGTGATACAATTTTTCGATTGATAACTTCCGTGCTAAATTTTTCAATAACAGTACCTCCTACTTTTATTTCTGATACGAACATTGGCTTTACCATAATTCCATTGTTGGCTATTGCATTGTAGTAGGTGAGTGTTTGTAAAGGCGTGATTGTTAACTCGTAACCAATTGACATCCACGGCAATGATGTTCCGTACCATGTTTGTTTGTTTGATGGATGTTTTATATTAGGAATTCCTTCACCTTTGATTTTAATCCCCATGGGTTCGTTTATCGACATTGCATACAACCTGTTTATGAATTTCTCAGGATGTTCTTTGTATGATTCGTGAATTAACGTTGAAATGCCAACATTTGATGATTGTTCAAAAGCATCTCTTGCGGTTATTCTGCCATTACCAATTTTATAAACATCTTTCATCTCCTGGTTATAATACCTTTTATACCCTTCACCAGTAAAAAGGCTGTCGGTTAGTTTGATTTTATTATCTTCAAGGGCAGCAATTATTGATGCTAACTTGAATGTGGAACCTGGTTCCATGCTTTCGCCAATGGCATAATTATATGTTTCTTTGTACTTTGTATCGCTGCTGTCGTATCTCAGGTTTGCAATAGCTACAATATGACCTGTGTTAACTTCCATAACAACCACACACCCCTGATATGCTTTGTTAGCTAGCAATTGTTTCAAAAGTGCATGTTCAGCAACATCTTGAATTTGAATGTTAATGGTTGATACTATATCCAATCCATCTTTGGGTTCAATTTCATTTTCATCGCGTATTGGAATCCAATCGCCATGATTTATTCTGCGCATAACAAGCTTGCCGTTTTTCCCAGTGAGCACATCGGTGTATGCACCTTCGAGACCAACAAACAAGTTTTCTTTTTCATTTACATAACCTATGGTTCGGGCAGCCAGCTCGTTATAAGGTCTGGCTCTGCGGGTTTTCTGAATAGCTATTAATCCGCCTCTATACTTCCCGTTTCGCATTATAGGAAGTTTCCTGATTTGCTTTAGCTGATCATATGTTACTTTCCGGCCTAATAAAAAGTACCGATTTCCTTTATTACGTGCGTTAACCAGTGAATTCTTTATGGTTCGTTGTGAACGGTTTATAATTTTGGATAACCCCTCAGCAATAGAATCTATTTTACTTCTGAATAGCTCATTCGTAATATATGGCGACGAGACATCAAACCGAATTTCGAATATGGGCACTGATGTTGCCAGCAAGCTACCTTTGTTGTCGAGAATATTACCACGATTGGCTTCTAAATCAAATACTTTTAATTCCTGTGTTTGTGCTTTTGCTTTTAATTTAACCCCTTCTTTTACCTGGATATAAACTATCTTCCCGATAATAGCCATGCCGAAAATAAGTATACAGAAATATACCAGATAAACTCTCCACAATATGTCTTTCTTAATATCGGTCACTTTACTTCTAATATTTTAACAGGTTGATTGTTTTTTTTGATGCCACTTTTTTCTAGCTTTTTGGCGATTTGCGATTGCTTTTCAATCTCCATCAAATTTGTTTTAACATTAATGTATTCATAGCGAAGCTCTTTGAGTTCCTGCCGGAGTTTATTAATTTTTCTTATGTTGTTTTCGGCATAATAATTATTCGCGATATATATAAATGCCAGCAAGGCTAAGTATAACAGATACCTGAAAAATTTGAATGTTCCGGTCGATATCAAGTCACCGCCCAGTATTTCTTTAACAGTGCCACTCATAAGTCCATCTTTTTTGACGGGCTTTTGGTCAGCATCAGCCATGGGATCAATTATTTTATTTGATTTAAGTGACATTGTTATATTTTTTCAGCAATTCTAAGTTTAGCACTTCTGGCTCTGTTATTATTTTCTATTTCTTTAGCATTCGGCACTATAGGCTTTCTGGTAATTGATTTAAAACTAATAATGGGGTTTCCATAAAAATCTTTTTCAACTGCACCCTTAAAATTTCCGGATTTAATGAAGTTCTTAACTATCCTGTCTTCTAACGAGTGATATGAAATAACAACCAACCTGCCTCCGGGCACTAATAATTCATCAGCCTGCCCAAGCAAGATTTTTAATGCCTTCATTTCATCATTTACTTCTATTCGCAAAGCCTGAAATACTTGTGCTAAAAATTTGTTTATTTTATGTTTTTGGAAGCATTTCTGTATGCAATTAATTAATTCTGCTGTTGTGTTGATGTTATTAAATTCGCGGGTTTCCATAATAGCTTTAGCAACACATTTGCTATTTTTTATCTCACCATAATCCTTAAATAGTTGCTGCAAATCGTTTTCGGAATAAGTGTTTACGATATCAGCAGCTGATTTTTGCTGGTTAGTGCTCATTCGCATGTCCAATGGTGCATTAAACCGGGTTGAAAACCCCCGCTGGGGCACGTCAAATTGATGGGAAGATACTCCGAGGTCGGCCAGGATACCATTAACTTTTGATACTTTATGAAGCCTTAGGAAGTTTTTTAAAAATTGGAAATTGTGATTTATTAAAACGAAGCGGTCATCACTTATGGTGTTTTTCAATGCGTCACTGTCCTGATCAAAAGCTATTAACCTGCCATTATCAATCTTCTGCAAAATTGCTCTTGAATGTCCGCCCCCACCAAAAGTAACGTCAACATAGTTCCCATTTGGGATAATGTTAAGTCCTTTAATGCTTTCATGCAATAGAACAGGATTGTGATACATAGTTTTTTATTCAGTTTCAAACTCGCCCATAACTTCTTCTGCCAACTTGGCAAAGTCATCCGGATCATAGTCAACAGCATTTTCATATGCTGCTTTATCCCAGATCTCAATACGGTTTACGACTGATGTGAGTACAATTTCTTTTGTGATTCCGCTGTATAATATCAGGTCTTTTGGAATGAGTAACCTCCCTGTTCCATCCAAATCAACGGGCTTTACACCAGCCATAAACTTCGTTGCAAATTCTGCGTTCTTCTTCTTGAACATATTTAATCGGCTTACCATCTTCGATTCCTCCTGCCAGTGTTCTTTAGGGAAAAGCTCCAGACACTTTTTAAATATGCTTCGTTTGATCACCATACCTTGCTTCAGGGCATCACCTAATTGTGTTTTGTACTGCACAGGGAACATAAGTCTTCCCTTGGCATCCACTTTACACTCGTATGTTCCTAATACATTGATCATTCAAAAAACAGAATTATGGCGTAAATGTACTAACTATTTACCACAATCTTACATAATTTACCACATTATACCACATTGTTTAAAAAAGGTTACGTTTTTAACAATTTAATTTTTTTGTTAGTTATGGTTATTTTCAGTAAATCAGTAAGATATAGCTTAGATATAAGGCAGTTACAAACTTATTAACAAATGATAAATTGTAAAAATTGTTAATAAGTCGAATAGCTAATAATCAGCATTGTTTTCTTTTAGTTTATATAGATACATGTGAGTAATAATCGTTTTTGCAGGATTATTAACAAGGAATAAGCTCAAATATTTTTTCAGAACACTTTCATCTCGCAACTTTATTAGTCGATCAATATTTTTTTAAAGGAAGGATCAATGTTGTTGGAATGTAGTCTTTTTCCCAAAATCTAATTTCTCAAGTGCCTAAAAATCTCTGAAATCTTTTTTCTTGTTAAGTTTTAAATCCTGAAGGATTGAGGCTTTTACATTTATTGAGAAATTCCAACTTTGCCTTACCCCAAGTGGTATCCAGCTGAAACGCATTTCCCAGCAATGCAAATCGCGATATAAATTAATTGATGTATATGAGAGTTTGTTGCTCGTAAAATCCCAACCTGAATTAAACGTGAATTTCCACTTCGGCGTAATATTTACCTGCCCCGAAAAAGAAAGCGTTTGAACAATTGTTTCCTGTGGGACTCTCATAAAGTTGATATAATCGAGATTATTTGTATAGGTAAAATTGTAATTAAAATTTATCGACCAGGGGATGGCCCAATCAACATAATCATCAGGGTTATTTTCAATTTCATCCATTTCATTTTCATCGGCATTTTTGGGGTTTTCTTTCTTTTTAAAATCTTTGTCGGCAAGTTTAAAACCAAAACTCAACCGCCATGAAGTATTATCGAGCCTGAGCAGTCTGCGATTAACATCCCACTCATACTTATTTATACGTACACCTGCTGAGTCGGTGGCATACGGATCCCATACTGAACCATATTGAACATTAAAATTTTTCCAAAGTGTTGTCCTCCCCGACATAGTTATCATCGACATATTCATTGAGTCCTTCGACAAGTCGTAATTGCCTGAGATGCTGAAACTTTCAACAAGCTTAATTTTCTTTACTCCTGTAATAGTATCTTTTTTTGATGCCACTTTTATCTCAAGGTTATTTCCAAGAGAGAAACCAACTCTTCCCGATTGTTGTCCTGGTGGCGATCCGTAAAGACTCCCTTCAAAATGTGAATAAGTGACTTCATTATCGTTACCGTCAATGTAGGTTCCGTAATAGCCGAATTTTTCATCACTAAAATCTGGTGTATACGAAAAATTAATACTTGGTGTTAATACATGTCTTATTGCCCTAACCGGCCCTTTTTTAAAAGCGACCATCCCAAAAAGTTTCGTCGAAAGAGAGGTATTAAAACTAAAATCATATGCATTTCTAAACCCGGGAACAGTATCTATTCTTACTCCGGGAGCTAATGTATCGCCCCCAACTACGGTGGTGTCATTTTCCCAGAATTTCCTGATACTTAGGCCATACATTCTGTCGGTTAAATTTACAGAATTGCTTAAAGTAAAATATTTTAACACTTTCATTGGCAAACTAACAGGAACTTTATGAACGGCTCCATATTGCATTTTTTGCTCAAGCGTTACCATGTCGAAAAGAACGGAATCAGCTGTACTGATATTGTTTTTTGCGTTCATTGTATATGAAACGCTCAATTCATCATAAAATCGTCTTTTATTACTAAGCCCCTTTAATGGATAAAATCTGTTAACAGTAAAAGTCATTTCCGGAAGGCTTACATCCACAATATGTGTTTTTGTGTTTTGGCGATGGCTGGCATTAAGTGTGAGGAAATATTTACCGGCCCAATTTTTTTGATATGCAACACTCGATTGAAATTCGTTTGACAGAAAGTCTTCGGTTGAAACAACATTGTATTTAACATAGTTACCGCTTACAATGTTAACATCAGCCGAAAAAGTACTGTTTGGTCGCGCTTTAGGATCCTGCCTGTGCGACCATCTGATTTTAAAATCAGTGCTTTTAGAGTAGTCGGGTGCATCTTTTGTGCCTACAATATTTGTTGCATAACCTAAGCTTATATCACCACTAAATTTATATCGTTTTTTATATCTGAATCGAGGTTTAACAGCCCATCCTCCTCGTGAGTATATATCACCAAGAAGCTCAACATCCATATATTCGTTAATAGCCCAGTAATAACCTCCATTTTCAAGATAAAACCCTCTATTAGTGTATTCACCATAAGTTGGTATCACTATTCCTGATGTTTGACCCATTTTATTAGGAAAGAAACCAAATGGAAGACCCAAAGGGGTCGGCATTCCCTCAATTTCCATGTATACCGGTCCGGTTACAATCTTTGAGTCGGGGATAACGCGCGACTTTTTAAATTTAAACCCAAAATGTGGATTTTCTTCGAGGCTACACGTTGTATAGGTGCCATGAAGGATATTAACAGTATTATCACTGAGTTTTTTCACCGTTTCGCCATGTAAGTATCCATTGCCATCCTCGGTTAGTACGCTGGTTATCAATCCCCTTTTGGAGTCAAAGTTGTAAGTCATGGTTTTCGACTTAAAGGTTTGCCCTTCCTGTGTAAATTCAGGCGATCCTATAGTTTTTCCGGTAGAATCGTTGATGCCAGAAGCAAAAACAGTATTAGTGTTTAGGTCAACTTCAATGTAGTTGGCTTTGAGAGTTATATCCTCGTAGTTAATAGTAGCCTCTCCAAACAGGTATATTTTTCTTTTGACGAAATCCTGAACAATAGAGTCTTTGGCAAATCTTTCAACTTTGGCATTAATTCTGGTGCGTCCTAAATTTTCATCAATAACGGTATCGCCCGATATACTTGTTGTTATTATAGTGTCGCTAATTATAGTATCATAGTATATTAATGTGTCGCCAGGTATATGTGCAAGTGAATCAACGGTGAGTTGAATTAATGTATCAGGCGGTGGATTAAAAATAGTATGTTTTGCACCGGCATTTAGAACTAACGGAATAAAGCAAATAAACAACAACCAAAGCCTTGTTAATAATTTGATGGTAGAATTATTTGTTAGCAAAATTGCCTGATTTACTTTCTAATTAAAAAACTTTATTATTATGCAAATATAATTCCAAAAACAAGAAGGATAACAGCTATATAAAATTTCTGGTTTAAGTATATTTTGATAACTTGCAGATTAAAGGTGTAACGATAACAAGTACAAACTTATTATTTACCCTTAACTTCCATCTTAACCTCAATGAGGCGGTTAGCGTTTGCTTTTAGTATAGTAAACAAATATGGCCCTACAATTATTTTTTGATTGATAGCAGGTATGCTACTGTAGTTATGGATAATAAACCCTGCAAGTGTTTCATAATCATCGAGTACGGGTATATCGAATTTATATTTTTCGTTTAAATAATCGATTTCCAAACGTGCTGAAAAAATAAAAATGTTTTGAGAAATTTGTTTCTCCACTTCTTCATCCTTATCGTGTTCATCTTCAATTTCGCCAAATATTTCCTCAATAACATCCTCCATTGTAACAATTCCTGAAGTACCTCCAAACTCATCGAGTACGACTGCAAGACCTCTATGGTTTTCAATAAAGTTCTTTAACAGATCTTTAGCTGAGGCTGTTTCCGGGTAATGATCAACTTTCCGAATAATATCAATAATTGATTTAGGATTCGTAAACAAATCAAACACATGAATGTAACCAACTATTTGGTCGATTGAATCTTCATAAATAAGTATTTTGGAGTGACCGGTTTCCATCAACAGTTCACGGAATTCATCTATATCCTTGTTAATTTCAAGAGCTTTAATTTCAGTACGTGGCACCATGCATTCGCGGAGCTTAACATGCTTAAACTCAATTGCATTTTGAATCATCTGGATTTCCTGGTTGATTTCTTCCCTTGTTTCATTTCCACGCAGAGAACCCTTAACATACTCGTCAAGATCGATGGCGCTAAATGAATATGAATCGCTTGCCAGTTTTATCCTGAAAATACTCTTAAGAATTATTTCTGAAATACCAATATACAGCAATATCAATGGGTAAAAGGCATAATAAAATATCCAAACGGGCATGGCAAAAGCTTTGAGTATAGCATTCGGATTTATTCTGAACAAAACTTTTGGAATAAACTCGGCCACAACCAGGATTAACAGAGTTGATATAATGGTTTGGATTAGTAAAATTATATATTCAGAAGCTAAAAAGGCAGGCAGCATATAAACAATTACGGGCTCAAGTAAATTTGCTGTTGCAATACCGTACATAACAAGGGCTATATTATTCCCAAGCAGCAGGGCTCCAATAAATCGAGAAGGGTTATTATAAAACGCTGAAAGTATGCGAGCAGGAATAACTTTTCGCTTGAAATCAAGTTCCTGGATAAGCCTGTTCGAGCTTACAAATGCAATTTCCATCCCTGAAAAGAAACCGGAAAGAAGTAGCGTAATTATTATTATCAGCCCGTTAATATTCATGTTTTATGAAAGTGGCAAAAGTAGTAATAAAATGAGTACTTGGAGTGACTAAAGTTTGGAGTGACTAAAGTTTTGAACTACAAACCCGAGGGCAGAGTTATTACACAAAGAGCCACGGAGAAGTCTCAAAGGTTTCCACAAAGAAAGAACACATATTATAATTGTAAAAGTACCGTAACTCTTAATTACCTGACAAAAGATTAACATTTTATATTTTTTGGTAAAATATTTTAACTCTAATCACTCCAAACTTCAGCCACTTTATTCCGAGCGGGTTAAAGTATCGTCTTCAAGCTCAAATTCACCCTTAACATTATAAATTTCATGGGTTGTAAAGGATTCATTAGCCCACATGCTATCGCCAAAAATTGTTTTGTCGGGCATAATTAATTTAACAAAAGTGTTTGATTTTATCAATTTTTTTCTTTGATCCCAGGTGAGGTTTTCGGTGTAAAGGTTCTCATTGGTTTCAAAATTTTTTACTATAACATCATTACGTGCTAACATGAATTTTCGCTTCTCATACGAAATACCATAATTTGCTTTTATGAATGATGTTTCTTTTCCACTGTTATCGAAAAACGTGATTTCAAACCCCTGGGGAAATTCGTCATAAGGATCTTGACCACTAAACCGTTTCATTAGCGGGCTTACCATTTTAATTTGCACATAGCCCGAATCGAATCTTTCGTAAACTATGTCATAGGTAGAAACGGTTGCCATAGTATCATCTTCCTGGGTTATTTCAATTATTCTCGAAATAGGATTTTCACATGAAAAAAGTATCATCGATATTAATGACATAATGATGCTTTTTTTCACATAGGAAAACATATATTTTTCTCTAATAATTATTTTGCAGGTCTTACTGTTGTGCTTTCGTTAATCCAGCAGCCAACCTCGTATTTGTCGCCATCGTTTATGTTATGAAAAAATAACAACTCGGTAGAAGGAAAATATTTCTGATACGAGCTAATTCTATTTGCCATCGATTCGGCAAGATCAGGTTCAACGGAACTTGCTTTTTTGTATTTATCAACCGCAGCCCAGTATGCCACTTTTTCGGTAAGCTCATCGTTTCCGCAATCTTTGGCGCTTGCAGCATACATGTCGCCGATAATGATATATGGTTTACCTGCCAACGGGTTCATTTTAGCAGCCTTAAGGGCGGTGGCCCTCGCTTTCTCAAATTTATTTAGTGATTGGTAATCTTCGGCAAGGAAAATTAATGCTTTATATGCCCACTCTTCATTTTCCATTTTACATGCTTGCTCAAGATAAGCTACAGCTTCATTATATTTCTGATCCTTAAGCATCATTTTGCCGATCAAATATGCCGACTCCGGCGAGGGGTCGAGTTTGTAGAGACTAACAGTGGCTTTAAAATAAAGTGGTGAATCAATGCAGTTTTTTTTGTCGAGTAACTTTGTGATTTTCTTTAATAGTTCAATATTTTCAGAATTGGAATTATATTTTATTTGATATATTCTAACCAAATCGTTACAGTTTGCAAATGGTTCAAAAGTATTTTCAATGTTCCCTTTAATGTTATTGTATTCTTCAGCATCTTTTGCTTTACCTGCTTTTTCATACTTAAAAATATTTGCATCAACATAATCACTAATCATGTCATAAGCGTCAACAACTGCAGCTGTATCAATATCTCCTTTTTGAGCCATTTTTGTAATCGACCTGAAGTAGTATATATAAACAGGGCCACTTGCATCTTCTTTATCAAGTTCAATTGATCTGCCAAGTATATTATACGCTTCCAAATAATTTTTGGCCGGGTCGAATAGATAATAATCAACACCTTTTCTCCCCAAAATAGTACCTTCCTGTGGTTTTTTAGTTATATAATGAAGTGGGAAATATTGTATGCGTTGGTCGTAAACCAGCATTAACGAATCAATTAGTTTTTCTTTAACAGAAGGATTTTTCGCTTTTTTAATTTTGTAGTCAATCATTTTTACACCATCAACATATATGTTTTCAGTTGATCTCGGGCAGTTATTAAAAACCCACCTCCACGATTTAAGCGCATCGTTTAACGAGCTGTTTTTGTAACCGCTTTGTTTCCATTGTTTATAAAACTCTCTGTATAAAGAAATATTCATTACACACGTTGCACTATCTTTTCCGTATTTTGAACCATTATCTTGGGGTTTAATCACTTCATCAGGTAGTGAAGCAAACGACATCAGGCCGATTACAATGCTTAGTGCCATTATTAGTGCTTTTTTCATAAAACTACTCTTCGTTAATTATTATTTGTATTTACGTTTGTGGAACCAGTGTTCCTGTATTGAAATCCCCAGTAAAAAGTTTGCAAAATTTTCCTGGATTAAATTATTATCCGTTGTTCCTCTTCGGCCGATTTCAATTCCGATATCAATCCCTGTTTTCGACTTCATCATAGGAAACCCAATTCCAAAACTTATGCCAAACTCATTAATTTGTGTTCCGTTGAAGTTTAAGTAAGATTGATTATACCTTATACCAGCACGGTATGTAAGTCGTTTGAACAAAGATGAAATAGTTGAATGTGTGGGAGTAAACTCTCCTCCAACACTTATGCGCCATGAGTTTGAAAGTGTATCGGCAACATTAAATACGCTGAATTCCTCCCAATTTTGCCATTCAAAATCAGCACCAACAAGCCACTTGCCTTCCTTTTTTACAGCTAAGCCTAACCCTAATCGTTGAGGAACTACAATTGAACCTTTTTCGTCAGGGATATATTCAATCGTGTCTTTTACGTTTTCAATTTCCTGATTAAATCCCCCTGTAAGTGTTTTCGATAAGTAGGTACGCTTTGCGCTCATATTGAACTTGTTTGCGTAAGTAATTCCAAAAGTAACCTTAGTTGTATTGGTTAATTTGAGGTCGTATTGAAGACCATAATCGAACATGAAATCTCCTCCATGTATAGTGCTTTCAACCTTTGTACCAAAGATAAAAACAGAATCGGGATAATATATCATACTCGACCTTGAAGATTGTCCGAAAAGATATGTTGCATCAACACCTACCCTCAGGTTTTTCGTAAGATTAAATCCATTTCCGAAAAACACCTGGTTTAGTCCACCGTTACCTGTAAAAGAATGTACAGCATCACTAAAATCGGGGACTTCAGCAGTAACCTCAACATTATAACCTATTTTACTATATGGCATAACTCCAATACCGGCCCGCCACCAACGGGTAATAGGAAAACCTACTAAAATATAACTCAGGGTTCCATCATAACCGTTTTCGGATAATTGAGTGGTTTGTAAGTTTGTTATGTTACCCATAACACCAATTTCAAATAAAAATGATGCTGAATCTAACGAGCCATACGATGCCGGATTTGCAGGGTTAAGAGCAGTGGGGTCGTGAATTCCTATTGAAAGGCCTCCCATACTCATGGTTGCAGTGTTAAGGTTTTCGCCATAAAGCTGCCCGAGTCCATAGCGTGAATATGGTGAATTAATACCTGTTTGAGCATAAATACCAGTGCTCATTACAGTTAAAATCAATAATATATGTATTTTAGTTACTCTCATTAAAATCAAGAATATTTTTTAAGCCCCATATAACAATATTTGGGGATGCAAAGATGTTACTTTTTACTAATTTTTCAAAATATTTATAATCACCACCGCTTATGACTACTTTTAAAGGTGAATACAGGTAATTATATTGATTAATAGTGGATTCAACTTCGGCCTTTAACCCATTTACAACACCTGTTAAAATTGATGATTCGGTTGAATCGCCAACAAGGTTTATTTTTTCTTCGGGATCCGGCATATGAATTAACGGTAATCTGTGAGTAAAATTATGTAATGCTTTGAATCTCATATTTAACCCCGGGCTTATACCTCCTCCAAGGTACTCTCTTCTGTTGTTTACAAAATCGTAAGTAATACTGGTTCCCGTATCGATAATAAGTACATTTTCATTAGGATATTTTTGCACTGCTGCTGATGCGATTGCGATCCTGTCCTTTCCAAGTGTATCAGGGGTACTATATTTATTAATAAATGGAACAGGTGTGCTTTGGCTTAGTTCGATAAAAAAGCCGTGCTGCGTTAATAACTCATTAATATGAATATCATGTTGTGCTACACTTGAAAGTATTGAGGAAGTTATTTGGGGATAATTTAGGAGTGTTATGTTAAGAACCCCAACATCTACTTTGTTTATTGTCTGAAAATCAATAATCTCATTGCCATTGAAAACGGCAAGTTTAGCAAGAGAGTTACCTATGTCAATAACGAGTTTCAAATAAAAAATTTAAAAAACAACAAAAGTAAGACTAAGGTATAATACGAGGAGTTAAATTTTATGATTTTTTTTGATAAATTGAAAAATTGCGTACATTTGCCCCTCCAAAATTGTTGGTGCCATAGCTCAGTAGGTAGAGCAATGGACTGAAAATCCATGTGTCCCTGGTTCGATCCCGGGTGGCACCACCACAATTTCTAAGCTCTGATGTATTTCGGGGCTTTTTTTGTTTTTGAATATTGAATACTGAACATTTAATTACGAGGATAATCTAAATTACTAATCTTTTCCATCAGCAATTCATTATCAATTGGTTTCGTGATATAATCATCACAGCCTGCTTCAAGTGCCTTTTCGTGGTCGCCTGACAAAGCATAAGCAGTTTGGGCAATGATTTTAACATCTTTGTTAAATTTTCGAATTTGCCGTGTGGCTTCATAACCACTCACGATTGGCATTTTGATGTCCATTAATATTAAATCAATGTTGGGATTGTTGCGAATAATTTCAATTGTTTCCAGCCCGGTTTGTGCATGAAGGATTTCGTTGCTTACATCTTTTAGTACTAATGTAAGAAGCGTATCAGATATTTCTTCATCTTCGGCAATAAGTATTTTAAGTTTCTTAACCTGATGCTTAGGCTTAACTTCAACCTTTTCTTCTTTGCTTTCAGTTATTTCTTTTTTATCGGTTATATAAGGAATTGTAAAATAAAATTGTGAGCCAACTCCAACTTCTGATTCTACCCATATTTTTCCACCAAGTATTTCAACATAGGCTTTTGAAATTGATAAACCCAGTCCGTTGCCTTCATAAACATCTTTATCCTCAATATCAGACTGAACAAAGAGATCAAAAATGGCATCTTGCCGGTTTTTTGGAATACCAATGCCTGTGTCTTTTACAAAAAACTCTAACTCAGAAGGCTCACAATCCGTTTTTAGTACATAACCAAATTCAATACCTCCTTTATGGGAATATTTTATTGCATTTTTAATAAGATTTGTAAGAATTGAATCAAGTTTATCCTCATCGGTTTTAATTATGGATTCTTTGGCAGGAAGTAAATTAACTAAAGATAAACTCATTCCTTTTTCCTCAACTTCAGGTTTGAAAAACGAAAACAAGTCAAGGGTTTGCTTGTTTATATCATTATCTGAAATGGAAACTTTCATCTGACCTGATTCTATCATTGAAATATCCATAAGGTTGTGTATTGTACTCAGCAAACGTACTCCACTTTTTTCGATAATGCTAATGTATTCTACCTGCTGATCTCCAGTAAGATCAGGTTCTTTTAACAGTTGAGCGAACCCTAGTATGCCGTTCATAGGTGTACGTATTTCATGACTCATATTTGTAAGAAATGCTGATTTTAAACGGTCGGATTCCTGTGCTTTTTCAAGAGCCATTATTAAATCCTGTTCTGCTTTTTTTCTGTCAATTGAAATACCTATTTGGTCAGAAACAAATTCAAGTATTTCCATGTCCGATTCATTATATGCATTTTTGTTAGTATAACTTTGCACTGCAAGAACCCCGGATACTTTACCTTCAATTTTAAGCGGTACTCCAAGCCATATTTCAGCAGTTGTTCCTATCATTTCAACATCCTTCGTTTTTATCATCTCTTTCATTGTTTCCTTGTTTGCCAGTATTGATTTCTGAGTTTTTCGCACATAATTAGTTAATGACTTGCCGGCTGGAAAGCTTGTGAAGTCTTCTTTTTCGTCGATTAGGTAGGGTAATGAAAATGTATCGGTTTTATCGTCGTAAAGTGCAATATAAAAATTAGATGTATTGACTATAGTTCCCAACTCTTGTCGTATCAGATTAACTAATTCTTCCAGATTATTGCTGGTTATAACTGATTTGGAAATATTGTATAATATCTTTTGGATTTGTTCTGCACGTTTGCGCTTAGTATTATCAAACATATACCCTTTCAAACGAATCAATTCGCCATTTTCGTCAAATTCTCCAGTCACATTTTGAATAACAGAAACAACTCTGCCGTCCTGAAGAATATAATCCTGTTCTTGCTCTATTACTCTTTTCTCTTTCCTGATCAGATTTAAAAACTCCTCACGAGAATCATCAGGCAGATATAGAGAAGAAATATTTATCTTTTTTATTTCTTCAACCGAATCAAAACCAAATATCTTTGCCATAGCGAGATTACACAGTAAAATTTTTCCATCTACCGAAGCGATGAAATTTCCAGTAAGATCTTCATCGAACAATTGTTTATATTTCAACTCACTCTGCCTCAATAATTCTTCATCTTGTTTTCGTTCGGTGATATCTCGCACTGTGGCCTGAAGAACCATCTTTCCATATAATTCCATTTTATTTAAAATGACCTCTGCCTGAAAAGTTTCTTTGGTATCTGCCCGCATGTGAATCCATTCAAACATATTGGTACCTGTTTCCATCGCTGTAGTTATGCGTTGGTTAGCAAGTGTCATTGAATCAGTGCCGTCGGGTTGAAAGGGAGGAGATAAGTCGGCAGGATGTTTTGAGCAAAATTCCTCAGTTGTTGCACAGCCAAACATTTTCAATGTGGCCGGGTTGCAATCTAGAAAATGAACGGTGTCTAAAACCATTATCGCATCTGTAGTGGTATCAAAAAGAGTGTGAAACTTTGTTTCAGCATTTTTGAGGGCATCTGCGACTTGTTTTTTTGCAGTTATATCTTTTACTATATGAGTTAATGCTTTAATTTCATTTTTTTCATCAAGAACAGGCCATGAGAGCAATTCGAAAGTTGAATTATCTTGAGTTACAACATTTAATGCCTTTTCTTTAGTTTTCAATGATCCTACGCAAGAACATTCCTTAATTGGAGCATCCGTATTATGCACTAATTTATAGCATTTCTGTCCTATTATTTCTTCACGTTTTTTCCCGATAGCTATGATTCCCGCTTCATTTATATCAATGATTTCATGATCAGGTTTCAATAACATCACAATGTCATCAATGGAATTAAAAGTAGCCTGCCAATTGATTGCGGCTTGCTTTATTTTTTCCTCTGCCTTAACGCGTTCAGTAATATCGCGCGAAACGGCTAATAAATGATAAATCTTACCTTGGGCATTACTAATCGGAGAAACAATAATCTCCCACCATTTAGGAGTCCCTTTTTCTGTCGGGGAAAAGCCTGTAAAGATGGCTGATTCTCCTTTTTTTGCCTTTGCAATTGCTTTAAGAGCAGCTTTATGGTAATCACCTTTCCAAAAATCTGTCCATGATTTATTTAGGTACGGATTTAAATCATCTATTTCCAATAAGGTCTGCCCACCATCGTTCATCGACAATAAATTCCCTTCTAAATCCAATACCTTGATGCAGTCGCTACTGCTGTCAATAATCCGTTTTGTGAATTCCTCACTTTCCTGTAAAGAGATTCTCAGTTTATTTCTTTCCAGGGAATACGAAATTGATCTTTCAATGATGCGGGATGCAATATTTGATTTGTTGATAAAATCCTGGGCTCCAAGTTGAATGAGGTATAAGGAAAGCTCCTCATCCTCCATTCCACTAACTAATATAATAGGAATATCAGGGTAATTTGAATGAAGGATTTCGAAAGTTTGTTGACCTTTACTATCCGGCGGATTCAGATCGAGAAGGATTACATCCGGTATTTCTTTCTGAATTTGTTTAATTCCTTCTTGCAGTGTAAGGCAATTACTTAACCGGTAATTAAAATATTTTACTTCTTTTAAAAGCTCACTGATTAACCTTAAATCACCCGGATTATCTTCAATCAACAATATATTAATAATTTCTTTCATGGCAGGATTTTTAATTGGTTTTCATATTTAATTATTTTGTTCTCCTACAGGGATAGTGAAACTGATGGTTTGTCCGAAAGGAATTGCGAAGTTTAAACCAATAAGACTTTTATCAGCTTTCACATGTATTTGAACATCCAAAGAAGTTTCAAAAGTATCCAATATATTATAAGCAAGATCATTAAGATACTCTTTAAAATTAATTTTAGCCAGGTCTTTCGATTGGTAAAGTTTATCGTGAACCATAGACATTGCACGAATTTGCCGGTTAAGGGAATAAAAAGTTTCTTTCTTTAACAGATCTGTAATCTTTTCCGATTGCATTTCGCTCAGGTAGAGAAGTGCCTGCAGGTTATTTTTTACGCGGTGATGAATCTCTTTCAGAAGTTCTTCTTTTTCTGCCAGTGCCTGCATGATCTTGATTTCTGCCTGTTTTCTTTCGGTGATGTCGCGAATAATGGCAATCTTTTGTCCGTTTTCTTGTCTGTTTGAAGATATTCCAAGAATTTTATCCTGATAAAAAAGTTCAAAGTATTTTAATGGATTTTTTATGGTTAAATTTTTCAAATGATTTAAAATAAAAGGCAATTGTTTAATATTCACAAACTTTTTAGCAAGAGTAATCGCTGATTTTCCAATTATCGTTTCTTTTGAAATACCTGTGATTTCAGTAAAAGCGAGATTAACATTTAAAACTGATAAGTTTTTGTCGATCTGCATTATTCCGTCATCTGATCCTTCAAATATAATGCGGTACTGCGCTTCGCTTAGTATTAAAGCCTTTTGCTTTCGCTCCAATTCCCAATAGCGGAAAGCGTTGGATAAAACTGAGGGTAAACGAAGGAGATAATTTTCGCGTTTAACAACATAATCGTCAACGCCTAATTTAAGTGCTTCAACGGCAATCTTTTCATTGCCTTGTCCGGTAACAATAACAATGGCAATTGACAAATGGCGTTCCTGTCGTATTATTTTGCTGATTTCAATCGCGTTTAGTCCGGGTAAAAGGTAATCAAGAAGAAGTACATCAAAATTGCATAATGATTCGTCATTTTCAGGCAAAAGGTTTAAAGCTTCTTCTCCTGATGAAACGATGGTTAAATTAATTTGTGGAGCATTTTTCTTAAAATAAATCGAGGTTAAATCTATGTCGCTTTTGTTGTTTTCAACATATAAAACAGAGAGTTGTTTTCGGTTTGTAAGCGAATGTTGCAGGGCAAATTCTATTTGAGAAGGAATCCGTTTGTAAAATCCCGGTGTTTTTGGAATATAGTCTGTAGCACCGGCTTGTAAAGCAGCAATTGCAATTTCTTCTGAACCTTCTGCAGTGAATACAATAATAGGAATTTCACATTTTTGATTTCGCAATTCGCTCAAAAGTTCCATTCCGTTGCCATCGGGTAATTTTAAATCGAAAAGAGCAATATCAAAACTGGTTATGCTTTGCATCAGTTTCCTTGCATCAGTCAAAAAACCAACTACTGTTAGTTCAACCTTGGGCCAGCGATTTTTTATTTCTCTGCTAACAAGATCGGCATCAATTGGATTGTCTTCGAGTAAAAGTATTTTTTGCATAGGCTTAATGGCATAAATTCAAAGACTGTTTTATTGAATTACCTCAAAGGTACATATATTTTGAAGATTTTGTGATATTGAGTAAACAACCAAATTCTTCATAGCAAAACCATTCATTAAAATTATTAATATTTGCTTAAAAACGATTGTTATTATAAATAATACATTTGCAGAAGAAAAACATCACCATGCTCCTCAAAACCAAAGGTATAGTAATAAAGCAAATTAAATATTCAGATTCGGGTGTTATTGTAAAAATATATACCGAAGAACTTGGTGTGCTGTCATTTTTTGTACGAGGTTTGAGAAGTCGAAAACCTGCCCGACCAACAGCAGGGCCACGAAACAAAGCTGCAATGTTTCAACCGCTTACAATGCTTGAATTAGTTATCTCTTATTCTGAAAATAAATCATTACATAGTATAAACGAAGTTTCAGTTTGGTATTCGTACCAATCGATTACCGAAAATATGATAAAAAGAACGCTATTGTTTTTTATTAACGAGGTATTGTATAAATGTTTGAAGGAAGAAACTGAAAACAAAGAGCTTTTCGATTGGATTCACAAGGCACTTGTTTGGCTTGATTTGGCTGACAAGGATTTCGTAAATTTTCATCTGGTTTTTATGATGCATTTTTCAATGTTCCTTGGTTTTTATCCGAAGAAGAAACCCTCAGAAAATCATACTGTTTTTGATTTACAGGAGGGTCGTTTTTGCAATAATTTACCAGTTCACCCTTATTATGTTACCGGAGAAACGGCAAGGCTTCTCAGTAAAATTCAGGAAACAAAATTTGAAGATTCGGATAAACTCAATATTAACAACAAAAATCGAAAGATAATTTTAGAAACACTTATCACCTATTATAGTATACACATGCCTGCGATTGGTGAGTTTAAATCGCTGGATGTATTGTCGGTGGTACTATCTTAAATAAGTCAATTTTTGCATCTTCGATTGTATATATGCCCTTATCAATATTCCAAATATAGATTTTAAGCAAACTTGAGTTAGCGGGTAATTCGCTGGTTAAAAAACTATGTTTGAAACGATTGTCTCCTTTTCCCCACTTTGTTCTTAACCAATCAAATGGAATATTTTTATATTCGATGTTCTTTTTGTTATCATCAATAACATGCATTACCACCCAGGCATGAAATGGAACTTCGGGCGAGTGAATGTTTAGTTCAATATTAATTAGTAACGCCTGTCCGGTGAGTGTGTCGGTATTCCATTCCGCTAAATTATAGTACTCGTTTTGCGAAATTTCTATAGTTGAATCAATTTTGTTACTACGCACCAGTTCATAATCTGACTCCCTTTTTCTTTTCAACAATTGCCGGCCCAACACATCTTCAGTATCAATAACATCATAGTAATTAAGCCACTCAGGGTGTTCATCAGCATCAACAATCTGGTAATCCGACAGCACATCGGGGTAACCCTGATAATCGACTAAATTTTGAGTGCCTCCGTTTCGGAAATTCATGTACGTCCAGCAAAACATACGCATTCTGTATCCACCAATTGTAGGCGGAAACTCATCATGGTTATTTGTATTGTTTACTACCGTTTCATAAAAACGTTCAGGAACAACCTCTGTTTTATATCCGTTTACATATTGAAGATTAATCGAATCGAAAAAATGAATCGGTAAAAACAACAAAGGCAATGTAACAATCATTATATAATTTTTCCCTATGGAGCTGATCAGTGAATCAGATACCATTACTATCGACCCAAAAAATAAAGGAATGAGGTAAATGGCAACACGATCTTCGGGGTAGTTAACTCCAAAAATTTCAGTTAGAATTACAATGCCAATAATAGTTGCAAATAATAGTATTGGAATAATAAGTAGCGGGCGGGATAATGCTTGTAATTTATTTTTCCAGATTAAAAATGTAAGGGCAACAATCAGATAAACAGCAAAAATAATAACACCAACTTTAAAAATGGCAACTTTTGTTCCTGTTGCCAAAAGGATTAGCGATACAACCGTTAACGACCAAAACCCACTGTTGGCGCCGTAGTAAAGTGAACCCAGATCTTTTAGATATAACATGTAATACACAGCAAATACAAGAGGCAGTATTTCTAATAAAATGATTATTACGAACAAAAATAATTTAGTCTTAATACTGTTGTTATTTGTTAAGAATAGCAATGCGATTTGGTAGCCAATAATTGCCGTTGACAGCACAAGCAATGATAAATTTGAGAAGTTGGCAAGAACCAAAAACATAGAAATATAAAGAACCTGTTTTATTGATTTCTCAGTTGTGAATTTCATCAGGTGATATAGTACGCCGAACAGGAAAGCCATCGACAAACCATATCCGCGCGACAATGCAAAAAATTCGATGAAGTAATGGGTAAACATTATTGAAAGAATGAATATCCACCTTATGCTCATGCTCCTGATAAATAGAGATATCCGAAATAAAAAATACAGAAATATAATTGCCGACAATAAATTAGGTAATCGTAATGCTAATTTTGATGAACCAAAAGAGTGATAGCTGATATAAGTTAACAAAGAGTTAATAAAGTGATTGTTAGCATCGGGAAGTGAATTAAAAAACCAAAAATCGCCCCTGTGAACAAAATGAAAAAATGTAGCCGCTTCATCAAATGTAATGGGGACAGAATATGCTCTAATCCATAAATAGGCAAGTAATAAAGTGCTTAGGATAGTGAATATAATTGTTTCATTGTTCGATTGTTTCATTGTTCGATTGTTCGATTGTTCGATTGTTACATTGTTAAAGTGATGTGGTTGCTTTTTTTTAGAATTCAAAAATAATAAAAAATGCCTCGAAAGCTCTAATGCACAAAGAAACCTAAGGGTTTAAATTCACTCTGTTTTAACTAATATTCATTCCGAAAACAATATGGAATTCCTGTTTCAACACATTTTGAACCTGTAGAATATCAACATGTTTTCCAAGCTCTTGCTTCAAACTCGTTACGCTCCTGCCTTGTATGCCACACGGAACGATATAATCAAAATAATCGAGGTTTGTATTTATGTTTAAAGCAAACCCATGCATGCTTACCCAATGGCTGGTGCGAACTCCAATTGCGCATATTTTCCTTGCCTTTAACGGGTTGTCGGCATCCAGCCAAACTCCTGTCGCACCCTCCAAACGGGTAGCTACAATATCATAATGATGCAAGGTGCGAATAATTACTTCTTCAAGATTGTATATGTAATTTTTAATGGAAACCCCAAAATTGTCGAGGTCAAGAATAGGGTATCCTACAATTTGGCCGGGACCGTGATATGTTATGTCTCCACCACGATTTATCCTGTAAAAAGAAGCCCCTTTACTTTTTAAAAACTCATCACCGATCAGAAGATTTTCCTGTTTGCCGCTTTTGCCTATTGTATAAACATGAGGATGTTCGCAAAACAACAAATAATTTGGGGTTTGTTGCTTTGTTTCAGCTTTTCGGGTTTTTTCTTTTAGAGAAACTATTTCATCAAAAAGGCTTTCCTGGTGATCCCATGCCTTTTTATAATCGATTAGGCCGATGTTTTTATATGTAACTTTCTTGTTCAATTTAAGATTTTCGTTATTGCCGTAATACGTGTTTCTCAGCACGATATGATGATCTTACCAACGGACTGCTTTCAACAAATCTAAAGCCCATATCTAATCCTGCTTGCCGATAGGCTTCAAACTGTTCCGGTGTTATGTATTCCTTAACCATCAAATGTTTTTTTGTGGGCTGTAAGTATTGCCCAATCGTTACAACTTCAACTCCTGCTTTAAGCATATCTGCTAAAGTTTCAATAACTTCTTTGGGTGTTTCGCCCAGCCCGACCATAATTCCTGATTTTGTTACAATCCCTGTTTCTGCGATAGTTTTAAGGGTGCTAAGGCTTGTATCATATTTTGCTCTGCTTCGAACCTCCGGAGTTATTCTTCTCACTGTTTCCAGATTATGCGAAACTACTTCCTGTCCGGCAGTGCATACTTTATCTATTAATTCTTTTCTGCCGTCAAAGTCGGGTATAAGAGTTTCAATAGTTGTTCCGGGATTTAGTTTTTTTATTTCATTAACAGTTTTTATCCAAATCTCAGCACCCAGATCATCAAGGTCGTCACGATCAACCGAAGTGAGGACACAATGTTTAAGTTTCATCAGTTTAACCGAATTCGCAATACGTTGTGGCTCGTCCCAATCAACAGGTAATGGCTTTCCTGTTTTTACATTGCAAAATTTACATGCGCGGGTGCAGATGTTGCCAAGTATCATTAATGTAGCAGTTCCACGTCCCCAGCATTCGTCCATATTTGGGCAATGACCACTGGTGCATATTGTATGAAGTTTGTTTTTTTCAACAATCTCCCTTACCGATCTGTATGATTTCCCTGATGGTAATTTGCTTTTTAACCAATGAGGTTTTTTAAGTGTGTTATTCAATTTATTTTTATATCTAAGTTATGTGAAGCATTTTCCTGTTAAATGAATATAAACATAATTCACTGCTTTTTATTTGAAGGTACTCTTCGTTTTTGTTTGAAATAATCTTTAACTTCAGAAAAAAAAGTTTATAAATCTTAGAAGCACCAAAATTATATAAATTCATAATCCAACCAACTGAACAAAAAAACTGTCATAAAAAAGACAATAAGAAATTTAGAATGATTATTAAACAAAAACTATTAATTTTGATGCTGAAATTTGAAAACGCTTGAAATATCAAATCTAAACCAAATAAATATTTATAAAATGAAACGAATTATAAACTTTTCAATGAAGGCTGTTGTGATGCTTGTGTTTATTACTGCAATATTGCAGTTATCAGCACAAAAAGTCACTTTAAACAACAATTGGGGTGAGCAGGGCACAACATTGCTAACTCAAAGCCCACAAGGAATTACATTAAACTTTAGTGTTCAAGATTATTTACTCACCGAAACCGTAATTAACAGGGAGGTAATGAGCACAATTACTATGAGCGGGGTATTATTACAAAATACCGAGGGAGCTCCAAATGTACCCGGTTACAGCCGTTATATAGCTGTTCCACAGGGGGCTACAGTTAAAACAAGGATTATCCGTAAACAAACGGAAGCAGTTAACGATATGAATATTGCTCCTGCACCACGTATTCCATGGGATACCGAGAGCGGACCACTATCCTATGAAAAGGATCCAAGTATTTATTCAAAAAATGCATACTATCCTGAAAATGTAGTTGAAATTTCAAAGCCAATGAAGATCAGGGGCATGGATGTAGTGGTAATAGCTATAAGCCCGTTTCAGTATAACCCGATTACCAAAGAACTTATAATCAATAAAGATTTAGAAATTGAGGTAAGGTTTGAAGGCGGTAATGGTCAGTTTGGTGAAGACAGGCTAAGAAGCCGGTGGTGGGATCCTGTAATCCGCGATGCTGTAATTAATGAAGCTTCAATACCTGAACTTAAAGTTGTAAATAGAGCACAAAGAGAAGTTGGAAGCGAATACATTATTATTGTTCCTGATGATGCAATCTTCCTGTCGTGGGCTGATTCAATCCGCATTTTCAGACTCAAACAAGGGATAAGCACGCGCGTTGTAACTACTGCTGAAATTGGCGGTAACACAACAACAGCTATTGAAAATTATATTAACGATGCTTATAATACATGGGATATTCCTCCCGCCGCCTGTTTGCTGATGGCCGATTATGGAACCTCGGGTAACACAATTACATCACCCATTTGGGATAACTATTGTATTTCGGATAATTACTATGCTGATGTTGACAATGATATGATGCCCGACGTTGTAATGGCCCGTATGACTGCCCAAAATGCTGATCATTTGGAAACCATGGTCACAAAGGTACTAAATCACGAGCGGACGCCACCTACAAATCCTGGTTTTTACGATAATCCTATTACGGCAATGGGTTGGCAAACCGAACGTTGGTTCCAGATTTGCTCGGAAGTAATTGCCGGATTTTTTGAAAACTCACTTGGTAAAGCTCCTGTAAGAGAAAATGCAATTTATAGCGGTAACCCTAGTAATGGAGTTTGGTCAACAGCCACTAATACTTCTACCGTTCTTAATTATTTTGGCACCAGCGGACTTGGTTATATACCGGATTCGCCAACATATCTTACTGATTGGGGTGGAAACGCTACCCGTATTAATAACGACATCAACAGTGGCGCATTTATTCTCCAGCATCGCGATCACGGTAGTGAAACAGGCTGGGGCGAACCCGCCTATAATAGTACCAGTATCAATGGGCTTACAAACTCCGATTTGGTATATGTTTTCTCAATTAATTGCCTTACCGGTAAATTCAATATTGGAGGAGAGTGTTTTGCTGAAAAGTTTCACAGATACACTTATAATGGGAATAACTCAGGTTGTATAGGCATTACGGCGGCTACTGAAGTTTCATACTCATTTGTAAACGACACATATACGTGGGGAATTTACGATAATATGTGGCCCGATTTTATGCCCGATTATGGAACTACTCCTGAACACAGAGGCGTGCTACCTTCGTTTGGTAACGCTGCCGGAAAATACTTCCTGCAACAATCATCATGGCCATACAATACAAGTAACAAAGAAGTTACTTATTATCTTTTCCACCATCATGGTGGTGCTTTTTCAAATCTCTACACCGAAGTTCCACAGGATTTAACAGTAGTTCATGATGATATATTATTAAGTGGGCTTGACTTTTTCACGGTACAGGCCAACAACGGATCAATAATTTGCCTTACAGTAGGTGAAGATGTAATTGGCTTAGCCGAAGGTACCGGTACTCCTCTTGATATACCAATTACACCCCAGGAGCCGGGTGTAACCATAGATTTGGTTATTACTATGCAAAATTATTATCGGTATGAAGTTGAAGTGGGTGTGATTCCTCCTGATGGCCCATATTGTATGTACCAAAGTCATGTATTAAACGATAGCTTGGGTAACGGTAACAATAAAGCTGATTTTGATGAAGAGATATTATTCAGCCTGACCATGAAAAACCTGGGAAGCGAAGATGCTGTAAATGTTGATGTTACGCTTTCAACAGATGAATGGGTTACTTTTATTGATGATCTTGAAAATTTCGACACCATTGCAATGAATAGTTTTGTAACACGCGATTTTGCATATAAATTTCATGTAAGCGATGGGATTCCTGATCAACACCAGCTTGAATTTGAAGTATTGGCCAGTGATGAAAATGACTCTACCTGGACAAGTATATTTTATACAACCGTTAACGCACCGAATATTAATCCGGGAGTTATGATTATTGATGACTCTGAATTTGGTAATGATAACGGACTTCTGGATCCAGGTGAAACAGCCGATATTAAAATCAACCTTACTAATACAGGACATTGCGCTATATACAACGTGCTTTGTACTCTTGTGCCGTACAATCCGTATGTTACAGTAAATTCGGGTGCTCAAACAGTTTCTGCTCTTGGATTATTTGGTGCCTCTTACCCAACATTTAATGTTACAGTGGCAGCTAATGCACCTAATGCAATTATTGCAGAAATGTTGTTTAATGCTTCTGCTGCAGGTTACTCGGTTGACAAGACTTATTATCCCAAAATTGGGTTATTCCTTGAAGATTGGGAAACCGGTGACTTTAGCAAGTACGATTGGGTAGCAGGTGGAACTCTGCCCTGGCAAGTTATTAGCCTCTATCCGTATGAAGGATACTATCATGCACGTTCAGGCGCAATTGGCGACAATGCAACCTCTGAACTTAGGATATCGTATGATGTATTAGCCAACGACACTATTAAATTTTATAAAAAGATTTCCAGTGAACCTAATTTCGATAAGCTGAAATTCTTTATTAATAATGTCGAAATTGAGAGCTGGTCAGGCTCAGAAAGCTGGACACATGAGAAATTCCCGGTTACTCCCGGATACCGTACTTTTAAATGGGTTTACCAAAAAGATTACAGCGGTGTTGCCGGTGCTGATTGTGCATGGATTGACTACATAGAGCTCCCAACAATGCTTGTAACTACCCTGTTTGCCGGACCTGATGATGAAATTTGTCAGGGTGAAGATTATCAATGCATGGGTACTGCAACCAATTATTCAAGTATACTATGGCTGACCTCAGGTGATGGCACTTTTGATTCCGAAACAATACTTCAGCCTGTTTACTCACCTGGACAGCAAGACAGTATTAACGGAAATGTAACCCTAACATTAACTATAATCGATGTTGAGGGTGGTGAGTTTGAAGATGCTATGTTGTTAACTTACCTCGGTGGCCCAATTGCTCCTGAAATGCCAATAGGTCCTGATTATGTTGATGTATTTAAGGTTACCGAAACTGAATATGCGGTTCAGCCTGTCTCTGGAGCTAACGGATATGTATGGTCACTGGAACCAACCGATGCGGGTATCCTAATTAGTGCTGATACTTTTGCGGTAGTTCAGTGGAATACTAATTATCTTGGAGAAGCATATCTTTCAGCTACAGCGTATAACGATTGTGGTTATAGTGAGCCGTCTGAAATATTAACAATTATGGTTGATAATACAGTAGGATTTGGTAATATCAATGATGAACAGTTGCTTATTAGTATCGTACCTAATCCTAACAATGGTATTTTTACTTTGAATATTAGTTCCTCCAATGATACTCCGGTTAAGGTAACTATGGTTAATTATATTGGAGTTCAAATATTCAAAAAGGAAAATGTAAGTGTAAACAACGGAATTGTTTATAAGATAGAAAGAAAGGAATTGCCTGCCGGCATTTACATCGTTACTGTTGAACAGGATGAGTCAAGATACAGTCGTAAAGTTTTAATCGGTAGATAAATAAGAAAGACTGAAGGCAGAAGAGGGAAGTCAGAAGATTTATCACGTCTTCGGGCTTCCGACTTCCGTCTTTTTTAAATCCAACCATTTTGTTTATTTTTGTGTCATTACGGAGTAATAAATACTATGACATGAAAATAAAAAACACACTTTTTTTGCTATTGGCCATATTTTATGTTTCAACAAGTATAAGCCAAATATCCACCGATACAGATTTTATTTCGGGAGAAGTTATAGTTCAGTTGAGAAGCGCAAAAGCAATACCGGCAGTGCTGACCAATTATAACCTCTCCACAAAACATACACTGTCAGAGAGGTTTAATATTTATTTGCTGGAATTTGATGCAGAAAAAAGAACAAATTCCACACTTATTAGTTTGTTAAAGGATGATTTGTTTGTTGTTAATGTACAAAACAACCACAATATAAGTTTGAGAGAATCAAACGAAACTTTACCAAATGACTCACTTTTTGGTGATCAGTGGTCGCTCTTAAACACAGGGCAGGCCGGTGGCACACCCGGCGCCGATATTGATGCTCCTTTAGCCTGGGATTTTACTACAGGAGGTATAACCGCCCTGGGCGACACTATTGTTGTTGCGATTGTCGACGGTGGTACCGATCTGAATCATGAAGAACTTGATTTCTGGAAAAACCACAACGAAATTCCGAATAACAGTATAGATGATGATAATAATGGATATGTTGACGATTATGACGGCTGGAATGCATATAATCATAGTGGTAATATTCCGCTTAATGTTCATGGAGTTCATGTTTGCGGAATTGCAGGTGCAATAGGGAATAATAATGTAGGGATTTCTGGAGTTAACTGGAATGTGAAAACCTTGCCCATTGCAGGATCATCTACTTACGAATCAATAGTTGTGGAAGCGTTGTCATATATTTTTGTTGTTAGAGAAAGATATGATCAAACAAATGGGGCAGAAGGAGCCTTTGTTGTTGCACAGAATAATTCATTTGGTGTAGATAAAGGACAACCTGAAAATTTTCCAATTTGGGAGGCAATGTACGATTCTTTAGGCCAACTAGGGATATTAAGCATGGGTGCAACAGCTAACAGAGACTGGGACATTGACAGTGTAGGTGATGTCCCAACAGCATTTACTACTGATTATATGATATCAGTAACCAACACCACAAAATTTGATATGCGCAATAGCAGTGCTGCTTATGGTGATACAACTATCGATCTGGGTGCTCCCGGAACCACTATTTTGTCGTTGGGACTTAACAATACCTATCGGTCCAGCACCGGTACATCGATGGCTACACCACATGTAACAGGTGCTGCTGCATTGTTGATGGCTGCTGCAGATTCGACTTTTATTGCCAACTACAAAAGTAATCCATCTCAAGGGGCTCTTTTAATAAAAGAATATATTTTGAATGGTGTTGATACACTTCCCGATCTGATGGGAATTACAGTTTCAGGTGGTCGGCTTAATATCTATAACTCCATTATGCTGATGCTTAGCACTCCGGAACTTACTACAAACGTGGATTCGGTTTATATTGAATTACCATTGAATTATGTTGGTACAGATACCTTGATAATTACTAATTCAGGTAATGACACACTCTTTTATTCAATAATAATTAACGATCAGCCCGATTGGTTTTCTTTATCGCAATACAATGGAAATGTTTTTGAGGGCGAATCAGATTCAATAATTATGCAATTTGATTCCCATAGTCTTGATACAGGTTTTTATGACTGCATTATGCTTATTGAAGGGGAGGATATTGAAGGGAAATCAATCCCTGTTCAAATGTTTGTTTATGATGATGTAGGTATTCAAAATAATATTATCGAATCATCCGTAAGAGTTTTTCCAAACCCATTCAAATCTTCAGTAGCATTTAGTTTCGATGTAGTTGAAATTGGGGAAGCATCAGTTGAAATCTTTGACCAATTTGGAAAGATGGTTTATAATAAGAAAAACATCGTTACATCTGGAAATGTTCACTTTTCCTGGAATAATACTGAAACTCCTAAAGGAATATATTTTTATCGCCTGAGTTTTAGAGAGAATCTGATTTCTTCAGGTAAGCTTGTAAAGATGTAAAATCACAGCTCCCATTGATGTAAATATATTCCGATTATTACATTTCTAAAAACCTCGAAAAAAACAAAATATTTATTGTGAAAAAAATAACAATAACCATAAGAAGTATTAATTTTGCCGCATAATTAATATTAAAAAAATGGATAAGTTATTTAGAAAAGATGCACTAAACTATCATGCTTTAGGGCGACCAGGCAAAATTGAAGTTGTGCCTACAAAACCATATTCAACTCAAAGAGATCTTTCACTTGCGTATTCGCCCGGAGTGGCCGATCCCTGTCTTGCAATTTATGAAAACAAGGATGATGTTTATAAATATACTGCGAAAGGAAATCTTGTAGCCGTTATATCAAATGGTACCGCCGTACTCGGGCTGGGCGACATTGGACCGGAAGCCGGCAAACCGGTTATGGAAGGCAAAGGATTGCTTTTTAAAATATTCGCCGACATCGATGTTTTCGATATCGAAGTTGACGAAAAAGATATTGACAAGTTTATTGCTGTCGTAAAAGCCATTGCGCCAACTTTTGGGGGCATAAATCTTGAAGACATAAAAGCTCCTGAGTGTTTTGAAATTGAAACAAGGCTCAAGGAAGAGCTTAATATTCCTATAATGCATGACGACCAACACGGAACAGCTATAATTACTTCTGCCGGTTTGCTTAATGCTCTTGAAATAGTTGGGAAAAATATTGAGGATATAAAAATAGTAGTTAACGGTGCCGGTGCCTCTGCAGTTTCATGTACAAGATTGTATATAGCATTGGGAGCTAAACCCGAAAATATTGTAATGCTCGACAGCCGTGGTGTGCTTCATGTAGATCGTACGGATCTGAATGAAACTAAAAAACAATTCTTAACCGATAGGCCAGTTCGCACTTTGGCAGAAGCTATTAAGGACAGCGATGTATTTCTTGGGCTTTCAGTTGGAGGCGTAATGAAGAAGGAGATGCTACTTTCGATGGCTGCAAAACCGATTGTTTTTGCACTAGCAAATCCAACCCCTGAAATAGCATATGATGAAGCTGTAGCTATTCGTAGTGACATGATTATGGCAACCGGACGTTCCGATTTTCCCAATCAGATAAACAATGTGCTTGGTTTCCCGTTTATTTTCCGGGGCGCATTAGATGTAAGGGCTACTGAGATAAACGAGGAGATGAAACTTGCTGCATCAAAAGCTTTGGCTCAACTTGCGAAAGAACCAATACCTGAAGAAGTTAATATTGCTTTTAATATTCAAAACCTTACTTTTGGTCGCGAATACATTATTCCAAAACCAACCGATCCAAGACTTATAGAAAGGGTTGCTCCTGCTGTTGCTAAAGCTGCTATGGATTCGGGTGTAGCTAAAAAACCCATAACTAACTGGGATAGTTACATTGAAGAGTTACAAAAACGTATGGGACTGAGTAATAAGCTAAAAATGCAAATGAAATCAGCCTGTAAGCATTCACCAAAACGTGTTGTACTTGCCGATGCTCAACAATACAATATGCTTAAAGCTGCTGAAATTGTTTGGAACGAAAAGCTTGCTGTGCCTGTACTTCTGGGCGATGAAAAAGTAATAAGAAAGATGATCAAAGATCATGAGCTAGAGTTAAACGGAATAGAGATTATTGACAACAAAAGTGATGCAGAAAAACCAAGAAGAAAAGAATTTGCAAAAATTCTGTTTGAAAAGCAGCAGCGTAATGGAATGACTCCGATTTCTGCACACGATACCATGCTTCACAGGAACTATTTTGCCCCGATGCTGGTAGAAACCGGTTACGCAGATGCGGTGCTCTCAGGACTCACACGTAACTACCCCGACTCCATTAAGCCATTTTTACAAATTATTGGTAAAAAAGAAAGCAATAGAATTGTGTCGGGAATGTATATCGTCAACACAAAGGATGGACCGCTTTTCCTTGCCGATTGTACTGTTAACCAAACACCTTGTGAACAGGATTTAGTGGATATTACTCTTCTTTCAGCCGAGGAAATTAAAAAATTCAACATCGAACCACGCATTGCTATGCTTTCATTTTCAAATTTCGGATCGATTAATAGTGTAAGCACAGAGTGTCAGCGTAAAGCTGTTGAAATCCTTCATAAAGATTATCCAGAATTAATTGTGGATGGCGAAATGCAGGCATCGGTAGCTTTAGATACGGAACTTATGATGAATAACTTCCCATTTTCGAAACTTGGTGGCAAAAAGGCGAACACGCTTATTTTCCCAAATTTGGCTGCAGCAAATATATCTCAGAAGCTGTTGCAGGAAACGGGTAATCTGGAAGTAATTGGACCCATATTAACAGGCATGAAAAAATCTGCCCATGTTCTCAGAATGGGTAGCAGTGTTAAGGAAATTGTAGATATGATAATGGTGGCAGGAATGAATGCCGAATAGAGTTTGGGGGTATAAAGGTAAAAGGGTGTAAAGGTATAAAGGTATAAAGGTATAAAGGTGTAAAGGTATAAAGGTATAAAGGTGTAAAGGTATAAAGGTATAAAGGTATAAAGGTATAAAGGTATAAAGGTATAAGCGTATAAGGGGTAAGGTATAAGGTGTGTGACTCCTCCCCCCCTATACCCCTACCCCTATACCCCTCCCTATACCCCTATACCCCTATACCCCTCCCCTATACCCCTATACCCTTATTGTCCCATAAAAAACATTCCCAATTATCACCGATGTAGAGGGTTTTTATTACTTTTGCACACCGTTAAAAATGCCCAAGTGGCGGAATTGGTAGACGCGCTGGTCTCAAAAACCAGTTCCTTCCAGGAGTGCCGGTTCGATCCCGGCCTTGGGTACTTAAAAGCCTTTCAAATTTGAAAGGCTTTTTTGATTTCAGATATGTATTATACTTATGCCATTAATAGCTTAAATAGGAATTACATTTATGTAGGGATATCTGATAATTTGGACAGTAGAATAATTCAGCATAATTAAGGGTTATAATTAAACCACAAAACCTTACCTGCCATTTTTTTTATTTCACTCTGAGCAATTTCCAAACAGGATTGAGGCTAGGAAAGAGAAAAATTAGAATGGAAAGCAGTAAAATAAATACTGTGTTTTTCATTATTTTATATTTTTATAGTAGTTTATATTATAAACCAATAATCAAAAAAATTTATTTGGGATTAATATAGTTTTTTAGACTATTCACATAGGATTCAAATGCTTCAATTCCTTTTTTAGTTATGGATAGCGAAGTATTTGGATAATTGTTCTTAAAGGTCTTTCTCACCTTGATATATCCGACATCCTGCAGTTTCTTTATTTGTATGCTTAAATTGCCCGAAGTAGCTTTGGTTTCATCCTTGATGAAGTTAAAATTAGCTTCATGTATCGACATTAAAATCGATACAATGGATAATCGAAGTTGTGAATGCAGTATTGGATCTAAATCTTTAAACATGATCTTTTCTTCTTGCAATATTAAGTAATATGCCGGGAATTATTAATCCAACCACAGCCATTAGCATTATGCTGTAACCATGGTAATTTCTTTCAATAAAGAAAGAACCAAGACCTATTAAATTCGTTAATATACCGCCAATGATGAGTGGTTTAAATTTGATGGACAAGCCGCATACAACAATAAACAAAGCGAATAAAATAATAAATACCGGGGCCATGGCATCTCCAAGTTTATCTGAACAAAAAAATCCCATTATCATAAGATTCATTCCAAATATCCATCCCAGGTTTCCTAAAACATTTTCGATATAGGTTTTGGGCAGATTTTTCTTTTTTTCTCTTATCCAAATGTAAATCATATAAAATGCACTAAGTGGAAAAAGATAAACAGGCCACATAGTAAATTTGTATAATTCCAGTAGTGATAGAATAAGCTGACTTCCAAATACGATAAGTGTTAAAGTGCCCCAATATACAAATATGTGGCCGCTTTCCTTAAATCGATTCTTCGTCTGTTCAATTGTCTTTAAGATCAATAACAGACTTTCTTCTGGTGTAAAATTTGTTTTTCCCATTTTTTAAGTTTACTAATTAAATTCGATGCAAATATAAAGTAGTTTACATTATAAACCTAATATATTTAACATTTTTTTATAATGATCAAATAATGAGTTATTTTTGGATAAAAAGGAATAACAACTAGCCACAATACATGGTATAGTGCATGTGGGTTTCAGCGGTTTTCAAAGGTTCGTAGCTCGTAAAAAAAGTCGGTGTAAGCTGATAGTAAAGTAGCTTCGAAATCCCGCACGACACCATACTATCAAACGTTATACAGCATTAAAAACAAAGGATATATGAGGAAATTAATTCTAATTCTACTATCATTCTCTTTTATCACTTCTTGCACACAAAAGAAATTGCAAGAAAATAAACATATTGTTATTGAACATTATATACAATTGACAGGGAAGCAAATTTTAAGTGAATCAGATAGTATTACAATTCCTCTTTCTAAACAAGGATATACTCTCCACATTCCTGAATCAAAACCAATTGCTACAATTATTTTTCCAAGCGGCAGTGCTCCTGATACAACAAGAAATATTGATGAGTATGACATAATTGAACCAGCTTTAGCTAAAAATATGGCTGTGCTTTTTGTTAGTACAGGAAAGATAATCGAGTTTTTATTTACTGATGAAGATATCAAGATTATTGACATGTTAATAGGAAATGTATTAGAAAAATATGAACTTAAAAATAAGCCAATATTTTTAGCTGGAATGTCATTAGGTGGCACTATGGCTTTGCGCTATAGTGAATATTGTTATTTAAATAATTCAAGTTTCGGTTTAAAGCCAAGCACAATTGCTATTTGCGATGCACCGTTGGACATGGTCAGAATGTGGTATGAACAAGAACAAGCAATAAAAAATAATTATCATCCTAATGCAGTTGGAGAAGCAAAGTGGGTTCTACACTATTTGAGAAAGAATTTAAATGGTAGTCCAGAAGAATCAATGGAAAACTATATTGACTATTCTCCATTTGTTTACAAAAATGAAAATATAGCAGTAGAAAAGCTGCACGCACCATATTCAAATCCGTTACCTGCAAGCTAAAATATAAAATATGATAATAGAAGTATATGCAGATATTTCTGGCTTAGTCCTTGGTGATTTTGAAGATAAATTTGAACGGTATATGAAAAAAGAAATTGAAGAAATGATAACCTATGCCGGAGATCCAAATTATTTATTATACGGCACAGATTGGCCAATATCAAATATGAAATCTTACTTAAAATTTATGGATCAATTAGAATTAGCAGACGATAAAAAGGAATTAATTCTGTGGAAAAATGCTGCGCAGCTCTTCAAAATTGACGTTGAGAAGATTTAATCTCTATGTATAAATTGATCTTATTCTGCGCACTTGTCTTTTAGTTAATAATTTGAAATATAATAAAAAGCAAACTTAGGATGTATATAAAAAATTGCCGAAATATTAGTGAATTCACGCATAATAGCCCGATTGATCTTTATCGTTAATGGGAAAATAAGTGCTCCGAAATCCCCAACCTTTATACTACCAAACTTTATGAGCAACCTCAGCAGGAGAACCAACAGGAGGTAACCAATTCATTTTGGAGAAGTACAGTAGTTAATTCTTGGACATACGAAACTAATTGGTATGGTATTCAATAAAGTGCATTAAGCTTTACCCAGATAATAACATAAATAATCAGGAACATGATTTCTATGTGGAGAATAATTCGTTTGACAGTTTTAGCGTAATTGACTTCTGTTCGGCATTATCGCGATACAACAAATTTCAGTCCGAATATTTTTTCATTTTCTTGACTTTTCAATGTTGCTGAATATATTCCGGGGCTTAGTTGGCCAAGGTTTAGATCAAGTTGACCTCTATGATTTTCAGTGATAACGGAAAGCACGATTCTTCCCAGCAAATCAGTAATGACAAGAGTTCTGTCATTTTTACCGGTCGGGAAAATAAACGAAACTTCCGTCTGTACGGGATTTGGATAAGCAATCATTTTTTGATTTTCGACAAAATTATCATCCAATCCAACACTTGAATTACCATCAATATCAAACACAAGCGCTAACTGTTCATGAACATATGGAAAGTTATTGGCAACCAATAAACCCATTAAGTTGTCGTACGACTGCAAACCGATGGTTTCACTTTCCATCAGAAATTCAGGATCGATGCTGAGGTACTGCACCTTAATTTTTCCACTTTCATACAATATCACCTCAGCATCTATAAAATATGATTGCTGCAAGTACTGGGCATATTTTTCAAACTGTACTACCAGGATGGTATCTTCAAATGTCTCGAAATATACTTTGGTGTTGGTATTCGATGGGTTCAGATCGTCCCAGAACCAAGCAATAAAATCGGTGGCCGTAGTACCCGTTGGAATGGTTTCGTTGGCAAAAGGTAGTAAACTGCCGTTAAAGCTTAAACATCCATTTGAGTTGATCCAGAATTGTGATTTTGATTGTCCGTAAAAAGGAAATTCAAACCCTATATCAAAGGGTCCAACAACGCCGTCATCAACCAGTCCTGTAATTTCTGTGCCGCTTGACGTAATATCTATCCAAGAAAAAACCAGTCCTTCGGGATCGTCGCTGTCAATCCAGGTGTATCCAAAAGTGTCTGGTCCTCCTGATCCGGAAATGTTCTTTAAATTTTGAGAAAACAAACTGAAGGATAAGCAAATAAATACTGTAAGTAGGAGAGGTTTCATTTTTGCATAATTTTGACGTTGTAAATATAAGCCAAAAAAGTCGATTTCAATAAATTATAAGTCTTTTTATGAATTTTCATGTCTCTGATTTTTTGCTCCATTTGATAAAACAAGAACAACATCGTTTGATAAAAAACCACATATCATCTTTATGATCATATGGCTGGCGTTTTTTTAAACGGAAAACTCAATGATTTAATGGAAAATAGAAAGCTTGCGGGCAAAATAATAATTCTTTTAGCAATAATTATATAAAACTTCCTAAGGCTTCTCAATCAACTTGGCGATTTCTTTAGCCATATAATCTCGTAATTCGAGTACTGAAAGGCTATCTTGTTTTTCCTGGCTAATCACTTCGCCAAAACAAATTTTAATCGTTGTTGGTTTGATTTTCCTAACACCTTTTGGCTTCAATTCGAATAATCCTGATAAACCAACTGGTACCAGATTATTATTGGTTTGCTTGGCAAGGAAAAAAGGTAGTTTTTTGAATGGTTTCATTACACCATCCATTGAACGATGTCCTTCTGGCAGAATAATCATCGATCGCCCACTATTCAGTATGTTTATTGTCCTTCTTATACTGGTAACAGAACGGTGTATATTTTCTCTCTCTATAGGCACATTGCCAAGGCGGCGTTGAACCAGGTTATAAAGCGACCAATGGTTGGGTCGTTTTGCCTCTACTCCCCTCACAATACCGGGCACAAAACCACCAAGCAGCGGAATATCAAACAAACTGACGTGATTTGCCATAAACAAATAAGTTGTGTCAGGCTTTAGATTGTTAAGTCCTTCCACTTTCACCTTCGTTCCAATCAGAACAAAGAGAAATTGTAACATTTTTTTGAGCCATGGATCGTAAACTGACACAGGCAAAAGAAATGAACAGATGAGAGCAAAAAGAAGAAAAAACAGAAAATAAATTGACCCAACAATCCAGATATATAGTGAAATCAATGTGCTCATTTCCAGTATACTTCTATTGCTTGTGGGAGACATTCAATTTCCACCGGTGTGATGCCCATCAACTCACCATCAGGTGTTAGTACTTTCGGTGTAGCACTTTCAATTTTGATGTGTTTTGCCTGGAAAGTTTCCACTTCTTTCAAATTCACATGCTCACCGGTAAATATCTTCGGGAAGCATTTCAGTAATCTGACACGGCTTAATTTTGCGGCGATAATGACGTCCAATAGACCATCATCAATTTTTGCACGTGGTGCCATTAAAAAGTTGGCTGTGTATCTTGTGTTTGATATTTCAACAAAGGTGCATTCACGCTCAAAATGCTGTCCGTCGATTTCAAATTTAAATTTATTAGTGCCCAAAAACAGAGTACGGTATAGCACCCCTAAAGTATAAGAAATATTACCGAGTAACTTTAATTTATTGGCAGTATAAGTTACATCGGCAACAAAACCGAGTCCTAAAATATTGAGATAATAAAAATCCTGTCCGTGGGTTTGAAATTTTCCAACATCAACTTTATGGGTTTTCTGACGTGCAATTATTTTGATCGCTTCCTTCCATTTAGTGTTATCCAAGTCCAAATCACGTGCAAAAGCATTGCCGGTACCAATGGGTAGTATGCCAATCGGCACTTTCCGTGCCCCCGGATTCTGATAATAGCCGTTAATAACTTCGTAAAGAGTACCATCGCCACCCGCAGCAACTATGCCGTCATATTTACTAAGATCCGCATTTTTAACTATTTCAATACCATGTTCAGGATAATCGGTTAACTGCAGGTCGAATTCTATCCCATTTTCGTTTAAGGCAGTTTCAACTTGTAGTAGCATTTTTCCGGCACGACCATGGCCTGCCAACGGATTGTAGACTAATAACATTTTCATTGTGACTGAAATAAGTGAATGATCTTCAATAGTATGTTATTTATAAATTGATAGTGATAATTTTGAGAATATATGCTCCTCATATTCATTATGCACGCTAAAATCCTTTCATGTGGGCTTTAATAATGAAACAAAAATACATTTATTAAATAATTGTCGTTCAAAAAAATATTAAAAGTGATAATTACCCGTTATCGTCCAATAATACTTAAAGCATTGCATTCATTTTTCGTAATTTCGGCCTGTAGAATATCGCACCTAACATATCATCTTCATGAAAGAAAAACTATTTGGGAAAACACTTATTCAGTTACAGGAAATTACTACTGATCTCAAACTGCCAAAATTCACAGCCAAACAAATTGCCGACTGGCTTTATAAAAAAGATATTTCTACCATTGATGAAATGAGCAATCTCTCAAAATTAGTTCGGCAACGTCTGGAAGCAAAGTATACTATAGGCCTCCAAGCACCATCAAAAGTTCAAACCTCAAAGGATGGCACAAAAAAATATCTATTTAATGTAGGAAAATCAGGGGCTGTTGAGTCGGCTTTTATCCCTGAATCTAAAAGAAGCACCTTATGTCTATCATCACAAGTGGGATGTAAAATGCGATGTTTGTTTTGCATGACCGGGCAACAGGGATTTAAATCGAACCTTACTACCGGTGAAATTCTAAATCAAATCCGAAGTTTGCCTGAACGTCATCAACTCACAAACCTTGTTTATATGGGAATGGGGGAGCCTTTCGACAATCTTGAAGCTGTAATGCAAAGTCTTGAAATACTTACTGCCGAATGGGGAATGGGCTGGAGCAAAAGAAAAATAACAGTTTCTACAATAGGTATTGTGCCGGCCATAAAGCATTTCCTTGAAAAAAGCGAGTGCCATCTGGCGGTAAGCCTGCACACTCCGTTTGAAAGTGAACGTAAGATGTTAATGCCCGTTAGCCATGTTCACTCAATTAGCGATATAATAAAGGAAATAGTTCGCCATGATTTTGGACGACAGCGTAGAATATCATTCGAATACATAGTTTTTAACGGAATGAACGACACACAAAAACATGTTAATGAGCTTGCCAAAATTTTGAATGGCATAAAGTGCAGAATTAATCTGATAAGATACCACCCCATTCCACATACATCTTTACCTGGAACTGATGAAAAACGGCTCCAGGAGTTTAAAGAAGCATTAAATGCGAAAGGAATAATAACTACAATCAGAGCATCGCGTGGCCTGGACATTGATGCAGCATGTGGGTTGTTGTCGACAAAGAGTCAGGATTAATGGATTCAAGAAGCAGGATTAATAGAAACAAGAATAATCGGAGCCATCCTTCATCTTAATTCCTTCATCTTTAAGTACTCCAAATTATAAGTACTTTAGGCATTCCAGTCACTTTATAAAAATCTTTATTGTAATTTTGAAGAAAATTTTATAGATGAGTACGGTTAATAAAGGATTTGCCAGCGATAACTGGTCGGGGGTTTGCCCTGAAATTATGACAGCTTTAGTTGAAGCTAATGTGGGTCATTTATTCGCTTATGGTGAAGGCGATGAACAAGTTTCACAAACAGCAGTTAGAAAATTTGAGGAACATTTTGGTAAAGATATTGCCGTATTTTTTGTGTACAACGGCACAGCTGCCAATGTTCTTGGTATAAACCAATTTATGAATTCTTATCATGCCGTAGTAACGGCATCAACAGCACATTTAAATGAAGATGAGTGCGGTGCTCCTGAGAAATTTATCGGAACAAAAATTTTGAAAATTCATACTGATAATGGTAAAATAAATTATAGTCAGGTTGAACCTTTTTTAAAAAGCATCGGATTTCAGCACCACTCACAACCAAAAGTTATTTCAATATCCCAGGTTACCGAAATGGGAACTGTTTATACAACCGAAGAAGTGAAAACCTTAGCCGATTTTGCTCACCGTAATAACATGTACCTACATATGGATGGTGCCCGTATCAGCAATGCTGTGGTTGCTCTAAACACGGATTTTAAAAGTATTACTGCTGATGCTGGAGTTGATGTTCTTTCATTTGGCGGCACAAAAAACGGTTTAATGTTTGGAGAAGCAGTTGTTTTTTTCAATAAAAAGATGGCTTTTGAATTTGAATATGCACGTAAACAGGGTATGCAACTTCATTCAAAAATGCGCTATATAGCTTCACAGTTTACACGATATTTAACCGATGACCTTTGGAAAAACAATGCAACAAGTGCAAACAGCATGGCTAAGAAATTAGCTTACCAAATTGCTAAAATCCCACAACTTAAAATCTCGCAATCTGTTAACGCAAATGGTGTTTTTGTATTAATGCCCTCCAATTTAATCCCACAACTACAGGAACAATATTTCTTTCATGTTTGGAATGAGACGCCGCAGATTGATGGTAATATTAATATGAAAGAAGTACGACTTATGTGTTCATGGGATACAACGGAAGAAGATATTGACGGATTCACTAACCTTATTAGGGATGAGTTATCGAAATGATAAGTTGGCTTGGACTTAGAATGTCGAAAAAACTATATGCTCATAAAGTTGAATTTTTTATTACTCAATAACCTTTTCATTATGTGAATTAACAAACAAAATTGTTCCTACCTGGTCGTAACCAATAAACATATTTTCCTTCTTTATTGATTCTTCTCTAAACCCGATTAGAGTAAGTCCTGCGTCGTACGATTTTAAGTTTACAAGCTCCCGTTGATGTACTTCAGGATCTTGTGGAATAACCTCAATGTTGGCGGATGTTATTGGCAGACGTCCTGAATTTACAAGCTCCTCCATATTTTTTCTGGTTTCTTCTTCAAGTTCCGACTTACAAATATCAAATATTTTAATATTTGTTTTTTTCCAGTTAGGATGTCCCGAAATAATGAAACTCAACAATATCATAAGGTTGGCATTTGAAGAATCGGTAGATGATATCCAAATATGAATGCCATTTTGATATTTTATTTCCCTCCGACTGCTGGCTAATATCAATACATCAAACTCGCCGGCGTTCACTAGTTTAAAATTATCAATTATATGTGTTAAGTCGCCAGGTGTTTCCTTGTTGAACTCAAAAATTACCATATTGTTTTCCATACCCGCTATGCCCGGAATTTGAATGGCCTGAGCAATAGCCGAAGTGTATGAAGGTGAAATAATTGTATCCAAATAAACATTACTTTCTTTTTTACGCACCATTTTGTTAATTCTAAACAATTCGTCAGCAGCTTGCGCATGAGTTGCTTTTGAGTAGTACCCTTCAATTCGATGAAGATAAGTACCAAACCCATATTTATATGAAATCCAGTCTAATAATATTAGGGCCTTATCTCTTTCAAATGTGCTTTTTGAAATGCATATTGCACTTGGGCGCCATTCACTGAATGTTTTTTTTCGACTTTTTTTCTGAAGAAAAACCTGTAGGTTTCTGTTCAACTGAAAAATAGCATTCGAAAATATTGATTCAAACCCTTTACGATGCCTGTGGAAGTATCTCAGGTAAATGTACAAGCTTGCCATTAAGCCAAATGCAAGGATAGAATATCCTGTGTTAATTTTAAACATGACCCAGATAGAAACAAGGAATCCCAGTAACGAAAGATACCATTTTGACACAAATGAAGGCCTGTAAGATGGTGATGAGCCGAAATGATTTAAAAATGATATAAGGCAGAGTGCGCCGTATGTAACCATAAAAAACATTGAAATTATTTCAGCTACTGTATTTACATCGCCAAGAGCAACAAAAATAAAGGCAATAATCAGTGTTACTAGTGAACCGTTAAAAGGCTCGTTATTTTTAACACGACCTTTTGCAAGCCATCTGTTCAATCCTTTATCAGGGAATGCTCGGTCGGAGGCTAAGGCCTGTAAAGTACGTGGGGCCACCATAACCGATCCTAAGGCCGAAGAAATTGTTGAAGCAGCCAAACCTAGCGGAATTACCCATTTACCTTGAATAGCAATGCTTCCCATAACTAATTGGTTGTTTAACAGCTCATCAATGTTTGCTGAAACAGCAAGTTTGTAGGCAATAAAAAAATAGATGATCATACCAATGAAAGTAGCAGCAATGGTTCCTAATGGTATTGACTTCGACGGGTTTTTTAAGTCACCTGATAAACCTACTCCGGCTGTCATTCCCGTAAAGGCAGGAAAAATAATTGCGAATACCAGAAAAAAGTTAGATGTAGGTTCGAAATCGCTACTGAACAAACTGAAATCATTATAGCTTGTGTTTTCATTCTGCCCAACAAAAAACATGATTAACGCAAAAAAAAGTATTGCAACTACCAGGTATAATGCCTTAACTCCAAGACTTGCTCCTTTCTTTAAAATAATCACACCTAATATTAATAATGATGGAATGCTAACCGCCTGGCGAGGTAAGTCGATATCGTATAACTGCTTAATATAATCGAAGAAAAACTCAAATGCCTCGGTAAATGCTATTATGTAAAAAGCCACACTTATCGCTTGCGAAAGGTAGAGTGCTATACCAATTGTAGCACCAATATTTAATCCGAAAGATCTGGAAATAATAAAATACTCACCACCGCCCTCAACTCTTTTATTACTTGCAATTTCAGAAATAGCAAGGGCTGTGGGTATTGTTACAAGATGCCCAAGTATGATTATTGCAATCACACCCCAAAAGCCTACACTTCCAAGAGCGAAACCAAACCTGAGAAAAAGAATAGCCCCCAGTATAGTAGATATAGCTGTAAAAAATACAGGTGCGGTACCAAATTTTTTCACACTTTGTAACTTACTCATTTATGACAATTTAGTTTTTTGATAAATATTATATGACTGCTTTGGCTTAAGTATAACGCCACTTTAAATTTGAGTTTTTGTGGGTTGCATGTCATATTATCCTACAATCTCAATTAACAATTAAAAATAGTGTAACTAATCAGTGTCAGCAAAGGCAAATCGCTTTGAATTAAATGTATTTTACAACAATATTTATTTTTCCCCCTTAGTGACCCTTTGTGTAGCACTTGGTGTACCTTAGTGGTAAAAAATAACCACAAAGGAGCGCAAAGGATGTCACAAAGGTTAACACAAAGGAAAATTTGCATATAAAAACTCGATTGTTTAAGTCTTTTGTTTCACTGATTAGTTACAAAATAGTCAATAATAAATTAGCATACTATTTATGCACATTTTTAATAAACTCCTCCACCTTAGGCACACCACCCTGATAAACAAGATATCCGTTATATGGCTCACGGTTAGTTATTTCGTCATTAACCGATGTTAGCATCATTCGTACTACTTCTTTCGGGTCGTCGGTTTGGCCTAATATCCAGCTTAATTTAACCCATGCAACTTCAGGTAACATGTTCCCGGTGGGGATAATTCCTTTGGCCATCATATCGCGGCCGGTATCATAAACAAACATATGTACATAGCCCCAAATTGTTTGCAGCGTCATAAACATATGAACACCTTTTGCATGTGCACGTTCAATAGCCGGATATAATTCTTTGTTAACATGTCCCAACCCTGTTCCAACAATAATAATTCCTTTATATCCTTTTTCAACGAGAGCGTCCAGAGTATCAGCCGACATGCCCGGATAATAATAAAGCATGGTTACCTTATCGCTGAAATAGGGGAGAATTGTAACATCTTTATCATGGCGGCGTTTCTTGTAATGCTTTTTTATTGGGATAATCTCGTTGCGGGTTATTCGGGCAATTGGGGTATCGCCAATAGTTCGGAATGTTGACCTGTAAGAAGAGTGCATTTTACGAACCCGGGTGCCCTTATGCAGCAACCCGTATTCATCAGATGTTGGCCCGAACATACAAACCATCACCTCTGCTATATCCGATTGCCCTGCCGCTTTCATGGCATGCATGAGGTTGAGTGCAGCATCGGAGCTTGGCCTGTCGGATGAACGCTGCGAACCAACCAATACAACTGGTATAGGTAAATTCTGGCACATAAATGTTAAGGCAGCGCCGGTATGATGCAATGTGTCGGTGCCATGTCCGATAACTATTCCGTCAACTCCTTTTTCAATTTCTTTACCAATAGCCTTAGCGAGAGCCATGTATTGTTTAGGGCCCATATTCTCACTAAAAACAGCAAATATTTTTTCGGTTTCGAGGTTACAAATGTCAGCTAATTCCGGAACGGCACCATAAAGTTCGCCAGGTGAAAACGCCGGTATAACAGCTCCTGTACGATAATCAAGTCGTGATGCAATTGTGCCACCGGTACCAAATAGTTTTACTTTAGGCAACCCCGGTGTGAAAGGAAATTCCTTTTCGGGAATTTTATAATTGGCTTTTTTATATCCCGTCTCTTTCATGTTTTTGATGGTGCGGGTATCAATACCAATATTATAGCCGGTTATAATTTTAACAACAATATGTGTATCATCATCATTTTCGGAACGAGGGAGAACCGTTCCTTCAAAGGTGCCGCGGGTAGTATCAGCTACTACTGTTCCCCAAACTCTTACTTTATACTTTTTTAATAGCTCTAAAGCCTCTCCTTTGTATCCCTGAAATATGTCGTTATCCATTCTAAATTTCTTTACTTAATTCGGTTAGTTCAATATTTCCGATTGCAAGGTTTCTCAGCCGTCCCATTACCCATCTTTTACGGTTAGTTTCACATATGTGGTCATTACCTACGGAAAATTTATCATAAAGCACGGGAAGCTTTGAAAGTATTGCCTCTTTTGAATATTTTTTAAAATTAATACTAGTAAGGATTGATTCAAAGTCCATTTTCGGGTGTTCAATCATTTCCTGCAGCATTTTTTCAGCTATCTCGTACTTTATTCCTTTTTTGTTCAGAAATCTAAAGAGTTTATAAACCTTCTCATACTCAAATTTTTCAGGACCTTTATAATGGCCTTCTGCAAATTTTACTTCATGGCCGAAAAATGTTCCTGCATATGAAGGTGTCACATCTAATTCAACTACAATTCTTTCAATTATTGGAAATAAATTTTTAGAGAAGATATAAGTATAAACATCTTCGGGAACACCCCATTTTTTAAGCTGTTTATAATTATCAATAACATCACGGGGAAGGCCAATACTTAGTTTTTGTATGAGGTCATCTGCTAGCGGTATCGGAGCCGAGTCGGTATCGGGATACATACGGTCGGCACCCGGTAATACACGTTCAAAAATAGTTGTACCATCTTCAAACGATTTTCGGGTTTCGTTAGGAACTCCTAATAAGGCCATCCTGCATCTTTCTTCAATAGTCTCGATTGCTGTTGGTATATCAGCTTTATTTCCCCAAATTATAACTTGTGCATCACCTTCTTCCGATTTTAGAAGTTTTTTAATTTTCTCCCAATTGTTGTTATCGAATTTTGGATCAAGCTCCTCAGTGTGCATCATGTTTGGTTTTTCAATACATGCAATCACTTTAAGTCGGTTAATCAGCTCATCGGCAAACATCTGACCAGGTTGGGTAAAATATGATAAAGCACCTTCAAACTTTGGCAGGTTGATAGCAATAACCTGTTCTTTTCCAAGTAGTTCGGGGTTTTCATCAAACCATCCGGTAATATTAGCATGAACTACTTTCCAATTATCGAGATTATTTATTTTGCTAATTAACAAATCCCTGATTTGAAGAAGAGCCCATTGACGGAATGCCTCATTATGTGTGAGTTCCGAAATCCATTTAGTGTGTGCTACACCTTTTATTTCAACACGGCTTCCACCGCGGCAGCTTACGTTTACATCCTGGCGGCCGGCTCCCATTCCCGTTCGTACTTTTCCTGTACTTCTGTTTAAGAAGCGGATGTAATCGCATCCTTCTTTAACCTCATCGGGGTTGGTAAAATCAGGATAGGTAACTGTTTCAATCAAAGGCATTCCAAGTCGATCAGTTTTATAAACACGTACGTGACCTATATCAGAAATTTCGCGACAAGAGTCTTCTTCTATGCTTAACTGTATTAACCTTATTTTCTTATGTGGTAATTCTAGCTCACCTTCTACGCCAAGTATGGCAGTACGCTGAAATCCGGTAGGTATGCTGCCGTCTAAATATTGTTTACGAGTAATATGCACCTCTCCAACTATATTCAGTTTCGATAACAACGAAATCTCAAGAGCTTTCTCCACAGCCTCCATATTTATTGGGAAGGGAGGTGTATCGTCAACCTCATATGTACATGCATTTTCGTTGTTTATGCGATAGATAATCTCTTTTCTGGTTTTAAATTCCATCAGGGCAGTGCCGTCGTATTCACCAAGCTCACTTAAGGTTGGCCTCATGTGTCGGATTAATTCAGCATTATAATCATCATTATGATTGTATATACCTGCCGGACAATGGCAAAAAAGTTTCTCTTTTGTTAACAGCTGTTGGTGAACCTCAAGCCCCGACATGAATCCTATGGAATCATAGGTGCTTTGAGTTGCCTCATTCCTAGTAACATAGCCTGCTTTTTTCTTGCTGTTATTATAATTTGATTTTGAATCAAAAGTCATTTATACATATTTTATTGCTTTCATGAAAAAAGCCCAAATTTAAGAAAAATGAGCAGAGAATAAGATGGAACTAATAAAAGTTTTAGCTATGGGACGATTTGAATGAGATAAAGAATAAGCCAACCCTGCCTGCCACCGACTGCGGTTAACAACACAAAAAATTTAATTTACAAGCCTTTGCGTTGCCACAGCTTTGTATGATGGTTTATTCAGCCTTAATACTTATTTTTGCAATATAAAATTCAACCGTGGTTAACAAGCTCAGATTCATACTACTTTTATTAGGTGCCTTCTTTATTTTAACAAGCATCGTAGCTCAGCAAAAATCCAAAGTAAATATTGAACACGCTGATTATTTTAGGTACAATGCAAAGTTTGGTAGAGATATACAACGCTTGATTGGTAATGTTGTCATTCGTCAGGATTCCACATTGTTTTCTTGCGATAGTGCATATATAAATGAAGCAAAAAACAGCTTCGAAGCTTTTAGCAATGTGCATATTAAAGTAAACGATACTGTTGACGTTTACGGATCGCGCTTGCTTTATGAAGGAAATACAAAAATTGCTGAATTTTTCGATAGCGTTAAACTCGTTGATAAAAACACGGTTCTAACTACCGATCATCTTATTTATAACAGAATTACAAAAACTGCTTTTTACGATGTAGGAGGAAAGATTGTAAATAAGGATAATATATTGGTGAGTAAATCAGGACTTTATTTTACTGGTACACGCACATTTCATTTTTGGCATGATGTTGTACTTACTAACCCTGATCAGGAAACATATTCCGATACACTTATCTTCAATACTAACAACGAAACGGCATATTTTTTAGGGCCTACTGTAATCCGGGGAAAAGAGAGCACGATTTATTGTGAATACGGTTGGTATGATACTAAAAATGATAAATCGAAACTTGTAAAACGTCCGTCAATAACAAATAGCGATCAAACAATAACTGCCGACAGTTTGCATTATGATAATAATACTTTTTTTGGTAAAGCGATGGGTAATGTTCAGGTTGTTGATACTCAGCACAAGGTTATTATTACAGGTAGAAAAGGAGAACTCTGGGATAAAAAAGGCATGTCGTACGTTACCGATAGCGCAATTGCAATTACCTACGACGGCCATGATTCTCTGTTTATTCATGCCGATACAATGTGGATGAATTTTGATAAAGATCGCAAAGCTAAAATGATTCGTGCTTATTATGGTGTTAGGTTTTACAGGAAAAATTTACAAGGCAAGTGCGATTCTCTATCCTACAATATGACCGATTCAACAATCAAACTTTATGAAAAACCCGTTCTTTGGTCAGGAAAAAACCAGTTAACATCTGACTCAATAGCAATTGCAGTTTCGGGCAATCGTGTCGACTCGCTGATGATGTATAATACGGCGTTTATTGTTTCGAAAGACTCAACAGATACGTTCAATCAAATAAGGGGAAAAAATATGATTGCGTATTTTGTGAAGAATGAATTGACCAAAATAAACGTGAATGGAAATGCCCAAACTATTTATTATGTTCGTGAAGACGATGGATATTTAATAGGAGTTGATTTGGCCGAATCCAGTAGTATGACTATCAAAATAAAAAATAATGATATACAATCCATAAGCTACCAATTATCAGTTAATGAGGATATGTTCCCTGAGAAAGAACTTACCAAAGAAGAAACTAGATTGAAAGATTTTTCATGGCAAAAAGAATTGCGCCCGGCAAATAAGGGGGATATTTTTAAAAAGGAAAAATCTAAGAATTAACGATAGTCTGCGGTGTCATGCTCTCTCTTTACCTAAAACAACGAGAACTTAACGTATCTCTTCGGATTTCTCTTAATATCTGTAAGTAATGAGTCGAGTGCCGTAGCCGATCTGTTCATTTCGAGGTATAGGCTGTCGTCGTTCATAAGCATTCCCAGGGTTCCGTGGCCACTGTTGACTTTGTTAAGTATGGTTTGTACCTCATTAAGTGAATAGTTTAAACGGGCAAAAGTTGCTGGTATTTCCGATTTAGCCAGCGAATCGCTAATTACTTCGAAGTTATCGATAATGTTATTGATATTACTCCTGTTTTTGGATAGGGTTGCGGAAAGCAATTCTAGGTTCGTGAGTATCGAAGAAATACGCGATGATTCTTCAACAACAAGAGTGTCGATATTTGATGTAGCGTTCTGCAGATTGGAAAGCGTTTTTTCAATATTAGAAAAACTTTCTCGCAGGTTTTCGCGTGCTGACTTATTAAAAATCGATTGAAAAGCCACAACCAATGTGTCGATCGAGCCCATCAAATCCTCCGCCTTTTTTTTAATTGGCTGAACCTGTGCATTTACTTCAGCCATTAGCCCGGCCTCTATGCTGGTGCTAAGAGTATCACCATAATTCAGATATTCTTTAGCATCACCAAGCACTAACTCAATAGCTTTTGAGCCCATCAGGTCAGAACTAAATATTCGCGCAACGGTATTTTTAGGTATTGGAAAATCAGTAGTTAGCATTAAGCTAACCATTATGTTTCCTGACATATCAGGATTAAAATAAACCTTCTTAACCTGGCCTACGCGTAATCCGTTTATCACAACCGGATTAGCATTAATTAATCCATTTACCTGGTCGTAACTGGCATAATAAACAGTTTCGTTAACAAATAAATTGGTGCTTTTTAAAAAATTAAAGCCCCATACAAATATCACTATAGCAGCAATAAAACTTGCCCCAATAATGATGGGTTTAGTTCGTTTTTTAGTTTTTTCAGCCATTTGTTAAAAAAACGCTAAGTTAAATAAAATGTTTTAGAGGTAACGATATTTTTCATTTTTATTTTAAAATTTAATCGGGTTTCTTTAATAAACTTGCTTCGGTAATCGTAATTCTATTGTTATTCAGGAAGGCTACTACAAATGCATCAGGAAATCCCTTTGACCGTACTTTTTTGCGGTAAATATAGGCCTGTTCGAGGGTTTCAAAACTGCCAGAGGTGTATTTATAGATACCATTATGCTTATAATATGAAAGATTTTCCAGCTTCTTAAATCGCAAATGTGTTGTTGGTATCAGCAGGGGACTTGTATAAATCTGAACTTTATAAATCGGGGTGGGATTTTCTGCTGTGGTTTTTACTTTTGCTTCTGCGGAATCTCCATCATAAGCTTTTACAATTTGTTTGCGATACTCCCATGCATTGTTCTCTTTCTCAAATTCCCTCTTGTATTCTTTAAAAGCCCTGTAAATTGCCGATGCCATATAAACCTGCCCTTCTGTAGACCCTAGAAATTTCTCCTCAGCTGGGTTACTTAAATAGCCGAGCTCGACAAGCACCGATGGCATAGAAGTTTTCCAGAGCACTAAAAATCCGGCCTGATAAACGCTTCTGTCTTTTCGACCTACCCTATCCGTAAATTGTTGCTGAATTTTTTGAGCAATATTCAGGCTCTGATCGAGATTATCATTCTGAAACAACATAAGACTTATTAATGATTCCGGCGAATTGGGGTCGAAATCATCGTATTTGGAAGCAGCATCTTCTTCCAAAAGTATTGCGGCATTTTCCTTCATGGCAACTTCCATATTCATTTTGGTGCGATTATCTTCAACACCCAACACATATGTTTCTGCTCCATAAATTTTTGTCGAAGGATTCGCATTGCAATGAATTGATATGAAAAGGTCGGCGTTGATTTGGTTGGCAATTTCACCACGTTTATGTAAAGGAACAAAAACATCGCTCTTTCGTGTGTAAATAACATTTACGTATGGAAAATTCTTTTTGATGTATTCTCCTGTTTTTAATGCAACAGAAAGCACTATGTCTTTTTCTCTTGAATTTCTGCCCAGAGCGCCAGGGTCTTTTCCCCCATGCCCTGCATCAATAACAATGGTTTTAATTTTGCTTCCTTTTTGACTATAAACAGGTTGATTAGCAAAAAAAAATGCCATCAATGAAAAAAGTATATAATAATATAAGCCTTTCAAACTATGGTTTTAAGTTTAAGTAAAAGTATGTATAAGCAATTTTGAAAAGAATGTATGTTTAGGTTAATTATTAACATGATTTTGGTTATTAATTCCTCCTAATTTGAACGTAAACAAAGCTTTTAAAATTGTAAAGAGAGGTAAAAATGTATCTAAGAGACGGATTTTCAATCAGCTAAATAAAATTCTTTAAAAAATCAAAAAATACTTGACATGCATAGCATATTTGTATTAAATTTGCAATGCACGCATAATAAAATGAAATAACCAAATTACAATGATCAAATATCAAATAAATCACAATCCAAACTATCGTAGTAATTACCAAATTACAGATTGTTAGCAATGCATGTAGATAAGCTTTGAATTTGAACTTTTAATTTTTGGATTTATTTGGTATTTGGCTTTTGATTTTTGGATTCCAGTTTGTATGGCATAGTAAAATAAGAAATTAATTATTAAAAATATGATCGTAGAGGATACCGTAGATTTTCACCTTCGCTCAACATTGTTTACGATGAGAAGGATGTATAACCTTATTGCACAGAAAAATGGAATAACCCAAGGCATTGGATATGCATTAATTAATATTGATAAAGAAGGTATACCTGCCACAAAAATTGCTCCTCTCATGGGAATGACCAGCTCCAGTTTAAGCAGATTACTGAAAATAATGGAAGATGATGGTTTAGTATACCGCAAACCCGATAAAGAAGATAAACGTGTAGTTCGTATTTTCCTTACAATCAAGGGCAATAATCTCAGAAAAAAAGTAGAGGAAGTAGTCTTGGATTTTAACGACAAACTATTTAAAAAGCTGGAGCTAAAAGATTTGCAAGCATTTGAACGGGTTAATAACGTGATTAAAGAACAAGCCAAACTGGAAATAAATGAGTATAAAAATATAGTTAGCCACCATTCATAATAGTTTACAAATAAATGAAAATATGATACGTAGAATTAAAAAAGTAGCAATACTGGGTTCCGGTGTTATGGGATCCGGTATTGCATGCCATTTTGCCAATATTGGAGCTGAAGTATTGCTGATTGATATTGTTCCAAGAGAGTTAAATGGTAAGGAAAAAGAAGCAGGAATGAGTCTTAATGACAAAGCCGTTCGAAACCGTATAGTAAACGATTCGCTTAGTGCCAGCCTTAAATCAAAGCCTTCTCCCATTTACAAACAGCAATTTGCCAAACGCATTACCACGGGCAATTTTGATGATGATCTTCAAAAAATTAAAGATTATGATTGGGTTATCGAGGTGGTAATCGAGAGGTTGGATATTAAGAAATCAGTTTTTGAGAGGGTTGATAAATTACGTAAACCTGGCTCATTAATCACCACCAACACTTCAGGTATATCTGTGGAAGCGATGATTGAAGGCAGAAGCGAAGATTTTCAAAAGAATTTTTGCGGAACGCATTTTTTTAACCCTCCCCGCTATCTTCTGCTATTTGAAATAATTCCGACAAGTAAAACTGATCCGGAAGTTATTACCTTTCTTGAAGAATACTCCTCAAAGTTTCTTGGCAAAACACCGGTGCTTGCGAAAGACACACCTGCCTTTATTGCAAACAGAATAGGTACTTTTTCAATAATGCATTTGTTTAATAATGTTCAAAAATTCGGGCTAACAATTCCTGAAATCGACAAACTTACGGGCCCGGTTATCGGACGTGCAAAATCGGCTACTTTCCGAACTGCTGATATTGTTGGCCTTGATACGCTTGTACATGTTGCCAGTAATATTAAAGAAACTACCAGTGATGAAGTAAACGAATTGTTTACCATTCCCGACTATCTTAACACGATGCTTGAGAAAAAGTGGCTGGGATCGAAAACCAAGCAAGGATTCTTTAAAAAAGTTGTAGAGGACGGGAAAAAGAAATTCCTGTCAATCGACTTTAATACCCTTGATTATGTTGAAGCACCTCGCCCAAAGTTTGGCGTTTTCGAAAAAACCAAAGCAATTGATGATCTGGCTGAACGCATACCTATATTATATAACGATAAAGGCAAAGCCGGTGATTTTTACAGATCAACTTTCAATGCCCTGTTTCAGTTTAGCTCAAACCGAATCCCTGAAATAAGCGATGATATTTATAAAGTTGATGACGCCCTGAACGCCGGTTTCGGCTGGAAATTTGGCCCTTTCAAAACATGGGATGCGCTAGGAGTTGAAAGTACTGTTAAGGCAATGGAAGATGCTGGAGAAAAACCTGCCCAATGGGTCTACCACATGCTTTCGGCAGGGATAACTTCATTCTACAAAGTTGAAAATGGTCTTAAATATTGCTATGATATTTCATCAAAAACCTATAAAGCGATACCCGGACAGGAAGACCGGTTGTCGCTGGAGGTATTACGTCAAACAAATGTTCTTTGGGAAAATAATGATGTTTCAATTTTTGATTTAGGAGATGGCGTTCTTAACGCTGAATTCCATACCAAAATGAATACTATTGGTGCAGGAGTTCTTGAAGGCCTCAATAAAGCAGTGGATATGGCCGAAGCTGATTACAAGGCTCTTGTAATTTCAAACGAAGGGGATCACTTTTCTGCCGGAGCAAATGTTGGTATGATTTACATGCTTGCAATTGAACAGGAATGGGAAGAACTGGATATGGCAGTTCAATGGTTTCAGAAAACTATGATGCGAATGCGATATTCATCAATCCCCGTAATAGCAGCACCACATGGAATGGCTTTAGGTGGCGGATGCGAACTTTGTATGCAAAGTGATAAAGTTGTAGCACACGCCGAAACATATATGGGATTGGTTGAGTTCGGTGTTGGGCTTATCCCGGGAGGTGGTGGAACAAAAGAGTTTGCTTTGCGACTCTCCGATGAACTTAGAGAAGGTGACATCCGCACAAACGCGTTCTTAAACCGCTATCTAAGCATTGGTCAGGCTAAAGTATCAACCTCAGCCTACGAAGCGTTCGACCTTGGATATTTAAGACCCGGAATCGATGAGGTTGTAGTTAGCAGGGCTCATCATCTGGCTTATGCCAAAAAAGCTGCACTTCAGCTAGCCGATAAAGGATATACCATACCAGCATCACGTAAGGATATAAAAGTGCTTGGAAAAGAAGTTCTTGGAATGGTTTACGTTGGCGCCGATGGATTTACTACAGGCAATTATATGTCTGAACATGATAAAGTGATTGCAGAAAAGTTAGGCTTAGTTTTGGCCGGTGGTGAAATATCACAACCACTTACGGAAGTATCCGAGCAATATTTGCTCGACCTTGAGCGTAAAGCCTTTATGGAACTCTGCTCAACGCGCTTAACCCTTGAAAGAATTCAAAGCCTGATAACAAAAGGAAAAATACTAAGAAATTAAAAACATAAAACTATGAATGCATATATAGTAGGAGGATATCGTTCAGCTATTGGGAAAGCACCACGTGGCGCCTTCCGTTTTACACGTCCTGATGATATTGCCGCAGCAGTTATCAGACGGCTGATGAACGATTTTCCGCAAATTGATAAAACTAAAATTGATGATGTTTCCGTTGGAAATGCCTTCCCGGAAGCAGAAACAGGATTTAATATGGGCAGGTTGCTCTCACTTATGTCGCTCGATAATGTTGAAGTTCCGGGATGTACAGTTAACCGATACTGTGCTTCGGGGCTTGAAACTATTGCCATTGCTTCTGCGAAAATCACTGCCGGAATAGCAGATGTTATTATTGCAGGCGGAGCCGAAACAATGTCGATGATTAACATGGGTGGATGGCGAATGGTGCCAAATCCTGATGTTGCGCTAGAGCACCCAAAGTGGTTCCTCAATATGGGTCTTACTTCTGAGATGGTCTCAAAAGAATACAATGTAAGCCGTGAAGCGCAGGATGAATTTGCTGTTAATTCGGTTAACAAGGCATTAGCTGCAATTGAAGCGGGCAGGTTTAAAGATGAAATCGTTCCGTATACTATCAAAGAGAATTATTTTAGTGATGGAAAAATGAAAACACGCGAAACGATTTTCGATACTGATGAAGGGCCACGCAAGGGCACAACTGTTGAAGGTCTTGCTAAGCTTAAACCTGCATTTGCCGCAAATGGAAACTCTACAGCAGGAAACTCATCCCAAATGTCGGATGGTGCTGCTTTTGTACTGGTTGTATCCGAAAAGGCACTTAAACAATATAAGCTAACACCTATTGCCCGCCTGGTAGATTATCAGGTGGCAGGTGTTGAACCATATAAAATGGGAATTGGCCCCGTGGCTGCTATTCCAAAAGTGCTCAAACACTCAGGTCTTAATCTTAACGATATCAACATGATTGAGTTAAATGAAGCGTTTGCCTCACAATCGATAGCCGTTATTAATGAACTTAGTTTAAACCCTAAGATTGTTAATGTAAACGGCGGTGCAATAGCTCTCGGACATCCACTTGGTGCAACAGGCGCAAAACTATCTGTACAGTTATTACACGAACTAAAACGTACAGGTGGTAAATACGGCATGGTAACAATGTGTATCGGTACAGGGCAGGGAGCTGCCGGAATTTTTGAAATGTTATAAGAAAAGAAGTTGTCGGGTTGCCGTTGTTATCAAGTTGTCAGGTGACAAAATCACAACAACCACAACAACAATGATAACCACGACAACTTTAAAAACATAAAAACAATAAAATCATGACTAATAAAAAAGCTTTAAAAGGTGGGGAATTCCTGATTCGTGAAACTGAAGCTCAGGACATTTTTATCCCCGAAGAATTTAACGAAGAACAGCGCATGATGGCGCAAACATGTAAGGAATTTACCGACACTCAGGTAATTCCCAATCTGGATCAACTTGAAAAACATGATCGGGAACTTCTCAAGAAAATGATGAAAGATGCAGGTGACCTTGGTTTGCTTGGTATTGCCGTCCCTGAAGAATACGAAGGGTTTGGACAGAACTTTGTAACCTCAATGCTCACTACCGAAGAAATGGGCAAGGGATATAGTTTTGCAGTTGCTTTTTCGGCACATGTTGGTATTGGCACATTGCCGATACTATACTACGGTACCGAGGAGCAAAAGCATAAGTACATACCAAGGTTAGCCAGCGGTGAACATGTTGGTGCTTACTGCCTTACTGAGGCAGAAGCCGGGTCCGATCCGAATTCAGGAACAGCTGAAGCCGTATTAACAGATGATGGCAAATATTATAATTTGAATGGTGTTAAAATATGGGTTACCAATGGCGGTGTAGCCTCAATATTTATTGTTTTTGCCAAAATAAAAGGTGATAAAAACCTTAGTGCCTTTATTGTTGAAAAAGAATGGGAAGGTGTAGGCATAGGTGCCGATGAAGAAAAAATGGGTATCAAAGGCTCCACTACAATACAGCTTTACTTAGACGACGTTAAAGTGCCTGTTGAAAATCTGCTGGGAGAACAAAATTCAGGATTTAAAATTGCTCTTAACATACTAAATCTTGGAAGAATTAAACTTGCAGGAGCAACGACCGGCGCTTGCAAGGCTACCATCGACAATGCTTTGAATTACGCAAATGAAAGAAAACAGTTTGGTACTTTCATTTCCAGTTTTGGTGCAATAAAGCATAAATTATCAGAAATGGCAATACGTACATTTGCCGTTGAATCACTAACATATCGCGCAAGCCAAAACATTGATGATGCAATTGAAAGCTACATTGCCGAAGGAATGGATAAAGGTAAAGCCAGTCTTGAAGGTATCCGCCAGTATGCTATCGAAGCATCAATAGCAAAAGTTTATGGTTCCGAAGTTCTTGATTATGTTGTTGACGAAGGTGTTCAGATATATGGCGGCATGGGCTATTCTGCAGAAACACCTGTAGAAAGAGCATATCGCGACTCGCGGATCAACCGAATTTTTGAAGGCACTAATGAAATAAACCGTATGGTGACTGTTGGTGAACTGCTGAAACGTGGAATGAAAGGCGAATTAGACCTTATCACTCCGGCAAAAGCAGTGGCAGGTGAACTTATGGGAATACCTGATTTTGGTAGCTCCAGCCCTGGTTATTTTGAAGCTAAACATAGTACCATCATAAACTTTAAAAAATCAATTTTGATGGTTGCCGGCGCAGCACTCCAAAAATATATGGAAAAATTTGCTGATGAACAGGAAATTATAATGAACCTATCCGATATGCTTATTTATACCTATGCGGCAGAGTCGATGATGCTTAGGGTTGAAAAACTCAGCAATATGTATGATGAGGATACACTTTCGATTTATAAAGATATGCTTGATGTATATTTTTACGATGTTGCTCCTTTGATTCATAAATTTGGTATTGATGCCGTAAACTCATTTGCCGTAGGCGACGAACACATGGGTATGCTTATGGGTATGAAGCGGTTTACAAAAATTGCCGGAGTAAATGTTGTTGCTGCACGCCGTAAAATTGCCGATCAAATGATTGAAGCTAATAAATATAATTTGTAATTATCATTAGTACTTCCTTTTTGTTATTCTGAGCAAAGCGAAGAATCTATAGTTTATCATTTATCAGATTCATCGCTTTGCAGAATGACAATCACCATTCAGTAATTCTATGCATAAAAAAAATAAAATACTCAATCTTGCAAAAAGACCCTGGAAGATGAAACTATTTATGCTCATGAATCTTCCAATGGGTTTCATCGCGGGTTTAAAAATCATTGAAATAAATTCGGAGAAGGTCAGTATTAGTGTTCCTTACAAGTTCATTAACAAGAACCCCTTCAGGTCGATGTATTTTGCCGTACAAAGTATGGCAGCTGAACTTACATCAGGAATCCTGGCTCTATTGGAAGTTTTGCAGACTGAAAAACCCGTTTCAATGTTGGTGCTAAATATGAAAGCTTCGTTTACAAAAAAAGTACGCACAAAAGTAGTATTCACCTGTAATGATGGTATAAAAATAAAAGAAACTATTGCACGCAGTATTGCTACGAATGAAGGGCAAACCGCCGAAGTTGTATCAGTTGGCATTGATAAAAATGGTGATAAAGTTGCAGAATTTGTATTTACTTGGACGTTTAAACCAAAAAAATAATTAATATTGTAAAGAACATGCTAAATTCGTTTTTAATTTTGCGATAGAGCTCAGAAAAAATAACTAAATCTTTAATAATATGAAAGTTACCAGAACATTCGACCTTGTCGACAACTTGCTCGACGGTTTGCAACGCGATGATGCACTTGCGGTTAAAAGAAACGGGATGTGGGAAAAGTTCAGCACTAAAACTTACAAGGAATTTGTAGATAATTTTAGTTATGGCTTACTTGCACTTGGTTTTAAAAAAGGCGATAAAATCGTGAGCATCTCCAACAATCGCCCTGAATGGAATTTTATCGACATGGGGATGACCCAGGTTGGTGCAGTTCATGTGCCAATATACCCTAATCAGGGGCCTGATGAATATGAACATATACTAACTCATTCTGATGCAAGAATGATAATTACTTCGTTTGCCGATTACTATGAAAAAGTTAAATTACCAGCAGAAAAAGCTCCAAATATCGAAAAGATATATTCGTTTGATCCAATCGAAGGCGTTGCCTCATGGATGGAAATAATTGAGCTTGGTAAAGCAAATGCTGATAAACTTAAGGATGAATTAAAGAAAATACGTGATAGCATCAGCGAAGATGATATGATGTCGATCATTTATACATCAGGAACCACAGGATTGTCGAAAGGGGTGATGCTCAGCCACAAAAATTTCATGTCAAATGTAGATGGCTCAATAGGTGCCCTTACTGTAGGAGCCGACGGGAAATTTATCAGCTTTTTACCCCTTTGCCATGTGTTTGAACGAATGGTGAACTACCTCTTACAGTTGAGAGGATGCGCAGTATATTATGCCGAAAGCGTTACCACAATTGGCGATGACATTCGTGAAGCCAAACCTGATGGATTTGCTGCTGTACCAAGAGTAATTGAAAAGCTATATGACAAAATAACTCTAAAAGGGAAAGATCTTACAGGTATTAAAAAGGTGCTATTTTTCTGGGCACTCGATCTTGGCCTCCGATTTGAGCTGAACAACGCCAATGGTTGGTGGTACGGTGTACAACATAAAATTGCTGATAAACTTATTTTTAGCAAGTGGCGCGAAGCCCTTGGCGGCAATGTGGAGGTGATTGTGTCAGGTGGTGCTGCATTACAGGCAAGGTTGGCACGCGTTTTTAAAGCCGCAGGCATTCCAATACTCGAAGGCTATGGATTAACAGAAACATCCCCAGTTATTGCTGTTAGCCATTCTGAATATCCGCTTCTGAAGTTTGGTACTACAGGCCCGATATTAGACAATATTGAAGTTAAAATTGCAGAAGATGGTGAAATTTTAATGAAGGGCCCTAGTTTGATGCTGGGTTATTATAAAGACCAGGAAAAAACCGATGAAGCAATCGACAAAGATGGATGGTTCCACACCGGTGATATTGGTGAGATACAAGAGCATAATATTCTTAAAATAACCGATAGAAAGAAAGAAATATTTAAACTTTCAACAGGCAAATATGTTGCTCCTCAAGTTGTTGAGAACAGGTTTAAAGAGTCGGCATTTATTGAGCAAATAATGGTAGTTGGTGATGGTGAAAAATATGCTGCCGCTATTATTTGTCCGGCATTTCAATTTTTACATGGCTGGTGTTTTAAACATAATATCAAATTTAAGGATAACGATGATTTGATACAAAACCCTGATGTTATTGAAAGGTTTCAAAGAGAAGTGGACACAATTAACAAGGAACTAGGTCAGCATCGTCAGCTAAAAAAGTTTGAGCTGGTATGTCAGGAATGGACTCCGGAAACTGGTGAGCTGTCGCCTACATTAAAGGTGAAGCGCAAGTTTTTGAAAGAAAAATACAAAGCTAAACTCGACAAGCTTTACGAATATACCGGGTAAGGTAAGATTACCGGAATGAAGAGATATGTGATTAGTGATTGATTCTATTGTTACATGGCTCAACTGATCCATTATTACATGGCTCAACAGTTCAATTGCTATATTGTTAAACTGTTTCGATGAGCAATCGTACGATCGAATAACTAATATTACATCATTCTAAATATAAAATAACGTAGCGCGAAATTTAAAACCACCCCTCATGATAAATCAAATCATTTTTTTAATAGTTCTTTTAATAACCCTTGGTGTATTTACCTTTTCGGTTTTAAGATATTTCAGGTTCTTTAAATTCACCAAAAAGAAGCCTATTGGAGATATATGCAGTAGATTATGGCTGACTTTTAAAGTAGCAATTTTACAGAAGAAAATACTGCGCCGACCGGTGGTTGGTACTATGCATGCCCTTGTTTGGTGGGGATTTATACTAATACTTTTTGGTAGTGTTGAGATGGTGATTGACGGCTTGTTTGGGACAGAACGAATTCTTAACTTCCTTGGTCCGGTATATAATTTTATTATAGCCGGAGGCGATATTTCGGCATTTATTATTGCCATTCTAATTATTGCTTTTCTTTTCAGAAGACTGTTCATGCATGTAACACGTTTTTACGGCCAAGAAATGAAACCTGTTTCAAAAATGGATGCCAATCTTGCTCTTACAATAATCTTCATTTTAATGATAAGCTTGCTGGGCATGAATACTTACTATGTACTGTGGTGTGATGCAACCGGTGAAGCGGTACATGGAAGCTATCCTGTAAGCAATATAATTGCAGGCTTTTGTCATGAGATACCTTCCGACCAACTATGGTTGGGTTATCAAATAAACTGGTGGACACACATTGTATGGATTTTCATATTTGCCAATATACTGCCCTATTCCAAGCATTTTCATGTTTTTATGTCGGTTCCAAATGTGTATATCAGTCGTTTAACTCCTTTGGGGTACGTTGATAATATGGAGTCAATTACAAAGGAAGTAAAGTTGATGATGGATCCAGTTGCTTCATTTGATGACGTTCCGGAAGAAGAAAGTGATCCCCATAGGTTTGGAGTTAAAGATGTTGATGATATAAATTGGATTAATTATTTCAACTCATTGGCTTGTACCGAATGCGGTAGATGTACATCAGTTTGCCCGGCAAACATAACAGGAAAGCTGCTTTCTCCACGTAAAATAATGATGGATACTCGTGCCAGAATGAAAGAAAAAGGTCCTGGTTTGGTAAAGTACGGAAGTAATTTTGATGACACAAAAGCTCTAATAGGAACTTACATAACCGAAGAGGAACTATGGGCATGTACACAATGTAATGCCTGTGCCGAGGAATGCCCGGTTAATATTAATCAGCCATCACTGATTCTCGACATGCGCCGTTATCTTGTTATGGAAGAATCAAAAGCGCCGAGTGGATTAAATACTGTATTCTCAAATATTGAAAATAATAGTGCACCGTGGCAGTTTTCACCTGAGGACAGAATGTTATGGGCAGAAGGGCTTGATGTTCCTCTTATGTCTAGCGGTAAAAATCCTGAATATCTTTTCTGGGTTGGATCGGCGGGGGCGTTTGATGATAGATATAAGAAAGTAACACGTGAGTTTATTAAAATTCTCAACCATCTGAAAGTTGATTATGCAGTTCTCGGAGTTGAAGAAACTGATAGTGGTGATATAGCACGACGTGCTGGCAATGAAATGCTTTACCAGATGCAGGCGATGATGAATATTGAAATATTAACCGGTTACGAAGTGAAAAAGATAATCACCTGCGATCCTCATGATTTCAACACCATTAAAAATGAATATCCAGATTTTGGCGGAAATTATAATGTAATTCATCATACTCAATTTCTGCAACAGCAAATATCCATTGGTAAGTTAAAAATTGATAGCGAAAAATTTGCCGACAAAAAAATTACTTTCCACGATCCTTGTTATCTGGGTAGAGCAAATAATGACTATGATTCTCCGCGAGCCATATTAAAATCAATACCATCTGTTAATATTGAAATGGAGCGTAACAAAAGTTTCGCACTGTGCTGCGGTGCCGGTGGCGGACAAATGTTTAAGGAAGCAGAAAAAGGTGATAAAGAAGTTTTTATTGAAAGAACCGAAGAAGCACTGAAAACTGGTTGTGATATTATTGCAACAGCATGCCCGTTTTGTATGGTTATGATGACCGACGGCCTTAAATACAAAAACAAGGAGGAAGAAATTAAGAATTACGATATTGCTGAACTGGTTAGTGTTAGTTTGGGGTTATAAAAAATGTTTTATTAACCGATTGAGTCCACTCCGAAAAATCAAACAGGACGTCATTGCAAGGGCGAAACCCGAAGCAATCTGTTGATTTTTATTATCGAAAGATTGCTTCGCTTCACTCGCAATGACGATATATCACTTTTCGTAGTGTGCAACAAAATCAAGCGCACTTCATGCCAATGGCAAACAAGTGCATTACGTTTGAAACAACAAACGCGTGTAGTATAATCAACTAAATTTGTAATGGATAAACTGTGCTTATGAATATTACAAATTTCATTATAATCGAACTACTTTTGATTATTTCAGCCATAGTCATTTTTGCTTTTTTTACCTATGCAGCTATTATCTCATTCATTGAAAAAGAAAAAAAAGCAGCTTTAATTTTTTTTATGATTGGAGTACTTGCCTCCATGTCTTATCTTTATACAGGTTTTTTTGATTTCAAGTATCAGTTTTTAGTATCGATTATTTTGTTGTCGTTGATAATAGGTCTATTGCTGATTTATTTTATTCCAATCCGTTTTACTGCAAATATAAGTGATGTGTTCCCAAAGGATAGAATTGATGAAAGAAACACAATATTCTCCAGAAATGAGTTACACCTAGGTTCTGAAAATTTTAATTATTACTACCAAAAAAACCCCGACAAACTTAAAATTGATGATGCTATAAAAAATAACCCCGGAGTTCTTTCACCTGAGTCACGTAACTACGATCCTGCAATGTTTTCATCTGCCGATGCAAGCTTTGAAACTGTTGCTATCTTTAAAAACAAAGTTGACGGTAAAGTTTCTTCTCAAAAAATTAACTTAAACCCAGAGAAGATCTCAACATACATTAAAAACTGGGCAAAAAAACTTGGCGCACTAAATGTCGGAATTACGGAACTTAAAGATTATCATAGCTATAGCTATCGCGGAAGGGGTGAAAACTACGGCAACAAAGTGGTGCTTGACCATAAATTTGCCATTGCTTTTACTGTTGAAATGGACTATGATGCAGTAAAATCAGGTCCTTATGGTCCTGCAGTAATGGAGTCGGCACAGCAATATCTGGCTTCCGGTGTTATTGCCATTCAAATTGCAAAATTTATCCGCCAGATTGGGTTTCCGGCAAGGGCACATATTGATGGTAATTATGAAGTAGTTTGTCCGCTCGTTGCAAAGGATGCCGGACTTGGAGAAATTGGCAGAATGGGATTGCTTATGACACCAAAACTTGGACCAAGAGTACGTATCGCTGTTGTAACTACCGACCTGCCATTAATTATTGATACTAGAAAATTTGACCCAACAGTAATCGATTTCTGTAATAATTGCAGTAAGTGTGCCGTAGTTTGTCCGTCAAACGCTATTTCTTTTGATGAAAGAAAAAGCATAAATGATGTTAAACGTTGGCAAATAAATCAGGATTCCTGTTATAGTTTCTGGACATTATCAGGAACAGATTGTGCCAGATGCCTGAGTGTTTGTCCATATTCACATCCAGATAACTTACTACATAACATAGTAAGATTCGGAATAATAAACTCTGGCAATTTTAGCAGGCTTACACTATTTCTTGATGATATAATTTACGGTAAAAAACCGGCTGCAAAATCCGTACCTGACTGGATGAAAGTGAGCTAAACCCTTAATATTGAGCAGTATTGACCCGTATGATAATTACAACAAGTGATAAATTGCACACATCATTGATAACCAGATTGCTTCTTCCTCGTACCTCGTCATCGCAATGACGTCACTGCGAGGAAGAATGACAAAGCAGTCTCCTCAATAGTTGATACTTGACTTGACAATAGTTCCCTAATGCGGTGCTGCATCCTTTTTGCAGCAAGCCGGAAGCGCATTATACGCTTTTAGTTCCGCCTGCATTTCATCAGCATCATAACCAATTTTCGTAACAGCTTTTTTAAGGTTTTCCTTCGTGTTTTTATCCTTTTTGTATTTGATGGTCAACACCTTGGTTTCGTTATTCAGCTCAACCGACTTAACACCTTTTTCAAATGCCATATCGTGCTCCAGCCTTTCTTTGCACATTCCGCAAACCGCTGATGTTTGGATTTCGACAGTTTCAAGGTTATTTTCATTTTTTTTCTTTTTGTCCTGTGCCTGCAGTCCAACTGCTGCAAACATGATTATCATTGCTGATAGAATTAGTTTTGTTTTCATATGATACTATTTTTAGTTTACAGTTTATTAATATCCATGCGCTCGTTTCATGCCAGAGTCAGCCAAGTGTAACAAGTGCATTATCAATTCGCATTTGAAATGCTAATGTGTTTCAAACGCGTTACAAACGCGCTTGATTAAGTTAAGATTTATTTTTTTTGTTCAATTTTAAATCTAAATCCTGCATAAATTTTAATGCCGGTAATTGGCCCCCATACTATTGAAGAGTCAAAATATTCTCCGAACGGATCATCCGAAGCAATTATTGGATCTGTTTGCCGGAAATTTCCTAAGTTTTCACCACCAATATATACTTCAAACCTTTTTAAATACCTCGTTACTTGAGCATTAATCAATGCATAGTCAGGTGAATAGGCAGGCTGCCTATACTCTTCGGGGTTGTATCCCGTATAAGGCAACCGTTGATTACCAACTCCTTGAATATTCAAATCAAATTGCCATGTTTTTAATCTGGTTTGATACGAAAGAGCAAGTAATCCTTTATACTTATTAACCAATGGTTTCTCTATCAACTCATCGTTAATAGTTGTTTTAACATCATTATATCTGAAAGCCAGTGTAACATCAAAATTCTTAAAAAGCTCGTAGTTCGACTCAATTTGAAAACTATTTGAGAATGATTTTCCATTTAGATTATACAGATAAATTGTACCAGGATCATTTTCACTGTCGATAATTATTTGGTTTTCAAACAGAGTACGGAAATAATCCGCAGTTATGCTTAGCTCTCTTGAGCCAATATCAACGTAGGTTGTATAACTAAGACCATAATTCCACGATGATTCGATTTGCATATCTTCTTTAACGATTAACCTTCTAGAAGTAGCCAGTAATGACGTGTTTTCGGCAATAACATTTGGTGAGCGATAACCTTTTCCTGCGCTTGCGCGGATAACATTATGCTCATTTAAGTTATATTTAACATGAATACGTGGTGTAACCAACACACCAAACAAATTATGCGCATCAACGCGAAGCCCTGCAATAACATTCAGGTTTTTTTTGTTTGAATAACTATACTGAATAAAACCACCAGGAACTTTCTCGGTGCGGTTAAAAATACTGTCGTTCAAAGCTTCGTTATATTTATCAAAATTATAACTAAGCCCGGTTGTAAACTGGTGGCGCGTGTCAGTAATCCACGATTGAAACATCAGGTTGCTATAGTACGACACCTGTTTCGCATCGTAGGTAGTTAACCCAAAATACGAATTTTGCTCATGTACAATCAGCTGATTCTGAAATCCAAAGCTGGTTTCTGCGCGGTGCTCAAAAACATAACCTAATTTAAAAGATCCTTCGTACCTGTCAGTATTAACACCAATACCATAACCATTTTCAATGTTATGTTCTTTGTCAGGATCAAAAGTCATTTGTCCGCCCTGCCTGTCTTCCTTCAGATATTTAAATCCAAGTCTCACATGAAATTGGCGATTAATATATCCCCATCGATTATACAGGTTTAACTGACTTACAAGGGGTTGATCAAGAAAAGAATCACCATTCAGGTCATGTTTTACATTCATGTTTTCAGCATGTACCAATATGGCCGTGCTCAACTTATCGGATAATTGAAACCGTGTATTTAAGTTTCCTTCAATTTTTCCTTTTTGATTTCCATAACCATTAAGAAAAAACTTTTCACCTTCATCTGTTTTTTTGTACTCAATGTTTATTTGTCCGGTCATCGACTCATAACCATTTATTACAGAAGAGGTACCCTTTGAAACCTGAATCGATTCCATCCAGCTGCCGGGAATATAACCCAGCCCCCACGGAGTGGCAAGGCCACGCATATTGGGAATATTTTCGGTTAGCAGCTGAGTGTATATTCCTGCCAGTCCCAGCATTTGTATTTGTTTTGCGCCGGTAACAGCATCGCTGTAGCTTACGTCAATGGTGGCACTGTTTTCAAAGCTTTCTGACAAGTTACAACATGCAGCTTTTTGTAGTTCTTTTTCGTTAATATTAACAACCGACCGGGTTTGTGTTCTTGAGATAGCACTACCTTTTTGCCTCTCTACTATTTCAACTTCACCCAGGTTTTTCACTTCAGTTAATGCAATATGAACATGATCAAACCCTGTTTCTTCTAAATTAATTGTGTCGGTTTGATAGCTAACAAAGCTAACAACTAACACCTTGGGCAATTGAGGATTCAGGTCAATATGAAAATGTCCATCAGCAGAGGTAACGGTACCGTTTTGGGAGTTTAACTGAACAACTGTAGCACCGATAAGAGGAATTTCTTTGCCATTTGCAACTTCAAAAACCCCTCCCGTAGCTGGTTGCGCAACAACATAATATCCCTGAAAGAATAGAATTGCTGCAATTATTATATATTTTTTCATGATAAATTTCTTAATGAGAATATGTAAAATCTGAAAGGTTAAGTTTGCGATTTACACGGCTTATTTCGGAAAAACATTCTGTCATGTCGACCGTAGGGAGACATCTCCCAGGCAAGTGGTTAGTGCTTAGGAGATGTTTCGTCGCAATCCGCCTGAGGCGGAAAGCTTCCCTACATGACAAAAACTCAAAAATAGTCTGAGACAACCTTCCCTTATGCAATTGTGTCAGGGTCGGTTTTTAATTGATGAAATAGCAAAACAATATTTTTTCCTGATTTAGGGGGTGGTAAACTATATAAAGAAACAGGTTCTTCATAGTATTTCTCATGTTCAATATTCAGAAGAGCAAGTAAAGTTATAATTGTGTGACTGTTAAAGCAAATGTCTTCCTGAGGAACAGAGGGGAGATTAAAAAAATCTGTTACCTTAAAAAAATGCTTGACATCGCTACAGCAATTATCAGATTTTGATGTATTTAAACAAATATTAGATGTGCAGGAACAGGAAGGTACATCAGAGTTATGCTCACAAGTGATCTGCGATGCAATTAAACTTTGTTTTTGTATTTCTGTATCTGAACAATAATGGGTATACAACGTAAATCCGGAAGTAGCGGTTAAAAATAATACTACAGCAAAAAAGATTGCCAAATATGTTATTACAGTCTTCAAATTAATCGCGAATATTCATAGTAACTAATGTGCAAATTTAAGGAGGTTTTTTAGTAGCGTTGTTAATCAGATGTTAAAAATGGTTAGAGAGTTAGAAGACCGAAGTCAGCTTGCTTCTGACTTCGGTCTTCCCGCTTCGGCTCTCTAACCCTTTTTATAAATCTCACCAATCAAATTGCTGTACTTCTTTATTACAACTTTGCGTTTTAGTTTTTGGGTTGGCGATAACAAGCCATTGTCGGGAGTCCACTGGTCGGCCACCAGGCGGAAAACTTTAATCTTAGCCACATGGTCGAGCTCCTTGTTATATTTATCAACTTCTACCTGGTAGCGGTCGATTAATTTTTGCTTGATAATCAGGTCATCATTATCGCGGAAAGTTACCTTGTGTATAGAACACCACTTATGTAAAAACTCAAAATCAGGAACAATAATAGCGGCGGCGAATTTTTCGTTTTCGCCAACAACAATAATCTGTTCAATAAACTGAGATTCTTTAAATTGGTTTTCAACAGGCTGCGGGGCAACGTATTTTCCTCCCGAAAGTTTAAATATTTCCTTTTTACGATCGGTGATAGTTAACATCCGGTCTTCATCCAGAGTGCCAATATCGCCTGTATGAAACCAGCCATCTTTATCAATGACTTCTTTGGTTTTTTCGGGATCTTTATAATAACCAATCATCAGGTTCGGGCCTTTTTCAAGAATTTCGCCATCTTCGGCAATCATAACATCAAGCTCTTTAGGAACTACGCCCACGCTTCCAAATTTAACACCCGGAAACGATGAATTATTTGCCGAAATAAGAGGGGATGTTTCGGTTAAGCCATAACCTTCCTGAACTATAATCTGGGCAGCCCAAAAAATGCGTGCCAGGCGTGCCTGCAATGCAGCTCCTCCGCTTATAACCCCTTTTAGTTCCCCACCGAGAGCTTCGCGCCACTTGCTAAATATTAGCTTGTTGGCAATTGCCAGCTTTGCATTATAAATAGCACTTCGGTTAACCGGATTAGGATCATAACTATCTCCAACCCTAACTGCCCAGAAAAACAAAGCTTTTTTAATACTGGAAAGTTCCCTCCCTTTATTTATTATTTTATCGTACACTTTTTCAAAAACCCGCGGAACGGTAATGAATACATTTACTTTAATTTCGCGCATGTTATCACCAATAGTTTCAATGCTTTCGGCATAGTAAAGGGTAAGCCCCAGCGACTGCCACAAATAATTGCCTACCCGTTCGAGCACATGCGATAAAGGTAAAAAACTCAATGCGCGATCTCCAGCTTTAAGGTAGGTAACAAACTGGTGCGCCAACATAAAATTACTTACCACATTATTATGAGAGAGCATTACTCCTTTCGAAAGCCCGGTTGTGCCGGAAGTGTAAAGCAGGGTTAACAAATCATCGGGCTTAACATCATCGCGGCGGGAAATAAGCGTTTTTCTAAGTTCCTCATCTTTCGAAATTCCGAGATCGGTAATTTCGCGCCAGTTATGAGCTCCTGCTACTTCGTCAATTGTATAAATTTCTTCCAGATTAAGGGTTTTTTTAAATATTGGAAGAAGCTTATTATAAAGCTCTTCGCTCGAAACAATTAATATTCTTGAATCGGAGTGTGACAGTATGTGGAGATATTCCTTATCGCTGATAGTTGGATAAATACCCACATGAACGCATCCAATTTGCGACATTCCAAAATCAATAAAATTCCATTCGGGCCGGTTATTGGTAATGGTAGCAATTTTATCACCTTTGTTAAATCCCATGGCCAAAAGCCCAAGGCTGAAAGCATCAACATTTTTACGGTATTCGCTTGTGCTAAAGTTTTCCCATTTTCCGTTACGCTTTACCGATAGAGCAATTTCTTTATTAAAATTTTCCTCGGCATTTGTAAGTACATCAAAAGTTCGGGTAATTTTTGCCATGTTGTTATAAGTTGGTAAGTACTGCCAAAAATATGATTTATTATTGACAAATTTTACAAACCCCAACTGGATTAATTTTACAACTTAATCTAGTGTAGAACCAGATGGGTTCACCTACCCGTAATACTAGTCAATAAGCTCGTTAGTTTTGTCTTATTATAGGTAGCCACACTTCTAATATCTCGACACAAATAACGAATAGTTTAAATAGGTACAATCATTCATTATGCGTCGAAATATTAATATACCTTTGCTCTATCATAACTAACAAAACTAATTTTAGATAGTGTCTAAATGTAACTACTATGAGATCTATTTTAAGCGCATTAATTGTTTACATGTTGGCAATCATGGCTCCTCAGTGCTTCGCACAGGATGACAGCTTTAACATTCACAATGATTCCTTGAATCTTACTGTTTTGCATGTGAGCATAGACAATTTTTATGTGTCTTACCAGTTAAATGCCTATACCAAAGAAACCAACAAACAACCAGCTATTTATTCTGTTCTACATCAGAATATTAAGGATATAAGCAATCAGAGAGGCATTGAGATTCTATCGCCACACCATCGAGGACAAAGAGATGGGAATAGATCAACCATACTCGCTGCCTATCTTCCAGATGATTTTAAGGCACCTTCCTTCAACGTCAATGTAGAAAAGCGTCCAGACAATTAAACTGTTAACTTATCATTCCTCATAATGAAAAATAAATTTCCTATCCTATTGTTTTTGTTTGTACCATTAATAATGATGGCACAAAAGATTGAGAATACCCAGATTAAATCGATGGTGGAACAGTTCAAAACCGATCCCAAAGGTCCGTATAAAGATATTCGATGGTTCTGTCCCGATGGTACTACACGCCCACCCCAGGAACGTTGTCCTGAACCCGGATTACAACGTGCCCGTTACAAAGATGCGGTTAACTCACTCGGCAACACCAACCACATTTACCTGGGACAGATCCTGGCCAAAACAGATTTCGTCGAGTTTTGGGATGAGGATAATTACCATTCGAGGTTGAAACAATACGAACTTGAACATTATCTGATGCGTACTGATAACGGTTGGATCCTGCGGAAAGCACAATTCTACCGCGGGGCATTTCAGGCAGAGGACGAAGAAAACTGGGGTATAGAATTTTTTAACTGGCTGTTATCCGACGACAACCGCATAGAGCAAAACTTTTTCCTTGTCAGGGAAGCAGCCAAAGACGTTCCCCACCAGGGTGATGACAACAATACCCAACTCATCCGTTCCTTATCAAAAGAAATTTCCGACAGCGTCCCTTCCTTCCTGAATATCAGGGTTAAAATTCATGGACAACCAGGATTCGAAGATGTTCAAACGGTTATAAAATTCAGGGACAATTATAAGAATAACCTTACGGCAAATCAACTTAAAAAGATGTCCGACCTTATCAGCAACATGGAAGTTGTATATCAACCGGTCGATATGAATTCACTCAGAAAGTACCTAAAATACTTCCCAAAAGATACAGAAATCGCGAAATCGATTCAATTATTTATAAATCAATACAATGGAAAATCTGGTAAAGATAGGGTGATCGAGTTGTCGAAAATGATATGGATGATCCGTGAACAGTTACTGACCTATAAAAAGAGTTCCGGACGATTGGCTTTGTTGGATGTTTCCATCAAGCTAGAAGACATCCTGTTCCGGGAAATGAAATCATGGGAAAACAAAACACTTAACGACTTGTTGACAAAAACCTACTATCTGGGCATGGCGTCTGCTGGCAGTGGCTACCTTGAAATGTGGGAGTGGAACAAGATACAATCCGGGTTGCAACCGCCGACCAATGCTTCTATCACTTTTGTCGACCTTAACAACCGCATGGAAATTTCACGGCGGATGTTGGAATGGTGTGTAGGCATGTCGCGGGGCAATTACAAGGATGTCATCGAATTATACAATGGTTTTGAACCACTGGCAACAGGCTTTATCGACGATCGTATCCGTTCTTCCATTTTGCTTTACCTGGGAGATTGTGTAAGTGAGCTGGGCGAATTTATTTCCAAAGAGGCCAATTTGTCGAACAAGGTGATGGACATTCCAGGCCAAAACCACATCAGGGGTATTAATCCTGGGTATGCGATGGGTGAGCTTGTGGTGATTAATGAAATTACCGGAAACACTGCCATCTCCAGCGACAAAATCTATGTATTCAACCATCCACCAGCCGATTTAAAACCGGTAGCCGGGATTGCTACAGTTACCGAAGGAAATATGGTTTCTCATGTGCAATTGCTGGCTCGCAACCTGGGGATCCCCAACGCGGTGCTCTCGGACGAAAATCTGGAAGCACTTAGAAAATACAGTGGACAAAAAGTGTTTTATGCGGTTTCAAACAAAGGAACTGTCATTATGAAACCTGTGAATCAGATGACAGAAAACGAGAAAAAACTCTTTGAAACAAAAAAACGCAGCGAGGCAAAAATCACCGTACCCGTCGACCGGATCAATCTGAAACAGACCACCATACTTAATCTTCGGGGGGTGAATGCCTCACATTCCGGTATCTTGTGCGGACCAAAAGCTGCTAACCTGGGGCAGCTAAAACTGATGTTCCCTGATCATGTGGTTGAAGGAATGGTGATCCCTTTCGGGATTTTTAAAGACCACATGAATCAGACCATGCCTGGTAAAATAACAACTTATTGGGAATTCCTAAATGATATTTTTAATCAGGCAGACGGCATGCTAAAACAAGGCAAAACGGATGCGGAAATTGAAATGTTTACCCTGGGTCAACTGGAAATATTACAAAATGCCATCAAGGTGATGCCGCTTAAACCAGAGTTTGTGGCCGAACTTGAAAAATCATTTTCAGGGATATTTAGAAAAAAGATGGGTAATATTACTGTGTTTCTTCGCAGCGATACCAACATGGAAGACCTCAAAGATTTCACCGGGGCAGGTTTAAATCTGACTCTATTCAATGTAATTGAGAAGGAAAAAATCCTTAACGGAATCAAAGAAGTGTGGGCATCTCCTTATGCGGAGAGAAGCTATAGTTGGCGGCAGCGTTATTTATTAAATCCTGAAAATATATATCCGTCCATCCTTGTTATTCCGAGTGTAGATGTCGATTATTCAGGTGTTTTGATCACCAAAGGTATCCTCACTGAAAGCGACCTGGACCTGACCATTGCCTTCAGTCGCGGAGCCGGTGGTGCTGTGGAAGGGCAGTCTGCTGAATCCTATTTACTCAAATCGGATGGCGAAAATAGTTTGCTTTCTCCCGCCAGAGAACCTTTCTACAATACGCTTCCATTAACAGGAGGAACGGAAAAAAAATCAGCCACCTTCGAAAAACCCATCCTCAGCGACAATAACCTGGGTCAAATTCGTGATTTCGCAAAAGAGGTACAAAAGGACATGGCCACCGATTCCAGGACAAGATCAGTCGGACCATTTGATATTGAACTGGGTTTCAAAGACAACCATATCTGGTTGTTTCAAATCCGTCCGTTTGTGGAAAACAAGAACGCCACACGCTCCGAATACTTAAAATCGATCACCCCTGCACTGCCTGAAGGCAAATCAATCCCGCTTAACACTTTACTGCTGAAACCATGAAAAAACTAAAATTAACAATGATAGCTCTTTTCCTGTTGACCTTCGCTGGTGAAACTATAGCATATCCGTGGGACGGTTTTTCGATGACCGCAATTCGCCGTTTATTCAGGCTGCAATTAATCATGGAGGGTGTCATTAAAGATTCAAAGCCTGTACCCGGTGCACAAAAAAAGCTTAGCCAGATACAACTAAATTTAATGAATACTAAAGGCGATAGTATGGCTGTTTTTCCAGCTTTGAATCCGGCCTTGCAGAAGTCGATTAATGCGCTCTTTCCTAACATGGACGAAAGCTACTCGCTTTGTGTATTAGATATTACACCAGGTAAACCTATAAGATATGCTTATCGACAGGAAAAGAGGGGATTTATGCCGGGAAGCGTGGCAAAGCTGGCGGTATTGTCCGGATTGTTTTCAGAATTGGAAAAATTGCATCCTGATTCATTCAAGAAGCGCCAGGCACTGATGAAAAGCAGGATGGTGCGTGCCGGGAAATGGGCAAACTTTGATGAACATATCATTCCTATTTACAATATAAATACCCAAAAACTGGTGAAGAAAGTAGTGGCGGAAAATGACACCTGTTCGCTATACGAATGGGCTGACCACATGGTTTCTGCAAGCAATAATGCTGCCGCCAGCATCGTTTGGAAAGAAGCCATACTGATGAGGGCTTATGGAGTCAATTATCCACCATCTCCAGAACAGGAAGAGATGTTTTTCAGGGATACACCAAAATCACAACTGCGTGAGCTGGCAATGGCTGTAGTTAACGAACCTTTAAGAAAGTTGGGAATTACAAAAGAGGAATTTACACTCGGAAGTATGTTTACCAGGGATGCCAAGAAAATAGTGCCAGGAGATGGAGGAACCATCGCCAGCCCTTATGGTCTGATGAAATACATGGTAGCCATGGAACGTGGAAAAATTGTCGATTCAAATTCAAGCTTGGAAATCAAGCGCCTGATGTATTCTACCGATCGCAGGATTCGTTATGCTGCATCAACCGCCCTGAATAATGCTGCTGTATTCTATAAATCGGGCAGCCTTTACAGATGCAAGGAGGAAGAAGGATTTTCGTGCAAAAAATACATGGGCAATGTGGATAATTACATGAATTCAGTGGTAGTAGTGGAACAACCCGATGGGAGCATCTACATGGTTACTCTGATGTCGAACGTGCTGCGGAAGAACTCGGCCAACGATCATTTTGCACTTGCTTCTCAAATCGATAAAATTATACGGAAATAGTTATTAACCATTTATTAGGCCGCTTAAAACTCCCTTGGCAAGGGTGTTGATCCTGGGATTCTCATGTTGTGTAAATTGTGCCACCAGTGGAATGTATTTCTTGTTTTCCAGTTGTGAAATCAAATACAACACTGCCATGTTAATTTTCATGTCTTTTCCGCCAAGGAGCATCGAAAGGCACTCAAATTCGTCCGGTATTTTCAGCTTCATGTTTTTGATGGCCTTTTCGGAAATGGATTCCATCAATGCTGTTTCGACAATGGGGGCGAGTATTCTTTTTAAATTGGTTGTGAGCAGGTTATCCAGAAATTCGACTGCATTGATACGCATATCCGGTTTTTTGCTTAGCAAACCCTGATAAATGGTCAATATGTCATCCGGAGGATATTTTAGACCCAGGAGCCTGAATATGCGTTCCAGGTTACCATCCAAACGACGCTCCAACAAGTTAACAAGACTTTTTCGGGCTTCTGATTGATTGTGGAGTTTTTCATGATCAGCACATGTTTCTTCCAGGTCAATGGCCGTAATCTGTGCATGCAGTGCCGCAAGTGTTTCCAAATAAAGATGTACCTCCTCCAAAATCCGTCTAATCACATCTTTGTGGTGAAACCTCAATTGCGGATGATTTATCTTCAAGTTGTTAAGTGACCGGAGGGCCTCCATTTTCAACCCGATATCATGGTGATCGAGGAGATGAAACAACAATTCAGCTGATTGCTGAGTACCTATCTTTTCAATAATGGAAGGTACGTTGTAGATTAGTTCAATACTCCATGTTTCATTCTTGATGATTTCATTAAAGGTGTCGACAAGGGCCGGCCCATAATTCAGAAATGCGGTTTTAGCGGTTTCTTTATAGTGATCCTGTGATAGAAATGCTGAGATTTCGTTTATAAAATCCGGGCTCATAGTATTACCAGCCGACAAGATAGCCTGGCTGGTAATCTCAGGGTCTTCATCTTTCATAAAGCCTTCAATGGTATGGTAATAGCCCGAAATATTTGCATGGCCAATGGCTTTTAGTATATTCAGTTTTCTGAATTTTATTTCATCCGGATTTTTTAATCCGTTAAGACTTTTTATCTTTTTGCCAATTCTTTCTTCAAGGTCAAATTTTTGTTTTAGTCCAGGGTTGTTGCGGGTTTCCATGGCAAGGCTTACCAAAGCTGCGCCACTAACTCGATAGTCCTTTTCCTGAAGATACTTCCTCAATAATTCATCACGCTTTTCCCGCGAATGCGTTATCAGGTAGTCAAACGCTGCTATTTTAACCTGTTGATTCTGATCGCTTATCAGGGGCAATATTTTTACAACATCTTCCCGGATATTAAAATAATAGAGGCATCCCAAGGCTTCTGCCCGGATAGTGGCGGATGGATGATCAACCAGCCTGCATACATCATCAAACAACCGATCGTCAGGCACTTCTTTAATTTTCCGAAGCACATAGATGAGCTGCTTTTCCGTTCCTTTTTGCAATACTTTTATTAACCCGCTTAGAATCGATTCGTTGGATAAATCGAGCGGTTTCTTTTTTTCATGATGGTCTTTGTTTTGTTCCACCTTCAATTTAAAAGAGCGGATGTATTCGATTCTGATTTTCCTGGAATAATAAATCCATGCTAAGATAAGCACCAAAATCATCAGGCTGATGAACCGGGTTGATAAATTAAGCCCATTCACTAAAAAGATAAGGATGAGTCCGCTGATTCCGGTGGCAGCACTGTCTACAAAAACATCGATAAAACTCTTGGTCTGGTTTTTTATTTCCAGCGGGATGGGCAATGCCATCAACTCTGTAGCCGACTTATTCACCGATTGTTTGAGGCTTCCATCAATTGATTTGATAAAGATAACGGCCCAAAGCTCGGGAAAGAGAAACACTAGAAACGCCCCCAGCATAATTCCAAATGGAAGGATGAAAAGCGAAGTCCCTACCCCAAATACGCCAACCACCCTTCGGGTGATAAAAAGCTGAATGACAAGGGATATTACATTGAATGTGGAGAACCAAAACCCAAAAAAAGCAGTCAAATCATCAGGGTTGAGAATTTTTGCTGAAGCGATGGCACTAAACTGATAGTCGACCAGTTTAGCAACAATAACCCCAATGCCAATGATGATGGCCAGATACGTGAGATGTTTCGATTTTCTGATCAGCGCAAGCGGGTTGGAATCAAATCCTTTGATCCGTTTCTTGCGCTGAAACATGGTTTGTGTCGGGAGCACTTCTTTTTTCCAGATTTTTTGGGTGATGGGGATACAAAAAACAAGCAGAAACGCCGCCACATAGGGCAAGTTCTCACTGCCAATCCATTCGGCGATAGCAGAGGTAAGATAACCTCCGAATATTCCACCTGCGATGGCACCCGCCCCAATAAATCCGAAAAGCCTTTTGGCTTCCCTGGCATTGAAAACGATGTTGGCCAAAATCCAAAACTGAGAAGCTGAAAGCACTGCAAAAATGGCCACCCAGATATAAAAAAGATACAGGACCCAGCCTTCCAGAAAATTAAACCGAAGCAGTATACCAAAACTGATCAGGCTTATTACCGACCAGGTCAGAGTTCTGGTAATGATAATGTTCAATGGTATGCGTGTTAGTATCCTCGAATAATACAGGGAAATTAATCCGGCAAAAACAGCGACAAGAACAAA